>Ga0209137_1000319_pt1 | contig 52957 bp, 46 predicted proteins | sample SaaInl5LU_22_DNA_FD_184642 | JGI IMG/M metagenome (GOLD analysis project Ga0209137, IMG submission 184642) | Marine microbial communities from expanding oxygen minimum zones in the Saanich Inlet - ESP_105LU_22_DNA (SPAdes) (version 2) | ecosystem: Environmental > Aquatic > Marine > Intertidal... | reverse complement strand
CTTAGAGGATTTTCACAATAGCATCACGCAAGCTTTTGGCTTTGAAGGAGATGAAATGGCTTCTTTTTACATCAGTAATGATCAGTGGGAACAGGGAGAAGAATTTCCATTGTTCGACATGAGTGAAGTGCAGGGCGATATTGGTGTGATGCGGGACACATTACTTGCCGATGTATTGGATAAGGACCAGACCAAGATGATCTATGTCTACGACTTTCTGAATTATTGGACCTTTTTGATTGAATTGGCAGAAATCACCTCACCACAAGACGGTGTCACTTATCCTAATCTTCTTTTTGCTCATGGCCAGCTGCCCGACCAGGCGCCTTCGACAGAATTTGTGGGCTTAGCAGAAAACGATGATCAAGACGATGAATTTGATGAATATGGCCTCGATGACGATGATCTCGATGGCCTATCTTATGATTCAGAATGGTAAATTTATTGGGTCATACCTATTTGAGTCGCCTTCTTTTTGTTGTGCTGTCCGCATTCTTTTTGTGCTCTTGCCTACCGCAGAACGAAGATGCCGCTACAACCGTGGTGTTTACACCACAGATATCGATGCGCCATCAGGACATCTTGAATTATGATCTTGGGCCCTTTGCTACAGAAGCACAAACCTTGATCACAATTCAGCCTTCACAAAGTACGATCAGTACATTACGTGTTGACTCAATCACGCAGCACATACATTATGTTTACCAGCCCCAACCGGATTATATTGGCCAAGAGCTGGTGGTGATTGACACAAAAGCACTACCCATTGCAGAGGGTCCTAGCCCAACAGCCGTCAGATTTAAGTTTTATATCGACATCAGTTACTAACAGAGTGTCGTCCCTGAATTGATGCTCCGGAACCGAACAGAAGAATCGGTGTTGGAGCCAAATCAATTTCGTAATTTAGCCAAATTCATTTACCGCTATGACCTTTGATCTCGTTAGTGATTTTACCCCTACAGGTGATCAGCCAGAAGCCATCCGGCAACTTGTTGATGGTTTGCAACAAAATATAGGACAGCAGACATTACTCGGCGTCACCGGAAGTGGCAAGACCTTTACCGTTGCCAATGTTGTGACTCAAGTCCAAAAACCAACTCTGGTTTTGGCACACAATAAGACGCTAGCCGCTCAACTCTACAGCGAATTCAAACAGTTTTTTCCCAATAATGCCGTTGAATACTTTGTCTCATACTACGATTATTACCAACCTGAAGCCTATATCCCGAGCAGTGGGGTGTATATCGAGAAGGATTTGTCCATTAACGAAGAAATTGAGAAACTCAGGCTCAGTACCACCTCATCTCTACTTTCTGGGCGTCGTGATGTGCTTGTGGTCGCTTCGGTCTCTTGTCTTTATGGGATCGGCAACCCTGTAGAATTCAAGAAAAATGTCATTGAGCTTCAAAAGGGACAAATCATATCCAGGACCAAACTCCTGCATCAATTGGTACAAGGCCTTTATTCAAGGACAGAAACTGAGTTCCACAATGGTCGCTTTAGGATTAAGGGCGACACGGTGGATGTCTTTCCAGGTTATGCAGATCACGCATTTCGCATTCATTTTTTTGGTGATGAAATTGAAGAAATCGAGGCGTTCGACCCGGCAAATCTTAGCATCATTGAATCCTATGACCGGCTCAACATCTACCCTGCAAATATGTTTGTGACTTCACAAGATGTGCTGCAAAATGCCATCAAGTCCATACAAGATGACTTGGTCCAACAATTGGATTACTTCAGAGAAATTGGGAAGCATCTCGAAGCGAAACGTCTTGAAGAGCGGACCAATTTTGATCTAGAAATGATCAGAGAACTGGGCTATTGTAGTGGCATCGAAAACTATTCTCGCTATTTGGACCAGAGGCTTCCTGGCACGAGACCATTTTGCCTTTTGGATTATTTTCCAGAGGACTATTTGATGATTGTCGATGAGAGTCATGTCAGTGTCTCACAGGTCAGTGCAATGTACGGCGGTGACCGTAGCCGAAAAGAAAATCTGGTCGATTATGGGTTTCGCTTGCCAGCAGCTATGGACAATAGACCATTAAAATTTGAGGAGTTTGAATCGCTTCAAAATCAAGTCATCTACGTCAGTGCCACTCCAGCCGATTATGAACTTTCGCGCTGCGGTGGTGTTTATGTAGAACAAGTCATCCGCCCCACTGGTCTTCTGGATCCGCCGATAGAAATTCGCCCGAGTAAAAACCAAATTGATGATCTGCTTGAAGAAATACAAAAGCGGGTAGACAAAGATGAACGTGTTTTGGTGACGACACTCACCAAACGGATGGCAGAGGAACTGACCAAATATATGACTCGAGTAGGCATTCGCTGTCGTTACATTCATAGTGATGTTGACACACTAGAACGTGTTGAAATCATGCAAGACTTGCGCTTGGGTATCTTTGATGTGTTGGTTGGTGTGAATTTATTGCGCGAAGGTTTAGACCTTCCTGAAGTTTCCTTAGTGGCGATTCTTGATGCCGATAAAGAAGGTTTTTTGCGCAGTGCTCGATCGCTCACCCAGACTGTTGGACGCGCGGCACGTCATCTTAATGGAAAAGCCATCATGTACGCGGATAAAATCACAAAAAGCATGCAAGCCACGATTGACGCGACAGAATACCGCCGAAAAAAACAAATCCAGTACAATAAAGATCATGGTCAAATTCCGAGAGCGATAGTTAAGTCCATGACCAACGCTCTGGCAAAAGACAAAATAAGTCCCGCTGAGGCCAAGATTAAAGCATTAGCAGAAGAAAAAGAAACGACCTATTGGACACTGCCTGAATTAGAGAAAAAAATTCGGGAAACCCGTCAACAAATGGAATCCTCAGCCAAACAACTCGATTTTGTGTCTGCGGCACAATGGCGAGATCAATTGAACCATTATCAAAAACAACTCGAACAATTATGAGTCACCATCCAGAATCCATAAGACTCAATAAGGCCATTAGCGACAACGGATATTGCTCTAGACGTCAAGCAGATCAATTGATCACACAAGGTGTGGTTACCGTCAACGATCAAGTGGCCCAATTGGGCGACCGTGTCATGCCCGGTGAGGTGATCAAAATTAATGGCACTCCACTTACGCCCCCTTCTGAAGATGTCTATATCATGCTGAACAAACCTGTAGGGATTACTTGTACCACAGACCGCAAGATCAAAGGAAATGTTGTGGACTTCATCAAACATCCACAACGCATCTTTCATGTCGGACGACTGGACAAACCAAGCGAAGGACTATTGCTCATGACCAATAATGGTGACATCGTCAATAAAATACTTCGGGCAGGAAACTTACACGAAAAGGAATACATCGTTCATGTCAATAGACCGATTTCAGAAAATTTTCTCAAACGCATGCGCCAAGGGATCCCGATTTTGGACACAGTAACCAAGCCTTGTCAGGTCGAACGCCTGAGCCGAACAGCCTTCAAAATCATTTTGGTACAAGGGCTCAACCGACAGATTCGCCGGATGTGTGAGTATCTGGAATACGATGTCGTCCGCCTTAATCGGGTACGTCTGATGCATCTGCACTTGGGCGATTTACCTTTAGGACAATGGAGAGATTTGACTCAAAAAGAAGTCAATGAACTCAAAACCACTATTGCAAGCTCCGACAATAGTCCATTTGTCGACCACGATAACAATTAAGACCATAAGAAAACCGCATCAGGTTGCCCTGTGCGGTTGACTCAACTAACTAACCAATTTAACTAACTACAATGAAACCTATTATGCATCATTATGTTCTGTTAGTTGAAAATATCATGCCACACGATCCATCAAAAACATAAAACTGTGTTAAATTCAATTTTTAGGTGGCCCATGCAATCAAAACGGGGCTATGCCTTAAGTATGGCCGGGTTTTCCTAGTTTTATTTTGAACGACATGGCCTCACCTACGGACCATTGTTTTGGTTACTGTTCCTTGGTCTGAGCCGATCACTAAATAATAGATCCCTGATGGTATCTCGGACACATCTATCTGTTTAAAAACATTCGTCTCTAAAATCTTTTGACCAATAGCATTATAAATCGTTAATCCATGGAGTTCAAAATTCCCGTTAATGAGTATATTCAGATACTTCGAGGTTGGGTTTGGGTAGACGGTTATGGCGTTCTTAAGCCAGTTGCTTTCCCCGATTGACAGATTCGGATTGATGAACTCACGATTGGACTCTAGCTCAAAACTTTGAAATGGATCAGTACTACACGAAGCCACATCGATAGAGATGTAATACTCATAGAAGTTGTCTACAACGTTAGCGGAGGTGTCATTGTATGAGGTATTAGTTGATGAAATTGACGACAACAATTCGTAATTAGCTCCATTAACACTTCTGTAAATATTATAAGTATTGAATGCCACGCCTATATAAGGATTCCATGATAGATTTACTGAATTATCGGTTGCAATATTACTCTGAAGTAAAATGGTTTTATGAAAGTCAGAAAGCGTCAGTAATTCACCACATACATCTGTAGTTTGCACCTTATATCGATAGGCCTGGGCATTATTATCCGATGTGGCATCCAAATAGGAATTCTCAGGAGGAACAATGAACCCTATGGTTTCATACCCCCCTGAAGGTGTTTCACGCAGAACTTCGTGAAAATCTACGTTTTGACCGTTTAAATCTGGGTCGGATGTGATGAATACTCGGTTGTTTTCCGGCGAAATCACATCTGCTGAAACATAACAGACTTCAGCCTCATCGCTCATTAATTGAATTTCAATAAATTGAAAACTTGTTGCAGTTGTTCCATTATCATCTGTTACTGTCCAAGTTACCTCAGTAACACCTATCGGAAATTCTGTTGGCGCATCATTTGACACACTTAACGTGCCACAGCCAAAGACGTCAGGTATCCCTAATTCCAAACCGGAAGCCACACAAGCTCCGGGATCAGTTTCAGCTATAATTGATTCTGGAGCAATGATACCTGTGATTGTTAATTGACCTCCATCAAATGTCCAGCCCTTTTCATTGATCAAGGCATCGTGGTCTTGCTGATTACAATATCGCAGACCGAAATCACCGAACTCTTTATTCACAAGAGGTTGATTATACAAACTCGCTAACAGTAAGTCGTAATTTTCAATACTCATATCGCTGCTGTTCAACATCCCTGTAAAGTCCACACTTGTATTAAAAGTCCACGAACTGATGTCTTGATCAAAATCAGAGGCCCCCTCATTAAACATATTGTACATCGACAGGACACTGGATACATCCCAACTATCTAATGGTTGATTAAAACCCGTATTACCAAACATTGCCTCCATGTTTAAGACGCTGCTTACGTTCCAACTATTGATTGGCTGATTGAATGGGGATCCTTCAAACATCCAACTCATATTAATGACTGAACTCACATTCCAGTCATCAATTTCTTGATTCATTGATGAACGCTGAAACATCCCAGACATATTGACCACGCCACTAACGTTCCAATTATTTAGATTTTGATTGAAAGACGAAGCATTATTGAACATATCCAACATGTTGCCCACATTGCCGACATCCCATGAATTAAGCGCTTGGTTGAATGCTGAGTTGAAATAAAACATGCCGGACATTTGGGTTACGTTTGACACATCCCAGGCATCAATAGGTTGGTTAAAAGCGCCTTCATTAAACATTGATGTCATATCAGTGACTTGTCCAACATTCCAATCACCGATTGGTTGATTAAAAGCACTTGCCTGAAAAAACATGCCATTCATATTCGTGACTGAGCTGACATCCCAATCACCTATGGGCTGGTCAAACGCAAAAGATTCAGCAAACATTTGGTTCATGTCGGTGACTGTGCTTACATCCCAACTGCTAATATCTTCGTTAAATATAACTTGATTGAATAAGGACGACATATCTGTTATTCCACTGGTGCAAGTCGTAGATGCATTCACAGTGGTTATTTCAGAACGAGTTCTTTTAGTGTAAACAGTCCCATTTCCTGGATCACCAGAATCCCCAATAGCCGCATTAGGGCACATGCAAGTGACTCCGTTTGGTGCTAAATAAAAGTCATTAGATGCCGGTGCAGTCACTGTTATTGTACCAAACATAGTGCTATTGTGTGGGGTGCACTGATAATCGTTCACACCCATTACTGTAAATGTATGTGAAAATGTAGTCCCAACGCCCTGCAGAAGGCCACTGTCAAATGTCTCTACAGCATTTGCCGTATTGACGACATTGTGCTGACCGGTATCGATCCAAGTCCATTCAACAGTATCCCCCTGCTCTATGGTCAGTGATGCATTGGCGCCATTGATATTAAAACCCCAATCGAGTTGATAAGTTTGTTGCGCCATCATTGTAGTCAAACTGACGAAAGAAAGTAATAAGATGAGAGAAAAACCGAATTTAGGTCTAATTAATTTTGACATGCCCAATGGAAATTTAAAGTTATAATGATTAAAAATATTGTTACGGATAAAACAGACCATAATTAATTAATGGAAGGTTATTCAAAACTATTGTTGTTTTATCGAACTCCGATAAGGTACAACAATTATTTACTTTCGATAAAAAAAGCCCACCGTGGGTGGGCTTTTTTCTCATCATGAATGAGAAAAGTCAGTAATACACCAAGTTTAGGCCAATACCGCCTGTACTTTGTCGGCCGCCTCCTGAAATTCAATAGCGGATTGAACATCTAAGCCGCTTTCGTCAATGAGCTTCTTAGCGATATCTGCATTGGTTCCTTGAAGACGCACAATGATTGGCACGTTGATGGTGCCCATGTTTTTATAAGCGTCTACAATACCTTGAGCCACACGATCACAGCGGACAATACCGCCAAAAATATTGACAAGAATCGCTTTAACATTCGGATCTTTCAGAATCAAATTAAACGCAATTTCAACGCGTTCAGCATCTGCAGTGCCGCCCACATCTAGGAAGTTTGCAGGTTCTCCACCGGCTTGCTTGATCAAGTCCATCGTGGCCATTGCCAAACCAGCCCCATTGACCATACAACCGACATTACCTTCTAAGTCAACATAATTCAGGCCAACCGCTTTTGCTTCGACCTCAACAGGATTTTCTTCGCGTAAATCTCTTAATGCAGCATAATCCTTGTGGCGGAATAGCGCGTTCTCATCTAAAGTCACTTTAGCATCAACGGCAATCACTCGATCGTCACTGGTTTTAAGCACTGGATTGATTTCGAATAAAGAAGCATCAATACCCGTATAGGCTTTATAAAGCGCCGTCACAAAACGGGTCATTTCTTTAAACGCTTTGCCGCTTAACCCTAGGTTAAAGGCAATTTTTCGGGCTTGAAAACCCTGAATGCCTAATGCGGGGTCAATTTCTTCTGTGAAAATAAGGTCTGGAGTTTCTTCAGCTACTGTTTCGATGTCCATCCCGCCCTCAGTAGAATACATGATCATATTCTTGCCTGTGGCACGATTGAGCAAAACACTGATATAAAATTCATCTGGCTCACTAGCTCCAGGATAATAGACGTCTTCGGCGACTAAAACTTGGTGTACTTTTTTTCCTTCTGCAGAAGTTTGTGGCGTCACCAGTTGCATGCCAATAATTTGCGCTGCAATGGTATTGACTTCTTCTAAAGATTTTGCCAGTTTTACGCCACCACCTTTACCGCGACCACCAGCATGAACTTGAGCTTTGATGACATGCCAAGAAGTTCCTGTTTCTTCAGTTAATTTTTTGGCCGCTGCCACGGCATCTTCTGGTGTTTCTGCAACAATCCCTCTTTGGATGTCGACACCAAAACTGTTTAAAATCTGCTTTCCTTGATATTCGTGTAAATTCATGAGGCCTCGGTTTTAAAAGACTAAGCAAAAGTAATAAATGTCAGGGTCAATTACCCAACATCCCAAGGACTTTTAACCCTAAAGCTATCCAAATTTTAGTTATCTTTTGTCAAGAGAAAAGTATGGACAATATGATCCCCTAAAAAATAGCCCTCATGCAAAAAACAAGACGCCAATATAGAATCCGCCCATCAGTCACCTTTCATTTGTTTTTTGGACTTTATCTAATGGTCCATTTTGGGGAGGCTCGAGTTTTTGGGCAACAAGCGGGTTCTTATCAAGCGCAAATGTTCATCAAACAGAATGACTCTATGGCCTATAGGTTGGCCAAACCCACAAAACCAGCAAAAGCAACAAGCGCGGTAAAACATCCCTTGCTCATTTTTCTGCATGGTTCAGGAGAACGGGGCAACGATAATCTTGCGCAGCTCATACACGGCGGGAATCGAATGGCGAGGTTAGCAGAAGAACAAAATGCTTATGTCCTCATGCCTCAATGTCCTGCCCATGAAAGTTGGCACAACGGCAAGGCAAGAGTCAAATCCAATCAACGCCGTTATGCCTACCCAAAGAGCAGCGACCCCAATGAACAACTCGATATGGTTTTCGCCTTGATTGAAGATTTTGTCCAACGGCATCCAGTAGACCTTAACCGCCTCTATATTGGTGGATTATCCATGGGTGCTATGGGGACACTCGAGCTGCTGCGGCAACATCCAGACTATTTTGCAGGCGCCTTTGCCATTTGTGGAGGTGCTCATCCCAAAACGAGCAAGGCCCTAAAAAGCACTCCTTTATGGCTATTTCACGGACTAGACGATAAGGTAGTACTGCCTCAATACAGCATCAAACTTTATAAAAAATTAAAACGAAAAGGTGCTGATGTTCAATTGACGACATACCCAAAGGTAGGACATGACAGTTGGCATCAATCCTTTGCAGAGCCAACGCTATTTCCCTGGCTGTTTGCGCAGCGTAACGGACAATAGCCCTAAAAAGTGACCATAGATCCAATTCTGGACCTCCAAATCAAATGACACCAGGCAACTCTTCCAAGGCCAGATTGTATTCCTTCACAAGGTCTGCGACAATTTCAGCAGCAGGTCTGATATTGTCTATCAAACCAGAAATTTGACCTATTTCAAGCTCACCATCAATCAGGTCCCCCTCAAACATACCTCTCTTGGCGCGAGCACGACCTAATAATTGTTGTAATTCTTCTTTTGAAGGATTTTGTTGGTAAAGGGCCTCTAAATCTTGGTAAAACTTGTTTTTCATTAACCGCACCGGGGCCAGTTCTTTGAGGGTCAAAACCGTGTCGCCCTCTTTGGCTGACACAACCTTTTCTTTGAAAAGCTGATGGGCACTGCTCTCCAAAGAAGCCACAAAACGACTGCCAAGTTGTACCCCATCTGCACCCAAAACCATCGCCGCCAGCATCCCGCTACCCGTGGCAATGCCACCAGCAGCAATTAATGGACAACTGATTGATCGATTGACCATGGGTATGAGCGTCAAAGTTGTTGTTTCTTCACGCCCATTATGCCCTCCGGCCTCAAAACCCTCTGCGACGATAGCATCGACGCCTGCTTGTTCTGCCTTTTGGGCAAAAGCAACACTACTGACCACATGCACAACCGTGATCCCCTTTTCTTTGAGACGGCCGGTATATAATCTTGGATTACCCGCAGAAGTAAAAACAATTTTGACATTCATCTCAAGGATGATGTCCATGATTTCTTCAATATTTGGATAGAGCAAAGGAACATTAACCCCAAAAGGCTGATCGGTCGCTTCTTGGCAGCGTGCAATATGGGTGCGCAATACATCAGGATACATAGATCCTGCACCAATCAAGCCAAGACCACCAGCATTACTTACCGCACTGGCCAAACGCCAGCCGCTATTCCACACCATACCCCCCTGAATAATGGGGTATTTGATCTGAAATAAAGCGCATATACGGTTCATGAGGTTATTGCTTGAGTATCTTGAATTTATTGACCACACCTGGAGCTTTAACTTCCACCAGATACAAGCCTCGAGGCAGCAACTCCATACTCACCTGATCTAAAGTATGTGTGACTTGGTTGTGTTGGATCAATTGGCCAAGGGTATCGTAAATCAATACCTCTGCCTGACCTACAAACAAAGGCAAACTCACCCTAAAGTGAGATTGTACAGGATTTGGGGCAATAGCGATCATGGCTTCACGGGCCAAATCTTCTGCACCTAAACCCATGAGGACGCCAAAAGCGCTCTCAAAATTCGGAATACCATAGCCCATCTGTGGGGTTGGATTCTGATACAAATGTGCAGACTGCCGAATGATTTCCATCAATTCAAAATTCTTGGTTTCTGGACGTACCTGCCACAAACACGCCACAGCACCGGCAATGATTGGTGCACTAAAAGATGTTCCATTACTAAAGTCAACAGCTCCAGTAGTGGTCAACACGGCAGCACTTTGCCCTTGAGCCATTACATCTGGCTTGACCCGACCGTCTACAGTCGGTCCTCGCGAACTAAACGACACATAGTTGCCGCCTGCATTCACCGCGCCAACGGCCAAAATACCTATGGCGTCTGCCGGTGTGGCGACCGTCCCAAAAGAATTGCCTTGATTGCCACCAGAGGTGACCAAAAGCATGCCCTTTTCATAAGCTAAATTTGCCCCTCGTGCGGCAAATGTTGTCTGCCCGTCTAAGTCTTCATAACTATGATCGTATTGCGCATTATCGTAGGCCTGATAACCAAGGGAAGTGTTGACCACATCGACACCAAGACTGTCTGCGCGTTCAAGAGCCTCAACCCACCATGCCTCCTCTCTCGGATTTTCAGAAGGGCCATATTCAGTTCGGAATAAATAAAATGATGCATTAGGAGCCGTGCCAACAAATTGGTTTTCTACATAACCACCAATATCACTTGTGGTACTTGAGCCGTGACTCCCTGTACCTGTGACGTCTGTCGTGCGCGAAAAAAAATCATAAGTCCCTAATAACCTGTTATTGGCCATCACATGGGCATAGCCTGGATTGTTTTCGAAGTTCGGAAAGCCACTATCCATGACAGCCACAATCATGCCCTCTCCAGTAAAGTCCTCTTGATGGAGAAAATCTCCCGAAATCATTTCGATTTGGTTGGCCGCAGCGCCATAATCATATTCTATTCGCTGGGATTGGTTTTCTAATTCAAACTTATCGACAACTGGCAAAGGATTGGGAAAATTCAGATCCTTATCGGCGTATTCTACACCAACAACATATGATAAATCAGTTAACGCCTCAATATCTGCCAACGTTCCTTGGACATAAACACAATTCATCCACTTTGACTTGGCCCAAACGGTGATCCCGGTACTGCTTTTTACTGCAGCGATATAAGCCTCGTTGACGGGTACATCGCGCTCATCAATGACGACCTCGTGCAGTGCTTTTCGGTCCAGAGACTCTTGAGTCAAAATCAATAATGGATTGTCTAGTGACGCTTGTACATTTTCTTTGTCCGCAAAGAAAACCCAGGCGTCTTGAATCTGCGCTTGGCTCATAGAGCCCACAAACAAAAGCAACCCGATCATTAAATTTCTCATAACTTATGAAATAACACCACTACCCAATAACTCGTGTTGGACATACCACGCCACGAATTGACCTTCAGCAATGGCTGATTGATATTGATCAAATATAACATAAAGACCAGAGCTTTCTTTATAGATTGTTGCCTTTTCAAGTGGTTGGCGGTAGCGAATACGAGCCATCACCTCCAGAGATTGGCCTGGTAATAATGCTAGGTCCTCTCGAATCCAGTGCAATTCATTGTCATTTACCCAGAGCCCCTTGCGGTATAAACCTTTGTGATTTTTGCCTTGACCGACGTAAATAATATTTGACTGCACATCAGTGGCGATCACAAACAATGGCTCCTTCATGCCCCCTACAGCCAGTCCCTTGCGCTGACCAACAGTATAGTAATGGGCTCCTTGATGCCTGCCCACAACCCGACCTTGTTCTGGCAGATAACTAATTTTCTCTGACAAAAAAGCCCTTATCTCTTGGCGCTCAAGGCCCTGATCCAACTCTTTAGCGTAGGCAGAATGATCGCCAGGAATTTCAATAATATCGCCTTCTTTGGGCTTCAATTGCTGCTGTAAAAATTCTGGCAACCGTACCTTACCAATAAAGCATAGTCCTTGAGAATCACGTTTTTCTGCTGTAATTAATCCTTGCGCAGCGGCAATCCTTCTGACCTCATCCTTCTGCAAAGCGCCAATAGGGAAAAGCGTTTTAGCCAATTGTTCCTGAGAGAGCTGGCACAAAAAATACGACTGATCCTTATTACTGTCCAAACCAGATTTTAAATGATAGGTCATGCCCTCATCTCCATTTTGGGTCTGGTCTTTTCTACAGTAATGTCCCGTTGCCACAAAGTCAGCACCCAATTCCAGCGCCACTTTCAAAAACACATCAAATTTGATTTCACGATTGCACAGAACATCTGGGTTTGGCGTACGGCCATTTTGATACTCGCGGAACATATAGTCCACTATTCGTACTTTATATTCGGCACTCAAATCTACGGTCTGGAAAGGAATGCCTAAAGACTGTGCAACAAGCATTGCGTCGTTACTGTCTTCAAGCCAAGGACACTCTTGTGAGATCGTGACAGAATCATCATGCCAGTTTTTCATGAATAGTCCAATAACCTCGTAGCCTTGTTGCTTCAACAAAAAAGCTGCAACGCTCGAGTCGACACCACCGCTGAGTCCTACAACGACTCTTTTTTGAGTGAGTTGATTTGTGTTCATTGGGGCCGAAAGGGTTTTGGATAATGCTCCTCTTTGATCAAAACGCCTTGATCGTAATAGCGCCATAAGCCATGCTTTTTATCCCGCTTATATTGTCCTTCTGAGGTCAATTGACCAGCAGCGTCATAAAACAAAGCCGGACCGTGCAACTGCCCCTTTTCATAAATATAAGACTTGATCAATTGTCCGTTGTGTCCATAAAATAACTGGGCACCCTCCAGGATATTTTTGGCATAAATAACCGATTCGGCCAGTATACCATTAGGGTAAAACGTTTCCTTGAGCCCCTCTAAAAAACCATTCTTGTAATTTTCACGACTCATGACCTCACTACTGTTCTTATGAAAGGTCACCCAAATACCGTCGCGTTTTTGGCCGATCAGATGACCTTGAGCAACCAATTGTCCGGTTTTGGTAAAATAACTGACGCGCACGCTCTGATCTTGTGCGTTAAATTCACGAATAGCTGTAGGTTGGCTGCCACAATCCCTACAATAAAATTTAAAGACACCGACTTCCTTCCCATGATCAAATTGACCTTGGTAACGGAGTTGCTGAGAGCCTTCATAATATTTTTGCCATGAACCATCACGTCGGCCTTGAGGGTCAAAACCATTGACCTGACCAAAACCTATGGCGGATTGAAAAAAGCCAATAAGCATGACCACAAAGGTCGAATAATTGTTCATCACGACGTCATTAATACACCAGGGGCGGCCTAGTGTGATATGATTATTTTTTTTGTGCGTTTTTCTGAGCTTCCGCCTGCTCCATCATTTCCGCCATTTTTTTCTGAAAACGATTTTGTTTTTTAGGCTTCTTTTTGGTCGCCTGAATCTGGGCATGGATCTTATCCTCGTCTATGATGAAATTCTTGATCACGAGCATGATCCCAATGGTGATTAAGTTTGAGGTGAAGTAATAAAGCGAAAGACCACTGGCATAATTGTTAAAAAAGACCAACATAAAGAGTGGTGACAAATACATGAGAAACTTCATGTTTGGCATCCCAGGCTGCTGCTGTTGCTGCATTTGCTGACCTGTACTCATCATCATGTAAACAAAAATGGCTATCGATGCCAATATGGGAAACAAACTCACATGATCGCCATAAAAAGGAACATTAACCGGGAGTTCTAATACCACGTCATAACTCGATAAGTCGTCGGCCCACAAAAATGATTTTTGACGCAAACCGAAAGCCGTTGGGAAAAATGTGAATAAGGCATAGAATACGGGGATCTGCAATAATGCCGGCAGACACCCTTTGAGTGGAGATGCACCTGCTAGATTCTGGAGTTTCATGGTCTCCTGCTGGATCTTCATTTGATTGCCCTCAAATTTCTTTTTGATTTCATCCATTTCTGGCTTGAGCACTTTGAGTTTGGCTTGAGATACGTATTGCTTGTATTGAACAGGACTCAGCAAAAGTTTAAAAAAGATGGTCAAGAGTATGATCGCAATTCCAGCAGGAAACCATTGTCCCAAAATACCAAAAACAGGAATGATCACATATTTATTGATCATCCCAAAAATTCCCCAACCCAAGGGCATCGCTTCATCTAGTTGGCGGTCATATTTCTTGAAAATCGAGTAATCTGTTGGGCCAAAATACAGATTCATGTCATAATCGAGACGGGCCATTTTGGGCTCAAGTAACATTTTGGCGCCATATTTTTTGGTGAAAATTGTGTCGATCGCTTCATCCTGGACCAAGTCTTGAGAGTTGAAACGGACTTCCTTGAAAGGTTGGTCAGTAAGCAGCATACTGCTGAAGAAGTGCTGTCGGAAATTGAACCAGCCGACATTTTGCTCTATCGCATCATCGTCGCCCATTGGGCCCAATTTGTCATGCTCATTGCCATTATCGAACTCATAAGTCAAACGCGTGTAGCGATTTTCATAGCTGATACTTTTGGCTTGGCGATAGCCTTTTAAAGACCAGTCCAGCATGATTTCCTTATCAAAGTCCAAGACCTCTTCTAAACCATTAGTACGGACAGCAAAGTCTAACATATAAGAATCAGGGGGTAAGCCATACTGAAACTCAATGAAATCGGTCTCTGAAGTCTTTAATTTCATGGACAATATCTGACCTTCTGAATTGCTGACCAATGTCGGTTCAAAGTACAAGTCCTTTGTTGATAGAAGTCGGTTTTCAGCAGCAAAGTCCAGGCTTAGGATGCTGTTTCCATCCTTGATGAGGTAGACCGGCTCTCCTTGAAATTGTGTTTGTGTTTTTAACGCTGCAGAAATGATGTACCCTCCTTTATGACTAATTGTGAGCGCGAGTACCTCATTTTCAATAACCGTGACCGCGTCATTTGTTTCTGGCAAGGACGCAGAATAAGCAAATGATCCTAATCGATTTTGCAGCTCCTGGCTGGTCTCCCCCATGACCGCCGCAGCAGCATCTTGGGTATTGACCAGAGCTGTTTCATTGTCCTTTAAAGAGGACTCTTGAGCCACACTTTCAGTCGCCTGGGTTTCTGCAGGCCCTTGGGCAATAGGATCAGGCTGGTTTTGGTACAGCATGTACAATAAAATTCCTCCTATCAGCATGAATCCAATAAAGGTATTCAGATCAAATTTATTTTCTTCCATATTTGTGTTGTTTGCCACCGTCCATTGGACAGCGCATCAATTATTGTTTCATCGAATGTTTATGCGCCGCACCAACAAAGCCCACAAAAAGTGGATGAGGCTGAGCAACGGTACTCTTATACTCTGGATGATATTGAACACCAACAAACCATGGGTGATCCGGCAACTCGACAATTTCAACCAAGCTAGTCTCTGGATTGACACCAGTAACACGCAAACCTGCTGACTCCAATGCTTCACGGTAATCGTTGTTGAATTCGTAGCGATGGCGGTGGCGTTCCATGATTGGGGTCTGTCCGTAAATTGTTCCAACAATACTGTTGGACATCAAATCACAGGCCCAAGCACCAAGGCGCATGGTCCCACCTTTTTCGGTGATGTTTTTTTGTTCCTCCATCAAATCAATGACTGGATCAGGCGTATGGGCATCCATCTCTGTGCTGTTGGCATTAGTCAGGCCCAGCTCATGACGTGCATATTCGATAACCGCCATTTGCATGCCCAGACAAATGCCCAAAAATGGCAAACCATGGGTGCGCGCAAATTGCACTGCAGCAATTTTGCCCTCAATACCGCGTTCACCAAAACCTGGCGCCACAAGAATACCATCAAGGCCACTGAGCTCTTGCGCCACATTTTCAGGCACGAGGTGTTCGGAATGTATCGACACTACCTCAACTTGAACCTCATTTGCTGCACCAGCATGGATGAAGGACTCTATGATAGATTTATAACTGTCCTGAAGCTCTACATACTTTCCAATCAAACCAATTTTGACATGAGCTTTTGGATTCTTGTGCCGGGACAAAAATTCATTCCATTGCGTAAGATTCGGTTCTTGCTTGGCCTCTAATCTCAATTTTTTCAGCGCAATACGGTCTAGTCCTTCTTCCAACATGAGGTTGGGCACATCATAAATTGTTGCGGCATCAATGGATTGGATCACTGCTTCTTTTTGGACATTACAGAATAAAGCGAGCTTTACACGCAAGTCTTCACTGAGTTCATGCTCCGTGCGGCAAACCAAAATATCCGCTTGTATTCCGCTCTCCATTAAAGTTTTGACCGAATGTTGCGTAGGTTTAGTTTTGAGTTCGCCTGCGGCAGCCAAATAAGGCACCAAAGTCAAATGAATGAATAAGCTGTTGTGCGCTCCTAGTTCCCACTTGAGTTGACGCACGGCTTCGATATACGGCAAAGACTCAATATCGCCGACGGTGCCGCCAATTTCGGTAATGATGATGTCATATGTACCATCTTGACCTAAATGCTGTATGCGCTCTTTTATTTCGTTAGTGATGTGGGGAACAACTTGTACCGTTTTACCCAAAAACTCACCACGCCGTTCTTTATCTATAACACTTTGGTAAATACGTCCTGTGGTCACATTATTGGCCTGCGAAGTGGGCCGGTTCAAAAAACGCTCATAATGCCCGAGGTCCAAATCTGTTTCTGCACCGTCGTCAGTGACAAAGCACTCTCCGTGTTCGTATGGGTTTAAGGTGCCTGGGTCCACGTTGATGTATGGATCTAATTTCTGAATAGTCACCACGAACCCTCTAGCCTGCAGAAGTTTAGCTAATGAAGCAGCGATGATGCCTTTTCCTAATGAAGATGAGACCCCGCCCGTAACGAAGATGTACTTTGTTGTATTCATAAAGTGTTGCTTGGTGTTACCTATACGGGATTCAAAGATAAAAGATAATTGTCTAGATCCCAATGAATTTCTCCATAAAGAATCAGGAGGTACAACAGCAGTCAGTCTTTGGCCTTTGCTTGCATTTTTGACCCACTAAATCAAATGGCAACCAGCGGTTTAGCGCTGGACTAACGGACGCAAAAGGTCTTCCAGTCCTTGAGCTTTGAGTTCATACATTTCCTGCATATGACGGCCTAAAATTCCTTGAGGCCAGCCTTTTTGTGCGAACCAAACAAAATAAGCTTCCGGCAAAAACAGCAGACGTTCTCCTTTGTACCGGCCAAAAGGCATCTTATAATTGGCAAGGACAACAAGGTGTTCTTTTGAGAAAGTCATCCTGCCTGTACATCATATAAGAATGACGTTGTGATTTGAACCTCTGGGTGTATGCTCAGACCCACAGGACATTGCACAGCAATGCGCTCGAGCAACCCGCGCGATTGAGCATCATGGCTTTCGGACAGATGCAATACCACAATAATTTGCGCTATGCGCCGGGGGGCGTCACTCATTACTTTGGTGACCTCAGCCCATGAGCCCTCCAAAATCATGCCCTTGGGTTCACATTTTACGGCCATGGTTGTCAACATACAATTGGCCAGTGCTGTGGCCATAGTATCAGTAGGAGAAAATGCTTGACCTAATCCGTGATTATCGACAGGCGCATCTGTCGTATAGGTCGCACCCGATTTGAGGTGTTCGTTATTGGTGCGCAAACCGCCGATGTAGGTCACTTTAGCTGTACTCATTACTTTTTCTTTTCTTTTGTTTCTTTCGTTTCTGGCCGCTCTAAAACAACATCCAATCCCTTGACCTCTACCATCTCCAAATCAGAATTCAACCGCAGCAGGTAGTATGCTTTATTTTCAAAACCTCCATTGGCATTTTGCTGGTAACGGAATTTATTTTCAATATAACGCGTTTCAAAATCTGTTGCCAACTCGGCGAACAGGTCACGCGACTCTTGAGAGAGCCGCAACAAAATATCCATAGTGACATCGTAACCCCTTACTGCAAATCGATTGGGATAAATGCCGTAATGCTGTTTATAAGAAGACAAGAATGCATGGTCCTCGTCACTCAAAGCATAGGGCTTGCTTACCGAAGGAAAAGTAAAGTTTAAGTTCGCCAGGTTAAGATTAGTAATATCGTCAAAATCGAAGGCTGCATTCTTATCGGTTGTGAACAAGCGCACCAAATAATTTTTGGCAGGTTCCTCTATTTCGTTTTCATTGTCGTCTTCCTCTTCTGACAACTGATTTTCGTAATAGGCCATTCCGTTGAGCACACCAATGACACTACTGACGATTACGGGATTGCTTGACGACAAGACCACCCAATTTTCTTGTGTCTCCGAAAGGTTCTCCAAAATCGCTTCGGGGCGAATAAAACCCTCTTCTTGAGGCAGTAGAATTTTGGTTTTTGGCAGTTTACTGGTCAACAGCATTTGAGTACTAGTGCCCTCTTCTCCAATGTACAAAATATGCTTATCGCCCTGGTGCTCCTGCAAATAATCTATCATGTATTGCTCCAATAGCTCATTTTGAGGCAAGGTTTGCACAATATTTTGTGATGTGCTCACTGCACGATTGCTTAACGGCGAGATTACGGGAACATTTGATGACTTTAATGCCTCAGCCACCAAAGCAAGGTTTGCACTCAATAATGGCCCGATGATGGCATCACTCTGGTCAAAGTTCGATTGGGCCAATAACGTTCGCACTGCTTCTGAGTTTCCTTGGGTGTCGTGAACCTCTAGAGCAACATTCATCCCATACTTTTGCGCTTCCTCTGCAGCGCTAAGGACGCCACTGTAAAAATCTAAAGCGATCCGCAACGTTCTATTGTTTTGCAGGAGCTGCTCGTTAAGCTGCAGCGAGTCTTGAGTAAAAGCGGGCAATTGAAAGGGCAACAAAATACTGAGGCGATGAGCAGTAGAATCACGGATGAAATCCCTGAGATCTACAGCGTCAGCATCGTCTTGACTCTGAGGTGCATATCCTTTGGGCAATTTTAAAATCATGCCCAATTTCAGCCCCTGCTCCGCATATGGGTTCAGGGCAACGATTTGCGCTTTAGACACCCCCAATTTTTGTTTTAAACGAAAAAATCCTTCGCGTGGGAGTACTTGATAATAGAAAAATTCTTGATCTAAAACAGCACTGGAAGCAACAGGGGGTTTTTTGATGATCAAAGACTGACCAATGGCTAGTGTATCGGAAATTCCCGGATTCAATGCGCTGATCTCCACTAGTGTTAATCCATAAAGTCTAGCGATACCGATCAAGGTCTCTTTCGGTCGCGCACTGTGACGCTGGACGACCAAATCAGTTAAATTTGCACGGATATTTTCGACCTCGTTGGTTGTAGGAATTGGCTTTGGGTCAATAATCATGAGCTGATCGCCTTTGACGATGCCGCGAGAAGACAGGAAATCGTTATGAGCCTTGAGGTCGTCAACAGCAAGATGATATTTTTGAGCAATGCCATAGAGCGTCTCTCTCTTTTTTACTCTATGAGACCTAAAAACCAACGGTTTATGTGACACTGCAACCACCAGGGCTAACCCCTCAGTAAAATTTGTTTTGACCTCTGGGTTGATCGCATATAATTCGGCATAAGACATGCCATATTCTCTCAAAACTTGATCAATCGTCACCCCTGGTGGCACATGGAAAACTTCATACTGGGTTTGTGCATGACCAATGTCTGGTCCTAAAAAAAGCCCCATCATTAATCCAATAAATACCCATGTCTGTCGTCTCATAAGATCGTATTGCTTTGCAATTATTCCCACTCGATTGTGGCGGGCGGCTTGGAACTAATGTCATATACCACGCGGTTCACTCCTTTGACTCTGTTGATGATCAGGTTAGAGGTTTCCTGTAAAAATTCATAGGGCAGATTAACCCAATCTGCAGTCATGCCATCAGTACTTTCAACAGCCCTTAATGCAACAACTTTCTCATAGGTTCTTTCGTCTCCCATGACACCAACACTTTGCACGGGCAAAAGTATTGCTCCAGCTTGCCATACCTTGTTGTACAAATCCCATTTCCGCAAACCATCGATAAAAATCGCATCGACCTCCTGAAGGATGCGTACTTTCTCTGGCGTGATATCGCCGAGTATTCTTATGGCCAGTCCCGGTCCAGGAAAAGGATGCCTGCCCAAAAGTTCGGCAGCAATACCCAATTGGGCGCCAACTCGTCTCACCTCATCTTTAAATAACATACGAAGCGGCTCAACAATTTTGAGTTTCATAAAGTCTGGCAACCCACCAACATTATGGTGCGATTTGATGGTTACCGAAGGACCATTAACAGATACACTTTCGATGACGTCCGGATATATTGTGCCCTGGGCTAACCAGTGAACATCCTCTACAAGGTGTGCTTCTTGATCAAAAACATCAATAAACGCCGCCCCAATAGCTTTGCGCTTTGCCTCCGGGTCAGACACATCACGCAGCGCGTCCATAAATTGAGATGACGCGTCTACACCCTTGACATTAAGGCCCATGTCTTTATATTGATCCAAAACGCTTTCGAATTCGTTCTTACGCAAAAGACCATTATTGACAAAAATACAATAGAGACGATCCCCTATGGCTTTGTTCAAAAGCACTGCGGCAACAGTAGAATCTACTCCACCACTCAAGCCCAAGACGACTCGATCGTCACCAATTTTGTCTTTGAGGTCCTGCACGACCGTCTGGACGAATGCGGCGGGAGTCCAAGTTGGCTTAATCTGTGCAATTTCTAGAAGAAAGTTTTTGAGCATTTGTGCTCCATCGGTACTGTGGTAAACTTCAGGGTGAAATTGAATGGCATAGGTTTGCTCACCATCAATTCGATAAGCTGCATTTGCGACATCATCGGTGCTCGCCAAGCGAACACCTCCTGCTGGCAGTTCGGCAATGGTGTCACTATGACTCATCCATACCTGAGAACCTTCCGGAATACCGTCAAACAAAATACAATCCGGCGACTTGATCCGTAATTTAGCTCGGCCGTATTCTCTCAAATCACTCGGACTGACCAAACCACCGTTAAAATGAGCCAAATACTGGGCGCCATAACAAACTGCCAGTAGCGGTAGTTTCCCCTTTATTTCTGACAAATCTGGATGAGGTGCATCTTCTGCTCGAACTGAAAAAGGACTCCCAGACAACACCACGGCCCGAAAACTACTTAAATCTTCTGGTATATTATGATAGGGATGTATTTCACAATAAATGTTTAATTCACGCACACGACGTGCGATCAGTTGGGTATACTGGGACCCGAAATCAAGAATAAGGACATTGTTCTGCATGGTCAAAAATAACTTCTTTTTTAGTTTTGGCTTTTATGAGTTGGCCTAATTTATTTATTAAATCGTCAAAATATGGAATTGAAACTCAAGGGGCTTGATCTCTGATTTTAGCAATGTTACAATATCGGTGCCATAAACATAATACCACTGAGACATATTCTGGGTGCGTTCCTGCAAATGACCTCCAGGAAACAATTCTGCGCGCAAAGCCATCAACCGCTCCAATTGATCCTTATGCTTTCTTTTTTGGGCTTTCATCAATCTTTTTTCAAGATGATTTAAGCCATTGATTTGTTTTTGTTCTTGCGCCGAAACAGCACCCACAAAAGAAGCATCAGTTTGGGCTGCTAAGGCATACAATACACTAAATTGTTCCTGAAGCATCTTGCGTTGAGGAGAAAAGTCGATCGGTATTTCGGTGATTTTTTCAATTAAAAAACTACTGAGATCATGCGCACTAGCAAATAAATTTGCTGCTGATGCATTTATTTTTTCTAATTTTTTTTGCGCTTTTTCGGGAACCAAAAGAACCGAGGTCCGCAATACCAGCATGGGAAAAACTAACGATAAATCGTCGAAACATTTTTTTAGCTGTAACCAATAGGCCAATTCACCTGCTCCACCAACATAGGCGAGATTTGGCAAAATCAGCTCTTGATAAACAGGCCGCAACAGAGCGTTTGGGGAAATGCGCTCAGGATGGGCCTCCAAATCATGCTGCAATTCTTCTGCTGTAAACCTCTTCAAACTCCCCTTTACGACAAAGCCCTGGCCATCAGCAATCACACGACCACGGGCAGTATCTTCGCAATAAAAAAGATTGATTTCCCTAGGATGCACCTGTTTATGATACCCTAACTGGGTCAATGCAGCGGTACTCGCATTAATTGAATGGGCACACGCTTGCTGATTTAATTCTTTCAGAGCAACAGGCAAGAAAGCCTTTTTCAGCACAGGATCATCGCCATCAACAACCACCAGTCCCTCTTCACCAAAAAGGTTATTGGCCAAAACCCTGGTGGCTTGCGCCAGAGACTCATGGGCATAAGCTGCCTGAAACCAGTCCAACAATTGGTCGCCATGAACATGACCAGACCACTCATTTTTAAGCGCTTCTGACAAGTCTGACAAGTTTTCTGTTGAAAGACGGCCTACAGGACCACCATGATCTGTATCCCAAGCAAAGGATTTATCAAAAAATCGGAAGTGATTGATCTCCTCAAAGTCATGGTCTTCGGAAGCCATCCAATAAATGGGCACAAAGTTATATTCAGGATAGTGTATCGCCAATTCCTGGCAAAGGTTGATGACGTCTATAATTTTGTATAAGAAATAAAGCGGGCCCGTAAACAAATTCAACTGGTGGCCGGTGGTCACTGTAAAAGTCGTTTTTTGCTTGAGCGCCTGTATATTGGCCTGAGACTTGGCGCTCAAATTGAGCGTTTTGTTTTGCTCCTCAAGTTGCTGAGTCAACACCACCCTTTGCTCGAGGCTAAAGTTCTGAGACTTGTCTTGAATTTGAGACTTGAATGCGGCCAACTCCGGAAAGCGATGGTAAAAAGGTCTTAAGATTTCTTTTTGATCCAAAAAGTCGCAGATCAAATCCGAAAACTGATTCGTTTTAGTATAAGGAATTTTTTGTTGACCCATAACTCATGCCTCAAGACAGCACAAAAATACATAGATTCATTGTCTTGGCAATAAAGTTATTGGTTTGTTCCCAATACTCGACTTATTGCTATATTTATCCCTCTCAAAACACCTAAAACTATGAAGCGATTTTTTATTATTGGAGTACTCTTGTGCCAATCTGTACTCTGGGGTCAGGTCAGCACACCAAGTGAATTTTTGGGCTACACCATTGGCACAGAATTTTCAAGGCATGCCACCATGGTCGACTATTTCCATCACCTTGCAGAGCAATCGAATTGGGTGACCTATGAGCAATATGGGACCACCAACGAGAGAAGACCACTCACTTATGCGGTGATTTCGACTCCAGAAAATCTCGCAAAAATTGAATCGATAAAAGCACAAAATTTAAAACAAGCTGGGATCAAAGCTGGTGGCGGCGCATCAGATGTGGCCATAGTTTGGCTGAGCTACAATGTTCATGGCAACGAAGCGTCAAGTATGGAAGCCGCGATGCAAACGGCTTATGAGCTGATCACATCGCACCAAGATTGGCTTCAAAACACCGTAGTAGTCATGGATCCCTGTGTCAATCCGGATGGCCGAGACCGTTATGCAAACTGGTACAATCAAGTGCGTGCTCGCCCTTACAACTCGAGTCAAGTTGCGGACGAGCACAATGAACCATGGCCCGGAGGCAGACCTAATCATTATCTTTTTGATTTGAATCGTGATTGGGCTTGGGCCAAGCAAGTAGAGAGCCAACAACGCATTGCTTTATACAACCAATGGCTGCCTCATGTCCATGTTGACTTTCACGAACAAGGCATCAATGAACCTTATTATTTTGCCCCAGCTGCTGCGCCATTTCACGAGGTCATTACACCATGGCAGAAGGCATTCCAAACCCAAATTGGACAAAATAATGCGCGCTATTTTGATCAAGAAGGCTGGCTTTACTTTACACGTCAATTTTTTGATTTGCTGTACCCAAGCTACGGCGACACCTACCCCACATTTACTGGTGCTATTGGCATGACCTACGAGCAAGCAGGTCATGGCCGCGGAGGATTGGGCGTGGATACTGATCAAGGCTATGAGCTGACCTTAGTAGACCGTGTTGCGCACCATACCACTACTGGCTTGGCTACTGTCGAAATATCCTCACAAAATGTAACGCAACTTAACAAAGAGTTCCGTGCCTTTTTCGAACGGAAAGACATCCCACAGCAAACCTATGTTTTGACAGGAGTTCAAGATAAAATAAAGGCGCTCACTGATTTACTAGATCTTCACGACATTGACTATGGTTTTACCAACACCAAAGAGGTCAGAGGCTGGTCTTATCAATCGCAAACCAATGGCACCATGTCAACTCAAGGAGGTTTGGTGGTCTCGACCAACCAGCCAAAAGGTGTATTAGTGAAAGTACTCTTTGAGGCAGAGGCAGCATTAGAAGAGCCCCTCACCTACGACATCACAGCATGGAGCCTGCCTTATGCGTTTGGATTGAATTGTATCGTAACGGAAAAAACTGTTGCGCTTGATGGAAAAATGGCCCCTTTTACCAAAAACAGCGCAGCTTTGAATAACACAATCGCGGGATACATACTGCCATGGAACGATGTTGCAGATGGTGCGTTTTTGAGTGATTTGCTTCAAGCCAAAATTAAAGTGCGTTTTGCCGAAAAACCACTGCGGTTTGAGGGTGTAGATTTCGCGCCAGGAAGTTTGGTCATCACCAAAAGTGACAACCGCAGTCAATCCAAATTCACTGCTAAAGTTACAGCTTTAGCCAATAAGCACGAGAGAACTCTTGTAACGCTCTCTAGCGGATTTAGTGACAATGGTATTGATCTGGGATCGACCAATATCAAAATCATCAATAACCAACGGGTCGCGATACTCAAAGGAGACGGTGTTTCTTCATTGAGCTACGGGACGTTGTGGCATTTTATGGAACAAGAATTGAAATACCCTTTTACAGCCCTGAACACCGCCACATTTGAACCGGCACAATTGCGTCAATTTGATGTTTTGGTTTTGCCCAGTGGATGGTACGGCAGTTTATTCAGTGGAGAGGCCTTGAGCGCCATAAAATCATGGATTAGAGATGGCGGCAAAGTCATTGCCATTGACCGCGCTTTGAACACATTTGCGGGTCAAGATGACTTTGGCCTGAAACGCTCGGTAAGCAACACGACAACTCATGAAGATGAGCCCAACATGGTGCCCTATGGCCAAAGAGAACGTCATGAGCTCAAGGACATGATCACTGGCAGCATTTATAAGGTGCGTTTGGATAACACGCATCCAATGGCTTTTGGGTATCCTGAGACTTATTACAGCCTCAAGCAAGGAAGCGCCGCATTTAGTCGCTTGAACCAAGGCTATAACGTTGGGTATTTTGATGGTCCTGCAAAATCTGTTTCTGGATTTTCGGGCGCCGCCGCGCAGGAGGGCTTGGCCAATAGCTTGATTTTTGGAGAATATCCTATGGGGCAAGGCAGTCTGGTCTATTTATCCGACGATGTGCTCTTCCGATCCTTTTGGGAAAACGGCAAACTATTTTTTGTCAATAGCTTGTTTTTTGTCAATGCCAACGTATTTGTCTTGGACTGATTGAGTGCTCAACTGCTCCTTCAAAGTTAACCAACGCCCCATATACTTGCTGGCGTAAAGTGTTTGGTACTGGAATACCTGCCCCAAAAAATGGCGTTGCCTATGTGCCGTGATGTCATGAGCCACAAGACTCATATGCGCTGTAAACATTTCATAAAAATGCGCCTTATTGAAGCTGACTTTGATCAATTCTTGACCCATGACCTGTTGTGACTGCCATAAATGGTGATCTTGGTACAACGCAACTGCCCTCTGAATCATGTCGTGATCGGTCTCTGCAATGCAGGGCACCTGGTCTTGGCCATTAGTGATGCCTTCTGCACCAATAGGCGTTGTCAAAGTGGGTAAGCCCATCTCAAGTGCATGAAGTATCTTACCTTTAAGTCCAGCACCAAAACGCAATGGTGCCAAATTAACCCGAGAAGTGCTCAATACTTGATCAATATCAGCAACCCAACCATGAACCACAACACCTCTGGTTTTGGACCAATGACGGACTTGACCCTCTCGACCATAAGCACCGCAAATATGTAATAAAACACCGGGCAATTGATTTTCTATCTGAGGCCAAAGATCATTTATGAGCCACTGAACAGCATCTAAGTTAGGAGCATGGTTCAGATTTCCAACACAGACAAAATCGCTGCTTTGGGCAAAGGACTGTCTTGGACTTGTTGGTGCTTCGAAGACTATTGGCCAATAAAACAACAAGGTGTCGGGCACCCCAAAAGTTTCTTGCAGCCACTGGTATTCAAATTTTGATATGATCAAAGAAACATCACACCGCCAGATGCTCGACAATTCGCGTTTGCTCAAATCTGTATAAATATCTAAAGATCTGTTGTTTTCAAATGCCGTTTGGCGTGCTTTTCTCAAGAAATGCAGGTCTTCAGTATCTAATATCGTTATCGCAGCGGGGCTATGTGCTCTGATGCGCCATCCGAATTGCTCCTCGGTCATGAAGCGATCAAAAAGCACTATATCTGGACGACAGGCATCCAGCACCGCATCCACACCATCATCGTTCAAAATCAATTGATGCACAAGGATCCCAATTTGAGAAAGATCTTCAGCATGGGCATTGTTGGCTGTCCCTGCGGCCGTCGCAAAATGAACAACGGCATTGTGGCTTTGAAAAAAAGAGATCAGCTGCATCATCCGCACACCAGCCGCAGTAGTCTTCGGCTCGGGCAGTGTGTGCCCAATAATCAATACAGAACGGTTGTTAAAATTCATACAAAAGCGTGTCTACAGGCAAGGATACCATCTGAATCATTGAAGAATCCTTACCTGCTCGTGTATAAGCGATATACAATTGATCATGCAAAAGCGATATTTGCGCAAAACCACTAGCACGATCCGCAGTGGTATCAGCGATTGTCACCATAAGGCTTTTTCGACCTGAAGTGGAGACTTTTTGTAACTGCAATACCGCTTTGTCTGCATCTGCTGGTTCCATCCACAGCACAGCCGCTTCATTTTCATTGAGCATCACCACCGCGACGCGACCTGTCGCATTCCCGGAGTCTAGACGGAACGCAGGTCCAAAAGAGCCCTGATCATCGTCAGAAAAAGCAATTTTGACTTGTGGGTCATTTTCTGGAGCACTGAACCAAACCAATGCCGTATGGTTGGCATAACGATCCATCGCTGGCCCATTTACAGGACAACCCGCAATTTGCCATTCATCTGAACCGATGACACTCGGCGATGACCACTTATCCGAATCCAGCATTGACACCACAGAGATGTCCCGAATTTCATCCAAGCTCCTGTCGCGATATGCCACCATAGCATGGCCAATTGAATCTGTGGTCATGGCCGTTTGACAACAATCACAAACACGCTCATCTAATAGCATTTCTTCCCCTAATGTCCCGTCCGGCGATATGGATCTGGCTCGGATCGTCATGGCACCTTGATGGTGGCTAGTGGTCAAACGACCATCGAGCCAAGCGGCTAAAAAACCTTTTCTATAAGGACGAATACTGACAAAACCATGCTCTGTTTTTGTGGTGTCACTGTGAAGCTTGAGCCCCTTGTGCCAGGTTTGAGTTCTGGCATTAAAAATATTATAACGCAGGTCATAGGCATACGTGGCCTTTGAGGATTTCTCCAGATAAGTCGTTACAACATGACCATCGTTCGCCGCTACTTGAGGGAAATCTGCCCAATTCACAAACCAATTATCTCCGCTATGCACCGCAATTGCTGGGGTCCATTGCTCAGCAGTATATTGACTTAAATAAAGGGTAGAGACAGGTCCTTGAGTCGTGACCCAAGTCGCCTGAATAGACGAGCCATCACTAAATAACCGAGGCATAGAAGCATTAGTCATTGCGGCCCAAGGCCCTGTAATTCTGACCATTTCTGGAGCTTCTGTTTTTGTTGAATGCTCGCCGACACAACCCCAGAGCACCAAGACAAGGCTCACAAAAAACAAAACGATTATAGATTTTCTATTGCGCATTATAAAGCTCTGCATATAAATCAAAATCAGCAGCATCATTAATGATCACCTGGTAGAAATCACCAGTGCGCAAATACCCCTGATCAGCCAAGATAAGTACTTCATTATCTACATCTGGGCTGTCGTGTTCGGTACGACCGACATAGTGTTTGCCTTCCTTGCGGTCAATCACAACTTTAAATACCTTTCCGATTTTAGCTTGATTGAGCTCCCATGATATTTGAGACTGAACCGCCATAATGGCATTGGCTCTTTCCATTTTGACTTCATCGGGCACATCATCGACCAATTGGAAGGCATGGGTGTTCTCTTCGTGAGAATAAGTAAAGCATCCCAATCGCTCAAAACGCATGTCCTTGACCCATTGTAATAACGTCTGAAAGTCCTCTTCAGTTTCTCCTGGGTAACCGACAATTAAGGTTGTGCGAATAGTCATCTCAGGCACATGGCTTCTAAAATCCTGAAGCAACTTTGTCGTTTTGGCTTGAGTCGTACCCCGACGCATCGATTTCAAAATTTTGTCCGAAATATGCTGTAGAGGAATATCTATATAATTACAGATTTTTGGTTCTGCACGCATGAAGTCCAAAACCTCCATGGGAAAACCAGTAGGAAAAGCATAATGCAGTCGGATCCATTCTATGCCTTCGACAGCGACTAAAGCCTCCAACAAATCTCTTAGAGCTCTTTTCTGATAAATATCTAAACCGTAATACGTCAGATCTTGCGCAATCAAAATAAGTTCTTTCACCCCTTGCGCCGCCAAGTTTTTAGCTTCGATAACCAAGTGTTCGATCGGTGTGCTCTTGTGCTTTCCGCGCATCAGCGGTATGGCGCAAAACGAGCAGGGACGGTCACAACCTTCGGCTATCTTCAAATAAGCATAATTCTTAGGAGTAGTGGTCAAGCGCTCTCCGATGAGTTCTTGCTTGTAGTCTGCGCCTAATGCCTTGAGTAAGTTGGGCAGTTCAGTTGTCCCAAAAAAAGCATCAACATCAGGAATTTCTTTTTGTAAATCGGGCTTATACCGCTCAGACAAACATCCTGTAACGAATACCTTATCTACGGTACCTGCCTGTTTTTTCTGAACATATTCCAAAATCGTATTGACACTCTCTTCTTTGGCATTGTCAATAAATCCACAAGTGTTAATGACTACGACATTCCCCTCTTGCTCATGGACCACTTCTTGCTCATTGGCGCGCAGCTGGCCCATCAATACTTCACTATCGTAAACGTTTTTCGAACAACCCAATGTGATCACGTTGATCTTATTCTTGTTCAATTGTTTTGTCCGCATATCTTTTTTGGTCGCCTATTGCTAAGCCTCGTTAAATGAATGTCATTATCTCAATTGAAAAAGGAATCGACAAATTCCAATTTATCAAAAACCTGAAGATCTTTGATGCCTTCACCCACCCCTATGAATTTCACTGGTATTTGGAACTGATCGCTGATCCCGATGACTACTCCGCCTTTGGCAGTGCCATCCAACTTAGTAATGGTCAGCGCTGTGACCTCTGTCGCTGCAGTAAATTGCTTGGCTTGCTCAAAAGCATTTTGCCCTGTAGAACCATCCAAAACGAGCATCACCTCATGTGGCGCCTCAGGGACTACCTTGTCCATGACGCGTTTGACTTTAGTCAGTTCATTCATCAGATTCACTTTATTATGCAAACGGCCAGCGGTATCCACAAGCACTACATCAGCGTCATGTTTCATGGCATACTCTAAAGTATCAAAAGCCACACTAGCAGGATCGCTTCCCATTTTTTGTTTGACCAACGGAACCTCATTTCGGTCCGCCCAGATCTGTAATTGATCAATCGCCGCCGCTCTAAAAGTATCCGCTGCTCCGAGCACCACTTTGAGTCCTTGAGCTTTGAATTGTGCTGTAAGCTTGCCAATAGTGGTGGTCTTTCCGACCCCATTGACGCCCACAACCATGATGACATAAGGTTTCTTTTCAGTATTGATGATGGCCTTATCCGTTGAAGACTCCTGCGTCTCGCTCAAGAGCGCCGCTATCTCTTCGCGCAACAAGACCTGTAACTCGCTGGCGCCAACATATTTATCCCGCGCCACTCTTTCTTCGATGCGTTCAATGATCTTGATGGTAGTATTGACACCGACATCGCTAGAAATCAGTACTTGTTCAAGATCATCCAGAACGTCGTCGTCTACTTTACTTTTGCCCACAACTGCCTTGGACAGCTTGTCAAAAAAAGACTGCTTGGAAACTGCCAGTCCCTTATCAAGATCTTCCTTTTTTTCTTTGGAAAATATTTTTTTAAATATGCCCATAGTCCGTTTTGATGTGCCCACGCCAACAATGTGTTGAGCGTTATTTAACCGCCATAAAATTAAGCCCTCTAGTTGGCCTGTGCAAATCCCATGAGTGCAAAAAAAAAGCCACTTCTTACAAAGTGACTTTTGAATTATTTTTTGAAGTAATGATTACTTACTCAACCAATCGTTGACTGCCTCTGGCGTCATGATGCTTTCAACAAAGGTATAAGCCCCAGATTTTGGTGACTTGACCATTTTGATGGCTTTGGTTAAACGTTTTGATCCTGTTTGAAGGGAAGCGACTGATTTCTTTGCCATGACTCTAAATTATTTAATTTCTTTATGTACCGTCATACGCTTTAAGATAGAATTGAACTTCTTCAACTCCATGCGGTCTGGTGTGTTCTTTTTGTTTTTGGTGGTCACGTAACGCGAAGTTCCGGGTTTTCCACTCTCTTTGTGCTCTGTACATTCTAGGATGACCTGAACTCTATTTCCTTTTTTAGCCATTTTAAATCGCCTTTATAAGTGACACAATTATCTGTTCAAAAAGCCTTTTTCACGGGCTTCTTTGATAACTGCAGAAATTCCTTTTTTATTGATATTCTTAATTGCAGATGTAGACACTCTTAGCGTGATCCATGCATCCTCCTCAGGAATGTAAAAACGCTTCTTAAACAAATTCGCGTGGAATTTACGCTTGGTCTTGTTCATGGCGTGAGACACGTTGTTCCCCACCATTGCTTTTTTTCCTGTAAGCTCACAAACTCTTGACATAGCCTGATTTTGATTAATAATTTTTAAACAGGGTGCAAATTTAATAAAATTAATCTGCTCGCACAACAAATGGAATTCAGATTTTCGAAATTTCTTTGTACAACATTTCAAAGGCCTTGTCTACAGATTTTTGAATGATCCGCTCACGTGCCTTACCAAAGATGAATTGTTCTGCACAAACACTACTTGGACCAGCAATAGCAATGCATACAGTGCCCACTTCTCCCTCTCCATCTCCCTTTGTTGGCCCCGCTATGCCAGTAGTCGCAAGTGCGTAGTCACTGCCGAATAGTTTCTTGGTGCTTTGCGCCATGGCTTCAGCAACTTCTAAGCTTACTGTTGAATGCGCCGCAATCAGAGCCGGATCAATCCCCAAAATTTTAATTTTCAAATCTGTGGCATAGGGAATCAAGCCACCCCGATAAAAGGAAGAAACACCCGAGTGGGCCGTTATTTCTCTAGCTAAAGCGCCACCTGTACAGCTCTCAGCAAGACTCAAGGTATGGCCCTTACCGTTCAATAGGTCGGCAATTTGCTCGACCATAGTGGTTTGCCCTTCCAGACCAATAGCAATATCAGACAATTGTTCTTTGAGTTGACCCATCAGGGTATCGATAGTGGCCGTGACAAATGACTCATCACTATGGGAGGCCGACAACCGCAAACGCACTTTACCAAAAGATGGTAAGTAGGCCAATTTGACCCCTACAGGCAAGGCCGATTCCCAGGCCTCTATTCGGTCAGAAATTGAGCTTTCTCCCAGTCCATAAGTCAGTAAGGTTTGGTGATAAATAAAAGGCCTCTTAAAATGCGTCATGACCCTGGGCAACACCTCATTTTGTAATAAATGTTTCATTTCGAATGGCACCCCAGGCAAAGAAACAAACACTGTATTGTTTTTGACCATCCAAAGGCCTGGTGCGGTCCCATGGGCATTATGCAAGACCTCTGCCTGGGATGGCACAAGCGCTTGCTGTAGGTTTTGATCGGTCGGTGATTTTTGGATATAGGTCGCAAATAACATTTTGACATGCTCACGGGTCGGTTCATGCAACACCAATGTATCTTCAAAAAAAGTCAAAAAACAAGATTTTGTAATGTCATCTTTGGTTGGTCCAAGACCGCCAGTAACGATGACTAAAGCCACACGATCAGCGGCTTCGGCAAAGGTCTGAAGTATCTGTTGACGATCATCTTGAATCGAAGTGATTTGATTGACCCTAACCCCTATGGAATTGAGTGCCTTACTGATGTAGGCCGAATTGGTATCAATAATCTGACCGATGAGAATTTCATCACCAATAGTAATGATCTCCGCCTGCATCTAAAGATTAAAATCAGTTTTCAATGCCGCAAATACGGCGATGAGGGTTTGGTTGACTTCGTCGACTAAAGGGCTAATGGCCTCAGGACCTTTCGAGGATCGCGACCAAGTTTCGATGGATGAAATATTTTTCATCAAGTCAATGCCAAACATTTCAATATTCGGCTTCATTTTGTGGGCGAATTGATAGGCCACTTTTTTGTCATCCTGATCAACAGCGGCAATTAATCCTTCCAAATCTGGCGGGATTTCATCCAAAAATGCCTGAACGACAACAGCAATGAACTCAGGGTCATCCCCCATCACTTCTTTCAAGTTATCTGTAGTATAAACTGCACTCATTCCTATTTTATTTTTACTGAAAATGATTCCAAATCGGCTAGATATCCCGTCAAAACATCTTGCGGTGCAACACGACCAACGCCGGCCGGGGTACCAGTAAAGATAATATCTCCGATCTTCAAAGTAAAATATTTTGATATATATTCAATCAACTCATCGATCTGCCAGAGCATGTCCTTTGTATTGCCTACCTGCACCACTTCATTATTGCGCTCCAATCGAAATTCAATATTTTGCACCTCTTCAAAACTCGATTTTGAGACGAAATTCCCAATTTGTGCAGATCCATCAAAAGCCTTAGCCCTCTCCCATGGCAAGCCTTTGGCCTTGAGAGTAGATTGTAAATCTCTTGCAGTAAAATCAATACCCAAGCCTATAGAATCGTAATAATTGTGTGCAAAAGTCCGGTCGATATGTTTGCCGATTTTATTGATTTTGACCAATACCTCAACCTCAAAATGAATGTCATTGGAAAAGGTTGGAATGATAAAAGGATTGTTTTTCAAAATCACTGCAGAATCTGGTTTCAGAAACAATACAGGTTCAGAGGGCCGTTGATTGGCCAATTCCTCAATATGCGCGCCATAATTACGCCCTACACAAATGATTTTCATAGCCCGTCTTTGGTATTAAGTTTTCTGAGTTTGATTTGTGTCAACACTTTTTTGGTGTATAACGGAAAGTCGGCATTGAGCAACCAACCAAAATAACCCGGTTCTTGAGCCAATACTGTTTCTACCAAAACACCCTTATGCTTGCCAAATCCAAAAATTTCCTTTCCAGATTTATCAAAGTGTATAAAACCTGCAAAGTCCGCAAAACGCTTGTGGGCACTAAACTCAGCCAAATAGCCCATGTCATTTTCTAATTCTGGATAGCGATCAAGTTGGGCTAACAAAACTTCGTAGGTCGCCATGGTATCGGCCTCGGCCGAATGGGCCTGGGTCAAATCCTTTTGGCAATAAAACTTATAAGCCGCCGTCAAGGTGCGTTTTTCCATTTTATGGAAAATAGTTTGCACATCAACTGCACGCATTTTTTTTAAATCAAAATCAACATCGGCACGAAGCAACTCCTCTGCCAAGAGTGGAATATCAAAACGATTGCTGTTGAAACCGGCCAAATCACTGTCTTTAATAAGGGCATAAACTTTAGAAGCCAAAGCCTTGAAAGTTGGTGCATCAGCTACCATTTCGTCGGTAATGCCATGAATCGCGCTGGTTTGAGCGGGAATAGGAATCTCTGGATTAACCCGCCAAGTCACACTTTCTTTATTGCCCCCGGGGAAAACCTTAAGTATTGAAATTTCTACAATTCGGTCTTGAGCCACATTGACACCTGTGGTCTCCAAATCAAAAAAACAAATAGGCTTGGTTAAATTTAAATCCATATCATAGTTTGATCAACAAAAAATTATTTACAATAACTCCCTGATTTTTTGCCCCTTAATGAAGCAATTCTCAGACCTCGCGATGGGCGTCCCAAGCTTCAAGGTAATCCGCTACACGCTTGACAAACATCCCGCCTAAGGCCCCGTTCACCACGCGATGGTCATAACTATGGGACAGGAACATTTTGTATCGAATGCCGATGAAGTCTCCTTGATCTGTTTCAATCACCGCCGGTACTTTTCGAATGGCTCCAAGAGCCAGTATGCCTACCTGAGGTTGGTTGATGATTGGGGTCCCCATGATACTGCCAAAATTACCCACATTGGTCACGGTATATGTTCCACCAGAAATCTCATCAGGTTTGAGTTTGTTTTGTCGTGCTCGAGTGGCAAGGTCATTGACCGCTTTACTCATGCCCACCAAATTGAGTTGATCTGCGTTTTTGATCACAGGCACTATGAGATTGCCGTCATCTAGTGCCGCAGCCATACCCAGATTAATGGCTCTATGCTTGATGATTTTGTCCCCGTCAACAGAAATATTCATCATCGGAAAGTCCTTCAAGGCCTTAACTACAGCCTCCATAAAAATTGGTGTAAAGGTTAGCTTCTCACCTTCTCTGGCCAAATAGGCTGGATTGATTCTCGCGCGCCATTGCCAAATTTTGGTCACGTCACACTCGACAAAACTTTGGACATGTGCAGAAGTGGACACGCTGTTCACCATATGACTGGCGATGAGTTTGCCCATGCGGGTCATTTCAATAATTTCATCTCCACCTGCTGGCGATACCGCCTTGACTAGCGAGGGGGCTTGGGACAGAGCATCCAAAGACTTTGATCCGGATTCTTGCAGTCTTGAATCCGCTGATTGCGCTGCAACGAGCGGTTTTGGCGCAGCAGCCTTTGCAGTGGTGCGCTCGGTCAAAAAAGACAGCATGTCGTTTTTGGTCACCCTACCATCTTTTCCAGTCCCCGATATAGCGTCGAGTTCTTGTTGAGAAATTCCTTCGGCACTGGCCATGTTTTTGACCAAAGGGGAATAAAATCTAGCGTCAGTGCTCTCTATAACAGCAGCCGACTTAATGGATTGGGCAGAGGTGATGGTCTCCTCTACTTGGGCCGCAAAATCAATTGTTGCAGATGGTTCAATGGCTTTTGCTTCCGCCGCAGATGGTGCGGCAGCAACCCCTGAAGTTTCTGTTTCTATAACGGCCAGTACTTCGCCAACTTTTACCACGTCATCAACGGCAAAAAACTGTTCAACCAAAATACCTGAAACTTCACTGGGCACCTCGCTGTCTACCTTATCGGTAGCAATTTCAAGCACAGGCTCATCCATTTCTATGGCATCGCCAACTTGCTTGAGCCAATTAGTGACAGTCGCCTCAGCGACACTTTCGCCCATTTTCGGTAATTTCAGTTCAAATCTGGCCATAAATGCTCGGTTTTTTATTGGTTAAAACCATTGCAAAATTAATTAAAATTCGAGGTTTTTATAGACTAATTTTTAATTCGTTTGCTGAAAAATCAAATTTCACTGAGAATTTCTTAATTACAGTACAGCTACTTCACCACGGGAGACACTTTGGTCACTGCCAATCAAAAATCCGAGAGATGGATGAACAATACGGTACCGGTTTCCACATCCAACACCGTCCGACATGGCATCAATAATCGTTTTGTAGGCCATGCACTCTGCGTCAAAAACAATCATGGTGTTGTGATGGTCTTGAATTGAAAATTGATCGGGTATGACTTGCGTTGGCGTCATTTCGCACCAGGCCGCAAGAGGGTTCAGGACCTTGGGGTTGTTAGTGACGACAATTGTCGAATGCCAAGCAAAATGCTCGTCAACCAAAGCTTCAGTAGTTTTGGAGCGCCACCAAATCAGCATCTTCGACAAGAGCTTAACGCCAAATATTGTCAGCATATGGGTTCTGTAATGCGTCTTATAAAAATGGACCATTGCTCCATAAAACCTTTTGAGATAGACACCATTTTTATCCGTACTCTCCCCCTTGTAGTGCAAGATCGCTTCCGTCCCTAAATAATAATTGACCCGGCCAAGTTTGATGAGTTTATACGACAAATCTATATCTTCTCCATACATGAAGTAGGTCTCATCAAAGCCACCCACCTCTAAATAAACTGATTTTTCGAGCAGCATGAACGCACCCGCCAAAATGGCTGTTTGTCCTTGATCAACGTCCTTTAGGTCTTGGTCATAATAGCCTGGCTTGGCGTTGAGTCGCCCAAATAATTTATTCATGCTGCCAATGGGCGTTGGTACTTGACGCTTGCACTCGGGTAAAAATCGTCCTGTGCCATCAATATATCGCACCCCTATCGCACCCATATTTTTTGTCTTTTCAGCGATGGATAAAACTTGCTTGAAAACACGCTCAGAGACAATTGTATCTGGATTAAGCACACAAACATAAGTCCCACTTGCTTCATTTACAGCATTATTATAGGCCTTACTGAAGCCTACGTTGTGCTTGTTTTGAAGACGTCTGACCTTAGGGAAGTTAATGTTCAGCATTTCCATACTGCCATCGGTGGAGGCATTATCAACAACTATAACTTCTGCGTCAATATCTTGCGTCGCTGCCAAGACAGAACCCACGCATTGCATCAAAAAATGGCGCACATTATAATTGAGTATAATGACGGATAACTGCACGCTTAGGATTGTTTGAATGAAGATTCGAACGGGATGCGTTGCAAAATACTACGACCGAGTGTGACCTCATCGGCATATTCCAATTCGTCGCCCACTGCAATTCCTCGAGCTATTGTAGTGATCAAAACCTCTGCCTGTTCAATCTGCTTGAAAATATAAAAGTTAGTGGTATCACCTTCCATAGTTGAACTTAAAGCAAAAATGAGTTCTCGAACGCGTCCAGAGTTGACTTTTTCTACCAAAGAGGCGATCGTCAAGTCATGAGGACCAATCCCATCCATGGGAGAAATTTTGCCGCCAAGCACGTGATACACCCCAAGAAATTGACTGGTATTTTCGATGGCCATGACATCACGGATGTCTTCTACCACGCATATAACTTCTGGATCTCTTCGGCTGTTCGCGCAAATGGCGCAAAGTGGCGTGTCTGAAACATTATGACACTGTTCACAAAAACGAATTTCTTCTCTTAATTTTGAAAGCGCAGCGCTTAACGCCGTCGTACGTTCGAGAGGCTGTTTGAGCAAATGCAGCACAAGCCTGAGCGCCGTGCGTTTGCCGATACCAGGCAATAGTGACATTTCGTCTACAGCTTGAGACAATAATTTAGAAGAAAAATCCATAAATGATCAAAACGTGATTAAAGCTTGAGGAATTTTTGGGTCATCACCCCTTTTGCACTGGTCAATCGGACAAAATAAGCCCCTGCTGCCAGCTGATCTAAAGGGATGGTCATGGTTTGATCGAGCCAATTATTTGGTTTAGAGATCAATAATTTACCCTGCAGATCAAAAACCTGAAGCGATACTTCTAACGCACCATTATAGGTGATATGCAACACATCATTTGCTGGGTTAGGGTAAATCCGAACCGTTTGGTTGTTGATTTGGTCTTCAATGCCCACTACATAACCGTACTTGATTGATGCCCAGAGGCCCCTACCGTATGTCCCTGCATAAATTTTGCCATTAGATTGATTGATTTCCAACTCGTTGATGATGACATTTGGCAAATTTGTATTAAAGGGCTGCCATTCCGTAAAAGTGTCATCGATATAATAAATTCCATAATCCATGCCCAAATAAAGACCATTGTCGCCATTATCATCCCATACCAAGGCCAAGGCACTAAAGTTGGGTAAGTTTAATAAATGTGTTTCCCATGTCGCACCACCATCGTCTGTCAGGCGCACTTTTGCAGAGCCATTTACTGCGACAGCCACACGCATCGGATCGGATGGATGGATGGCAATTGAATTGATGTTGCCCCCTGGAGGCGTCATCACAGACCAATCCGTAGCACCTCCATCGGTTGTTCGGTAGAATTGGGGCCCACGGGCTGCATACATGGTCAGAGGATCAGAGGCTGCTATTTTTAGGTGATTCAAGGCGGCTCCAAAATCTTGCGAAATTGGCGCCCAATTGCCTCCTTTATTACTGCTCTTGAATACTTGTTCGAAGGCGCAATAAATCGTGTTTTGGATGCTTGGATCTTGTTCAAAAGGAGAAACCCAATTTCCTGATCCTGATCCTGGTTCTGGTAAATTAAGTAGAGTTGTTCCGGCATTTTCAGTCCGGTACATGCCCCCAAATTGAATCATTCCGTAAATGAGATTAGGATTGTCCTTATCGACAAAACCTTCCATGCCATCTGCGCCAATCCAATCAATCCACTCCTCAGTGTTCGCGCTGTAAAAAGAGCTACCATTATCTTGAGAGCCACCAGTAACGACAACCTCAGGCGACTGATTGACCCCTATTTTATAAAATTGTCGGATGCCCAAACCGGCAGAAAGATCTGTATAATAATCGGCAGTGATGTTTTCGGTGTCCGTCGCTTTAAAAACACCGCCATCAGAACCAACATACAGGGTTTCATTGACAAATTCTAATAGATCCACATCCGCATGGCAATAACCCAAACCGGCAGATTGAGCATTGCCTGGAACCCAATCTGAAGTACAATTAAATGTCACTCCGCCATCACTAGATTTCCATGTCAAAACACCTGCTATATGCACTTCGTCAGCATTTGATGGATTCACGGTGATGTCCATATCTCTTGGTGCTTGGCCACCACTATTGAATCCACTGGTATCGTAACCAAAATAATTTCGACCAGTATGCTCGAGTTGCTCAAAAGTCACACCACTATCTGTAGACTTATGCAGTCCACCAAAACTGCCGCCATCAGCTTGAATGGCATAAACGATTTCTGGCGCACTCCCGGAAACCCCCAACATGATTGGCTGGACATTATTGAAATCGGGATGGGTCGCGAAACTTGCGCCACCATCTTGAGAAACATGCAAGCGGTTCCCACTGGCATAGACCACTGAAGGATCACCAGGCTTGAATTCGACATCATAGCCTCGATTGTCGCCCTGAATTGCCATACCCCAAGTAAAACCACCATCTAGAGAACGGTAGATTCCGTGATATTCCACAGAAGCAAACATCACTTGACTATTTGTAGGGTGGATGAGAATTTTATTGACGGTACTTGAACCCGCCTGTCCTATTGACGACCAAGTCGCTCCTGCATCTTGAGATCTAAAAACAAGTCCGGAGGTTGATCCAAAAAAGTAAACATCTGGATCTGAAGGATCTATAGTGACTGAGTAAACGCTCAGGTTCGTCAAATAATCTCCCAATGGTGCCCATGTTGCGCCACCGTCAAATGTGCGCCAAACTCCACCTGTTTCTGCACCAATGATCATGTGTTGCTCATTGTCGGTCTGGACAGATAATCCTGTTACGCGGCCAATTCCTGGGCTCCAGTGCGTTGTTGCATTATAGCTTTTTGGCCCTAATTCTTCCCAATTGTCAAATAGTGATGTTCTTGAAGATGCTGATTCGTTGAGCGCAGCATTGTACTGAGCCAAGGTATTCATTCGGTCAATGGTGTTGGGCAAATAACCCTGTTGGTCCTTGAGTCGATTGGCCATATACTCCCATCTTTTAAAGGGGACATAACCAGACCCTTGACCTTTATCATGAACTGCAAAATAAGCCTCTGCTTCGGCCACAACTTGATCTACTGTAAACGCATTGGATTGCATCATTTCTCGATAATCTTGAGCAAAAAGTCCATTGACAGATAAAGAGACCAGGGCCAAAAGGCAAATAAGCTTTAATTTCATAATATTTTGTTTTCTGAGTGTCATTTAAATACTGAGTCTAAAAGTATGAAAAATATAAAGTGAAGGTGCCGAATCTTTGTATTTTTACGGGAGTACCAAAAACGGAACGATATGGAACCTCGTCTTATTTTACTGACCATTGCCGCCTACTTTGCTGTTTTGGTGTTTATTTCGGTACTGACAGGAAAAGACGACAGCAACAAAGCTTTTTTTCAGGGATCAAAGCAATCTCCCTGGTATTTGGTGGCCTTTGGAATGATTGGCGCCTCCCTAAGTGGCGTCACTTTTATTTCCGTACCAGGTTGGGTAGGTGGTGCTCATTTTAGTTATTTTCAAGTGGTTTTAGGCTATTTTGTTGGTTATCTCTTTGTCGCCTTTGTCTTGCTGCCCATTTACTACAGGCAAAATGTCACTTCTATTTATCAATATCTCGACACGCGTTTTGGCACAATGAGTTACAAAACTGGTGCTTTTTACTTTATGGTCTCACGAATTCTCGGCGCTTCATTCAGGCTATTTTTAGTCGCTCTAGTCCTGCAGCAATTTGTTTTTAATGCACTTGGCGTCAGTTTTGAGTGGACCGTGATATTGTCTATTTTATTGATTTGGATTTATACGAATCGTGGCGGAATCAAGACCATTGTGTGGACCGATACCCTGCAGACCCTTTTCATGATTCTGGCAGTTGTCTTGTCTGTCGGACTGATACTCGACGCACTTGGATGGACACTTCTTGATTTTCTTTATTCTGACGCATTTGCACAATACAATCAGGTTTTTGTTTGGGATTCATTGACCGAGAAAAATCATTTTTTAAAATCTTTCATTGGTGGTGCATTCATTACCATATGCATGACAGGCCTAGATCAAGACATGATGCAGAAGAACCTCACCTGTCGATCGCTGCGTGATGCTCAAAAAAACATGCTGACTTTTAGCATTGTCCTTACAGGGGTCACTTATATTTTTTTGGTGCTTGGATCCTTATTATTTATTTATGCCGAGGCCGCAGACATCGCGATACCCTTGATGGAGGGAAAAGCTAAAACCGACCTTTTATTTCCAGAAATTGCCTTGAACAGCAAAATGGGATTGACCCTCTCAGTCGTTTTCCTTCTGGGACTCATTGCTGCAGCCTATTCCAGCGCAGACAGTGCCTTAACATCACTTACAACGAGTTTTTGTGTCGACTTTCTGGGTATTGAACAAAAAGCAACCACCCAACAAAAAACCATCAGAAAATATGTCCATATCGGTATGAGCCTGGTCCTGATCGTCGTGATCATCACATTCAAAAATATTCTGGACAGCAACGTGATCGACAGCTTACTGACAGTAGCAGGCTACACCTATGGACCCCTATTGGGCCTTTTTATGTTTGGCATATTTACGCCTTACGCCGTAAAAGACCGTTGGGTCCTGGTCGTGACGGTCTTAAGTGTCGGCATCATTGCGCTTATTGGTGCCTTGCCACCCGATCTCATTGGGGGATACAAAGTCGGTTATGAATTGCTGCCTCTTAATGGATTATTGACCTTTTTGGGGTTATTCCTCATTCGACGCACGGCGAAAGCCCAAGCAAAGCGCTCGAGAGAGGCCTAAAAAGCAATAGAGGTGCACCTCTGCACCTCTATCTAAACAACCTAACCAATAAAATAATAGAGTGAAGATTAAATCTTCTTCATAGCAATTCCATTATTCTTTGGTAAAAGTAAATAATGTTTAACTTATTTCCAAAAATATTAAACAAAATATTTTTATGACAAGCTGTCACTTTATGCAGATTGGTATCTTTATTGCCTTTGAAGAGTAAATTTTAAAAGTTTTATACCATGAATAAAGGAACAATTAATGTCTCGGTGGATAATATTTTTCCACTCATCAAGAAATTTCTCTACAGTGATCACGAAATATTTTTGAGAGAATTGATCAGTAATGCAACAGATGCTACCCTTAAACTCAAACATCTGACCAGTATTGGCGAAGCTAAAATCGATTATGGCTCCCCGTTAATCGAGGTCAAAATTGACAAAAAGAAAAAACAGCTGCACATTATCGATCAAGGTATTGGTATGACGCAAGACGAAGTGCAGAAATACATTAACGAGATTGCTTTTTCAGGTGCAGAAGAGTTTTTAGAAAAATATAAGGACAAAAAAGCCGACGAAGCCGGAATTATTGGTCATTTTGGATTGGGCTTTTATTCGGCTTTTATGGTGGCCAGTAAGGTTGAAATCATCACCAAAAGTTACAAGGATGAGCCAGCAGCTCATTGGACTTGTGACGGTTCACCTAACTATACATTGACCGAACACAAGAAAACCGATCGAGGTACAGAAATCATCTTGCACATTAGTGACGAAGAAAAGGACTTTTTAGAAGACTCCAAAATCAGAGAACTTCTGGTCAAATACAATAAATTCATGCCGGTGCCTGTCAAATTCGGCATGAAGACCCAAACGCTGCCAAAGCCAGAAGGTGCCAGGGAGGATGATCCAGCGCCTACTGAGGAAGTTGATGACATCATCAATAATCCACAGCCAGCTTGGACCAAACAGCCTTCTGAGCTAGAGGAAGCAGATTACAAAAGCTTTTATCGAGAATTGTACCCGATGCAATTTGAGGAGCCTTTATTTCATATTCATTTGAATGTCGACTACCCCTTTAACCTGACAGGGATTTTGTATTTCCCAAAAATGTCACCAGACATGAACATGCAAAAGGACCGCATTCAACTCTATCAAAATCAGGTTTTTGTGACCGACAACGTAGAGGGAATTGTTCCTGAATTTTTGACCATGTTGCGCGGCGTCATTGACAGTCCAGACATCCCTCTGAACGTCTCGAGAAGTTACCTACAGGCAGATGGTGCGGTCAAAAAAATATCGAGCTACATCAGTCGCAAAGTCGCTGATAAGCTCAAGAGTCTTTTTAACGAAAACAGGGAAGACTTTAGCCAGAAATGGGAAGATATTAAAGTTGTCATTGAATACGGCATGCTGACTGAAGAGAAATTCTATGAAAAAGCCCAAGGATTCTACCTTTACCCCACAGTCGATGACAAGTTTTTCACTTTTGAAGAATTAAAGGCGACTTGTTCAGCAGCACAAACCGACAAAGATGGTAAGCTCGTGGTACTTTATGCCTCTGACAAAGACGCTCAGCACAGCTATATCGAACAAGCCAAAGCCAAAGGCTACGAGGTCATGCTCCTGAATTCTCCTATCGTGAGCCACTTGTTGCAAAAACTAGAGGGCAGTGAAGAAAATCTGACTTTTGTTCGTGTAGACAGTGATTCTGTAGAGAATCTCATCAAAAAGGAAGACACAACACCATCAAAATTGACCGAGGAGGAGAAAACATCTCTAAAAGAAGTGCTAGAAGGCGTGATCCCAAGCAGCACCTACACGGTACAAATGGAGTCATTAGACAGTTCGAGCGCTCCATTTATGATTACCGAGCCCGAATTCATGCGTCGCATGAAAGAGATGCAACAATCTGGCGGTGGTGGAATGTTTGGCATGGGCCAAATGCCAGAAATGTATCAATTAGTCGTGAACACCAACCATGAGTTGGTGGGACAAATTTTGCAAACCAAAACGAAAAACAAAAAAGAGCGCTTGATCAAGCAAGCTTTTGATTTGGCAAAATTGAGCCGAAATCTTCTAAAGGGAGAGGACTTGACTCATTTTATCAACAGGAGTTATGACATGATCAAATAATTATTGATTACCTTTAAAAGCCCTTGCCTTGGCAAGGGCTTTTTTATTTTAACAATCCATACACTATGTTTCCTTGGCACCAATATTTATTTGGATTCGCTTTTGTTTTTGCTGGTTTTATGCATTTCCAAAAGCCAAACTTTTATTTGCGCATTATGCCGAACTACCTGCCCTACCCCAAAAACTTGGTCTTTGTCAGTGGCTTGCTCGAAATGCTGCTTGGCCTGATGTTACTGAATGAAAAAACACAGCAATTAGGGGCATTGGGTATGCTGCTGCTGTTGGCCGCGTTTTTGACCGTACACGTTGATATGATCAAAAATCCACCAAAGTGGTACCGCTGGCCAAAATGGTTATTGAGCTTCAGACTCCTGCTTCAAGGTGTTTTGATTTATTGGGCTTGGCTTTATATTTAAGGCTGAAATCCTATTGATGATATTGTAGATTAAAGCAAATCATTAAGCAAGGCCGCAAGCCGCAAGCCTCCCTTTTGCAATCGACCACGCACCGTGTGCAAATAACGGTATGAGTAAGCGTAGCTCAACTTTTCTTCAGGCTCGGTATGGGCATAGATGTCTTCACAAAGCGCACGAGATTCATCCATCCAATCACTAACAGAACTGAGTTGAATCTGCTCAACTTCTTCCGCTGTCAAACGGTCTTGATTGGTCACCAACTCCGAATAACTCATGTTATAGCCCTCTATCAATTTAGTATCCCAGACCGAATGTAAGTTGGTGCTCTCACCAAACCATTTGACATAAAAACGATTGCCACCACGATCTTCTTGGATTCCCACGTGAAGTGGTTGGTGTAAATCACCGACGAAATGCACTAATAATTTCAAATAAAAAGCACGCTCATCTTTCGACTTACTTCTGTCTTTAATGATTTCAGAGCACTTTTCAATAGCCATGATGATGTCTCCTTTAGAACTTTTGGGATGACTATGATAATCCTCGCCAAATGGAAAATTCACATAATGCCAAGGGACAAAACGATCGTACTGATCATCGCTGCGGATCTCATCGGCATAAGTCGATACAAACGCTAGAGACGCCCCGTCTAATAACTCAGTAACTTCATTCGCCACTTCGGGATCAAGGTACTGCTGGGCAATGGCACCAATGGTTCTGTGTCCTGTGACCCCCCAGTCATCAGATGCTTTGGCAGGGTTTGAAAAAACAACAAGGGCAATAAGGATGTATTTAATTTTTGCAGACATAATCAGGGTGTATGAGCATACAAATATAAACGCTTAGCTTTAATTTCCGGTTTAGATTTGTAATTTACACCAGGACACTAACAAAACTCATCAATCATGCGTCTTTTGATTCTCATCACATTTCTGCTCAACTCTTTGTGCAACGAAGCGCAAGTTGACTTCCCAGAACAAAACATTTCAATCAATCCATTTATTGAAGGCACTTTATTGAAGACCTCAAAAGAGACGACTTCAGACTTGGTCATTTTCATTGGGGGATCAGGGCCAACAGACAGAGATGGCAACCAGCCCATGATGAAAAATAACGCCTTTAAATTTTTATCGCAGGCATTATTCAATTATGGTATTTCGAGTTTCCGTTATGACAAGCGCGTGGTTAAGGCACTGAAAAATGGGCAATTTGATGAGTCCTCAGCGCGATTTGATGATTTCATTAATGATGCCAAAGACGTGATTGACTTCTTTGCGTTAGCGCCAGACTTCGAACGCCTGATTATTTTAGGACATAGTCAAGGATCTTTAGTGGGCATGCTTGCAGCGAAGGGTAAGGCCGATGCCTTTATTTCAATCGCTGGCGCGGGTCAAGAAATTGACGATGTCATCATTGATCAGTTGAACTGGCAAGCACCGCAACTTTCAGATGCAGCGCGCCAAGCTTTTGATGATCTCCGAACAAATGGCACTGTTCAGAGCTACCCCCAAGCATTGGCCTCAATTTTCCGACCGAGTCTGCAAGGCTTCATTGCGAATTGGATGACTTATGATCCTCAGAAGGCCATATCCGATTTGGAAATGCCTATTCTTATTGTCAACGGGACCAGAGATATGCAAGTCCAGACCACTGAGGCAGAACTCCTAAAAACCAAAGCGCCAAATGCCAAACTATTATTGGTCCCCAACATGAACCATGTTTTGAAGTTGGTGACCGGCAATGGACTTGACAATAGCAAGACCTATGACGACCCAAATATACCCATTGCCCCTGAACTCGTTGAGGGGATTGTCTCCTTCCTGGACCACTAAACTGAGTTTGCTACAGATCAGAAGGGTGGTATATATTTTAATTTTTCGTTGAATACTACCTTTGTTTTTGTCATATTTGTGACTCAACTCAACCCAAGCATGAAACGAATTATTTTCGGCCTGATATTGGTCATTTCCTTCAGTCAGTGTGCCACAGAAACAAAAAACACCATTATCTCAGGAACCGTACAGGGGCTTAAGAAAGGACAATTATTGATTCAAGAATTGAATGACACCGTGTTGGTCACTCTAGATTCAATTGCTGTTCAAGGCAACGCCGACTTCAAGTTTAGTGTTGACGTCGAAGAGCCTGAAGTTTTGTATTTGGCTCTAATATTTCAGGACAGTGTTACACCCACCAAATACATCCCATTTTTTGCAGAACGCGGAGCGGTCAATATCCAAACTGATCTAGAGAATTTTGAACTGGATTATGCGGTCAGTGGCTCTCAAAATCAGACTGTATGGAATGAATACAGACAATTGATGCGTCGCTACAATGAGAAAAAGCTCGATTATATCAAGGAAGAGTTATCAGCAATGCAATCCGGCAATACTTCAGAGACAGAAAATTGGCGCACCCAGCAGCAAAAACTCATGACTTCACGCTATTTGGCTACCGTAAATTTCGCCAAAAATCATCGGGACATGGCCATCGCTCCCTACCTCATGCTGCTTGAAATTCCCGATGTCAATGTGAAATATCACGACACCATTTATAAGCTTTTGAGTCCAGAAATAAAAAACTCCAAGTACGGAAACGCATTGGAGTCATTTATCTTAGAACAAAACTAAAGTTTAATTAGAGTGCATTAATTTTTTCAATCAATCCTCGGCCTTTAGATTCGAGCTCTTGGTGAATTGAGGTGAAATGCTGCTTTTTGTTTTCAGCTTTACGGTCATTTAACTTCTGGATCAAATCATCAAATACGGCGATAGCCTCATCGATCACTTTTTCAGAATCTTTGGTTCCCTTTTCAGGATGAGTTGCCTCCCAAATATATACGGCCTCAATGATATCACCAAGAACGTAATTGATGTCTTTTTTTAAATTTTTCTTACTTGCCATCTTAGATTAAATTTTGAGCAAAAATAGTGTTTTTTAGTCCGGCTACGGAACAAATACTTCCAAAATCTCAGCATCTTGAGTTGATATTTGGATAGAGGCTATTTCAGCAGGCACCAGCACACTTTCTCCTTTTCGCATCTGCATCAACGCCAATCCATCGCTACTGAGTGTCAACGACCCCCGAGTGCACATCAAAACGACAAAGGAATCATTTTGGTAATAATTCCGCACTATTGGCCGTGTTAGGCGCATCACAGAAGTACTGAAATAAAGTGATTCATAAACAACTTTTACCTGATCTTCTATCAATCCTTTGGGCGTGCAAGCGACTTGAGCCAAATCATGAAAGACCAAAGCTTTTTCTGCCTCATCTATATGCAAGGCTCTCATTTGACCATTATCATCAGGGCGATCCCAATCAAATAGGCGATAGGTCACATCCGAGGTTTGTTGGATTTCTGCCAATACTACCCCTGCCCCAATGGCGTGGACCAGGCCTGGCGGGATAAAAAAAGCATCTCCCGCAGATACAGGTATCTCATTAAGTATGTCCGTAATGGTATGGTCTGCCAAATGCTTATGATAAGTCTCCATGGTGGTTCCGGGTTCAAAGCCGATCACTAAACGAGCCCCTGGATCCGCTTGTAACACATACCACATCTCTGTCTTTCCAAAGCTTTTATGGCGCTCTTTGGCAAGCGCATCGTCAGGATGAAGCTGAACAGATAAGTCCTCACAAGCATCAATGAATTTAAATAACAATGGAAATTCCTTACCGTATTGGGCATAGACTTTCTCTCCTACCAAACGCTTCCCATATTGATTTAAAAGATCTGTGAGCGATTGACCTTTAAATGGACCTTGACAAACAACAGAAACCTTTTGTGGGACACCTGAAATTTCCCAACTCTCTCCTATTTTTTGCCCCTTATCTTTACCAAAAGTTTCATGGAGTTTATCTCCGCCCCAAACTTTTGTCATCAATTGCGGTGTAAATTTCAAAAATCCAATCGGTGTTTGCTGCGCCATCCCTGTTTCGTTTTTCAAATTAGCTGTGACATTATCCTTGATACACCACAAAATTGCGTGGTGTCTCGTAGAGTTTCACTTCAAGGCCGTAACGAGGGGGCAAAATTTCTCGAAGAATGTGCCAGATGACCTTTGCTATATTCTCAACTGTCGGGATCAATGTGCTGAATTCTGCTGCCTCGATATTTAAATTTTTATGATCGAATCGGTCCTCAATCTCTGATTTAATTATTTGCTTGAGCCAGCCTAAGTCCACAACAAAACCCGTCTCAGGGTCTATTTCGCCTCGGACACCAATTTCTAATTCATAGTTATGTCCGTGGTAATTGGGATTGCTGCATTTACCAAAGACTTCTAAATTTTTCTCATCGCTCCAGTCAGATCTGAATAAACGGTGAGCGGCATTAAAATGTGCCTTTCTATAAACTGTGATGCTCATGACTCTAAATGTTGACAGTATTTTTCAAAAATAATTCGGAACCATACGGTGTAATGCTCAGGGTGATCAAACAGGTCTCTTTTTAAATCCTCCATAGGCATCCATTTCCACTCTGCAACTTCGTCGGGATTGATCTGAGGTTCTCCTTGGTAAGCACCCAGTAGTACATGATCCAATTCATGTTCGGTCAATCCGTTATCAAATGGCGCTTTGTAGATAAAGGAAACAGCAAAAGTCAAATCAGTATCAAAACCCATCTCTTCATGCAAACGTCGGTGTCCAGCATCAATCGAAGATTCTCCGTCACGCTGGTGACTGCAGCAGGTATTTGTCCACAATCCTGGGGAGTGGTATTTATGAAGCGCTCGCCTCTGAAGCATCAACTCTTTACGGTCGTTAAAAACAAAAACAGAAAAAGCACGATGCAACAAACCCTTCTCATGCGCCTCCATCTTGGGCATGGTACCGATTTTATTGTCTTGTTGATCTACCAAGACCACCCTTTCTTCCATCACAAGTAGATTTATTTCAAAGGTAGTGAAAGCCTTGTGATACAAAAAAAAAGCCTGCAGAAATCTACAGGCATTTTAAAGGCTTAGTTGGATCTAATAAACTTAGACCGTCTGTTCAACTCATGTTCTTGATCTGTGCAGCGCACACCATTGGCACATTCGTTGAAAAGCTGCGTCTCACCGTAGCCTTCTGCCGTCAGGCGCTCCTTGGCAATGCCTTGCTCAATAAACCAGGCCATAGTGGCGGCAGCGCGCTTCTGAGACAACACTAAATTATAAGCATCATCGCCACGACTGTCGGTATGTGACTCAATGTGGATCTTGATTTCGGGGATTTCCTTGAGCTGGACCAAAATCTTATTCAACTCTATTGCAGCATCAGGGCGTATATTATACCGATCAAAATCAAAATAAATTGGTGCCAATTTCAATAAACATCCTAAATCATTTTTAGGACATGGTGCAGTATATTGAAGAGGGATAGGAAAATCAGCAACACTAGAAACATTTGGCGTGACAAAAGACAATTCATTTGGCGCATAGTCCTGAGCTGTAACAACGATACGATAGGATTGATCACAAGTGGTGTCAAAACTAAACAGACCGTCTTTCGAGACTATTATTGTGTCTAAAACATCATTTTGGTCATCCAATAACTGGACCACTGCCCCAAGCACTGGTTGCTCATCTTCTATATCATAAATCCTACCTGTTGTCTGGGAATCACATTTCCCAATGACCTTAAAAATATCATCATCTTTACTGTCGACACCATTTCTATTGGTGGTGATGAATCCTGTTTTGGTCGCCTCGTCAAAAACAAACCCAAAATCATCCATAACCGAATTGATGGGCGCGCTCAGATGTTCTACCACCAAAGGGCTCTCCTCCAACAATACCGAATAAATATCTAAACCGCCCATACCAGCGCGTCCATCCGTCGCATAATACAAGCGATCACCAGCAGTAATGAAGGGAAATGTCTCCCTAGATGGCGTATTGACCTCAGGGCCCAAATTAACTGGCTCACCAACTAAGCTATCCCCAGCAAGTGCGACATACCATAAATCAGAAGCCCCTCTTGATCCCGGTCGGTTAGACGAAAAATACAATTTATCCCCGGCAGAATTTAGGGCTGGATGTGCTGTAGAATAAGAACGATCGTTAATCCTGAGGTCGACAAAATCACCCCATTGATTATTTTCTAATAATGACGCACGCACGATTTTCAAACGAACTGTTGGATCATCTGCTGACTGCGCGCGATCCAAAATTTGATTTTGAGTAAAATACATGACCTTACCGTCTTTACTAAAAGCAGGTGACGATTCGTAAATATCAGCATCAAAAGGCCCTTTCAATAGATCGACCGTGGTCACAACCCCCTTCTGATCAAAGCGAGCCTGATATAAATTTGAAAATGGCTGTCCTGTCCAATTATGCATTTTATCACTTTTCTCAATCGGCCTAGTTGAAGAAAAAACAACCGCGTCATTAAGAAATGTGGGGCCAAAATCCGAGTATGCAGAATTCAAGCCAATCGACTCAAGTTGGGCATCAAATGACATCAAAACTGTAGTTCCTCTACCCAAAACAGAATCAGGACCACTCAATTCAATATATTTTCTCATTAAATCTGCAGAACGCTCAGATTGTCCTGTACTTTTTAGGGCCTGTGCCCCTCGATAATAATAAATAGGCTCTGATGCCGCAGGAAATTCAGCAAATAAAGCCTCATACCACTGCGCAGCGTTGACGTAATCGCCATTCCAATAATAGGTATCACCGAGACTTTCATAGATCTGTGCTGATGTATAACCAGAGGCCACAACTTTCAAATATACGGCACGCGCATCCACGTATGCCAATTGATCATATTCATTATTTGCTTTCCTCACCTTGCTCTTTTGCGCCAAGACGATAGAAGTCTGGCCCAACAAAATGATCATCAACAAAATTCTAATAGAAGGAAAATTCATGGTCATTTGATTTTAGAAAAAACGTGGTGTAACAATACGTTCTACATGATTAAAGATGTCAAATCGAAACATAACTTCGTAAGAGCCGTCACTATAAGTTTCTAAGGCTGTTGTTTGGTAGTCGTATCCTACCCCAATAAATATTTGATCTGACGCTTGAAACCCTGCCATGGCTGTAATCGCTGCATCCCAGCGATAGGCTGCTCCAAGAGTGATTTTTTCTCGAAGTAAAAAGTTGGCCGAAAAGTCCCACTGAAGTGGCGCTCCTTTAACCGCTTTGATCATCGTAGCGGGTTTGAATTTGACATGCTCACTAACATCAAAAACATAGCCTGAAATAAAGAACCAATGCAATTCCTCAGCAGCAGTCGTCTCACCAAGACCTTGATTACCGTTAATGATGTCATCAATATTCATAGAGTCAAAATGCTTCGTTTTAAAAACATTTGGCAAAGATGTACCTGCATAAAATCTGTCGGTAAAATAGTACATGCCCAACCCAAGTTGCGGTTGTAGTTTATGATCAATATTGCTTTGAAAAATATCGCCCTGATCTGCGACATTTAGGCGAGAAAAATCAACATCCAATACATCAACTCCTGCTGCAACACCAAAAGACAGCTTAGCCGCCTCACTAAGCTTGATGCTGTAGGCATAGTCTATTGTGAAGTTTGTTTCTAATGAAGGACCTATTTCATCGTGGACCAACGACGCCCCGATAGCCATATTTTCTGTATGCCCTAATGGCGTATTAAAAGTTAATGTTCCGGTCTTGGGAGCACCGTCAAAATTGACCCATTGGGTCCGCCCCAGCAACCCAACACTTGTGTTATCCTTAGAGCCAATATAACCGGGATTGATGACCTGAGTGTTATACATGTACTGTGTATATTGAGGATCTTGCTGAGCATATCCCCAGTGATTACCTATCAGTATGACAAATGATAGTATCAGTATATTTTTGGTTAAATTCTTCATGATATTTGAAACTTGAAGCGCTGTTTTATACATGATATTAACGATTTAAATATAAGTAACCTCGATAAACCGGCAGGACATCTTCCTGATTTGGATTATCAATTTCGAGAACATAAAAGTAGGTTCCTGTTGGCAATTCACCATTACCTTGCACTGACCCAACGTTGGCTGTTCCAGTAAACATATTAGTTTGTTGATCATATCCTCGTGTTTCCCATACAAGAGTACCCCATCGATTAAAAATTTGCATGCGATTGTCTGGGAAAGCGTCAATCCCTCTGATCAAGAACGTGTCATTTTTCCCGTCACCATTGGGCGTAAGTCCATTGAACACCTCGAAAGTCGTGACACCGCCTAATACTGGTAATGAAACAACAGAACTCGCTGACGATTGAGCGACGCAATTATTTACGTTACCAATAACCTCTACTGTGACTTCTATATTGTCTGCAGAAGTATCTTGCTCAGTGATGAAATAGACCGCAGTAAATGTGTTGTCGTCTATACCACCCGATTGGAGATTCACTAACGGTCCACCAGCAAATTCCACACCCAAATCATCGGATATTAAATCAATATCAGTGACGGGCATATTGCCTGTATTTTCAATTGTAAAAGTATAAGTGACTGTATCTCCAACATCGGCAAAATCGTTACCATTGACGTCATTGTATGTCCCCTCCATATTGAGCAAGAGCACCTCTATATTTTCTATAGTTAATGTAACCGCAGTACGATCAGAACTGATGCAACCCGTCGTATTACTAATGGTTTCTGCATAATAAGTCACAGTTCCTACTTCATCCAATATGACGTCATCTGGCAAGACAATATTACCTTCTGTAGGGGCATCATACCAAGTGATGCTTTCTCCCGGACTGACATCGGCTGTTGCCGTAAGAACACCTGCTCCACAGGCAATCTGATTACCGCCTGAAATGGGAGCCATGGGCGCCGTAATGTCTTGCTCAATAACAATACTCTCAGTATCGGTACAGCCGTTAGCCGCAGTAACCGTAACCGTGTAAGTCCCTGGGGTGCTCACTAATAGCAACGCATCGCTGCCTAAA
>Ga0209137_1000312_pt1 | contig 53797 bp, 74 predicted proteins | sample SaaInl5LU_22_DNA_FD_184642 | JGI IMG/M metagenome (GOLD analysis project Ga0209137, IMG submission 184642) | Marine microbial communities from expanding oxygen minimum zones in the Saanich Inlet - ESP_105LU_22_DNA (SPAdes) (version 2) | ecosystem: Environmental > Aquatic > Marine > Intertidal... | reverse complement strand
TATTCAGCAATACATGGAAATGGAGGCATGTCTGATTCTTTAATACCCTGCGTAAAAGGTAACGGGTGGCTTATAATACGGTCATGACCAACCTCGCCAGCTTTCATATTGCGCGCAACTGCAACCCCATGAAACTTAGCATTAGGCCACGCAATTTGCAATGCCCTATGCAACACGCCGGTTGATAGTACAGTCCATACATCATCTGGTTCCGGAATCTGAGAAGCAACCTTGACAAATCCAGCTGTAACCATTTCATGTTTAAGACCTAACGGAATAAAGTATGCATTATCATGAGCATCAGCCCATTTCTTAGCGGCAATATTAAGATTAGGCATTGCTGCAATACGCAAAAATTCTGCTTCGGCTCCCTGCTCGATACACGCTGCCTGATGGGGAGAAATACGTTTTGACGACGGCATAAACAACTTAACTTTTTTATTGTGCCTACGCGCCACGTCTAGAATAGATACTCCGGCCAATCCGAAGCGAGGTTGACAATATACTATAGTATCGATAGATTCCGGTAAAGAAGAGATCAGGCAGTCTCCTCCGCGAACTTTAGATCCCACTAAAAGATCATCGCGTACGACTCGTACTCCATCATGAATTTTAATGACAGGAGCGGGATTAGGATCAGTCCAATTTTTTGCTAAGCTTAAGTAATATTCGCGGGCATCATGGCGAGTATAAACTCCTTCCATAAGTAAAGAGTCTACGTCTTTATTACTATTGTCTATGACATGGTTATTATGCGGCATGTACTACTCCATAATGTATAAGAGCTATTATACACCATGGAACATTAAATGTACACAGTTATTTTAGGCGTTTAACTGCCGATCCGCGTTGTGTCTCTATATCTTTACGAAGCTTATAGGACCGGATCCAACGTTGAGCCTGAGAATTTTTAGGAGGGGATGTTGACCATGATTGAATTTTACGGTACACTCTGGTTGTACCTGCATCCACGTCTGATCCATCGGAATTGTCGACAATGTACATATTGTTACCAAATGTACCAGCAAATTTTCCGATATTATTTTGTACGCCGGACCACATCTTAGTAACGGCATCTTTACCTACCGTACGGTCTCGTTTTGCGTCTCTAGCTAATGCAGTCTCTAAGTCAGTATTAACAAAGATCATGGCAGTTTCATAACCAAGTCTTTCTAACTCCATTTTTTGTTTTTTAATCTTATCGTAGTCTTTACCGGTACCATCGATAACTAAACCCAATCGACCTTTTAACCATATTTCTTTCTTTTTGCCTGTTAACGATTTAGCTTTATCTCTGATGGATTGACCCTGAGCTGAAAATACAGATTCAGGGTCCATCGTTAAACCAGCTAGCTCCATTGCTTTTTCAAACGCTACATCAGAGTTAACAACTTTAAACCCTAATGCAGTAAGTGCGGTTTTGCCTACGGTAAATGTTTTACCGGATCCAGGTCCACCGGCCAAAAATACTGCTTTAAAGATTGCAGGATCTTCGGCTCCTTCTGTTAAAAAAGAATGCAGGCTTTTCATTAGTGCTTGCTTAAGTTGTTTTTGGCCATATCAACTAATTTTGCTTTGTTGGCACTAGCCACACCAGAAACACCAGCAGCTACCAATACTTCCTTTAGTTGCTTAACAGACATTTTTTCGTATGCTGGTTCAGCAGGAGTATCATCACCATCTTTTCCTTTAACAGGACCTTCTGGTCTATCGCCTTGCGGAACAGGAGCTCCAGGATTATTTTTGATAGCACGTCCAAATGCATGTTTCCAGATATATACAACTACAGCAGTTAATACCGCTACTAAAATAAAATCTACCATCACTTTCTCCTCATCGTTTTTCTGTATTATCCCGGCTGGAATAACTGTGTTAATTATACCATGCATCGCATGTTTTGTACATCTTTATTTATATGTTTTTTTACTTTGAAGTTGCACGATATACGCCATCCCATTTGGCAGGCAATCTGGCTTTTTTCATTGTCATGCATCGTTGAATCCATATATCGTAGTACTCATCCATAGTACCAGCAAAAGATCCTTTCAATTCATTGCAGTAATGTATTGCCATTTCGAAATGCTTTGTCTTATACAGTTCTAGCATTTTATGATGTTGAATCATATCACTATAATATGTACTAGTATTTTGTAAATCAGACTCTTCTAATATAGTGTATATTTCAACCGGTTCAGTTTTACCTTTAACCGCCAACGTATCTAGTTTAAGTATAGTATAGTTATCATCTAACATGACCCGGGTATCATGGCCAATTATAGTCTTAACACCATACTCTTTGGTCTGTCCTTCTAATCTTGCTGCCAGGTTAACCGCGTCTCCCAATACTGAGTAATCAAATCGCTGGTTAGATCCCATATTTCCAACAACAACCAAACCAGTGTTAATACCTATACCAATATTAATTGGTAATAATCCATCGGCCTCTAATTCTAAATTAAGTAATTCTAGTGAAGCATACATTTCCATTGAAGTCTTTACGGCTTTATGTTCTTGATCATCGACATCTAGCGGAGCATTCCAGAAAGCCATAATACAGTCGCCCATGTACTTATCAATAGTACCTTCATTATTCATAATGATATCGGTCATAGGTGTCAGGAATCGATTGACTAACTCCGTAAGACCTTGTGGATCAGTTTGATACTGTTCTGATATAGGAGTAAAACCGCGAATATCACAGAACAAAAATGTCATGTATTTTGTTTCACCTCCAAGCTTTAATAGCTCAGGGTTTTTCTGCAATTTTTCTACCATTGCTGGTGATAGATACGTACCAAATTGTTTCTTGATCTGCTGTTTGGCTAAAAACTCCTGTACGTACTTTACACCATACACATGCAATGAGACTATCGCACCAGCAAGTACTGCATTAATAGGATTTAGTATGATATTGTGCGACGCAAAAACATAAAAACAAGCATATACTAAACCAGGTATTGCTAGTAATGGGAGTACTTTAATATACGAAATATAAGATAGTAATACAATCAACAAGCCGATACACAACACCGCGGTGTCACGAAGGCCCTGTGCATAATGTGGTTGGATGATATTATATCCAGACAGGACGCTGGTCATTGCTGAGGCGATAATGTCATGGCCGTACTTTGCTCCATTGGCAGTAGGCACAGGATTAGAAATTCCTTCAGCGGTAACGCCAATGAATACTGTTTTTCCTTTTAGATCAGGAAATACATCATCCATCTCATATCTCTGCATAACAATATTTGGATTAATCCATACCCTAGAATTTCCATCCGTTTCTATTTTTGGAAACTTTTTAACTCTAACTGCTTCAATGCCAGCCGGAGAGGTTTTTATTTGATAGGTATTAGTACCTGAATATGCCTTTAATACTTCTAAAACGATAGATGGGTATAATATTCCGTTTGATTCAGAAATCATAGGTAATCTACGAACTACGCCGTCTATTTCAGGAATAGTATTTGCAATACCGATTCCAGATGCTTGCTTTTCATACTTTTCTATATTGCCTGCTATACCGGAATAACTGTATACGTACGGCGCCGCTGGTTCTCCTATCTCAGCAATTCCGGTTGCATATGCAGTTCTACTTTGGGATTTTTCAGTCGGGTAGTGAGCAATTACTACACCCTGGGAAAGCATTTCGGTAAAAAATGCATCTTGCCCAGTACGGTCTTCTTCTGGAAATGAAAGTGTTAATACTATTATACCGGCATTTGCCTGACGGAGAGATTGTATTAAGTTGCCGTACACATCACGTGGGAAAGGGAACTGGCCGTGGTTCTGTAATGCCTTTTCAGATATATCAACTAATACTACAGTATCATCGATTACGGGTTCGGTTATTATAAGTTGGTCTAAAAACTTAAGTTCGATTATTTGTAGAAAGGTTAGATTTGAAATACTTATTGAATATAATATGGCTGTAGTTAATAGTGCCCATAAAGGACTAACTATATATTTCATTTCTGCGTTATCCGTATCACATTAGTTGATCCATCATCCAGAGTCTCGATATTTACTGTAGTATCTGGCTGGATTATGGCTGCATTCATACCAGAATTGATATTGAATACTATATCTATCATGGCGTTATTTGAATATCGTACAACTCTACCTTCTGGATCATTGATGAAGGTATACACCTGACTGGCATCGTTATAACCAATATCGCGGCCGTCTCGGTGCTCTGAAAAGGCAGAATTAAGCATATTAGTTAATAAATCAACTGCTAATTCGTTAATACTCAATTCATCAAAGGCCAATTGATCTCCTTCTTTTTCCAACTCATTTTCTAGTTCATCATATTCCAATAAATCTTCATCTAATGCATCGCTGATAGCATCAAACATTTTATCTTCTTTAGATTTAACTGGAGGAGAGACAATCATTAGATTATTAATCATATCTTCAGTTAACGGGATAATTGCCGGGGGTGTCGGAGGGGCATCTCTGTTAAACGTGGCAGTTAATTGAAAAGCTCGATTTAGTATAACTTGACCGACGTCGGTTTCGACTACAATTTCGCCGACTGAACCATCTGAGTTAGGAAGTAATACTATAAGACTGTCGCCTAGCTCATTGACTGTCATTGAAAAGGCAGTACCACGGACGGCGATCGTTGCTGAAGGGGTTTTTATATCTACGGAATCAGGATTATTGTGGGCTAATTGACCTGATGAGTATTTTACAGTGCCCATGGTTACTAGTAAGCCCAATGAGCCTGATGAAGAGGTTGGATCATACACAAAATCATCGATGATCAGTTCAGAATGCTCACCGACTTTTACTTGAGTGTCGTCGTCAAAAGTAATACCGACGACACCTTTTGCCGTTTTTACTTCGTCATCCATGTTAACGGGTACAGCAAGATCTGCGTCAAAAAGAGAACTCTCTCTTAATATAACACCTGAACCCGTGGTTTCAGTTACTTCACCAATACTTGCGTACGCAGCATTAGTCAGACTGAGTAATATTAATAATCTGATTAGAACCATTTGTTACCAAATCAATATGACCGGCGGCCAATGTAGTATCTTGTACAATAGTAACTTGATTGTTATCACCTGTCATATCCAGATATAACTCGTGGAAATCAATACTGGTTCCGTAACCGATTTGATCAATCTTAAAAATATTGAAGTCTCCAGTCAGCGTAATGTCCTGCAAAGCTCCATCAGCATTAATCATCGAGGTAAAGTTGTTATAGTCACCAGTAACAGTCCAATCAATATTTGCATATTGACCACTGCCCGGGCCGCCTAGATCAAATAGTACGCTATTATCACTGCCGGTAAATACCATATTTACATCTGAAAAGCTAGCATTGTTTGCAAAAAAGTCTAACCGGTTATCATCACCGACTTGCTGTAGGTTAAACATAAACATGTCAGTTAATGTCACGAAACCAGCCAATGAGTTTCTACTACCTATTTGATCAATAGTGAATGTTTGACTATCACCGTCTAATAAAAAATACTGATCAGTACCTTGAGACCAGCCAACGATGTTATCATCGCCATTATTTTGATTAATAGTAACGTCTAAGTTGTCGCCTTGTATCTGTTTAATATAAACTGTCTGATCCGCACTAAGTACGGCTGACATCAATGAAAGAAGTAATAATACATACCGTTTCATTTTTATTCCTCTATGAGTGATTTACCATATCTTTCGTGATATGCCTTGTTGTACAACATCATGGACGGATTGTTCAATTGCCCGTCGTACTGCATAATTCGAAGCTTCATTAACATTCATTCCACTTTCCATCTCAAAGACTTCCCGGTCTAAATCAAAAAATCTCACACCGGTGGTGTTATCACTATAACTAATAATATTTTTTTCTACTATAACTGATAATAGTATTTCGGATGTAGTAACACTTACTACTCTTAACCCTACTGTAACAATATGCGAATTATATTTTGCTGATTGACCTAAACCAAATATACGTACACCGGTACCGCCTGACTGCACATTACTATCATAACCGATAATACCACCCTCAATTATAACCCCGGCATATACTAACGGAGGTAGTTCATCTGCTCGAGCATCAACTTGTGTTCGTGATGATCGCACAATCTGTCTTTCCCGTATAATATTGTCTACTGCTTTTCTTTCTACTACTCTAAACCATTCTCCATCGGAGTAATCGCGAAGAGCATTGATAAGATAATTTTCCCCGCCTTGAGTAACAGCTGATGATAATGATTGGACTGCAGCGGCTCGTTGCCCGGTAAGATCATTATATCCATATACTGCAACGTATACCTTTCCTCCGCTTGGCGGATCAGATTTATACGGGGTAGATACTACTAGCTCTGGTGATTTATCTGCGGTCTGTTCTAGAGTAGAGCATGCCGACATAAACACTATCAAAGCGCATAGTAGTATAGACCGGATCGAGGTCATATTCCTAAACCACCGACCGGTATGCTTATTGTGGTGACAGTGCCATCTGGATTAGTAATAGTCAGAGTAATAGTTACTCCGTCACTTTCATATACTACCATATTACCTGCAAGATCAAAACTACCAGAAGTAGATGGATCTTCTCCAAATAACGCATCAACTAACTGCTTTGATAACTGAGCATATACTCTAGATTCGAAGTTGTTAATAAATCGATTAACGTTACTGTTTTCTATTTCTCTTTCTAAATCTCTTTCGGCTGCTTCTTTCCGGTCACGAGCTTCATCTTGGCTTCTTTGCCTCATTTGCTCTTGTGTCAATATGTGAGCCGAGAATCCTATTCCGGAAAATGATGGATTTGCAAACTCATACGGATCAGCCGCTAGTAAATTGCCACTAGCGATCAGCAGAATTATTGGTACTAGTCTTTTCATTTTCTTTTTCCCTTTGCTGAAGTACAGTATCCAATTTAGTCTGTAAGCGAATTAAATCGTTGTCTAGCATTCGAATTCTATCAATGAGTGCTATCAATGTCATATGTGATTCATGGATAACCGGATCAACTTCGGTTGTTACCCATTGCCAAATATAGTATACGAAATAACCCAAACCGAAAGCAGCAATAATAGGAAATCCGTATTGGCCAATAGCCGCAGCAATATCCATATCCATAGTTAATCTTTCCTTGCATCTTTTTGGCCATCAGCTCTGGCCAATCTAGATACATCAGGCGTTAAACCTAGCGCTAAGGTAACCTGTATATCAATACGCAGCAATTCATTATTCATGGTTTTAACTCTATTGTCTAGAGCTATAGCAAACCCGCGTTGAGTTTTGATACTATCTAAAACCCCTTCTAGAATAAATTTTAAAGTGGTAAATACGAAGAAGCCGCCGGCTAATGCAGCAGCAATAGGAAAACCTAGATCGGTAACGAGTGCTAAAAAATCCATAGTATTATTATTATTTTGAAAACTAATACTATTTATAGAAAAATGGATTTAATATGAGAAGGGAAATGAACAGTTTTAATTCATGTTCAGGAATCGGTCCCAGGTAGGGGTTCTGGGTGAAGACTATTCCATGTCGTTCAAAAATATATCATACAGGATATTAGCATATTCTGCGTTAGTGATTTCTCCTGGGTGTGACCGTGGTTTAATATCATCATTTTTTTCAGCCAGTGAATAAAGGTCAGGGTATTTACTTCCCAAACCTACTCTACTAGTTTTGGGTAAAGAACCGATAGTGTTTTTAATCCATTCGATCATTTCTACCCAGCCAGTCGGCCAAGTTTCCTTAAAGTCCTTTGCCATCGATGGTCCTATAATCTTTAGCAAATTCGACCAACAACGCTGATGAAAGACTCCTTGTATAAGTTTGATACCTAAAGTATCACATAATAACTGTACGGTCTTCATTTTAGTAAGACCATGAATAATATCGGTATGCTCTTTATATGCCAAATCATAATACGCGTTCAAAGTGACTCGGGTATTTTTATGGCGTATATTCCATATTCTTTCTGGAGAATACTGACTACAACTGATTTTGCGATTAATCTCTAATCGTTTTTCTTCAGCATCTTCTATCATTTCACAAATTTCTGCCCGTTGCCAGGCAGACCAAAGAACAACCATATGTGTAGGATTTTCTAGATTCGGATTAGTGAGATGGTCGGTAATATCTCTAAAAATTCTATCATTACCGCCACCGCAAGAACCTAAATTAACATAGTCCATGCCTAATTTTTCTGCCAACTGGTAAGTAAATGTTAAAGGCCAATGAGTCGGAGGTACCGTATCATACCCTTCCAACTCATCACCAAAGACAAAACTACAACCTGCTGTTAATAACACCTATATTATCCCTTTAATTCGTTTTTAATACGTTCCACGTATATAGTCGCATCCATTAATTCTTCTTGTAAATGAGTTAACCACCCAAGGAGATCGATATCAGTGCGCGTAGTATCTGTGCCGTATTTTTCAAATCCAACGTTTGCTCTAGACTTATATTTATCTATAACCGATTCAACGTTAGGATCTAATTTTCCTTTTTTAAGCACTTCTTTACTGTATTCCATATATGCGTCAATCTCTGGAGAACGCTCATATGAACCATAGGTATGTCTAAATTGAGTAACTTGTTTTTTCATCGGTGCATCATCCAACGCTGAAAATATCTTCGTAAAGATCTTCTACTTCGGTATTATTAGTCCGGACTTCATCAATAATTTGCTTATGGTAAATCATTGCAAGTTTGCGAATATGCTTTTTATCGATTGCATGATTTTCAAAAGTAACCTGGATAATATCTTTTTGCAAATCTTTCTCAGCATCCATACGAGTCATACTATCAGATAATTCTTGTAATGCGCCTTTTAATTTTTTACGATCAACGTCATTCATTGCATAGTTCCTATTCGGTTTCAATGTCTTCAATTAATAAATCACGAACTAATCTTGCCTGTTCGTCTTGTAGTGTATTCTGTTTACCTCCGTTATTGACAAACTTATATGCTAGGGTAAGTCTTTCACCACCAGCGTACGCGCAATGCCAACAGTGGTCTTCTACTTCATGCTCTGCACCAAAATAATAATGTCTTGCCTGCCACCCTGGGACGTCCTGTTCTGTAACTAAAACTCCATCTTTGTTGCGGTATCTAAAAAAGCCGTTACCGTCTTTGGACCATGTGAACAGAACTTGGTATGCATTCGCATCGTAGTTCGTGTGCCATCCAACAAAACCGCCAGGCGGATAATATGATAACAGTGCCGAAGTATGCGCACCTAGATCAGCAGCAAAGTCATACTTAACTTTTTGCATGTAATCTTTCCAATCATCCGGATATTCCCTAACTAATTTTGCAATAGGAATGGCAAAGTACCTATCCGGAGGACCAACCAACTCCGGAAATCTAGATCGACATTCATCAAGGTATTCAGGTGAGCAATAATACTCACCCTTTTCCATGTCTTCTATGTTGCGGTACGTATAGCACTTTGGATCGTTATAAGTTGGGTTTGCGAACATTTCCTCAACAAATGAGTTTAAAGTCTTCAACAGTTCCTTATTTCTGATCGTTATTTCTGCCATTAGATAATAATTCCGCTTGTAGCCTGCACATAGGCTTTTTCAATTTCTGCATTGACCGGTGTAACAAAAACAATGCCAGCAGTATAGAACGCCACCGTGTTTGGGTTATGCTCTCCAGTTACACAAATTCCATGAGCAAAACCTAGACCATGTTCTCCATTAACTACCATTCTAGGGTTATCTAGAATTAGTTTCTCAGCGCCTTCATCCTTTAGACGACCGACATATTCACCTGCCATATTAACTACTGCTACCACATCACCTTTTTTCATCAGATACTTCCCCTTATTTTACTAAATCAAAATGTCTAGCATAGACATGTAAATTCTGCACTTGCCAATGCATATTGCCTAGCGTAATTTTTGTACGGCAATTTGCCTGTTCATTATAATCATACACGAGATTTTCCATTACGGTTAACTGCCAAGCGTAATCATTCTTATATCCGAATATTGCATCGTTGCTTCTCATCTGAACGACCGCATGTAACTGGTTATCGCGAATATAATAAGTTACCGCATTAGTACAAATAAAGTCCGACATTCCATTCAGACAATATTCATTCCATATGGTAGGTCGAGTATAAACCATAGTGCCGCGGCGGCTATCTCTATTATCTATTAACTCTTTAAGAACGTTCTCATACTGAGTATTATACTTTGCACTATAAATCAAATGACCATAGTTTGAATTAATATTGCCGTGGCGATCAGCGGCATATTTCCATGCCTCAGGCGGTTGGCGGTCCGGTCCATGTATATCATTAATGTTAGTAGAACCGGATTCATACCACTTTAATTCAGCAGCAATATACGACAGTGATGGCGTACCAAAGATTGCTGCTTCATCTGCAATAAAAGATGCGCCGATTAACTCAATAGTCTGTACACCAGTTTTGTCAATGGTAAATCTACCAGCTGATAGTTCACCTTGAAAGTAGTCACGAATATCTTGGACGTTCATAGTTTAAATACCTGCAATTTTAGTTATAGCAAAAAATACACCTAGACATATCGATAGCCAGTACATGGTAGTCATAAACTTGCCTAGCGACACTGCCTGATTATACAGCAATATAGAATATAACCAAACAAATGCCAAAAATAAAGAACTTATTCCATATACTGGATTTAGATAGGACATTGTCACTAATAAGCTACCTACCGCAAAGGTAATGATTATACCAGTATATTTCTTCCAGTCCATTACATAATATCCTCAGGCTTGAAGCGATCATCACATGTATCAGCATTGCCATCATGGATCTGAGTAATAAAAATTAGTATTTGCGTTGCTGCGTGGACCAAATGCTCTTCACCAGATTCAGGATCTAAATCTTCACCTGACCAAAAAGAATTCAAGTGGCGCTGAATAGAAGAGTATGTACGTGACCACTCAGTGTTTTTACCGTCACTGCGCCAGTTATTTCTGCCATATTTTTGTGCGCCGAAGCCTAATACCTTGGCAATCTTGACTAGTGCCTCTGGCGGAAGTAAGGAAAGATCTGGTTTGCCCTGATCATATTTCATAAGAAAACTCCATAATGTAGTAATGTGATATTATACCATACTATTGTGGTATTGTACATCTTTATTTTTTAGTTATACCGAAAGTGCTATACTTATACCAAAGGCGCTCATGGAAATAGTATAGCATAAATTTAATAGTCATATCTGCAATGAAAACTGCAGTGATTGCTTTTGCCGGCAATCCAAAAAGAATAGCAATTGCGACGGTCGTGGTTGAAGCAATTATCCTCCACGTTACCGCCTTAGCCAGATGTCTCTTATTTGATACACTATTGCTCAATATCAACGAATCCTATTTTTTTACCAGCAGGCACTTCGTAACTGCATGTTTTAAGAAACCGCTGAAAGTACATCATTAAATCTTCAACAGGCATTGGACCATATACAGTATGACTCGTAGAACGAACATCGTCGTCTTCGCCTAACTCGTCTAACTGATATGACGTAAATGAATATGTATATTTAGACACCAATAATTTCCCATTCGATACCGGCTTCAGCAAACATTTCCTGTGTTGCTTCCCAAGATTCTTTCCATCTGTCCATGCCTCCGTCAATGTTTGACATCACTACTCTCTTTATGCCAGTTTGTATAATACCTTTGGCACATTCAGAGCATACTGGCAAACCGACGACATATAGTGTAGCATCATCTAAACTGGTACCATTATATACCGCATTATAAATGACGTTCATTTCAGCATGGACTACATACTTATACTTTAAATTTCTATCAGTATATCGCTCATCGGTGTCAGCGATTCCTCGAGGAAAGCCGTTATACCCCTGAGACAATACTTGGCCTTTCGGAGAAACAGCCACGGCACCGATTTTCTTTGAAGGGTCTTTCGACCAAGTAGAAATCTCGGCCGCTAAACCGAGAAATCTCATATCCCATTTATTCATTACACTCAACCCCAAAAATATCGCCATTATGCCGATCGGCATACTGTACTTCACCAAGGAAATCTTGAACAGCTATGACACCGCTAACTGCATCCAGATATTTGAGTGGCGCCATCTCATCTAGATGGACACCAATCATATCTCGAATCTCTTGAACTGTATAAGTCTTCTCGCTCATGTCTATCTCCTAAAAGTTGTAGTCATAGAATTTGCGGGGAGCTTCAGCAAGCTGGAAGCGGCTGCCGTAGGCATTCTGCCACTGTCCTTTTGCCTTGCTGTAACGAATACGTTGAACCGGAGCAGACTCGTCAGAGGTAATGAACCACTTTTGATCATTTTGGTTTGAACAATGGGCGAAGAATCCACCAGGAACATGGTTCAGTTTGACAGACTCATCACGTTCAGCTCGCATTGCACGAACTTCGACAGTCAAGTCACTTATAACACGGACGATCTCATATGGTTCAACATCAGAGTAGCCGATACGGTTTGCATAGTTTAGTTCAGTCATGTCATCTCTCCAGTGGGTAATCATCATTATGTAAACATTATATGTTACCCAGCAGCTTTTGTACACAACTATTTTCGTTTATTTTAGCTTATTTTAGCTAGACTTCTCCGACCATATAAGATACCACCGTATTCATACTAGAAATGAGGTGGGTAAGTTCAACGACGTCACGTGCCATATCAGCGTGAATAAACGCCGGACCCCAGTGCAAAGTGCGGTTTTCTAGGGTGATTTCTAGATCCGAAATCATTTCCTTAAGCCGAAAAAGCATTGCTTCGTTAAGTTGATCATCAGGGATATGAATCATCATAATAGTAGTCCAATTATTTCAGGTTCTGAAGTAGGTTGGATGCCGATGTTTCGCCATATGGATCTTCGTCATGATTGTCTTGACGACCTGGTTCTTCGAAGAATGATTCAATTACGCCATCATTTACAACCATAGCATATCTCCATGAGCGCATACCAAAGCCGAGATTGCTCTTATCAACAAGCATACCCATCTGGCGAGTGAACGCACCATTACCACCGTCGAATTTGACCACCGCTTTGGTGTACTCATCGTTACTCATCACTCACTCTCCATTCTTCTCTTTTATCTGATATTTCCATTGGTTCTCTCCTTTGGTTAATAAGGGTATATTATATAGGTTACGCTTCGTTCACCACTCCGGTGCGCTATAGTCTTTTGTCTTAGTATATATGGCCATACCATCTAGCCCGTAAGCAGGGCAGACCATTATCATTTCAGGTAAACCCATTCTATCATGTTCACCACCTTCGCCACATATAAAGAATGTTCCTGTCTTTTCAGCTTGAGAGTGAAACCATATTTTCTTTAGTTTCTGAAACAGTTCGTATTCTTCATCTGTGATTTCTTTCATCACTCACCCTCCAGTTTCGCCAACTGTTCAAGTTCTTCTTTAAGTCGACTGTGAAAACTTTCTTCACCATCATCGCAACTCACCAACCATCACAATACTGTTCAACAATGATTTGTTTACTCATGTTCAATTTCCTTTATGTCAACTGTCGCTCTCAGTTTGCGATCACGTAAATCATGATCCGCATAGTCCAAACTCCAATAAACTTCTGTTACCCGATAGTCCACTTTACGAATGTTGATCACACTACCAACTTGTGGCACCGTTATGCTCTTTACCACGAATGTTTCACTATCTGAGCAAAAATTGATTTCTATATCCACTGACACGACACTGCCATAATTTTATCGTACACGTCGTTGGGATATTCAGCAACCAAAACCTCTCTACCGTCTACCAGTGTGATCCGTGTACCCGAGCTGCATTTAAATTCTACTCTACCTATTTCACGGTGAATAGCATCATACGCCATGCAGTTTTGCATTGGAGGATCCCATTCAGATCCTGGCTGGTTAATAAGATAATCTTCAAAAAACTCACAGTCAGCATGTATGGCGCGTAGTTCGTCGCTTCTGCCATTAGCATTAAACAGTTGGATACGCCGGTCTCTTCGCTCTGTAAAAGCCCGCGAAACCGTAGTGCTAAATTGCTGTCCAATTAATGATGGTAGTAACATCTAATGCATCCCATTTAGTATCAGTAATATTGTATAATGCAACATATCTGCTGCCGGAGTCTTGTTTACTAAGACCGAACGGGTGAAGACCCGATAGAGTAAATTCTTTGACCAGTTCTTCCCCGGTCGCGTAGTGAGTAAATGTCACTTTTATATTGCCGGACCACGCACTAACAAGTAAATCTTTTACATTCATGTTAAATTAGCCACCATCGGTAAATTCCCCAAACATCGATCACGGTAAACATAATATTCTGAGTTACCATCGGTTTATCTTTCCAGAATACATATATGAATATTATGTGCCCAATGAAGAATAAAATATAACCCCACCTACTGGCTTCGATATTACTGCTAAGTAGCAGACCTGCCACGAAGAACAATATTGTCCCCAACCATTTTAATGCAGTTTCCGTTCGTGCGTCTAATGCCGGCATAATATATCTCTCTCTCACTTATAACCGCCCCACCGCAACCACGCATACTGAGGTTTCTGACAAAATTGTCCTATCTCATCAAAACCCAACAGAATGCTCCCGTCTAAAGGATCGGTACCTGCTTCATACTCAACTAGTTCCCAACCCGCTTTAAACGACGTAACTTCTTTGATATTTTCAATAAGACGAATTTGCATAATATATTCCTTATTTCAACAGTGTATTTTAGTATATTAAGACCATTATACAGCGTTGAAACAAAGTTGTACACATTTATTTTCGTTTATTTTAGCCGGGTGAGCCTACTAGTTTATTCAAAACGCCGTGGTTACCATAATGATTTGGGGCTTTCCATCCAGCCGGTTTCATTAAATCTGGCAATCCGAGAGCATTTGGGCGACCTTCTTTAATACCGACTTCTTTAGCCATATTAGCTTCAAGTACAGCATCCCAGGCTTGTGCAGCATCTACTCCAAATGCATCTAGTGTACCTAATGCCACTACGCACAGGTCAATCAATCCGTCGACGATTTCTTCTGGGTCATTGCCGTTTACTGCGAGTTGAGTCTCGGTCAACTCCTCAATAATGAAATTCATGCGGAACTTCAAGAATGCTGCCAGTTGCTCCGGATTGTTTTTGACCCACTCATGTACACCATACTTAGTATGCATGTCATTAATATCTTGTACCCAATTATTACTCATTTCAATTCACTCCTAGTTACTTCACCAAAGGCCAATCTATAACATGCTTTATTCGTTATAATTTGATACCCATTATTTGATACAATTTTTTCGTTTGTTTCTGTTGTCAACCTTTTTTCGAAGGTCTGTAGGTCTGGGCATGTATAGAACCCTGCCTTTAAACCAGTAATTCCTTTTTTGATAGGCTTACGTTTTACTTTAGGTTTTGCTACTAAAATAGATTTAGTTGAGCTCATCGTTATCGTCCTCATATTCCAATTCTATAGCCCCGATTGATTGCATATAATCCAGGGTATTGCTGATTCCTTTCATTTTACCGAAATGATAACCCGTATAATACGTTACTGCCATGATACCTACTGCTATCAAAGTATGTTCTAATCCGGTCATGGGATTTCCTTTACATTTTAAAGCTAGAGAACCTTTCAGCCTTTAATCTTTGGCCGGAAGAAGAGTTATCAAATACCGGACCTTTATCTGGTTCAGGTTTATTCAATGGAGATTTATTCTGATCAACATCAAATAGTTTCATTTTACTACGATCCACGCCAATTGTAAACCTTTGATATGCGCCTGGATCATTATATCTGTTCTTTAATTGCTTAACTAAGATTTGGCCATTCGCATTTAGTTCTTCATTTGAAATCAAAGCAAACATAAAATCCGCAGTGGCCGGCAGACCGAATGATTCAGAGGTATCTTCCAGGCCGACGTCGTCTGAATTATAACCGCTACGGGTAGTCTGTGTAGCCGACATAATTGGTACATCAAACTCTACAGCCAACCCGCGTATCTCTTCAGCGATAGACTTAATATACGAATATGAGTTAATCGAACCACCCATACCTTTCATTCTTGCAGATGCACATATATTTAGGTAATCAATAAAGATAACTTCGGGCACAAAGTTCTTCTTCAACTTGAGTTCATTCAATAGAGCTCGGAAGTGTGAAGTATTTGCTTGACCGGTAGGATACTCTTTAATAATGAGTTTGCCTTGAGTTTTACTTGCAATAGTCTGTATACGATCCTTGAACATTTTAGAAGACATGTTTTCTAACTGATCAATAGGAACGTTCATCAGATTAGCATCGATGCGCTCAGCAATACGTTCTTCGGCCATCTCCATGGTGATATAAAGCACATTTCTACCTTGCGCCAGAGAAGCAGCAGCAACGTGACACATGAACAAACTTTTGCCCACACCAGTTCCTGCGAGACATATATTCAACGTTTTATTAGGCATGCCGCCTTTAGTAATTTTATTGAAATAGTCTAAGTCAAAAGGTATACGTTCTTCTTGTTTATGATAAAACTCAAATCGTTCGTTAACAGATTCTAAATAATCATGTCCAATATTAGTATCAAACGTTACAGATAATGCTTTGCTTAATACTTCAGGTATAGCGTTCTTAGAAAGTGTCTGGTGTTTACCATCGATAATTTGTATAGATTCCATGACAGCATTAAATACTGCACGATCTTGACACCAGGATTCTGTACGATCAAGCAACCATTCTAGGTTCTCTTTCTCTGGTGTAAAAATATTAGGTAGAATTTCTATTGCATGACGATACTGTTCATCAGTTAATCTATTGCGTGAGTCTAGCTCAATCTTGAATGCTTCCATAGAAGGAAGCTGATTATATTTTGCGATGAATGCAGTAAACTCTTTGAATAGGCCTTTATAAACACCCTCAAAGTAGTCAGGTTGCAGGAATGCTGCAACCTTTCTAGCATAAGCATCATTAGTCAGTAGATTCCTCAGAATCGTCTGTTCCAGTGCTATTTCCAACGTCATCTCCTATTGTCAATGAACCTTCATTATATGCTACTTCTAAAATATTTTCTAGAATGTAGGTGGCTTTAACTTGCAGAGGAACGCTAGCTGAAGTTAGGCCTTCTTCAGGAGAAGTCACTACCGAAAAGCTAAACCTCATGCTATCTTCTTCGCCATCAAAACTGACATTACCGTACACAATTACGGTTTCAACAAAATCTCCAGTCAAGATTCTTACATGCCACGCTTGCTGGTTACTGGCTTCACCTACCGGTACTAACTGATAGTCTACGCCTTCGATTTGTTCGTGTGTATCTGCCATAGTAGTCTCCTATTATACCACAGTGGTATTTGTTTGTACATCTTTATTTTTAGTATTCAATTAAATCATCTTCCACGATAGGTTCAATCATTTTAGGTGTAGTATAACCAATTTTATAAGTCTTTTTAAGAAACTCAGCAAAATCTGTAGTCTCAAAAATAGGTTCCCAGAACTCTGCTGTCAACGTATCTTTCTGGCGATACTTGCCTGACAACACTTCACCAGTAGTAGTATCAACACGTTCATACCAACCGACTTTAGGTTTGTCGACATAACCGCCAGCTAATGCTACATCTAATAGCCCAGAGTACTTCTGTACCCCGCCTTCCCATGATACACCAATAGGGATTTTAGACTTTTCCTTTACATAACGAGATTTCTCTACGTTAATCACAAAGTTATAACCAGTGACTTCTTGACCAGTCTTTTCTTGCTGACGACCAATGATCCATACATTGTCGCTGGAATACATGATGCCTGTATTATGCGTGATTACGCCATTCTCAAGTACATATTGTTGTTCATCATATATTTCAGAGTTAACTGATAAATCATATACCGGCAATTTACCTACCGGAGTAATTTTAACTACTTTCATTATTCACCTTCCTTCATGTTATTAGCTTGCATTAATGCAGCATTATACATCAGTTCTGCCAATTTGTACACATCTTTTTCAGTATGGTATCCTTTACTTTGCAATAGTTCTGCCTTACGTAACCAGCTATCACGCCGAGGATAAGGCAGTGCGTCAAAGCTTGTGTTTGCAATTATCATTGTGCCACCTATTTAAATTGCCCATGACTGTTACCATGTCACAGTGTTTGCATTTAAACTTCTTTTCAGGGTTAATCTTTTTAGGACTGACCCACATAGTTGCATCTAAAGCATTAGCTTTTTCTTTAGGGATTCTAATTATTTCTAATGTGTCTATGTTCTGTAACATTACAAGACCTTTCCTGCCAATCTTTGCTTTATGCTCTTCGCTCTTAGGAAGTTTTGAATATGCAACAAATACATCAATATCTTTCTGTGCTCGCTTGTTTCCCTTATTAGCTTCAGATATCTTCTGCTTCGTCTCATCGCTATGCTTCCTTCCATAGAAATGATTACCTGTACCAGTCATACTTGTCTTTAATGCTTCAACGTGAGCGCGGCGAGCTAGCTCGTATTGTCTGGCAGTTATGAATCTACTTTGGCCATTTCCGCATCGTGTCATAGAGAACCAAGCATGTGCTAGCTTAGTAGTGCCATGTGCTTTAAATAATAACTGATGCGCTATATAATGTTCTCTAGCCGTTAACGCAACAATATTATCTGACGAATTTTCTCCACCCATACAGGTTGGAATGATATGATGATTCTCACTATAGCCATTCACCGGCGCAGACTTTCGATGTTCGATTAGTTCGTTATATATCCGTAGGTAGTCCATGGTCTTCCCTTATTATCTGTAGTATATATTATATATAGGAAAAACCTATGTATACTACAGATAATAGGAAAATAAATGCAATTAAGCTGCTTGGCTAGCCAGCTCTGGGTCGTGAGCGGCTTGGCAATCCATGCCAATTACCATATCACTTGCAGAAACCCATTCGCCATCAACAATGAACTTATGGGCCGCAGAACATGTTACTTTATAACCATCTTCAAACTCTATTTCAAAACATTCTGGCGTGCCATCTTCAAGTGTATCCGGATTCCATACGTGAGATACTTCACTCTCACCATATTGGGTAATAACCTTTTCACCTACATTAAAGTCTTGGACTTCTTTTAATCCATCTGGTGTCTGGATTTTTGTACCTTCTACAACACAACCGCCAGATACCACTGCCTTTGAAAACATTTCCATAGTCTGGTAGGTATGGTTAATTGCGATCATCGGAATGTTCTTCATTGCTAGATATGGGGTTGCCATACGGAACAGACCTTTCAGTGCTTTTGCCCGAGACATATCAGCAACAGATTTTTCATTCATGGCATCTTCTAATTCTTTCTTAGATGCTAAGTTGCCGATAGAATCGATAACAATGATAACATCGTCTTCACGATCTAAAGCTTCTAACTGATTAATCAGGTCAAACTTAAGTTCTTCTACGTTAGTAATAGGTGTATGTAATACACGACTAGTATCAATACCAAACTGTTCGAAGTATGAAGAAGGAGAACCAAATTCTGAGTCATAAAACAGAATTACAGAATCTTTCTTATTTGCCAAATAGGCAGAAGCCATAAGCAAAGCAAAAGAAGTTTTAAAATGTTTAGACGGACCGGCCAATACGGTAAGACCCGGGGTTATACCACCATCGACAGATCCCGACAGCGCAACGTTAATCATAGGAACGTCGGTCGGGACCATGTCTTTTTCATTAAAGAACTTACTCTTTGATAGGACTTCCGTCGCTTTCAGTTTGCTGTTCTTTTTCAGTTTGTCCATTATGCTCATTGTTTTTATCTCCAAAATTAACGAATGTAATATTATTCACTTTTTCACGTTCATCTAGTTCGTATGCTTTACGATATCGAACATTAATGTCTAGCACCGACTGCAATAAATCCATTGAAATGATATTGCCTTCATCATCGGTTTGTTCTGAAAACTTAAGGAAAGCGCTAGTATCTTTAGGCAAACACGCTCCACCAAATCCCCTTTTCTTATCAAATCCAGGTACGCGTGTATGGCCAATACCTACTCTAGGATCTTTACCTACTGTGCGAGAAATGATATTGTAACTGCAACCGTACATATTAACCAGATCATATAGCTGATTAAAGAACGTCACTTTAGTTGCCAAGTATGAATTGATAGTATACTTAACAAAGCTGGCTTCGAACGCTGTCATTTTATGGTAATCATTTGATTGACAACCGCTGAAAATATCATAGATTTCACATAATTCATTTACTGCACTTTCTGCTCCACCCATAACATGGTAGTCAGCATTAACAAAATCAGCCGCAGCATTTTTCTCAGTCAAAAATTCAGGATTATAAACGAAACGATCTTCCTTTCCACCAATAGACTGATAAATTCTATCGATAATATCTGGCGTAATCGTAGACTTTACTACTACTAATGCATCAGTATGAGTTATAGCTTTAAGGACTGCATCTATAACAATAGTGGCATCTACAAATCCATCAGCTCTCATCGGAGTCGGAGCACAGATGAAAACCAACATAGGATTGTAGTCTTTAAGATCATCAATAGAAGTATTGTATTTCGGGTCAATTGGCTTCACGTGTACCAACGGGTGAGTGAAGGCATATTCTACTGCTTGACCAACAAACCCATGGCCGACAATGGCCAACCGAAATGGATTAACAGGACTTAATGGTTGATTACTCATTTATTTACTACCTCATGATATGCTTTATACCAAGCATAAAAGTTTGCAATACCATCTTCGATATTAGTTTTAGGCACATATCCCAGTGCCTCCAGTTTCTCAGTGTTTGACCAAGTTTCTAAAGAATCAGCTGGATGTTTAGGTGCTTTTTCAACTAAAGCCTTTACACCACAATTCTTTTCAATTTCCCGCACAAAATGCATAAGATCAACTTGACGGCCACGACCGATATTAAAAATTTCAGATGAAGGAATATCATTCTTGTTTACAACAATTTCGATACCATCTAAAATATCTTCCACGTATGTGAAGTCACGCTTCATGTTCCCATAATTATACACTGTTATGGGAGTATTGTACAATATATTTTTAGTAAAATCAAAAAGAGCCATATCAGGCCGTCCCCATGGACCATACACCGTAAAGAAACGAAGTCCAGTATTATTCAATCCTGAAATCTGGAACTGAATTTCATTGATATACTTAGTGTACGTATAAGCATTAAGTTGTTTGCCTAAAATCTGATTTTCTTTCCAGCCATCTTCCGGAATCTCAGTTCCGCCGAATACACCAGACGTTGAAGCATAAATCACGCGTACGTCCGGAACAACCTTTTTACAGGCTTCAATCAGGTTCTGTGTCCCATCAATATTGTTAGCATGGTATGCTGCTTCTTTACCAAATGAGTCACGTACACCGGCATGCGCTGCCAAGTGAATAATTACTTCTGGCCGGAAATGATCAATGACTCCTGTTAATTGTTCTGCATCACGTAAATCACAACGTACCACGTCTAATTTAAAGTGAGCAACTCTGTCATGCTTAAGAGATGGACCATACAAATGACTATTATAATTGTCTAGTCCCTGTACTTCATGACCAACATTTCGTAGTCGATTTGCTATTTGTGAACCGATAAAACCGGCAGCCCCTGTTACTAAAATTTTCATATTATCCTTTCCTATATACGTATTCTAACGCCCTATCGGCTTCGGTAGTGAGAGGCCGGTTTTCATACCAATTACCATTAAAACTGTCAAACTCTTTACATAACTCCGACACTTGACTGGCTGTTATCGGATAACCACGCCGCACTGCATTACCGGCAATAGCAATCATAATCTGGTACATTTTATGGTACCACCCAGTTTCAGTAATCGATTGATATTCTACACCCATTGCTTTTGGAAAGAACGGGCAATCTCTGTAACTTGTCCAAGTAATACTTGTATTATTTAGACTATTCTTACGGTGCTCAATTACGGCGGATTGTAACTCAACCGGTAACCGATCCAAAAATGAATTGCCATGCTTTTGTACATATGGATATTTGGCAATCATTTCTGAAACATTAATTGGATTGCCGCCATTATGTTCGAAAATAAAATTATTTGCATCCGGATATTGGGCCGGAACAAAATACATACGGGCCAAATCTTTAGTCTGTGGATCTCCAATATCACCAAGCTCGGTATTAATGGCATGCCAGAAAGCTCTGATTCTATCTGAGTCAACTTGCTCATCTAACCTATATACTAACCTAAATTTTGGATAGTCAGATCTAGATGATGCAGTGCTATAGCATACGAAGTCATAATCAGCAAACTGCTTAATGAGCTGTTCTTTTAAGGAGCAAATGCTAGCAGGGTAATTATGATCGTCGACATCAACAGCACACCAACCGCCCCAATATAAAGTAGACTTGTTACTACGTGTCGAACCACTTTCAAACACAGCAGGAGTAATAAGAGGAGAAGCATTATTTCCACGTTTAGCACCCGGTTTATTAGACAAACCATAGAGTAAACCCTTGAACTCTTCCCAAGAGGACAAGGATAAACGCCTATGAGTCTTATTATCAAAAATAGACTTAAATATAGTTAATTCGTATTTCATTATGGTATTATACACCGTTCAACCAAAAATGTACACACATATATTAACCGAAAAATGATTCTAGATCGACTCTATCTTCTTCAGACCAGTTAACTGCCTCTAGTATAGGGCGTAATGGATCTAAGAACGTCTTATCAAACATCTTGTTATAGTCAATGTATTTGTGTAGGTTCACTTCAGGCGGAAGGAACTGTGGATACGACACGACATTTTCATTGATCGGGTTTGGCATCTTCAAGTACACAAATTTTATCTTGTCGCCGTTCTTGATAACTTCGTACCGATTTTCTAACGAGTATTTTTTGATCTGTTCATTATACATTAAACTACCACGTACGTGAATGGGCGTGCCTTTTTTATAGGTAGTATTTCTGTCTCGCCACTTACCGATATCCGATACTGATCTAGGGAAGGATACCAGTTCCGGTGATAGAGAACGAAAATCATTACGGAATTTGCTAATAAACTTTTGAGTATCGTTTTCAGATCCAGCAATAATAACTTTAAAAATGGCCTCGAACTTTTCACGTACGACCTGCGGAGTAGAAGACTTGATAGCCTCAATGCCCATCATTTTGAGTTTAGGCTCTGCATACTGTACGCCTTCATTGTTATGCACGTTCAGGATATAACGTTTCTTTGCAACCCATATACCTTTGTCAGCAATAACTTCACGGCCCATTTCCATACGGTTTTCATACGAGTTCATCATATCAGCCATTTCTTGGTATGACTTAGCAAGAACCTTTTCAAAATGCTCTGAGCAGATTTTATCAAGAAACTTGACAGGATCTTTAGGGTTAAATTGTTTGACAAGATCGCCCATGGTAATATATACCGAATCTGTATCGATAGCAATAACATAATCTTTCGAAGATTTTAGTAGTTTCTGCATCTCACCGTTTACTGCACGTTCTGCCCATTTAATCGCCAATTGACCGGCCATGGTAATCGATTCTGCTACTCGCTGGTCAAAGTACCGGAACCAACGATTGCCAAGCGCACCGTAAAGAGAATTCATAAGGATCTTGATTGCCATTTGTTGGTTATCCAACTGGCTGATTTTATTCTTAAGTGCAGGATTTTTCGTATTCTCGTATTCCTGTTTAACGTCAAGCATTTGCTTTTTAATAATACGGCGATCATTATAGTAATGAGTAATGATTTGAGGAACTACGCCTTTACGATCATGACTGAATCTAACGCCAGTCGGAGCAACAGAATATCCGTCATAGGATTCAACCTGCCGTGCCATCATCTTTTCAACAGACATATTAGGAACAAGTCCATCAAGCACGGTTTCAGGCGACATATTATTTTGCACGATAATATTTGGGTACAGGGAGTTTAAGTCAAAAGAAACTACCCAATCATGCTGTCCTACTTGAGGTTCTTTAACATAACCGCCTGGATATGGACTTTTTGCTTTATCCGCTTTTGGAGGACATGCAATATGAGCCTTGTTCAGCATACGATAGATGATAACATCCCAAATAGTAGTAGTACCTAAGGTGTCAGTATAGTTTACGCCGGCACGGTATGCCATTGTCATAACTAGTTCGATTAGACCCAAGGCTTCCTCAAACCGCTTAACTAGTTCAACGTCTTTGATATTATAGTCTATGTACTTTTGCGGATCGTCACGGTATAGCGTATGCAAATCGCCATGTTCTTCATAAGAAATTTTGCGATCGCCAAGCACAACGTTGGCAATATGATCTAGACGATATGACTCTTGTTGACCAAGAGTATTGAGGGTAAACTTACGAAATAGATCTAGGTAGTCTAGCTGTTCGACACCTTCTATTAAATAGACCTGTGCCTTCATGCCACCCTTTTGCACAATATCTTTAGGTCGGATACTTCCCCATGGAGAAAACTTACGGGCTTCTTCATCGCCGAATAGATTAATAGTACGATTGATCAGGTACGTCATATCGAAAGTAATGCTGTTCCAGCCAGAAACTACGTCCGGTGTCCAATGACGCCAATGGTCAATGAACTTTCCTAATAGTTCTTCTTCGGTATCGCATTTAATATACAACACGTCGTCTCTGGTATTATTATAGTCAATACAGGACCACGTACGGTATACGCCATCATTGTGTACCATAGTAATAGCAGTGATAGGATGGTCTGCCCGAGAAGGCTCTGGGAATCCACTGTCGGATTCCACTTCAATATCGATATACGCAACATCAACTTGACTAGAATCAAATGGTATATCATTGGGGAATTTATCTCCGATAAATTGGTATACGAAATTATTCATACCATATACGCGGAAGTTATCTACTGCCTCGTACCGTTTAATAAAGTCAGCAGCTTCACGCATGCTGTCAAAAGTAATAGGTTCGACTTTAACTTGGTCTAGACCATACCAGTCGTTAGTCGACTGAACGTTAGATGGGATATAAAGAGTGGGTTTGAATGGTATCTTTTTCTTTACACGTTCGCCGTTTTTGTAACCGCGGTAAAGAATATTTGCGCCGAAGCGAGAAACTGAGGTATAAAATTCCATTGAGTACTCCATAATTTAGATTGGTATTATACTACGGCAGGCGCGGAATGTACACATCTTTTATTCAATAATATGAAAATAATTGTGCCTCAGCCACGGTTGTTCGATATGAAGATCTATGTATGTATGATGATCCTGTGATACTTTTAATTTTTTGGATATAACTTGTGTAGTGGGTGTCGGAATACTATTCTTTTTGTCCTGGTCTTTATTGTTGAAATAAATTCCACACTCTCGGCCAAACCCTAAAGTATCGCAGTCTGCCCATGGGTGGATTACAGTTACTTCTTTACCAAAAAATCTAATATCAGCTTTTTCTAAATGCCAAGTAGAATAGGTTCGAAATAGTCGCTGCAGAGTACAATATGGCCCACAATTAATTGGAAAGTTTTGTTTAGTTAACAAATTATATTGAAAGGCAGCGGTAGCCTGAGTAAATGAGTAGCAGCCCATGAATAGACCAATATTAGCATACATTGGTTCACGTGATAGGGAATAATCAATTAGTTCGCCAAAAACGTCTAAATGTTCTTCAAGCAAAAAGGTATCATGTTCTATAACAAAAAATCTATCAGGCGTAAGTGATTGCATTCTCATAAGTTCCCAATGAGAGCACATACCTGCCTTTTCTGTCGCAGAATGATCTTCTATTTTTTTACCGGACTTTTTGTCGGCATGCATTAAACTTGGAGCCCAGTTATACCGACTAACATGTTCTTCGAAGTTTTCTGAGGAAGGAGTTATTGCATCGAATATTTTTATTTCAGATATAAAACCAGCATCGATGGCCGGTTGAAAAGATGCTCTAGAAATGGCGGCATATTCTTCTGACCGCGCATCGCCTTTCATTACAATCTGGTATATAATCATTATTTGCCTTAAATTGGGCCAACTTTCGCTGACCCGTTTTTTTTAAGAATCAATATGTATCGCTTATAGTATCGGTTGAATAGTCAACACTACAACAAACATAAAGAAAAAACATAAAGCTTGTTCGATATGACGAACTTGTGCTTTGTCTTTTGCTCTACGTAATTTTGCTCGCATTAGATTTCCTCGCTTGGTTAGATTGAAATGTCTATTTTGCGAGGCCGCCTTTCGTCCGGAATTTCCACCTTCAGATATACTGACAGGATTCCATCTTTAAGAAGGGCACCAGCCACTTCTACATATTCGGACAATCTAAATACTCTTTTGAACCGTCGTGTCGAAATACCACGATGAATATAAGCTCCAGGTTTATCTTCGTCTGGGCGTGAGGTGCCCGTGACAGTAAGAGTCCGCTCGATAGCCTCTATAGCAAGTTCATCTTGAGTAAATCCAGCAACGGCAATTTCGATTGTATAATGAGTATCGTCCAACTTAATAATATTATGTGGTGGATAAGTGTCATTAGCATTTTTAGCTACGAAGTCCAATTCGTTGATTAGATGATCAAAACCAACAAACGCGTTGCGTGGGAATAGTTGTTTAACAGTAGTCATTTGTTTCTCCTTTTAAGAAAGCAAGATAGATGCACCCGACAATCGGCATGCACGTTATATATATCTGGTTATTATACACCATTAACACTAGTTTGTACACTTATAAATAATATTTTATGTTGAGGAGAATGGTAGCGTGGAAGACGATGAATTTGGAGATTATGAAGACTGGGAATACAACCACGAAGACCGTTATGAATTTAAACCATTCCAAGAAGAAATGCCTGCAACTATTACTCGCTTAGAGGTTATTGATGCAGACGGAAGATCGTATACAAATTATAACTGCGATCGTATCACATTATCATTTCAAGATGATGGGTTAACAATGAAAGTATTTGTAGACGAGATCGGCGCAGATAAAGCATGGTCTAAACCGAGCGTAAGGAACGGAGATGATTATTAAAGAACCAAGACACCCGGAAGAAGGTGAGTATAGTCTTTCGACTTTAGGTGTCTTGGTAGTATTCCATGATGGAAGGTGGGTAGTACCTTAGAAATATGTACTAGGATCCGGATCTCCTTCGACTCCAAACGAGAAAGTTACGCGTGAAATCTTAGGGATAATTTGGTGATGAGTTCCGCGCGGAAGCCAAACATAATCACCTGGAGCAAAGTCAAAAGGTTCGTTATTATTCACACCTTCGACTCTAAGTCCAATAGTTGAAATAACTTGGCATAAAAATACATCCATTGAATCTTTATGCCATGGATAACTATCACTCTCACGGCCAAAGCCACTAAAAGCAATGTTAGTTATTTTTCCTGCATGCAAAGCAAATACATCTTCCATTTCTTCGACAATTTTTTGAGCAAAAGCTGGAGCAGACGGTCGATTATGAAATGAATTTAGGCCGAGACGCATTTTAGTTGTATTACGATCATATAGTTTTTCTGGATGCGTATCCATTAACAGCATATAACGATTCCAATCAAAAGCTGACACTTCGGCCTCTGGTGGAAGTTTACCAAAAAACGGCTTCTTATCTTTAATAAAGTCGTCTTTATCGTCGAATATCCCATAACCTATCATTATATAATTTCCTATTAACTATTACCGATATTGTACTTAGGTTGCAGTTCCCAACCGTCCTTATCTTTGTAAGATATGATTTTGATCTGTCGCATTGGAGCACAGTCTTTAACCATATCTTTACTTTGAATATCAATCAAACCCCAGTCCTGCAAAAGTACTGCAATAGTATTTCTACGCTGGACATCGCTCAATTCTAAATTAGACTTTTTACCATCTAATAAAAATAATTCTTTAAAGTGAACAATAAAGTATCGACCTTGTTTATGGAGAATATGGCATGACTGATACAATATATTATCACGTCGTGATGCAACGCCTATTCGCGTAAGGGTCTCTCTCACTTTCAAGAAATCATCTGGTTCTGATAATGTTATTTCTAACATTTTCAGCGGATTCCATTCGACTAAGTTATTTTCTTCCACCTTTTTTTACCTTATTTTGTATGATAATCAATTGATCCATAGTGAGTAATGGCAAAGCTTGTTTTGCTTTATTTGTGCTATAGCCAAAATATTCTTTCACCGCTTCAATATTATTAATATGTTCTGCTTTTGTCCACTTACTAAAGCGCTTACGCTTACGAATTATATTTATATAAAAAGAATATTGTAGTTTATTTTCAATATGGTGATACCGGTTCATCTCATTGGCCATGAATATGGTATCACTAAAATAAGATAATCCTCTGTTAATCATAAAAGAATTATATCGCTTTTCATTCTCCGGATCGAGGCGCATTAGATCGATCTTAGTATCATTTATACTATTTAAAAAGTCAAAAGGCGTGACTTTTTTCTCAGATGTTTCAACTGATGTTTGCCCAACCGTACTGGTAGTCTTTTTCATATAGGGTCTTCACTCTGTCAATTTGTTCAGTAGTTAATTCAGGATATTTTTTAACAGTTGATTTATTTTCATGTATATTCGATGGATCAAATTTAAATTTACATTCAGAATGTAACAAAGAAAAAAGTAGAGGCAGTTTCTTCATAGAGAAAATCATATCATAATTATTCATATTACCCATATAATAAGCCTGAGTATAGAAATGATTATTACGTAGTTTACCTGCTTCTAATTTATCAAGAATACCATCAACTGTCGCGGGCAAAACAGGAAGATCATCCCGGCCGAGTTCCAGGTGATATGCCCTATTTTCTGCAATATATTCAATGGCAGATTTAAATCTAGCCACAGGATCGCGGGCAACCGCCATCCGTAGACTATTTTTTCTAAAAGGTATTTCAAACTGAAACCCTTCTTCCATTACAGCATTTAATCGGTATACGCGTCCCACATACTCTGGGTGATTCCTATGCAATCTATATATTTCTTTAATAGAAGACATAGCATTTTTAGGGCATATTCTTACATCGATATTAGCCGGAAAATATATGACATTATCGGCCGGAGACATTTCGTATGTTTTTAACTTAGGCTGGATATAAATATCGGCCATTTTAGACTATCCTCATTTGATTTGAACGTTTGCCATAATCTCTGTCAAACAAGCGACGAGATTTACCTCATGGTCAGCAACAAAGCTGTTTTTATATTGGTAGTCGGCGAGAATAAGAACAAGTTGAGGGATACTCTCCGGGGACACGAATCCATCCATGCTATCATATATATCACGGAAAATACTTGCAGGCTCTACGTCAATGTTATTTGATACCCATTGGCGCATCTTTTTAAAATCTTTACTTTTAATATGAGTAAACAACTGTGCATAATTACTGTTTGCATCATTCTGTATAACAGTAACGGCTAAAGAACCGCTGATCGATCCGCGCTGTGCTTCGTTTAATACCCGACGCCAATCCGGGGCATACTTCATAATAAGACCGGCGACTACATCTTTATTGTAGTCAATACCTTCATCTTCCAGTATACTGATCAGGCGAGTCATAAACTGACCGCACAAACTGGCCATGGTCTTCTTATTAAAATTAAATTCGTAATTAGAACATCTAGAATGTAGTGGGGCAATGACCCGGTTTTTAAAGTTACATGTCATGATGAAGCGGCAGTTTTGAGAAAACTCTTCAATGAATCCACGCAAAGCCGGCTGAGTAGATTGCGGATTCAGGTAATCGGCCTCATCGAGGATAACAACTTTATATCCGCCAGACAGGGATACAGAAGAAGCAAACTGTTTAATCTTACCTCGTAGGGTATCAATGTTGCCTTCTTCAGAACCGTTAATGACAATATAGTCTAAACCAAGTTCTTCGCATATTGCTTTAGCAACAGTAGTTTTACCGGTACCGGCTGTACCAGAAAATAACATATTGGGAATTTCGCCACCATCGACGATGGATTGGAATGTTTGCTTTAATTCAGCAGGAAGGATTGTTTCTGAAACTTTAGCGGGCCGAAAACGTTCTACCCATAAAAACTCTTTACTACTCATATAATTTCTCCATAATAAAATAATGATCCATTATATCACGATGGATCTCAAAAGTACACATGCACATGTATTATTTATTTCTGTTCTTTCTGGCCTCCGACAAAAAGCGTATAGTATAAATCCTAGTAGTTGCCACGAAAGAAAAACCTATAGTGGTTAGGGTACCAAAAACTACCGGGTCGGTAATTTGCCACTGACCAATAAGTAACCAGGCAAAAAATATAGCTAGTGGATAATTGATTATTGTTCCAGAAGCAACAATAATCATCGTTTCTTTAAATACCTCCGGATTCCAATATTTCCTCAAAATACTTTCCGGAAATATAATTCTGCAGTAAAACACTTTCGCACAGAAGGCTCAATATTATGAGTCTCTAATACGCGTTCTATCTCTGTAGAGGATAGTTCTGCTAAAGACTTACGTCGTGGTGACTCTGTACCATAAGTGCCGGTGCTTTCCCATTGCAGGGTAAGACGTACTGTTTCATGAGGATCGTCTGACCATACCTGCAGATATACCTCGTCTCCATTTGCGCTGCATCTAGCATAATGCAGACCACCGTCGACGAAATACAGCTTTCCATTAGCATCTATATGCTGATTATAATCATGCTGATATACTGAGGCTATAATAGTGCCATCCGGCGTTTGCAATGCATTACGTATTAACGTATTCATCATTAATTTCTCAATAATAAGGTGGTGTGCCGTACAGGATTCGAACCTGTAACCGTCTGCTTAGAAGGCAGGTGATCTATCCAATTGATCTAACAGCACGGTAACAGATATTATTTGTCGCTAGCCGTAGTTTCGATAGGAAGCTGTTCAAATAATGTAATTACTTGAATTGCCTGTTCACGAAGTTGACCAATAGTCAATAATTCTTCACCTTTAAAGCCACCGCGCTGTACTACAGTATCAATGACCGCTACAGTAGAGCGTGAAACGCGGTTGGCCAATTCGTTAAGTTGTTCTTGTTGTTGTGTCATAATATTAAGATCCGTAAGTAGATGATTTTTCTAGTGCAATAAAGTATTGAATATCAGAGTGAAGACTCTTAAACTGACTGATCAGCTTAGAACTAACTGATACTTCAAATGATTCATTAACAACTTTGATGTTATTTACATTAATAATAAAGTTAAATTCCATACCTTCTGGATATTCGCCGTCAGTAAGAATAGAGAACGAATTTGAAGTGCTATCCTTTGAGTCTATGATCGACAAGCGGATATGGCCATTAGATGGACTAACAGCAATTTCATTGTGACCCAAAGCGCCGGCAGCGCGTTTAACCTGTGCCAAAGTTTCTGCAGTCAAAGTGAATTTAACCTGACATTCTGGCATAATGATTTCTTTTTGAGGAGCAGTAAGCATTTCAGGATCAGAGTAAAAATACTTGATCGACGATAGACCGGCGCCATCAGTAACGGTAACATAGTTATCGCCAAAAGAAAGATTCGGGGTTTTTACTAGATTCAAAACGTTAAGAAACTCATTGAGATCATAGATACCAAAAGTCTGTGGAAACGTTTCTTCAACAGTAGCACTAGAAACGATATTGCGAGCAACAGCCATAGTCTTAATGGTATTACCTTCGTTGAACACAATGTTTGGGTTAATACTAGCGTAGTTCTTAAGAACCGATAGTGTGCGGTCTGACAATTCCATAATATATTCCTGAGGTTAATTTAATAAGTATTATACACTGATGCAACATTATTGTACATAACTTTATGCAACTTTTTTTAGTTTAGAGAAATTCTTTTCTTTTAAGAAGACCAACTTATTATCAAAATGAGCATCTTCTAGTTCGGCTTTGTGGGATATAACAAAGACGTTTGTATCTTCCCCTAACGAATATATGATTTTCATCAGATTATCTACACCATCATCATCTAAAGATGAATCAAATGTTTCGTCGAGGATTAACAAATTTGTTGCAACCGAGTTCTTCATCTTAGCAACTTGTCTCCAAGTAAATAATAATGAAAGATCGATACGCTGCTTTTCACCTTCTGAGAATGAATCATACGTAAAACTATCGCGATGACGTGACCGTATGGTTTCATTAAAATTCTCATCCAAATCAAAATGGACAAAGAAATCCAGAATTTGTAAGTACTGGTTAGTCAGAGTATTAATGACTGGAATGTACTGTTTGATAATTTTGGTTTTGATACCGGTATCTTTTAGTAGTTCTACTGCTACTTGGTTATACGAATTCTGTTCGTTTAATACATATTTCTGTTCAAGTAACTCTTCTAGTTCATTACTCATTGACTCTAATTCGCTGTTTGCACTGCTCATATCATGAGAAGTATCACCCAATGAAGTAATATCATTCTGCAAACGTAACACTTGCTGCTGCAGCATAGTGATACTTTTAGTATTGCTGAACATTGAAGTCTGGTCTGACTGCACTTTATGCAATTTAGAAGTAACCTCTGCTATTTTAACTTCAATAGAGGCTAGACTTTCAGCAGCTTTTTGCATAGCATCGTTAAGTTCTTTGGCTTTTGACTGCGCTGCCGTTTTCTTACTATGTCGCAAATCATCGGCAATGCCCTGATCGCATGTAGGACAATGATCATTATCGTCAAAGAACTTAGCTTCTTTAACTATAGTTTTTATCTGAGATTTGAAGGTATGATCGTAGTTGTTGAATACTGTACGCTTGTCAGTAAGTTTTTGCAGTTCAGACTGGTACTCAGGCAAAACTAAACTAATAGAAGCTTGTAACTGCTGGTTGATTTCGGTCAAATCGTTTATTTCAACGACAAGTGACTCAATTTCATCTTCTTTAGACTTTCGGCTAGCCAGAGTAATAGCAGTAAGATCACGAATATATTTTTTCTGAGAAGCGAGTCTAGTCTGAGCAACATCAATCATATGAGCATTATCAAGTGTTGCGGCTTTAAGCAAACTAACTTGTTCTTTAAGAATAGTATTCATCTTAGAAAATACGTTAATATCTAATAGATCTTCAATAACGTCTCTACGCTGATACGTCGTAAGTTGCATAAATGGAACAAACGAAGATGAACCTAGCACCACAATCTGATGAAAAGATTTGTGGTTCAACTTTAAAATATTTTTCTCTAGTACTTGCTGGTATTCTTTAGCATGAGAACTTTGATCGATCATTTTCCCATTAACCCAGATCTCAAAGATACCAGGTTTAATACCGCGAACAATTTTATAGTTAGATTGACCGATACTAAATTCGATTTCTACGACAGTACCTTTGCCGTTAATAGAATTTACTAATTGTGGTTTAGAGATTTTGCGATGAGATTTGCCGAACAGTGCAAAAGATAGCGCATCTAGCATAGTAGATTTGCCCGCACCATTTGCACCTACCACTAATGTAGTAGGTGCCGATTGCAAATTAATTTCGGTAAAACTATTGCCGGTAGAAAGGAAATTCTTATACTTCAGTTGTTTGAAGATAATCATTAGTTAATCCATAATGTAAAAGGTTGTACTTAATGGCATATTATACACCAAGTAACACAAAATGTACACCTTTATTTTTGCGACTTAGCCCACAAAAAACGACGGACTGCATTATCAAACGAAGTATCACGTATTGTTTCCTTGTTATCATATATGACATAGGATCCACTTAGGAAATCGCCTGGCACAGTTACGCTGACACGACGAGTTACCATATACGCAATATCAAACACGTCTATGTTTATTTCAGACAAGTCCTCAGCGGTAGGTTCTTTGATAGTTTTTTTCTTACCGAAAATATTATCCCAGTTATCTCTTCCTTGCTCTGATAAAGTTTTTGATGCGATACTGTCGCCAGTTATATCATTAGTTGTTGCCATGCTATACCTCAAATTTATCTGTATAAAAATTATCTAAAACTATAGGAGATTCGGTATATACGCATGCATATAATCCCCTAGGGAAATTACTAACATTTTGTTCTGAGTGATGATATGTATTACCATTAATACACACTATACTGCCGGCTTTTGGGTAAATAGTTTCCCATTTTTTAGTGAACTGGGACTTAAGAGTCAAAGCTCCATTTGCTTCAGTGAAATCATCTAAGATAATAGAACAATTTACGGTGTGAATTTTTCCGGATTTATTTGGGCCATATTGGTTATCATAATGCGATTGAAACTCAAATGAGTCTGAAGGCAACTTGTAAACCATTTGGTCATTAAAGAGATATGGCTCGGTTTCTAATATCCAAGAAGCAATACTGTGCATACGAGGAGAAGTATATACCGAAAATAATTCCGGATAATACATACCAGCACAGGCAACACCTTGCCAATGTCTAGGTGGACCGAATGCACAGGGCTGTCCAATTCTATTATTAACCCAATAGCGAAGTCTAATTCCATAATTCCTGCATGTCTCAAGGTCTTCCTTAGAGATCATATCAGGTAATATGGTATAACCGTGCTTTTTATATTCAGAAAGATTCAATTTACGCAATCTCTAAGTTTTGAGCTTCCACCATAAGGTTCGACATTTCAGTTTTAATACGATTCTTATCTAGGTCAGTATCAACTAGGTCGATATACTTACGCACTAATTCTTGGGTATCATCAATTTGCAATTCACCGCCGACAGCATCACCTAAAAATTGTTTAAAGTCTTCAACAATCTTAAGTTCATATATTGCTTGGTTTTGAATCCGGTCGATATAACGTTCAAAGGTAGCCTGATCACCTTTATTAACAACGACGACTTTAACAAACTTCTTATCTACGCGTGATAGATCTTCGAACAAATTAATCTTTTCATGATCATAATATATTTTTTCATGGATCGTGAGAGGATTTACTACTTGTTCAAGTTCGCGGGTGTTTGTATCAAATACGTGGAAATATTTTTTATCGCCACAATCATTCCAATAAAACTCCATCTGCGCACCCAAATAATGGATATTTCCTTTCTGAGACTTAGCATGAAAATGACCGGTCAATACCATTTCAAATCTTTCAAATGGCTTTGGCGACATACCATCACGGCATTCTAAACCACGATCCATTTCAAACCCAGATAGTTCTAAGTGTGCTCCAACAATATCTGCTTTACATGACTCTAAAAAAGTTAACGTTTCTGCTTCATTTTCTTTATTGATCCACGGTATAAGAGCAATTTTGCATCCATCGTAGTCCATAACTCGAGGTTCTTCAATAAGATTAACCTCATTCATATAATGTCCCTGCAGTTCTTTAAGGGCATTCAGATGGTTGGTATTCTTATAATAGCAATCGTGGTTACCAGGAATAATATCCATAGTAATACCATACTCTCGCAATTTTTCTAAGAAAATTTTACGATTATGGTTCAGTGCTTTAAAGTTAATAGTTTTTCGATTGTCATAGTAATCACCAAGATGCAAGATCTGAGTGATACCATTTTCTTTTAGATGTGGAAAGAATACATCAGTATAGAACCTTTCCTGATAATCCATAAAGACGTCAGATGAATTACGAACGCCACAATGAGTGTCGTTGAGGATAGCAATTTTCATAATATATTTACCGGTTATTAGTCTAAATAGTCGGACAAGTCAGAATCTACTTTTACTGCTCTGCGTTTTCTCTTCTTTTCTTCTTTGGCGTATTGTTTAAATTGGTTATCTGCTTCTTTGACAGTATCAATACGTTGTCTAAGCATATCAATATAAGGCATTGCAATATTAGGATCTAGATCTACATCTTCAGCAGAAAACACGAAGTCTTCAATTGGACCTTCAGCAATATATCTGAGTTTGATGTCTTGTTGGCGTTTTTCGTTTTGAATACGACGTAAGAAAGCATACCAAGAAATCTGAGTAAAATACGAAAAGGCATTTAGATTACCTGATCGTGTAGCAGTATCCGGATCAAACTTATCTACAGCTTTTAGACAGTTTTCTACTGCATCCATAACCATTTCTTCGCGATAGGTGTAACGTACGAAGTTTGCCTTATGCGATAAACCTTCACATATCTTTAGGAAGCACTCAGCAATATAGTTAGGTAACATAGGCTTAGGCAAATTATCTTTTTCGCACTGTTGCAAAAGCCGGACATATTCGACGACAGCATTACTGAAGTCTTTATTGTTCACATAATGTGGACGTTGTTTAGCCGCGCTCATATAAGTCATTCCTATTAATAATATAAAGTTACTGCATTAATGTGTATATTATACACCAGTTCACCTAAAATGTACATACTAAAAAAATAAAAAATAAAGATGTACAGAAACTGCGTAACATGGTATAATAAGATTGTTATCTGCCAGGAGACAGTATACCAAATTCAGTGAATGATTTTTTCACTAGTTTCGTGTACTGTTTGATCTGTTTCCTTAGCTTCACTCTCTTTATTTCTCTCATCTTGTATTGCCTTTAAAGCTATACCATATTCTTCACATAATTGATCAGTAGGTTTGGCAAAAGCAATAATCTGATTCATCATTAATAACATCACAGATAAAGGATGATCCTGATATATCATCCAAGTACTGAACGTAAAGTATTTATATCCATCGTTAGACTCTCTCCAGGTAAGCTTAAGGACATTACGTATGATAATACTACCTGGGGTTTCTTCCAAAACTTCACAAACAATTTCGTCACTATTGACCAACTTAAACTGTCTCAAATCAAGCTTAGTCATCGCTAAGATCCATGGTGGCTTTCATATTGATAGGATATATTTTAAATTTAAAACCTTCCTTGGTGTACATCTTTACTCTTTCCGCAGAATGACGCAGTGTAAAATTCTTATAGCTATTATGGTGTAGATCATCTGCAATATCATATAATTTAGTAATTTGACCATTGTCTGACATACGCAGACCACGACCGATTGACTGCAATACTTTAACCTGAGACTTACTAGGTGTAGCAAATACAATATTATGTAAGTTCTTTATATTAATACCAGTTGAGAATGTGCCTAGACTGGCAACAATAATAGCATCCTTAGACTTTTCGACAATACCCCTGATCTGCTCACGGTCATGCGCATCAATTTCACCAGAGACATAAAATACTTCTCTGTTCTCACCGACTAGCGCTCGTATTTTTGAATACAAAACTTTACCATGTTTTTCCACAAACTGGAACATAACCAATGTATTGCCTTTCTGATCTACGGCTAACTTAGAAATAAAATTATTCCGTGCATCGTTTGTAACAATCCAATCGATTTCTTCTTGGTAAGTCTTGCCATCCATCATATGACATATATCATTATGATAACGTAATAGTAGTATCGATATGTCTAACTCGGCCAACGCGCCTACTTCTTGCAATTTTGCAGTCGTAGTTACTTTATAGGTTGGACCAAACAAACCTTCCAATACTAATTTATTTGTTTCAGTACCATCTAACGTACCGGTCATGCCATATCTATATTGCGCATTACGGCATTTATTCATCATAGTTGATAAAGACTTAGCTTTAAATAAATGTACTTCGTCTCCAAATACTATTTCAAACTCGTCAAACCACTCGGCCGGAAACTTATATATTGACTGCCACGTAGAAATTACTATAGGTTTTTCGGTTATCTTATCTTTGCCAGAGTATATCATATGGCAATTTTCGTCTACATCATATCCGTAATCACGAAAATCTTTATACATCTGTTCTACTAACGAAGTAGTAGGTACAATGACTAATGTCTTACTCTTATGATGGATACGTTTCATCGCCCATCGCATAAGGTTATAGATGATAAATGATTTACCAGATCCAGTAGGACTTAATAGTATACATCTTTTATGTTCAATGCCATGAGTAATTGCTTTGTACTGGTAATCTCTAGGTTCGAATGGAGGTTCCCAAGAAGCCATTTCTTTAATCAGCGCTGGGTGATCAATTTCATTCTTAGCAGAAGGTATACCAAACTCAGGGTGCTCTATAATTACCAAAGGATACATTCTATCAGCGCAGAACTTTCTTAGGTGTTGGTATAACCCAACGTTAAGTTCTTTAGTCACCATATTATAAAGTTTTACACGACCGTCCCATTGCTTACGTTTGTATGCGGGCATGTACTTATAACCTGGAACAAAAAACGCAAAGTACTCTCTGAGTTCCTGTTCCCAAGACGGAGGTGAGTGAATCGCCATGTTAGCATGGTCTTTCATAATGACTTGAATTTTATCCATGATGTATTTATTAGCCGCTTAAGCACCGGCTTCGAAGGCTCTCCAACGGATAATATTTGAAATTGTCTGGTGTCTCCAATTGATATTAGTGACAATATCAGTCAAAGTAGAAATCATTACTTTGTAGTATTCAATCTTTTCTTCTGATGATTGAATCTCCGGATCGGCGTCGTAATAGTAGTCCATGTCGCCTTTAAGAATTTTTAGACCATTAAATGGATCAGGTACCCAACCTACACTATTAAGTGTATCAGGATCCATCTTTCCATTATAATATTCCCACTTAAGTTTTAATAAAGACTTTTGTTTGTTCTCTTCGCGCTTAAGTTGAAGTTTGGCTAGAGCCAGTTGTGCCAAGTATTTGGCATGTAGATTAGGAGTAGTGCGGGACACTTCATCTAGTTGGTGTTGTGGGATAACACTATCTTTTTCCCACATACTCAATATTGTAGGTAAATCTAATAACATAAGTTTCTCTCAATTCAATCAATAATTATTTATATGGTCAATACAGTCTTGCCAGTAATCCTTGTCGTGTCCTAGTACGTATGATAACGTCATTCTTGTACAATATGTCCTTGCTGCATGGTATACAACTTTGCCGCTTCCATATTCGCCAAAATAACCAGCTTTAAGCGTCCAGCCAGGAGAATCATCCATTTTTACTAATTTGCCCGTCTTAGGATCTATATACTTGAACCAACCATCTCCAGTTTCAGACCAAGTAAAAATCAAATTAAACGCAGAAGCATTAGCATTATTATGCCAACCAATAAATCCATTCGGCGGATATACTTGAGACAACGCGCTAGAACCTAATCCCAATTCGGTTTTGATAGCCTCGTCTAATGCAATCCAATCCTTTTTATATTCTTTCTGTCTATCACCATAATAGTGTTCAGGTTTTATTGCATGCGAATAGGATTTATCTGCAGCTCCTTCATGTTTTCTACCCATATTAATAATAGACTTCATAAACTCAGAACCGGTATAATAATCAGCCTGATCTTTAATCTCTTTACCAAAGACGCCATTTGTCTTCATATTCACTATATCATACTTTTCTAAATATGTACAACGAAACTTTTCTAATATATCAAGTACTACTTGGTTTTTAATAGCAAAGCTTTGCATTAAATAATCTCAAATTTAGCAAATCTAAATGTTGCATTAAACGTCAAAAATGTAGTATCTCCTGTAGTAGAATTCAGTTCAATAGAACTGATATTTGTAGGAATACAATCTTGGTATCTTATTTCTACGTTTTTATTATTTGCACTAGAAAGTATAATAACAGTAATATCAGAGTATACGCTAGGGCCATCTTCTACGTAACGGCTTCGTGTTGGTGCAGATACAGTACGCTCGAGCCATGCTTGCATCTCTTTATAGCTGGTCATATCCTCATCTAAAATAATACTTAGCTCTAATTCGGTATATGTGATTTTATCGCCAGCCAATGGTACCGAAGTAATCTGCCGAATAGGTAATTCAACCGGCTGTACGTTCGAACCAGGGTGGGTAACTGATTGAGCAAAATACTCTAAGTTAGCATAGTATCCTTTATTGATAACTACGCTGAATCCTGTTGGTTGTAAAAACCCTTTATTAGCAGTAACTGCCATAATGTAACACCTCTTTATATTATATCTCTATTTATATAGAATATAACGGACATAAAAAAAGGGAGCCGAAGCTCCCTTAAAATGATCCTTAAAAGGATTCTTTTTTTCTAACTTAGCTAGCAAGAATATTGCGAACAGCAAAAATTCTGTAGTATTGGTTAGTTTTAGCAGCAGCAAGACCATCAGCTGGAGTAGCACCAACATATGGGTTAGACGCCATACCATAACGAGTCTTAAACCCGATACGTGGCTGGAAGTCATTCTCGCCAACAGCTTTAACCATCTGTAATGGAACATATGGACAGTAGAATACGCCAGCGTCATACGCGTTAGTACCCTTATAGCCAACAGTTACATAGTCAGTAGTAGCATATGGATCGATATAAACTTTAGTACGACCATTAAGAACACCAGCAAAAGTGTTACCAGTGTCATCTACCTGAAGGTTAGAAGACATAGCTGGACTGTAGTCAAGCATGCCAGAAGCAGCAAGAGCAGTAGCAACGTCAGAAGAACAGATAACAACGTTGCCTTTACCGCGACGTGTTTCTTTAGCAATTACGTTAGCTTCACGATCCAACTGAACAACCAAGCCCTTGAACTTCTCTGCAGACCAACGGCCATCAGCATCAGTAGTAAGGTCGAAGATACCAGGAATAGTTACGTTAGACTGTTGTGCACCGGTCTTAGCTTGGCTATTGATTGTACGGATAACTTCACGGTTAATTTCAGCAAGAATTTCTGTAGAAAGAATGTTAGCTAGCTCAGTCTCTGCGTCCAAACCATGGATTGCTTTAAGATCTTGAGCAAGTTCCAAGCTGTATTCAGCTTTAAGCGCACGGCTCTTAGCAGTAACAGTTGACTTCTCAATGGTGAAACCCATTTCAGCGAATGAACCGCCAGTGTTTCCAAGAGCTTCAGCTTCTGCAGTAGTCATACCAGAAGCAGCAAGATCAGTAACACGTGCGCCAGCAGAATCAGCAACTTCCCAACCAGAACCATCAGCTTGCTTAACAGCGCCGGTGCCAGAGAAACCGGTAGCAGCTTCGCCAAACAATGCTTCTGGAGCACCAGTTGAACCAGCACCATAACGTGACTTCATAGAGAAGATCAAGCCAGTTGGGCCAGACATTGGCTGAACGCCACAAACGTCATATGCAATCAAGTTAGGCATTGCACGACGAACCAAAGAGATCAATACTGGATCCCAACGGCCAACAGAACCAGTGTTGTTGCCAGCAGTTTCAGTAATGAAGCCAGACTCTTGTGAGCGTTGCTCAGCCATAGCCATTTCTTGGTTTTCCAACATAACGGCAGTAACTGCACGACGCTGTTGATCTTTGATTGTACCAGCGCTTTCTTCGTTAAGTACTGGAGACCATTTTTCGATTAGAGTATCAAATGATTTCATTTTAATGAATCCTTATTTTTTAGAGGTTTTTCTTAGAGTAGAGATATAGTGCTGCATAGAAGAAGATACTTCGACTTCAGCGTCGGTGTCTTCAAGTACAGTTTCTTTCTCAACGATTTCTTTAGAGAAGTAAGATTCTTTGATAGTAGCAACACGCTTAGCGAAAGCTTCTTCGCTATCAAAATCAATTGATTCTACCAATCCCTTCAACTTCTCAGTCTGTGTGTCAGCTAGGTCGCGACATGCTTCAGAGATAATAGAGTTACGCTTGTAAGTCTCTAACTCTTCAGTCATTGCAATAACAGTACCGGTAGTTGTATTAAGCTTTTCTTCTAACTCAACTACTTGTTCTGCCAATTCGTCGACTAGGTCAACTTTAGTTTCTGGTACTTCGATATACGATTCAACGAATACGTCTTTCAACTTAGTCATGAAGTTTTCAGCGATTTCAGTACGGAGACCGGCCTGAATTGCAACTTTATTATCTTCCATCCAAGTTTCAACGACGTAGTTCAAGTATGAATCTACAGACGTAACCAAATTTTCTTTAATTGAAGCAACTTCTTCAGCAAGTTCTTCTTTATATTGCTCTTCCAAGCGGCTAACTTCTTCAGTTAACTTCGACTTGACGGCATTATCAAAAAGGATTGCAGTTTTTTCTTTAAACTCTTCAGAAAGAGTAGCTTCATTTTCAACCATTGCTTCAAGTGCAGAAGTAGTATCTACTGCCTTTTCCGCAACAACAACTGGCTCAACATCCAAACCTTCACATACTTTTGCATATGCAGCTGTAAGGGTTTCTTTGTTCATCTTGTTCATAGACGCATACATGGCATTAATCATACCAGCTTTAGTCTTAGGCAAGTTTGTTTTAGTTGTTGCTTTGGCTGCCTTATCAACAGAAGCAATAGATTCGTCTTCGCTAGGTGCTTTGACTTCTACGCCTTTGCCTTTAGGCTGTTCAGCTTCTTCGAGAGTTTCCTCCACGATATCGTTAATATCTTCATCGTGAAGTTCAACGTCGACTTTAGTTTGTTCAGTCATAATTGACTCCTATATTTTAGATTTGATTAACGAGAGGAAATTCTTAAACTCACGAATCTGCACTTCTGGACGATGCGCAATAGTTGCTTGTTTGATTTCAGTCTCCATCTCTTCAATTACTTGAGGCTCTAAAATTCCGTTATTCCAAACCCAGTCTACACCTTCCATAATACCATTAACAAAAGCATTTGGTGCACTTGGATCTTGTACAATATCAACTGTACTAAGAATAAAATCATCTTTGACATACATGATGCCGTTTCTGCTCTCAAGACTTCCCATACCACGAGTTGACACTCCTAACTGTACACCACCTTCGAGAAGACCTTTTACAATCCTACCCATTGGAGTATCCAGTATTTGTGCCCTTCCGACAACATCATTGCCTTCTAAACGAAGGTCAGTAATGAGGTGCGAAACTTTATCCAAGTTAACAGTTGGGCCTTCCGGATGATTTAACTCACCGACAGCACGCTTCTTGCTAACTTGTTCTGCAACATATTTGCCGACTGCCTTTTCCATAATGGCTTTAGGGTAGATTCGGCCGTTGCGATTCTTTTTGTCTGCTTGTGCAAAAACTCCTTCAATGACATATGACTTTTCGCCATTGTCTTTAGCTTCTACAATACAAACAACTTCTTGGTGTTCGTTAAACTCAGTAATCAATTTCATTATAGCTTACCGCCTAATTCTTTTACCGTTGTCTTGAGTGCTTTCATAGCTTCACCTTCAGACTTAAACGTATCGAGCTTATCGCCATCGATAATAACTGTAAATCCCTTTGCAGATTTGGTGACACTGACATTAACGTTCTTAATAGAACCTCCAGCCTTTGCCTTAAAAACCACATCACCAGCAGGATTAGTAGCTTCCCTAATTTCTTTAAAAGATTTCACAATTGCCTCTTTTAATTAGTATTTATACAAATTGAATACTACAGTTTAAAATTAATTTATTCGTCGTCTTCTTCGTCGTCGTCTTCGACATCGTCGAATTCTTCTAAAGCAGCTTCCAGATCTTCTACATCATGACTACCAGCAACGCCGTCATATACGTCTTGTGCAACATTCATTTTTTCGGCTTCTAGTGCCTGAGATACTTTATCTGCCATTAAATCGGCAAATGCTTTTTCAGCATCGTTGTACTCTTTATTATTAACTGCATCAATAAACGCATCAATACCAAATTCAGTGCTCATTTACAACTCTCCTATAATTCAATCTATTATATATCTTCTTCGTTCGAGTCTCCACCGGCAGCATTTTCGGCTTCAACTTGTTTCTTCATTTCTTCAATATCATCATCACCAAATCTCATGATGTTTTTCAATACCCACTCTCTAGAGAAGTATTCGCCAACATACTGTGAAACTTGATCCATAGTCTGAAGTCTTTCTCTCAATATTTCAGATTCTTTTAATTCAGTGAAATGGTTATCACGGATAAAATCAACATTGATATCGTTTTTCCATTTTTCCCAATCTTGTTCGGTAATAATGGACTTTAAAAGCAATTGTTTCTTTAATATTCCTAAAAACAAATTACTGAATTTCTTACGAAGTCTATCAATAAACTTCTGGAACTTTACTTCGTCCCTTGTAATTTCTGTGGCACGACCAAGACTAAAGGTATTTTCCTGTTCCAATCTTCCTGATGGAACATTGAGAGATCTGTATACTTTCTTTTGAAAATATACGATGTCGTCAATTTGACCTAAGTTTTCACCGCCAGGCAATGTGCTTATTTCTGTTCCACGGCCGCCTTCTCTACGCGGTAACCAGAAATCTTCTAGCATAGACATATGCTTCCGGTCGTCTTTCATTTCTCCGGTGCTAGCATCATATACTAGTTTATTTCTATAACGAGTCATAATATCTTTCATATGCTCTTCGGCTTTACCCTTAGGCAAATTACCTACGTCTATATAAAAGATTCTTCGTTCAGGAGCTCGAGCAAGACGGTAGATTACCAAAGAATCTTCCATCATGCGGAGTTGATTAATAGGCTTAATAGCCTTATGCAGATATGAGATAACTTTTTTCTTATCAGTGTCTAATAGACCTGATGTAACATAAGAAATAGAGTCAGGAGTTATGCGGATACCTTGTGGTTGACCTTGCTTTTCTTGATAAATGTAAAACTCATTAATTTTATCAACTACTTTAGCGCCGGTAACCGGATCCTTTTTGTGTTCTACTTCGCGAACTTTACGAATTTTCGTAGAGTCTACTGGCCGGATTTCTTGAATACCAGCCTTGAGGTTGCTTTCATTCACAACCAAGTGATGATAGATACGTCCATCAATATACCAGTTACGGAATATATCATGACCGTGATCAGAAAAATTAAGCATAGAACAAATCTCATCAAATTCTTCTTGCATCGTTTTTCTGATGCTATCTGACAAGTCTTCGATCTTATCTAAATCTAGAGTTACTGATGATTCTAATTCTGATGCTACAATAGCTTCATTAACAATATCTTCAATTGCAGCATCTACTTCCGGATGCTCCGCAATACCACGATACTTTTTAATAAGCTGATGGTTATCTTTAGCAGTATCTCCATTAAAATCAATATATTGGCCAAAGTGAGAACCTGACGCAGTTACGTAACCTGCACCATCTTCATCAATCGTGGGTACTATAGATTTTAATTTCTTTTCTTCAGCCCGTGCCGGTTTTGATCGTGTTATTTCAAAACCAAACAACTTGATGCCGTTGTTATTATCTGCCATTTAGTCCAAATTCCTATAATAAAAATGCAGAGGGACCAATGTGATCCCTCTGTATAGTATACTTATATCAACTTTAACTCGTTGTATCTGATTCCCAGTACTGGACTTGGAACTCTACTGTAAACTCTTCTAGAGTATCAACAGTATCGTAACTAAGTTCAATAGCACTTAGATTAGTTGGGAAACATCCACGGAAGTTATAAGTTTTAAGTACTGAACCGTCTTTATCCAATTGTTCAACAAACAAATCTGCTTGGTAATCAATAGGATCGGTTAAACCGGTATTTGCACTATGTGCATTAATACCATTCATCCAACGCTCCATTGCATTACGCGTACTGAAGTCAGTATCGTTAATAATTGTAGGAGACCAAACCTCAAATGTACGGTCTCCAGCAATCTTCAGCGTACGTCCACGAAAAGGAACTTCAATAAAGCCCATGACTGATGCTGGCAACTGTGCTGCTTTACATAGAAAAGAAGTCAATTCGACGTCTCCACCAGCATAAGCAGGGAAGTTCAGGGTAGCTCTAAAAAGGTTCGGGCGTGCGCCACCACCTTTTAATTTTGATTTAAAATCATCTACTCTTAGTGACATTATATAATCTCCTTATACTGTGCCAACTACTTCTTCAAATTCTATACCAGTTCTAACTGCTATAAAGTTTAAAGTTACGTAGTTGATTGAACGTGCTGGCTTAATAAAGATAGAAGCAACAAATTCGTTACGGTCGATAACTGCCCCAGTGTTATTTGTTTCATCACAAACAACTTTGAAGTCGGTAATACCACGACGACCTTTGATTTCTCTCAATACTGGTTCAACGATATTAACAAATTCAGCACGAGTAAACTCGTCGTTAAATTCGAACATTACGTTTTTACCAGCTTGACCGATAACTCGCTCAATGGTCAAGAACAATCGACGTACGTTAATACGGTCAAATGCTGATGGACGCAATTGGTGAGTCTTATCGCCGAACAAGATAACTCCTTGGCCAGGAATGTTTGCAATTGGGTTAACTGCTGAACGGTAAAGAGTGTCTCTTTGAGATTTTGTAGGGTTACTTGCTAAATCGGTAACGCCTAAATATTGTCCACGTCTCTGACCTGCAGGAGAGAACCATGGTGCAGACACTTTATCAGTTGCAGCCATAACGCCTGCAGTTGAAGAAGCGGCTGGGATGAAGATATAGTTATCATTATACTTGTCAAACACTTTAATAAAGTTGTTATCAACTACTAAGTATGATGTTGGAGTTAATGTATCCGCGAACGCTACTGTATCTGTTACTTGGTTAGAAACATTACCGACAATCGCTGCTCTGTTAGGAGAAGCAACTGCAATACAGTCTTTACGATCTACAGCAATACCAGTTACATGATTAACTAGTGCTGTAGCATCTGCAGCAAGTACTTGCTGAGGACAAATTAGGAAATCAACAATCACCTGATCAGCATCTTCAAATTGACTAAATGCACCAATATATGTACCTAAAGTTAATGCGCTAGATTCAACGCCACCTTTAAGATCCATTGTTGAAAGTGCGTTAGTCCAACCAGAGATTGCAAAATCAACTGGACTGTCTGCAGAAGTTACTGAACCAATAAGAGTACCAAGATCTTCATATGCACTGCCGAACGCATTATCATCACCGAAGTAAGCATTCCAAATAAAGGCTGATCCATTGTTCAATACGTCAGAAACGTAATTAGGTGAACCATCTGGAGTCACTGCGCCTTTTGCCATAGAGACATATGGGAATACTTCTAAGATTCCGCCTGGGTTACCAGTGAAATGACCTAAGCGGTCGATAACTACTACGTGCATTTCATCATTTGAACCGCCATGAGCAGCAGCCCAGGCAGATGTTGATGGAGCACCATCGAATGCATTCTTCCAAGCCCAAGTGGAGAAAGTTCCACCAGCTGGACAGAATGACACAGAAAGGGAGTTTCCTAATGAGCCAGGGTATTTGGCAACAAAAGAACCGATTTTTACACCTGATTCTCCCATACCAACCTTGCTCTGATCCCAATCATTTCGGTTATCAATAGCCGCTGCGTCAGTTGTCAAAGAAACCGTTGCAGAGTGTGCGTTAAGACCGCCGTTGTTACCGCGGACAATGTATAAAGCATCTGAGTACTTTAAAAAATATGCTGCAGAATGAAAATCTACTGCAGTTGATTCGTTAGGAGCAGCAAAAAGGCTAATTAGTTCAGATTCACCTGATACTAAAGTGCGTTGATTTGCTGGACCCCAACGGAAGTTGCCTACAGTTGCTCCAGTAGAAGTGCTAACATTTGGCGCTACGCCAGTTAGGTCAATTTCTCTGATAGTTACTGCAGGAGACTGTGATGGTGTTGAGAATGCCATAACTTTTTCCTTTTTCGTTAGCGAATAATAAGCAACATAATACGGATAATATCTTCAATACTAGTATTTATACAAACTTAATTCTTAGTATTACCAGCCTTCGTCGCCGCTCGGATTGAATCCAATATTATGCCAGCCATCTCCCCAATTAGTATCTTGGTTTTCTATCTGGTCTATATAATCCAATCCATTGTCAATGATACCAAATGGCGGAACATCTTGCTCAATCTGCAACATTTTATCATGAAACATCATTTGCTTAAGATCAATATTGGTCATATCAGTAAAAAACTGAGTTGATACAAAATATCCAAACATTACTAGGTTCATCATGAGATCGTCATGATTGCCGTTAGATGCTTCATATGAAGTTCCACTTGCAACAAACGTCGAAATCTCTAATACTGTCTGTTCGTCAAATATATCTAATTTACTATTTTCTAGTATATCTTTAATTGCAGAACAACCAATACGTTTAACTTTACGAGTCATTTCAATACCTAAAGCATTGGCTTTGATTGCCGATTCAGTATGAAGATTATCGTATTCTAAATCATAATATAAACCATTACATACCACTTGTCCCTGATCATTTGCTTCTACAACCACGTATGCTGTGTTGTAGAGATTCGCGTACTTATATATAATATTAGGGTAAAGTATGGGCGAAATAGTATTATTGCGATATACCGCGACTTGTTTAAAAGGTCGGGCCGTAATATCGATGACGTTAAACGTCGAATAGTCCTGTCCTCTACCTCTTGCTACATCAACTAGCACAATATACTCATGATCTTCTTTAGGATCTTCGTATATTAAACAACTACCACTCTCTAAAGATCGTTGGTATGGTCTAGCTCTAAGTTTAAGTAGAGTTTCACCATTAATTAGAGTATTACCTGTTCCTACAAACGTGTTACAAAATTCTTGGTCGAATTGCATCTGAGAAGTATTTGCAATAGTCTGTAGTTTCCATGCCTCATCTCTTCCAGGAACATCCCACCAGTTAACTTCAAATGGTTTATATTCGTTTGTGCCTTGTTGTGCTCCAGTCCATAATTTTTCAAATGTATTTCCTATACCATTGGCAGTAGACGTAATAATAACTTTTGTATTTTTACCGGACGAAACTACTGGATATGTGGAGGTATAAAACTGCGCATCATTTTCTACGAACGCAAATTCGTCTAAAAACAGTAAGTTAACAGACATACCACGAATAGATGAACCTGAGGTTGCTGCTGCAATAATCCTAGAATTATTACTAAACTCAATACTACCTTTGTTTAGAGCTTTACAACCAGGTTGCAAAAAGAATGGAAGATTTTCTAACATCAAAGTAACACGAGCAAGCATCTCTCTAGATGTTGCCCCTTTGTTTGCTAGAACTGCAATAGTTTTTTCTGGATGGAATATTGCATACCACAGAAGATATGCAACGGAGCTTATTGATTTACCTGACTGACGACACGCCAATACGATAGAAAATCGATTGTCGTTAAAATGGTTAAACATCTTCTCCTGATAATCGTACAAATCAAAATGTACTAAACCTCTATCAAGTGATATAATTTTTACATAGGTACGCGCAAAATATGCAGGATTTTCCATGCATTTTTTGTATTCTAGTAACTTAGCTTTAGTCCAAGGTTCCTGAATGCCATCACGCTTGACATTCGGATTTCCTAAGTAGGTCGAGCCAGCTACTTTTGAAGGATCATCAATCCTTGTCGACGACGTCTGTACTGTCACTTATATCAATCACTTTTTCTTCATGTGCTACTTGTGCTAGCATTCTCTGCAAGTCTGTAGTAGAACCTATAAAAACATTATTATTTGTTACTCCTCCTGCTGGTAACGCCGGAGTTGCAACTTCATCTTTTCTATTAATTTCTTTATGTTTCTTATTAAGATCCATAAGCTTATCGTTAACATCTGCAATGCCTTTAATCATACCAGACAATACTTCGAACGCGCGCGGATGTTCACTTTCGCGAGCAACTTCAATCATTAATTCAAGGGATTCTCTTCCCTTTTCAATTAAATCATAATACGTTTCTCGAGAATAGTCGTAATCGCTTTCTATATTTCGATTTTTATCAGAGCTCATTTCTGTCACTATCCAAATACTTTATACTAAATCCATAATCTTCATCAGGGCTTACGCCAACCGGTGTTGGTGTAATATTTATAGTATTAATAAGTGTCGTAGAAATAGGATCTAAGATCAAATTCATATTCGAATTAACTTCTCTGATAATCGACCCAGTACGATCCGGACCATAAAAGTTAATTTTCATTTGAAAATCTAAAGTATAAACGATAGTTCTTCTTTGCTCTAGAGAACCTTCATAGTCATCAGAGAAAGTAACACTTTGCAAAGTAATGGGTACGTCTTCCTTGACGTCTGGATAGTCCATGAAAGGTTTAACAGTTAAGTTATACTGTGGAGCAAAATACGGCAATATTTGTTCTACGATCTGTAGAGCATCGTCCTGAGTTTTTGCATACACATTAAGTTGAAACTGCATATTATACGGCACACCAGTAAAAATCTTACGAGACTTATTCACATCTCCGGAGATAGTTTGCTGGAATGCATTAATTTTAGGAAGTTGTCTGGTAGGATCATATGACATATCAGTAATTTCAAATGACATACGAGGCAACTTCATGGCGACACGGCGTTCTGCTTCTTCACCGTTAGCCATTTCTGTTAAACGTTCTATAAAATTTCTTTTAGGCGCATACGACAATGGTACCTTGACCTGAGAAATTACCTCACCGGCAGCATTTGTTCTTAAAACATGAATGTCGTTAAACAATGAACCAAATATTGATACACTGGTTCGTACCCTTTTATTATAAAAATATTTTCCAAACATTATATTGGATCTCCGAATGGATTTTGCTCGCTAAAATCTAAGAAATCTGATGCAAAATCTGAGAATATTTCATTTTGAGATTCGACCTGAATATCTTGTATTTCTTCGATAGCAACTGGTATCCAGGTTGCAGTATCTGTCGACACCACGACCTCAGTCATCCATTCGTGGAATTTGCCGTCAGTAGCTCCATTGTGCACTATAGTCAATTCTAAAGTATCACTATTCCACTCACTGACTTCACCCTTCATAGTATAAGAACCATTACTTTGGGTAACAGTCTGACCAGTAAAGAAGCTACCGCCAGCAGCTGGTGCTGCCACTGTAACACTCGGTGCCGAATTATATAACAGACCTTGATTAGTTATCTCACCGCCAACTACTTGACCCCCAGTGATGTCTACTGTTACCTCTGCGGTAGTTCCATTATAATGTTCAAGATGCGCGTCTTTAGCATCTGGTTCAAATTCTGTAATAGGAATAATTAGATCCCCTAAACCATCAAGTCTAGGAGTTAGTAATGTCGCAAAATCACCGACCTGCGCTCTAAATTCGTCAATATAACCTTTAAATGCATTCCAAGAAATACCATCTACGGTTCTAGCAGCGTTAGCTCCTAATGCAAATCCGGATAGAGTAAAGAAGTCATTTGTAAATGGCATTGTAATAGTATCAGACAAAGAACCATTTATGAATATTTTTATGTCAGTGCCTTCAGTGAAAAATGCAATATGTTGCCACAATCCCAGTGTAACTTGCGCTGCCGTAAGTGTAATAGTAGATGCACCACCATTATCATACGAACTGTATCCAATATATCCATTTTCATCAATACCAATGAGCAACATTTTTGCTAACTCATTATCTTGATTACCACCAGTTACGAAAAATATATCTTGTTCTCCCGGTGCTGGGAATACTGCAGGTAAAGCAAAAAATTCAATAGATCCGTTTGGACCTAAAAGATCGTACTGATCATCTTCACCTCGACCTTTTAGAACACTCAATGAACTATTACCAAATACTCGTTCTAATTCTGGTTCAGGAGCAGTAAGTGTAACGGTCGGAGGAGTAGTGTAACCTACACCAGGATTAACAATATTAAGATCAACGACTCTACCTAAATAGTCAATCTCTGCAGTAAGCTGTGCAGTAAACTGCGAAGCGAGCGCCATAGTAAGTTTATACTTAAAGGCAGATTCTGCTTCAACAACGTCGATACCGTCAATACCAGTATCGAAATCTTCATCACTATATTCAAACAATTCGCACTGAAGTCTAAAGGTAGGCAACTGGCTCAATTGATAGAAAGGAGTTTCAGTCTCAACTTTCATAATCTGGAATATAGATTGTGACATAGGAAGGAATATGAGATCTCCTTCTCTAGGTCTAAATTTCTGGGCTTCTAAATAATCGCCAATAAGATTTCGCCATCTTTTGCGAGCAACTATAAATGTTGCCTGATCTCGTAATTCGATGCCAAACTTAGTAAACATGTCTCCTTCACCGTCAAATCCGCCGGTGTTTTCAACATACATTTCAATCTTATAAGAATCTGAGAAACGAGAAGGTACATCATCAAGAAAGATTTGATCTTTATTAACAATTTCTCGTGGGAGATAATACACATCTTGGCCGTAAAATTGTATTGATTCAATGATCAGATCTTCATACAAATTTTGTTCTGGCCGATGTGCTTGACTTATATAACGATTAGTTGCCATTATTTACCCAACAAAGAAAAGTGGACCGACGTCCTCTTCTTCTTTAAACTTTTCCATGATTAATGCAATATCAGCTAATGCATCTTCGTACATTTGACGTGCATTAATAGTAACTCCGCCAGGAAGCTGCATACCGTCAAATTTAATTAAATTCATTCCCCACTGTCTTTTAATAAGAGCAGTAGTATAAGACTTAATAAACTTATGGTTCCACAATGAATTATAATCATTCACTGAACTAGGAGTACGTACTCCGTATACTTCGAAAACCACGAAGTGACCAACAGTTAATTTTTCCTTTGATACAAAAAAGTTTATTCTATTGTGCTGTCGATCAAAAGTAATTTCCGGAGTACCTGATAACTTTAAATCTAGCAATGATAAATGCTGTTGCATCTGCTCATAATATGCCATATCGCCGGCATAATTTTGTAAGTCAGTTACATCATTCAGCATCATTTGATATTTTATATCAAAGAAATTGACCTGACCTGCAACAGTATTTAATGGCATCATTCTTACGACTGTAAAAAGATCCTCTTCAAATGTAATATAACCATTATCAATGTCAGCCTGAGTCAATTGATGTTTAAGATAATAACGACGATTACCATCCGGGTGATGTTCACGGAACCACTGTAAAGCTTCGTCTACGCGATCATCGAGTTGGTCATCGTCAATATTAACTTCAACTACCGGATGCCCTAGGGCTCTTAGGCAGTAGTCCATTAAATCGTCTCTAGTATTTGGTGACATTATTGGTTAATCCTCTAATTCAGAAAGTGCCTACCACCAAAATCGATGGTAGGCATTTCTTATTTATACATCTATTTATTAGTTAACAACTGTACCACTAATATCATAAATGTCGATACGGAAGTAAGCTGGAAGCTGTCCGCCTAGTTTCAAAGAATTATCTGCAGTAACAGCAGAAGTAACTTTAACACCAGGTTGAATTGCCGTTGCAGCTAAAGCACCTTGTGCAGCAGTAGCATAAGATGAAATTGCCGTTGTTGCAATATTACCTAAACCTAAGTTTGCTCTTGCCGTAGCAGCATCTGTTAGATCGCTTAAGTTTGAAGCCTTGCTCAACTTAGTACCAATAGAAGTGGTAACAGTTGACGCAAAGTTTGCATCATCACCTAATGCTGCAGCTAACTCGTTAAGAGTATTCAAAGTACCTGGCGCAGCGTCTACTAATGAAGCAACCGCACTATCAGTATAAGAATTTGCAGAAGTGATTGCAGCAGCTTGAGCAGCATTAGCTTTAGTCGTTGCATCTGTTGCAGCAGCGGTCTGAGCATTATTTGCTTTAGTTGTTGCGTCAGCAGAAGCAGTAGAGATCGCTTCTCCTTTGGCAGTTGCAACCTGAGCGGTCGTAGCAAAAGAAGCAATTGCGGCAGGTTGTACTGCTGTATCTGCTTTAGCGCCTTGAGCTGCGGTTGCAAAAGTACTAGAAGCAACATATGCAGCAGAACCAAGAGCACCTGGCTGTACAGCAGTATCCGCTTTACCACCTTGTGCGGCAGTTGCAAACGTACTAGTATTAACGTACGCGGCAGTACCTAAATCAGCAGGTTGAATTGCTGATGCTGCCAAAGTACCTTGTGCTGATGTTGCGTAAGCAGTAGAAGCCGTAGTTGCAGCAGTACCTAGTCCTAAAGTAGTTCTAGCAGCGGCGGCACTTAAGTCATCTACTAATGTCAAGCCAAATGGGCTAACAGCAGAAGCATTTAACTTGGTAGCAATGCTATTAGTAACAGTAGTTGAGAAACTTGCGTCATCGCCTAATGCAGCTGCCAACTCATTAAGAGTATCTAGAGCACCAGGAGCAGCGTCTACTAATGCAGAAACTTTAGTATCTGTATA
>Ga0209137_1000309_pt1 | contig 54019 bp, 54 predicted proteins | sample SaaInl5LU_22_DNA_FD_184642 | JGI IMG/M metagenome (GOLD analysis project Ga0209137, IMG submission 184642) | Marine microbial communities from expanding oxygen minimum zones in the Saanich Inlet - ESP_105LU_22_DNA (SPAdes) (version 2) | ecosystem: Environmental > Aquatic > Marine > Intertidal... | reverse complement strand
ACAACTTGGTCTCCACCCAAAAGTCTTAACTTCTCTCTGTTACGCTCCAATTCAATGGCCCCTCTCGCGAAAGAACCTAGGTTTATAAACAGCCCATATTCCCCATTCCCTAAAGTACCCAGCAGTTGATCCACCGCAGGTCTCTCGGTCTTTCCCGTGGTTCGTTTACACTGGACTTTCACGATCGGTGGTTGAAATCCTAACGGGTCCATATGCGCAACCACATCGACGCCACCATCGCCAGATTTTGGGGTGACCCGTGCTTTATACCCCATGCACTCCATTAAATGCGCAACAAAGAACTCGAATTCATGCCCCGATAGCTGTGTCGTTAATCTACGAATGACAAAATCTCGCGCACTTGTTTCGGCCAGCGCTCCTGCGACCCCAATTGCCGTTTCGTCATCCGTGATTTCCTCCGATTGGTCAGCAAGTTGCGGCGCCCTGTCCTGAACACCCTGCTCAGGCTTCACGCCAATCTTCCCCAAAAATTCAGCTGCATGACGCTGAACACGAAACAAAGATATAAAACTGCCAATCTCATTTAAAGCGCTTTGGCTAAACTCGTCACGCGGAAAGTGGCCAAGCCATTCAACGTCATGCTTATTTGGATAACCATCCTGATCCCCAACATCATGGCGCAGCTTCCCTTTCAACCGCCCAATGTTAACCATACGATCCCCTTTGGACGGATAAATAACGATATCGCCCGCTTTGAGCTCATGAGCGAACTTAAATAATGTTCCTGCATCGACTGGGATCGCACCCGGCTTTTTGTTTGGGTAGGCTTGGATAACGCGCTTTTTAAAGGCGTCGCGCGTGTTCTCAATAGCGGCCAAGTCTCCCAATTCAGGCCAGCCGACCGCAATATACCCACCGTCAATTGGCCGATCCGAAACATGCACGCCCATATGAACGCCCCAAACTTTGTAATTTTTCATAAAATTGCTCAAAATGCTAATTCAAATCTGATTTCATTATATTTTATGCAAAAATCATCTCATTTAACAAGAGGTGTTTCTCGATAGGTCATGCGCTGCGGCGCTGCGCCTAATCCGCAGGACCAAGCAGCGCCTCAAGTGCCGCGACATCCAAGGTGCCGCGGCGGCCGATGCAAACCACACCAGCAGACTCCAGTTTTTGACTGCGCTGCGCCTCAAAGCGCTGTCCGACCGTTTGAATGACCCAGCGCCCCCCTTCACGGTCCCGCAAAAAGCCTTTCGCGCGGATCACGCCATAAGGGCCGGTCGCCAAGTTTTGCGCCAAATCCCCTGGAACACAGGGTGGTATGTGTCTGAAGGCCCGGCTTTCATAGCCCGCATCCGCATGGGGACTGGCCTGCGGTTTGGCGTTCGGGCCTCTTAGGCCGAGAATAATGTCAGGGGGCACGCGCCCCTGTGCGGTGGCCACGATCTTGGCCTGTGGCGCCATCGCCTGGAGCCAGGTGTCCACCGCGTCAACCGCGCTTGGGTAGGGTTGCAAGTCCGTCTTACTGTGCACAATCACATCCGCATCCGACAGTTGCCGTAAGATCGTATCACCGATGTAATCATCCTCGGCCTGCGCCTGTACCCGTTCACCATCGGCCAAGACCACGACCCCGGCCAAAGCAAACCCAGGCAGGATCGAAATGCTGAGTGCCACAGTGCCAGGCATCGCCACGCCCGAGGCTTCAATCACCACATGGTCCGGCGGCGGTGCAAGCTCGGACAATTTGATCAAAGCGGCGGTGAGATCCGATCCGAAGGAGCAACAGATACAGCCGCCAGAAATGGCGATCATATCCTCCCCTTCCGCTTCGATTAAATCTTCGTCAATCGGCAGGTCGCCGAATTCATTGACCAAAATTGCAATCCGGCGCCCCGCCGCGTGGCGCAGAAGATGATTGACCATCGTGGTTTTGCCAGCGCCCAGATAGCCCCCAATCACAGTGACCGGAATATCTGCCGTCAAAGCTCTGCCGCCGGGAAAATACGGCCGCCCTGCACAGTGCCCCAAACTGGGATATCCTTAAGTTCCATCGGGTCACAGGTGGTGGGGTCTGCCTCCAGCACGACAAAATCCGCTTTCTTGCCGGTTTCAATTGAGCCGATCTCCCCATCCAGATGTAGCGTATAGGCCGCGCCCATAGTGATGGCATAGAGCGCTTCGGACACGTCGATCCGCTCTTCTTCGCCCTGCACCCGGCCCGAGGCGGTGATGCGATTGACCGCGGCCCATGCCGTAAAGAGCGGGCCCAGCGGGGTGACGGGCGCATCGGAATGGATCGCCATGGGCACGCCGCTGTCCAGCGCCGTGCGGCAGGCATTCATGCGCATGGCCCGGTCCGGCCCTACCGTGAGATTATAATGCTCATCTCCCCAATAATAATGGTGGTTGGCAAAGAGGTTAACACACATGCCCAGTTTTGCCGCCAATCGGAACTGCGCGCCATCTGCCAATTGGCAATGCTGCAACGTGAACCGGTGATCTGGATTGGGATGTGCTTGCAAAGCCGTTGCCAATTTTTCCAAAACCAATTGCGTGGCCTGATCGCCATTGGTGTGCGTGTGCACCTGGACGCCAGCCTCTAAGGCCAGATGCAACAGCTCTGATAGATGCTCCGGCGCGATATACCAGAGCCCGTTCGGCGCACCATTGTGATAACCGGGCCAGCGCAACCGAGCGGAAAACCCTTGGATAGACCCGTCCACCACGATCTTAATCTGCCCCAAACGCAGCCGATCCGTGGCCCTTTTTTTCATCGCCAAGACGGTCTCAACCAGCTCTGGGGCAGACAGGCCAAGAAAAAAGCGAAACGGCATGAGACGGATGGGATAATGCGGCTCGCCGGTGACGCGCAGCATCATATCAACCGTGTCCTCATCCATACGCGAGGCAAGGTCTGTGATCGTGGTTGTGCCCGTACGCACGCAGAGTTTCGCGAAATTGCGCAGGCCAGCTTCATCCGCGTCCAGCAGATTGCGCTCAAAACCCACAAAGGGGCCAACGGGTGTCATCACCTCGGGCCCTTTGAGCTCCCCGGTGGGCAAGCCATCGGCGCCCAAGGGGATGCCCGGGTGATTATGCCCTGTCTTGAGCATGCCAGCCAGTTCAAGCGCTTTGGTATTCACATTCATTATATGGCCAGAGGCATGCAAGACCCCAACAGGCCGGGTGGTTGAGACCCGATCGAGATCCGCGCGGGTCACGGTGGTATTGTCCATATAGATTGGGTCCAGCTGCCAGCCCGAGACCGCCGCCTCTGGATCCTCAAGCGCAGCTTCCGCCGCCTGCAAACGCTCAACGACCGCATCGACGCTTTTCACCCCAGACCACAGCTTGCCATCTGGGTCGGCGCGGTCAAACCAGCCACAATAGACTTTGCTCCATAAAGACCCTTCCATGACATGGGCATGGCCTTCAACGAATCCAGGCATCAAGACCTTACTTGCAAAACGCTCATCAAGCCGAATGTCGCCCCAGGTTTGCAATTCCGAGAGGCTGCCAGCGCCCAAAATGCGCCCATCACGCACGGCCACATGCGTGGCCTCCGGGCGACTGGGGTTCATGGTGATGATTTTTTTGGCACTATAAACGATCGTTTCGGACATGGATCACCTTGTAATTTGACTGATATCGAAAAGCTAAAGAGGTTTTATTATTTGGAAAAATAGATTTAACTGTTCTCAATGACCTTTTTTTTGGGGGAATAGTCCATTGAACTTCACACTCAAACAATTGCGCTATGTGGAAGCCGCTGGGCGCCTTGGATCCATTGCCAAGGCCGCCGTTGAAGTGTCCATATCACAATCCTCTATCACCGCTTCGATTGATGCATTGGAAGCCTCTTTGGACTATGCATTATTCGTCCGCACCCCAGCCAAGGGCATCACCCCAACATCTGCGGGCCGCGAAGCTTTGCAGTTGATTCGCACCTATTTAAACCAAACCCGGCAGTTCGAGTCCGAATTGCAATCGCAAGGCGGAGATGACGCCGGATTGGTGCGTATTGCCTGCTATGCCACCGCTGCCCCCACGTTTTTGCCGCCGATCTTGAAATCGATCACCGAAAATTTTCCGGGTATTTCCGTGAAAGTGATGGAGGGCAATATGATGGCCATCTTAGATTATCTGGACAACGGCGAAGTTGATTTGGTCTTCACCTATGATCGGCATGTGCCTCCGGCGCAGGCCTTTGAGCCACTGTTCCCCGCTCCGCCCTATGCCTTGATCTCCAAGTCTGATTCGGCGAGCCAGCTGCCGTCAATTACCTTTGAACAACTGAGCCAAAAGCCAATGATCATGCTCGAGCTGCCCTATACGCGCGATTATTTTCTGGGGTTGTTTCGGGCACGCGGCCTTGAGCCTGAAGTGGCCCATTCCACAAGATCTTCAGAAATTGCCCAAGCCTTGGTTGAAGGAGATTTTGGCTATACGTTACTCAATATCCGGCCGCGCACCTATAGTGCCAAAGACAGCCGATTTAGCGCCGTGCCCATATCAGATTCCTCCCACGTCCCGGTTTTCGGCATCGCAACGCTTAGCAACCTGCGCCAACCTAAAAACGTACGTTCCTTTATCAAGATCTGCACCCAGCTCCGCGATGAGGGCATGTTTGACAGCTGCACAGTGTCCGCTGCCACCTAGGGGAGAGCTATGCCTCATCCACCGCTTGGCGCGACGGCTGGGCGGACAATTGGCGCGGCAAAGCTCTGCTGCGACGCGCTCTGTTGCAGCGCGGACAAAGCCCGCGCCAAACCTCTAAAAATTGTAGTAAAGAGGACCAATTAATCTGTTTTCTGTAAAAAACACCTTGGTCTAGGCTTGGCTCAATAAAAAGCAAAAATATCTTCGGAGGTCCAACAATGAAACATATTCTAAAATCCATGCTCACAGCGACCGCCGCTGTCGCCATTTTGACCAGTGGAGCTGTGGCGGAAGATAGCCCACGCAAGGGCGGCACCTTGATCACAGTGATGGCAACCAATGTGCGAAACCTCAATCCGGCGGTGCAATCGGGCATCGTGACCGGCTATCCTGGTGCTCAATTGTTCGCGGCCCCATTGCGCTATGACGAAGATTGGACCCCGCAGCCCTATCTTGCCAAAAGCTGGGACGTGAGCGCGGATGGTCTGACCGTCACTCTCAACCTGGTCGATAACGCGGTGTTCCATGATGGCACCCCGATCACATCCGAAGATGTGGCCTTTTCCGTCGATACGATCAAAGCCCATCACCCGTTCAAATCTATGTTTGAGCCCGTTGTCTCTGTTGATACTCCGGATGCCCATACCGCAGTGCTGAACCTCAGCAAGCCGCATCCGGCGCTGATGCTGGCCATGTCCGGACAATTGATGGCGATTATTCCAAAGCATATCTATGGCGATGGACAAGACCCGAAAACCCACCCCCGCAACACCGAAAACGTGGTTGGCTCTGGCCCCTTCAAACTGGTGGAGTATAAATCTGGCGAGCATGTGATCCTGGAAAGATTCGATGACTTTTTCATTGAAGGCCGGCCCTATCTCGACAAAATTGTCATGCGGATCATCACCGATCCGGCCGCGCGGGCCATCGCCTATGAGAATGGCGAGATTCATATGGGCGCCTTCGAGTCCCTGCCGCGCATCATCAACCGCCTCAAGGAGGTCGACAGCCTGACCGTGACCGATGAGGGTTATGGCGGCATCGGTCCGCTTGATTGGCTGGCGATGAACACCACAAAAGGTCCGTTGGCCGATGTAAATGTGCGCAAGGCCATTGCCTATGCGGTGGACAAAAACTTCATCCTCAATGCCTTGATGCAGGGCACAGCTTCGGATTCCAAAACTGGCATCCATCCCGACAGCCCTTTCTACAATGCCAATGTCGAAGGCTACGACCTCGACCTAGACAAATCACGAGCCTTGCTCGACGCAGCGGGCTATCCAATGCAGGGCGACTCGCGCTTTAGCCTCACCATTGATTTTGGCTGGCCTGGCGTGAAACCACAGGTCGAATATGTGAAAGCGGCTTTGAAGAAGGTCGGCATCGACGTAGAAGTTCGCGCCTCTGCGGATTTCCCAACCTGGGCGGCCCGCATGGGAGAAATGGACTTTGATATGTCCTGGGATACCGTGTTCAACTGGGGTGATCCTGTGATCGGTGTCCACCGGACCTATTCCTCCGACAATATTGCAAAAGGTGTTTGGTCCAATACGCAAGGCTATTCAAACGCCCGTGTCGATGAGCTGATCGCCATGGCGGCGGTGGAAACAGACCCAGCGAAGCGCACCGCATTATATGCGGAGTTCCAAGAGATCATCGCAGATGAGCTGCCCGTCTATCACACCAACACCCTGCCCTATCACACCGTCTATAACGACAATGTGGGCAACCCACCGCTGGGCATCTGGGGCACATCAACACCGATTGATATGACCTACCTCAAAAACTAACCTCCCCCGCGCGGGCTGCAAAAAATCGGCCCGCGCATCTTTTCTCGTAAGGCAAAAACTTTGGGCATTTTTCGTACAATTTCTGTCCGCGTTCTCTATGCCGCGGCATTGCTCCTTGCAGTCTTGGTGCTGAATTTCTCACTCATGCATCTGGCGCCTGGCGATGTGGCCGATACCATCAGCCAATCCATGGGCGGGGCAGATCAAGAAATTCTTGATGAGATCCGCGTGAGCTACGGGCTTGATCAGCCGTTCATCGTGCAGTTGGGAAAGTACATTGCCAATGTGGCCCAGTTTGATTTGGGTTATTCGTTCTTTTACAATCAGCCGGTGAGCCGATTGATCCTTGAACGCCTGCCGGCCACATTGCTCTTGGTCATTACGGCGCAGATTGCCGCCCTAATCATCGGGGTTGTGCTTGGCGTCATCTCAGCGCGCAAGCCCAAAGGCATCTCCAACTATGTGGTGACATTCCTGGCGCTGTTTGGCTATTCCGCCCCCGTCTTTTGGACCGGTATTTTGCTGCTCATCACCTTTTCGCTCAACGTGCATTGGTTTCCCGTCGCTGGCATGCGTGACGTGACCGTGGAGGGCGGGTTTTGGACGCATTTTGTGGATGTTGCGCGGCATTTGGTTCTGCCCGCCGTCACACTTGGCTCCATCTTTCTCGCGCTCTATTCGCGCCTCTCGCGGGCCTCGATGATGGAAGTTTTAGGCTCCGATTATATTCGCACTGCCAAGGCCAAAGGATTAAGCGATTACCAGGTGGTCTATAAGCATGCGCTGAAAAACGCGCTCTCGCCGGTGATCACTTTGGCGGGTCTGCAATTTTCCGCAGTGCTCTCGGGTGCCGTGCTGGTGGAGGCCGTGTTCAGCTGGCCAGGCCTTGGCACCCTGGCCTTCCAATCCATCATCGCCCGCGACACGCCCACCATTCTTGGCATTCTTTTCTTCTCCGCTTTGGTGGTGATTGTCGGAAATTTGCTCACCGATCTGGCGCTGCGGCTTGTTGATCCACGCGTAGGAGGCCGCAAATGACCCGTCCAGAACTCCAAGAAGAAGACGCTTTGCAGGCCCAGCACCCTTTCACAGAAAGCTGGGCGATGTTTCGCAAGAATACGGCCGCGGTTGCCGCTTTAGGGCTCCTGATCCTGGTCACCTTCGGCGCGATGTTTGGCCCTGCGCTCTATCCCACAGATCCATTCGAAATGGTCTGGGCACCATTCTCCCCACCGGGCGAGGCCGGATTCGTGCTGGGCACGGATTATCTCGGACGTGATCTGCTGTCGATGATCATCAACGGCGCCAAAGTCTCCCTCTTGATCGGCATTTCAGCGGCGCTGATGACCGTGATCATCGGGGTAACGGTGGGCGCACTTGCAGGATTTTATCGCGGAATTGTTGAAGAAATTCTCATGCGGATCACAGAATTTTTCCAGGTCTTGCCAACATTGCTGTTTTCGATGGTCTTGGTTGCGCTCTTTGGCGCCTCCCTGCCGATGATTACCTTTGCCATTGGGATCGTCAGCTGGACCGCCGTGGCCCGGATCACGCGCTCCGAATTTCTGCGTATCCGCGAGCTGGAATATGTTATGGCCTCGCGGGCCTCGGGCGCGTCCAACATGAAACTGATGTTTCGTGTGATCCTGCCCAATGCCTTGCCGCCGATCATCGTGCAATCGGCGCTCATGGTCGGATCAGCAATCCTATTTGAAGCGGGGCTGTCTTTCCTTGGCCTCACGGATCCCAATGTGGTCAGCTGGGGGCAAATCATCGGCTCCAACCGCCAATATATTCTTGACGCAAGCTATACGGTCACCATCCCCGGCGTTGCTATTTTTGTGACGGTGTTGGCAATTTCGCTGGTTGGGGATGGGCTGAACGACGCGCTGAATCCAAAGTTGAGGCAAAGATGATGAGCCCACTCTTAGACGTTCAAAACCTCACCATTGAGTTGACCACACGCGACGGGGTTGCCCCGGTCATCGATGATCTCTCCTTCAGCTTGAACGCTGGCGAAACCCTAAGCTTTGTCGGCGAAAGCGGCTGCGGTAAGTCAATGACCGCATTGGCGCTCATGGGGCTTCTGCCTGCCAATGTTGGCCGTATTGCCGGCGGACATATTCTGTTTGAAGGTGAGGACCTGGCCCAAGCCAACGACGCGCGGCTGCGCAAAATTCGCGGCAATGACATCTCTATGATTTTTCAAGAGCCAATGACCTCTCTCAATCCGGTGCTGACCATCGGTGAGCAAATTGCAGAGGTGCTGCGCGCGCATCAAGGCCTGTCGCGCAAAGCGGCCTGGGAACAGGCCATCGCGCTTTTGGACGCCGTGCGCATCCCCAACCCCAAGGGCCGCGCCGGCGATTACCCGTTTCAAATGTCCGGCGGCCAAAGGCAAAGAGCGATGATCGCCATGGCTCTGGCCTGTGCGCCAAAAATTCTCATCGCCGATGAGCCGACAACGGCGCTAGACGTCACCGTTCAGGCGCAAATTTTTGACCTGCTGGGCGATTTGCGCAAACAAACCGGTGCCGCCATTATTTTGATCACCCATGACATGGGCGCGGTGGCAGAGATGGCCGAGCGAATGATCGTCATGTATGCCGGGCGTAAGGCGGAGTTGGGACCGGTCGATCAGATCATCGATCACCCCCGCCATCCTTACACCAAAGGTTTGATCGAATGCGTGCCGCATATTCAAAGCGAATTGAGCGCCACCCGTCATGATTTGCTGGAGGTGCCCGGCATCGTGCCCAGCCTGCGGGACTTTGGCAAAGATCAATGCCTCTTTGCCTCCCGTTGTCGCTATCTCACCAAGGCCTGTTTGGCCGGCCGGCCTAAGCCGCAAGAATTCGCCAATGCACAATCCGCCGATTGTTGGCATGCGGGAGAACTATGATGTCTGATCTATTGTCTGTCGAAAACCTAACCGTGAGATTTGAAGTCAAGCGCGGCGGCGGCTGGGGCAGAAAATCCTATCTCTATGCGGTCGATGACATCTCCTTTGCCGTCAAAAAGGGCGAAACGCTCGCCATTGTGGGGGAAAGCGGATCTGGCAAGACGACGGCAGCGCTGGCGGTGGCCCGATTGGTGAAAGCCCATAGCGGCTCAGTGCGCCTTGGCGACCAAGATGTACTACACACCCAAGATGAGGATCTGCGCGCCTTCCGGCAAAAAGTGCAATTCATTTTCCAAGACCCCTATTCCAGCCTCAACCCGCGCCAGCGGGCAGAAGCGATTGTGCGCGAGCCTTTGGACAGCCTGTCCACTAAGTCCGCGGAAGAGAAAACCCAGATTGTTGAGGATCTATTCCAAGCGGTGGGTCTGCGGCCCGAACAACAACGGCTTTTTCCGCATCAATTCTCAGGCGGGCAACGCCAACGTATTGGCATCGCGCGCGCTCTGGCCACCCAGCCCGAATTGATCATCTGCGATGAGCCCGTATCCGCCTTGGATGTGGCGGTGCAGGCGCAAATATTGAACCTGCTGCGCAAACTGCAAAAAGACTTTGGCTTGACCTATTTATTTATCAGCCATGACCTCGGAGTTGTGCAGCACATGAGTGACAGCATCGCGGTGATGTATATGGGCCGGATCGTCGAGCATGCAGACCGCATGAGTTTGTTCACGGCGCCGCGCCATCCTTATACGCAAGCGCTGCTCTCTGCCGTGCCGACCGTCGACCGGGTGAAACGGGCCAGCCAAAAACGCATTTTAATCCCCGGCGATCCTCCCGACCCGGTGAACCTGCCCAAAGGCTGCCGCTTCGCCAATCGCTGCCCAGTGGCGCAAGAGCTCTGCCATCGGCAGGAGCCCGCATTGGTTGCCCAGGACAGCGGGCATCGCACCGCTTGCCATTTGGTGTCCTAAATCGTTCACATCATGGCGCGCACTACCCGCCCGGCACGGCGACAGGATAAATCTCGTCACAGATTATCATCCCCGGCGTGCTCTCAAAGATGCTGCAATCAAGGGAGCGCCTTTGAGGAAAAGGGTTGCTGCGCCGCGGGATGGCGCACTTCAGCCGTGCCTGCATCACCACCTGATCGCCCTGCATGGAATTGGGGCGCACGGTGCAACCGCTGGCCGCTTCGAATGCGCGGGCAAAGCGGGCGGCCGTATAGCCCAAATGTGGCGCCCATTCGCGATTGATGCGGATCGCTTCGGCCCGGTCCCCGATCATTCGCACGTCGAAAACCGATTTCTCGACAATCACCCGCTGTGCCGGTACGCCAGAAAACTCAAAGGAGGGCGTATTGCAGGCCAAAAGCGGCAGAAGAATCCAAAGAAAGCGCATAGACCATTCGTGCCAAGAGTTGGTTAACAAAGCCTTGCTTGCGTCCACGCCCCGAGACGGTAAACTGACGCGAAATTACAGGAGCCCGCTATGAGTGAAGATGTTGATCGCCATGCCATGAAAATGGCCAAGAAAAAAGCCGCTCGGGACAAGATCATGGCAACCAAAACCGACGAAAAAGGCTTGGTGATCGTTCATACCGGCAAGGGAAAGGGCAAATCCTCCGCGGCCTTTAACATGATTTTTCGCCATATTGCCCATAAGCGCAAATGTGCCGTGGTTCAGTTCATCAAAGGCGGAATGAGCACAGGCGAACGGGATCTGATCTTGGAGCATTTCACCGATCTCTGCGCGTTTCATACCATGGGAGAGGGGTTCACTTGGGAAACCCAAGACAAAACCCGCGATACCGAAATGGCCCAGGCCGCTTGGGCCAAAGCCAAAGAGCTGATCAGTGATGAGAGCAATCACATGGTGCTGTTGGATGAGATCAATATCGCTTTGCGTTATGATTACCTTGATATCCAGGAGGTCATCGCCTTTTTGCGCGATGAAAAACCGCCCATGACCCATGTGGTGCTCACCGGGCGCAACGCCCATGCAGATTTGATTGAAGCGGCTGATTTGGTGACTGAAATGGAGCTGATCAAACATCCCTTCCGCTCCGGCATTAAGGCGCAAATCGGCGTTGAATTTTAACGAAAAAGCGAGGGTATGGCCATGGCCGTAAAACGATTGCTGACAGAGTTTGGCATGGGCGCCTCCCTGCGCCGGCAAGACTACACCCAAGCCGCAGTGCGCGGCGTCAAGGATGCGCTGTGGCACAATTCGATCAACCTGGCAGAGTTATTTGGCAAGGCGAAAACGGATATGCTGATTGATGTGGAAGTGGCCGTGCAAAGCCCGTCTTCGGTGGATATCACCGCTGTGGCAGAGATCTTTCCCTATGGCCAAGTACAGGTCACGGTGGTTCCTGGCGGCCTTGATGTGCCGCGTCCAGATGGGCTTCCCACGGTGATGGCAAATGTTGCGATTTCTGTTTCCTTGGATTTGGAGTTGGCCTCATGAGCGATCAAAGATTCATCATTGAAATGGGCATGGGTAATGATCAATATGGTCAGGATTATACCAAGGCCGCAGGCCGCGCGATTGAAGACGCTTTTCGGCATTCCGCGATTCCAATGTTCCAAGCCCTAGAACCCGCGCTTGGCCTCACCCCGCAAGAGATGCGCGTTCAGGTGACCGTGGGCGTCCAAGACCCGGCGCAAGTGGACACAGAAGCGCTGGCATCAACTCTGCCACGCGGTCGCGCCGAGGTGCGGGCAGTGTTTGGTGGGCAAAATGTCACCAATCCCGATACCGGCAATGTCATCGTCATTGCCAGCGCCGCGATTGAGGCTTTCCTGCCCTATCAAGGCGACCGCACATAAGGGCCGATCCCGGAGCCCTTCTAAATTTGGTTGGCAATTTCCAGAAGATTTCCATCCGGGTCACGAATATAAATCGAGACAATTGGTCCAAGCGCCCCGCTGCGCTGCACAGGCCCATCTATCACTTGTTGTCCACAGGCCTCGAAATATGTGGACCAGGCCTCCAGCGGGGTTGGCGATAAAAAGCACAGATCCGCCGCCCCGGCACGCGGCTTGGCGGCATGGGGTGCAAAAGGGGCCTGTGCCGGATGCAAATTGATTTTTTGCGCGCCAAAGGCCAAGGCCCAACGCCGGCTGCCATCAGCCGCTTCAAATTCAATCGCCTGCATTCCCAAGATATCCCGGTAAAACGCGACGCTTGCCACTATATCCGTCACCGTCAAAACCAGGTGATCTAGGCTGGTGATCATCGGGGGAGTTTTACCCATCATTTTTGCGCCTCAAACTTGCCGCCGCTTTAAAATCCTCTGGGATCTGATCCTCGCCATCTAAGATAAGTGCGGTCATCACCTGAGCAATCTTTGGCGCCATCCCAAAACCAATTTTAAATCCGCCATTGGCGATAAACCAATCCGAATGAACCGGATGCTGGCCCAACATAGGCGCGCGGGTAAAAGCGCGCGGCCTCACCCCGGCCCAACGCTCGATCACAGGGGCGTCGCGCAACTCTGGAAATAAGCGCTTGGCCTTGGCAATCAAGTCATCAAGCTGGCCGTCGGTCTGATCTGCCGATTTAAAATAGCGCTCACTGGTCGAACCAATGGCCACAGTGCCATCCAAATGCGGCACCACATGCAGCCCCTCTGCGAAGAGCTGCGCCGCGCCGGGGCGGGCCAGATCCAGCAAGGCCGCTTGCCCCTTGACCCCATTGCCGATCTCTGTGCCCAAAACCTGTGACATCTCGATCAGGCCACGCCAGCCACGCGCATCCACAATCGCGCCTTGGCGCGCGCCGGCGGCTGTGATCACCCCGCCAAGCTCCAACACCGCCTGCCCCAGCGCTTTGGTGGCCTGACGCGGGTGAATATGGGCCGAAAGCGTATCGCGCACCAGCTGTCCCGTCGCAGAAGGCGGCGCCCAGGGCCCGGCTTGGCTGGCTGAGATGACCTCCCAAACCGCCGCATCGCCCCAATTGGTCTGAGCATCCCCAATGCGTGACAGCGCCAGCGCAATCAATCTTTCTTCATTGATGGGTTGCAACCGCCCATGCGAGGCATAGCCAGTCGGCAAACCCGATAGCCGCTCCACCTCCGGCCAAAATTCACGCGCGAGCAAAAGGCTTTCCAACTGAAATTGCTTTTTGGGCAGCCATAGATCCGGCGTATGGGGCGCCAAAGCTCCAACCAGCCCGCCACTTGCCCCCTGCGCCACGCCATTGGGATCGATCACCCGCACCCGCGCGCCGCGCTGCGCGGCACAAAAGGCAATCGACAGGCCAAAGACACCGGCCCCAAGAATCGTTACATCAGCAGTTGCCAAAATCATCGCCCTTCTGCATGGTCGTGAAAATACTTAGGGTAGACCATGCTCAACCACCAGCCCCATAGCATAGAATGGCGCGCAGACACGCCCTTCTCCACAAAATTTGATGACCCTTATTTCTCGCTCGACGATGGGTTGGCGGAAACGGAGCATGTGTTTCTCGCAGGCAACCATCTACCCGACCGCTATTGCGATGGATTCCATATCGCCGAATTGGGGTTTGGCACAGGGTTGAACCTCTTGGTCGCCCTGGCCGCTTGGCGGCGCTCGGGGCAAGCCGGTGTTTTGCACTTCACAAGCTTTGAAGCCTTCCCCTTGTCGCCAGATCAAATGATCACAGCCCATGAAGCCTTCGCGCCGTTGCAAGAGCTGGCCTTGGAATTGGCGCCCTTGTGGGGCAGCCGCATCACCCTGCCGGACTTGCGCTTTGAGCTGATATTGGGTGACGCCCGCGACACCCTGCCCAAATGGTCAGGCCAGGCGGATGCTTGGTTTCTGGATGGGTTTTCTCCTGCCAAAAACCCAGAGCTCTGGGAAGCCAGCCTCATGGCCGAGGTGGCCGCCCATACCAAAACGGGCGGAAGCTGCGCCACCTACACGGCCGCGGGCTTTGTCCGCCGAGGGCTGCAAGCGGGCGGATTTGACGTCACCCGCTGCCCCGGCTTTGGCCGCAAAAGGCACATGACGCGGGGCGTTAAACCATGAGTGCCGGCACCAACACGCGGCTTGGGGTTCTGCTTATGGCGGCGACAACCCTGATCTTTTCGCTTCAGGATGGTTTGAGCCTGCACCTCTCCTCCACCTATAATGTCTATATGGTTGTTATGGTGCGCTATTGGTTTTTTGCCGCTTTCGTTATGACCGTTTCGGCCAAGCAGGCTGGGGGGTTGCGCAATGCAGCGCGCACCAAACAACCCATACTTCAGGCCTTCCGCGGGGTGCTTTTGGCCGCAGAAATTTGCGTCATGGTCACCGGCTTTACCCTGCTCGGCATGGTTGAAAGCCTCGCGATTTTCTCAGCATACACGCTCATTGTTGCGGCGCTCTCGGGCCCCATTCTCGGCGAAACAGTCGGTTGGCGGCGGTGGCTTGCCATTGCCGTTGGATTTTGCGGGGTCTTGGTGATCTTAGAGCCCGGCTTCGGGGTCTTCTCCCCCTATGCAATCATTCCCTTTGTTGCAGCTTTCATGTTCGCGCTTTACAGCCTGCTCACCCGCTATGTCGCCCGCCTCGACAGCACTGCAACCAGTTTCTTTTGGACCGGCGTGATGGGATGCCTGTTGATGAGTGTCATTGGCGCGTTTCATTTTGAAAACATGAGCCCGAGCGACTGGCTCTTGATGCTCTGCCTATGCTGCACCGGGGCCGTGGGGCATTGGTTGCTTATTCGCTGTTATGAAGTGGCGGAGGCCAGCGCGGTACAGCCCTTCACCTATTTGCAATTGGTGTTCGGCGCCTCCATCGGCGTCTTGGTTTTTGGTGAGGTTGTGCGTCCGAATGTGGCCATCGGCGCCCTTTTGGTTGTCGCTGCCGGGCTGTTCACCCTCTGGCGCGCAAGGGTGGCTAAGAGCTAAGCCGCGCCATGCCAAAACAGCACCTAGGCGGTTATGGCATGGGGCCCTTACCGGCCAATCGGGCGCAAAGAAAGAGCCGGGGCGGCGAAGGCCGGCTCTGGGCTATAGGCGCCTTTCAATTCCTGCAAAAACTGCAAAGGCACCGCCTGCCCCGCCAGGCGCGCACGGTAATTGGGCAGGCTTTCGGTCACGCGCATCACATAGTTGCGGGTCTCGCTAAATGGAATTTGCTCGATCCAATCGATCACATCAACCTCAGGCGACCGCGGATCTCCAAGTTTGGCGGTCCAGGCATGGGCACGGCTGGGGCCGGCATTATAGGCGGCGGCGATATGGACAGGGCTATTGCCAAATTCTTCTGTCAGTTCCTCAAGATATCGAATGCCGATTGTTGCATTGTAATCTGGATCTTTGAGCATCTTGATGCGCGAATAGCCGATCCCCAGCTTGCCGGCCATTTCCTCGGCTGTTCTGGGCATGACCTGCATCAAGCCCAGCGCGCCAACCCCTGAAATTGCCCCAGGGAAAAATTCACTTTCCCGGCGGGCGATCGCCAGGGCCAACTCGGGCGCGATTGTGCCGGGCCGCATCAATCGGGAGCTCAGCGGGTAGAAATGCCGCTCCATCATCGTGCCATAGCGCGACGCGCGCTTGCCCAGCATGAGCTCCAGATAGGGCTGGCCCATCTCTTCGGCCATACGTCCCATTTGCGCCAGCCCCTTTGGGCTTTGACTCTCTGCCAAATGGGTCAAAAACCGCACGCCAAAGCGCGAGCGATCGACCTGAAACAATAGAAGTCCAGCCTCATAAACGCTGGACTTCACAAACTCTGCCCGTCGCCATTCTGTTTCCACCTCATGTCCAGCCAAACTGGGCTGCATCGGCAGGCCGGCCTCCTGGGCAGACAGCAGCCCATAAAATGAGGTTTGATAGCGCGCGCCCTGGGTGAAAGCCTGCTGCGCCTTGTCGGCTTGGCCCAAATCCTTCAAGGCCCGACCTTGCCAATAATGGGTTCGGCCCAAGGAAATCTCGCTGCCGACAGCCGATCCATGGTTCTTGAAATGCACCAAAGCTGTCTCGGGGCGCTTCAATTTTCGCAAGGCAATAAAGCCCGCCAGCCACTCCAAGGCCGCGTAATCATCTCCTGGCGCCAAATGGTGATTTGCAGCCAGCTCATAGGCCTTTGCATACTCCCCATCCCACAGGAAATCCCGCGCAAGCGACATGCGCTGGTCGGCCCATTTCTCTGGCCGCCCCAAAGCCAGGGCAGAAGAGGATCTTTGCAGCATCAGCTCGATGGCGCCCTCTCGTTGACCGCGCGCGAGCCGCCATTGAAACCGGTCATAGGCCAAACCGGGATCGGATTTCAGGGTTTTGGGCACATCGGCCAGAAGGCGCGTGACGCCGTTTTCCTTCTTTTGCAGCGCAATGCGGGCCCGGGCCAAATGCGCCTGCCCAGCGCTGACGCGCCCCAGCAGTCGTTCCGCACTGGCCAAATCGCCCTGCCAGAGCAAAAGGTCCAAGCGCGCGGCATGCAGGGTTTCCAAATGCGGCCCAAAGGCCTCGATATACTCATCCTCGAGGCCCGTCAGCATGTTGAAACTGCTCCAGCCCCATTGGGCCGCTGTAATTGCGCCCGCCACCTGTCCCGTTTTATTTAGCGCCTGTGCCAGTCGCAAGGCGCCCTTCGCAGTCTTCGGCGGAGTGTCTGCGAAAAAGGCAATCACATCGTTCGGCGCGGCATCGGCCTCAATGGTCGCCTCAGCGCGCTGGCGCAAATAGGGCAAACCGGGCCAATCAGGGCGGCGCTTTAAGAAGGTAATGGCTTCGGAAAATTGACCCCGTCCCGCGCGCAGACGATCCCATTGAATGAGGTCAACCGCCACCTGCCCCGCTGGCGCCGCGAGATTGAGCGCCGCGTCCCAGTTGCCCTTTGCTTGCGCGGCATAGGCGGCGCGCAGAGAGGCCAGAGCATCCGCGTCCTGTGCGGGGGCGGAGGTTGCAAAACACAAAGAGACCACAAGATAAAGGAGAACACGCATGTCTGCCAACTTGCGCTCTGGGGCAAAAACTTTCAATCGCAAATCTTGGCAAATCCGATGCGGCAAGCTAGTGTCCGCCGACGACTGCCCGGGCACTCATGCCCCAGATGAAAGGAAGCGCTATGATTACAGGATCTCTGCCTGCACTTGTCACGCCGTTTGCAAACGGCAAAGTGGATGTCGATGCGCTCAAGAAGCTGGTCGATTGGCATATTGACCAAGGCAGCCATGGGTTGGTGCCCGTCGGCACAACCGGTGAAAGCCCGACCTTGACCCATGAAGAACATGACATGGTTGTGGAAGTTGTGGTTGCACAAGCGGCCGGACGGGTTCCCGTGATTGCCGGTGCAGGCTCCAACAATACGGCCGAAACCGTGCGCCTGGTCAGAGCGGCCAAAGAGGCCGGCGCGACCGCCGCTTTGGTGGTGACGCCCTATTACAACAAACCCACGCAGGCCGGATTGAAGGCACATTTTCTAGCCGCGGCGGACTGCGGCATGGATATCATCATCTACAATATCCCCGGCCGCTCCGCGGTGGATATGAGTGTGGAAACCATGGGAGAGCTGGCCGCTCACAAACATATCATTGGCGTCAAAGATGCCACGGGCGATCTGTCTCGTGTACCAAAACAGCGCCTTACCTGCGGTGAAGATTTTGTTCAACTCTCTGGTGAAGATGCAACGGCTCTGGGGTTCAACGCCCATGGCGGCATCGGGTGTATCTCAGTGACGGCCAATATGGCCCCGGCGCTTTGCGCACAAATGCAAGAGGCCACTTTGGCTGGCGATTATGCCACCGCGCTCAAAATTACCGATAAGTTGATGCCGCTGCACCTCGCCACATTCCAAGAACCCGGTCTGGTCAGCGCCAAATACGGTCTGTCCAAGCTGGGGCTGTGCACCCAAGAGGTGCGCTCACCCTTGGTTGGTTTGAGCGATACCGCCAAATCCGCCATGGACGCCGCCCTGCGCCATGCTGGATTGATCACCTAAACCCACTGCCCCAAGCCATTAACCTGGTTTGGGGCGTCTGCTTGCGCATTCCGCGGCCTGCCCATTGGCAAGCCGATCTGCCCGACCTATATAGGCGGCATCATGGCCCAAACGAAATCAGATCCCAATTATCGAATCATCGCTGAATACCGCCGCGCGCGCTATGACTATGCGATTGAAAACGATATCGAATGCGGCGTCATGCTCATGGGGTCTGAGGTGAAGTCTCTGCGGGAGAAATCTGGCAACATCGCTGAAAGCTATGCGGCGGTTGAAGAGGGGGAGCTGTGGTTGGTGAACTCCTATATTGCCCCCTACGAGCAAGCGCAGACTTGGGGTCATCTGGAAAAGCGTCGTCGCAAATTATTGGTTTCAAAACGCGAGCTGTCGCGGCTTTGGAATGCCACGCAACGCGAAGGCATGACGCTCGTGCCATTGGTGATGTATTTCAACCATGTGGGCAGGGTGAAAATCAAATTGGGCATCGCCAAGGGCAAAAAGAATCATGACAAACGCGCCTCAGAGGCCAAACGCGACTGGGGCCGGCAAAAACAACGGCTCTTAAAGCAAGGCGGCTAAAGCGCCGCGGCTGCAAACTATAGGCCTTGCCCCTCTTGTTTTGTTACTCCGCTGCCGTTAAATCCAAAGCCATCCCAAGGGGGGCGCTGTATGGCACAAGACGATCCTAAGACACTTGTCTCGACACAATGGCTCAAGAACAATTTGAAACATCCCGACCTGCGCGTTCTGGATGCCAGTTGGCATTTGCCAAATGAAGACCGCAACGCTTTCGCTGAATTTGAAGCCGGCCATATTCCGGGCGCGCGGTTTTTTGATATCGATGATATTTCCGATCACCGCTCCAGCCTGCCGCATATGGTGCCACCGGTTGAAAAATTCCTGTCGCGCGTGCGCGCCTTGGGCGTTGGAGATGGGCATCAAATTGTGGTCTATGATTCTAAGGGCCTGTTTTCCGCCGCGCGGGTCTGGTGGCTCTTTCGCTTGATGGGACATGACTCAATTGCCGTGCTGGATGGCGGCCTGCCGAAATGGATTGCAGATGGCAATCCGCTGGACACAGGCGCCCCGATCATTCGTGATCGCCACATGACCGTGCAACCGCGCCCCCATATGGTGCGCGACGTGACACAGGTCGCCCATGCCGCCAAATTGCGGGATCATGAGATCATTGACGCCCGCGCCGCCGCGCGCTTTCGCGGCGATGCGCCCGAGCCGCGCCCAGGCCTGCGGGCTGGCCATATTCCCGGCTCAAAAAATCTGCCCTTCACCCAAGTGCTCAACGGCGATCATACGATGAAAACCACAGCCGAGCTGAGCGAAGAGTTTCGCAAGGCTGGCGTCGACTTGTCAAAGCCTGCAATCACAACCTGCGGATCTGGTGTCACTGCTGCCGTGCTATCGCTGGCTCTCGAACGCATCGGCAAGACCGATCACGCGCTTTATGACGGAAGTTGGACCGAATGGGGCCAGTTCCCAACCCTCAATGTCGCCACTGGAGATAGCTGATGCTCAGCAACCTAACCGCCCAACCGCAAGACAAAATCTTGGCCCTCATGGCCGCTTATCGTGCCGATCCGAGGGAGGCCAAGATCGATCTTGGTGTGGGGGTTTATAAGGACGCCACAGGCGCAACCCCCGTGATGCGCGCGATCAAATCCGCCGAAGAGCTCTTGTGGAAAACCCAAGAGACCAAAGCCTATGTCGGTCTGGCCGGGGATCCAGCATTTTCCGCGGCGATGATAGATCTGGTGCTAGGTGGAGCAGTGGCCGAAGATCGCCTCTCGGCCGTCGCCACGCCCGGCGGCACGGGAGCGGTGCGCCAAGCTCTCGAGCTGGTGAAGATCGCAGCTCCAGGGGCTACGGTCTGGCTGTCCAATCCGACGTGGCCCAACCACCCTTCCATCGTCAAATATCTTGGTATGCCCCTGGCAGAATATCGCTATTTTGACTCTCAAACGGGGGATGTGGATTTTGACGCCATGTTGGCGGATATCAAAGCCATTCCCGCCGGTGATATCGTCTTGCTGCATGGGTGCTGCCACAATCCAACCGGTGCAAACCTGAGCAACGAGCAAGAGGATCAGATCATCGCAGCTCTTGCGGCCAATGGCGCAATTCCATTCGTTGACATCGCCTATCAAGGCTTTGGCGACGGGCTCGAAGAGGATGCGCGCTTCACCCGCAAAATTGCCAGCCAATTGCCCGAATGCTTGATTGCCGCCAGCTGCTCAAAGAATTTTGGAATCTACCGTGAGCGCACTGGGATTTTGATGGCCATCTCCCCAAGCGCCTCCCTTCAGGCGGTCACCCAGGGCAATATGGCCTTTTTGAACCGGCAAAACTTCTCCTTTCCACCCGACCATGGCGCGCGGCTGGTGACGATGATTTTGGCCGATCCCGGGCTGCGCAGCACCTGGGCCAGTGAGCTGGAGGATACGCGCCTGAGCATGCTCAATCTGCGTCAACAGCTGGCCGATGAGCTGCGCCAAAGGACAAATTCTGACCGTTTTGATTTCATCGCAAAACATCGCGGTATGTTCTCGCGCCTGGGGGTTTCTCCTGATGTGGTCGAAACCATGCGTGCACAGAATGGCGTGTATATGGTCGGTGACAGTCGGATCAATATTGCCGGGCTCAACGCGCATACCGTACCGATTTTAGCACAGGCTTTGGCCACGGCGCTCAAGTAAACGTCGGCAAATGACGCAGTTAGTTGGCGGGAATACTCCCGCCAGACATCGGCGTGACCAAGCCTCATTTAGAGCCAAGACAACCGACGATGGTCAATTATCGCGGAACGTGTCAAACTGGGCTCAACAAAGTCATTCCAGCGCAGTAAACTGCGTCAAAAGAGCAAATACCGAACAGGCATATGGCAAAGAAACATTCAGGGCCAGGCAAGCCCCTCGTTGCAGATCGCAGAGGACCGCCGCCCGCCCAAAATCCAAGACCGGGGCAACCCCCGCAAAAGCCTCCGTCAAAGGGATGGTTTGGACAGCTCCGCCTCCTGCTCTGGCGCGCGTTTCTGCTGCCCTTTCGTATGCTCTGGGCGCTCATCTGGCGGCTTGGGTTGGTGGTGTGTTTGCTGTTCAGCTTGGGCGTGGCCTATTTCGCGTCAACCCTGCCCGAAGCCAATGCGTTGGTCGACGGGCGCGCCGCCGGGTCGGTCACGCTTATGGACCGCAATGGCGCTGTCTTCGCATGGCGCGGCGATCAATTTGGCGGCATGATCACCGCGCAAACGATCTCACCATTTTTGAAAGCCGCGGTCGTAGCCACAGAAGATCGGCGCTTTTATCGCCATTTTGGCATCAGCCCCCGTGGCATGGCCTCTGCCATGCGGATCAACCTGAGTGAAGGGCGGGGGCCTTTGTCCGGTCATGGCGGCTCAACCATCACCCAACAAACCGCAAAGCTGCTTTGCCTGGGCGTTAGTTTCGACACGGAGGAATGGCCCTCTGAGCGTGAATATGAACGGCAATGCCGCCGCACCACGCTCTGGCGCAAAATCAAAGAGGCAAGCTTCGCATTTGCGATGGAGCTGCGGTACTCCAAAGATGAGATCCTAACAATCTACCTCAATCGCGTCTCATTGGGCGCCGGGGCACGCGGCTTTGAGGCCGCAGCTCAAAGGTATTTCGGAAAATCTGCCAATCAGGTGAATGCAGCGGAGGCGGCCATGTTGGCCGGATTGCTCAAGGCCCCATCCCGACTGGCGCCGACCCATAACCTGACCGGCGCTCAAGCCCGTGCGGAAGTGGTTCTTGGCCTCATGCAGCGGGAAAATTATCTCTCTTCGGCCGAGGCCAGCTTCGCAATGGCCAATCCCGCAACCCTCAGCCCTGCGGCCACCGCCCGCGCGGGAGGATATTTTGCAGATTGGATCATGACGACAGGTCCAAGGTATTTCACCCGCAACACCACTGAAGACGTGCTGATCCAAACCACTTTGGATCGAACCATTCAACTCGCAACCGAGCAGGCCGTGCGCCGGGTGTTCGATGACAAAGTTTCAAAGACCTCAAAGGCAGAAGTCGCTGTTGTGGTGATGACCAAAGAGGGCGCCGTTCGGGCCATGATCGGCGGGCGCGACACGCGCACGACCGGGGCGTTCAACCGCGCCACCCAGGCGCGGCGACAAACCGGATCGGCCTTCAAGCCATTCGTCTATGCCGCAGCGCTTGAGCTTGGCCATACGCCCTTTGATCGCATCCGCGATGAGCCGATCACCCTCAATATCCCCGGGTCGGGCGCTTGGAGCCCATCCAACTACAACAATAGTTTCGCCGGAGAGGTGAGTTATACCGAGGCCTTGGCCCAATCTCTCAATATTCCAGCCGTGAAAATTTCCGAACACATTGGCCGCGATATCGTTCGCAAGATTGCCTGGGATTTCGGTTTGCAAGATGCATTGGCAGATGGCCCTGCACTGGCCCTTGGCAGCTCTGAAAGCACCTTGATCGAAATGACCGGCGCCTATGCGGGCATCCTCAACGGCGGCACATCGGTTCAACCCTATGGCATCACGTCGCTCAGGCTCTTGGGAGAAAGTGAACCCCTGGCGGGGCGTACAGGTGGCATTGGCGAACGGGTCATCCGCACCCAAACCGCCGAGGAACTCACCTATATGATGCATGAGGTGATCCAAACCGGCACCGGACAGCGCGCTCAGATTGACGGCATTGAAATTGCCGGCAAAACCGGTACCACCCAGGCGGCGCGGGATGCTTGGTTTATCGGGTTCACCTCGGATTTCGTCATTGGCGTGTGGATGGGCTATGATGACAACCGACCGCTCAAAGGCGTGACTGGCGGCAGTATCCCGGCTGATATTTGGCGCGAAACCATGCTGGCCATAATAGAACAAGCCAGACCTGGCCCTCTGCCCATGTTGCGCGATCGCGTCCCGCCGGACGCTGGGCGCTCACCGATCGACGGCTCTTCAGAAAAGCCTGAAGCAAAATCCCTCACGCAGCTTCTTCTCGGACTTTTCTCAAGGCAAAACTAGGCCGCAAACGGGCCTTGGACGCGGGACAGTTTAGCCCAGGCGCGCCAAATCTCGGGTCAATTTCGCAATATCGCCGTTGCGCGCATCGAGCAGAGCACCGATCTCTACGCGCTCGGAGGATAACAGGCTGATACCTTCAATAATAATATCGAAAAACAAATTCTGCCCCGAACGGTCGGACACTCGGAAGGCGACTTCAAAGGGCGCAGAACCGCGCAACTCGGTCACGGCCATCACTTCATAGAATTTGCCCCGATCACTGGTCCCGGTCACCACGATTTTGCCACCGACAAATTCATGGAACCTCTTGCCATATTTTCGAGCAATATATCCGCGAAACGCCGCGACATAGGCCTCCAACTCCGCAGGTGTGGCCGTGCGGGCCGCGGGGCCAAGCGCTGAACGGGCAATGATGTTCACATCGGCATACTCGGCGAAAATGCCTTCAAACCGGCCGATCAACTTGGTTTCAGACATGCCCGAGTCGATCGCAGCATTGATCTCCCCCACCAGTTGGTCCACCAAAAGGGTCGCTGTGCGCTTGTCCAAAGCGAAGACAGGGCCCGCCACGAGGCAGGATGCAAGTCCCGTCAAAACGGTCCGGCGGGCAATACTTGTTTTATTCAAATTCGGCATAGGGGTCGATATAGGCATCGTTGGCAATGTCTTTCAATTCAAAACGACGGCTTTGGAGATAAACCAGCCGCGATTGGGCGTAACTGTCGGCGCTCCCATAGAGAACGTCGTCAATCTGAGCGCCATAAATTTGTCTTTTTTGTAAAATCGCACCCATGTTAGACGCGGTGCGGTACTCTGAAACGGGCGGCTTTAGAATTTGACCGGCCGGATCCAAAAGGAGCATATCAACAAAGAGCGCCAACCCGTCGCGCAGGTTTGACGGTCCGAACACAGGCAGTTCCAAATACACCCCTTCGGCCACGCCCCATCCTTGTAAGGTTTCGCCAAAATCCGTGTCTTTTTCCACAAGCCCAATTTTTTTGGAAGGATCGAACAGACCGGCCAGGCCGACAGTGCTGTTGAGCACAAACCTTGCCGAATTGCGGGTTGCAGAGGATAGATCCAGTTGCAACAGGTTGTTGACAACCTTCCCCGGCAAGCTCAGGTTGCTTGCGAAATTTGACACACTGTTTTCCACAGGATCGGGAACGACATCCGTATAGGTCTTGGACAGCGGCGACAGGATCGTGCGGTCCAAGCCCTTGTTAAACGCATGGGTGCCACGATTCACCCGCTCAAACGGATCACCTGCCACGGCACCCTGACGGGGGCTACAGGCAGAAACAACCATCACGAGAGATGCGACCGCAAAAATTGACAATCGTTCGATCATGGACTCACCTTTGATTTAGAGCTTCTTAATAGTTTCTCGTGCTCTATTGGGCAAACGTTAAGCATGCGGACCTTATAAGTTGTGGCAAACCGGTTACAGCCGATCGCGCCGACTTATCACAGGGTTTAGGGCATGACAGAGAAATATCAATATGAGAGATGTGACTTGGCACAGGTTCGTGCCAGCTTCCTGCATCTTTTCTTGATCGTGGGCATTTTTAGTTTTCTCGTCAATCTCTTATTGCTGACCGGCCCGCTTTACATGTTGCACATCTACGACCGGGTTCTCCCCTCGGGCGCCGTGCAAACACTCGTGGCCTTGTCACTGATGGCCTTGCTTGCCTATGGCGTCATGGGCGTCTTAGACCATACCCGTGCCCGCATCACGGCCCGAATAGCCGCGCGATTCTTGACTCAGCTTGATCAGCGGGTGTTCCGGAGTGCCTTGCAGAGCGCCCAATCGGGAGCCTGCAAAGAGCCACAAGCCGCACTGAAAGATCTCACATCTATTGAAAAATTCATCGCGTCACCCGCCCTGCTTGCCCTCTACGATCTGCCGTGGATCCCGATTTTCTTTGTCGGCATTTATCTGTTTCATCCCTTGCTCGGCGCAATGACCCTTGTCAGCGGGATGGCTCTCATTGGCCTGTCGCTGGGAAATCAATGGGCAAGCCGATCGGCCTTTGCCGCCGCGATGCGTCACGCCGAAGAGCTGGAGGTGCAGACGCAGCACTATTTGAACCGCGCAATGCTCATTCGCGCCCTGGGCATGCAGAGCTCCACCCTCACCCGGCAGCATCAACTCCAATGGGCCGCGCAAGTCTCGCAGCTTCGTGCCAGCGATATTGCTGGATTATTTACGACCATGATCAAAACCCTACGCATGGCACTGCAATCGGCCATGCTCGGACTGGGGGCTTGGCTGGTCCTGCAAAATCAGTTGAGCGCGGGCGGCATGATCGCCACATCTATTCTCTTTGGCCGCCTCCTCAGCCCTCTTGAGGTCTTGATCGGCTCTTGGGTCGTGCCGCAACGCGCGCTTCTGGGATGGGCACGGTTGTGCGATACGCTCCGCCAGATACCCGCCCGCCCCGCTCCTATCACCTTGCAGCGCCCTGCGGCACATCTCAGCATGCAAAAAGCCACCATCGTGCCGCCGGGTGGACAAATTGCCACCTTAAAACTGGCCTCCTTTTCCCTTCAAGCCGGCAGTGCCTGCGGCATCATCGGCGCCGCGGGATCGGGCAAATCCACCCTGGCCCTGGCCGCCATGGGGGTGCTGCCGCTGGCCAATGGGACCGTACAATTGGGTGGAACAGCCCTCGCCGCCTATGATGCCGACAACCTGGGGCAATACATCGGATACTTGCCGCAAAAAATGCAGCTATTGCCCGGCACTGTGGCCGAAAATATCACCAGATATCAGACTGGCGCGCCGCAAGACCTGCTCTTCGCAGCCGCCCGCAATGCCGGCGCCTTTGAAATGATCACCCAATTGCCTCAGGGATTTGACACGGATGTGCGCCAACTTTCCGGTGGCCAAGCACAGCGCATTGGCTTGGCGCGTGCCCTGTTTGGCGATCCGGTCCTTCTGGTTTTGGACGAACCCAATTCCAATTTGGACAATGAGGGTGTCGCCGCGCTCAACGCTGCGGTGCGGCGCTTCAAACGCAAAGGCAATACGGTGCTCATCATCGCTCATCGCCCTGCGGCCATTCAAGAATGCGACACGCTTATGGTCATTGAAAGCGGCCAGATCACAGCCTTTGGCCCCAAGGAAGACATCTTGCGAAAAATGGTGAAGAATCATGCGGATATTTCCGCATTATCAACCCCTGGGCAGGCGCCATATGGAGTTTAGTGTCACAAAATATATCGCCATAGGCGGCCTATGTGCCATAGGTTTTATGGGGGGTTTTGCGCTTTGGTCGGTCTCAGTCACCCTGTCGGGAGCGGTGATTGCCTGGGGACAGGTCACCCTCATGGATCACAACCACCCGATCCAACACCCAACAGGCGGTCAGGTGGCCCATCTATGGGTCAAAGAGGGCGACGTGGTGCAAATGGGCACGCCTTTGTTGCAATTGGACGGTCACGCCCAAACCGTGCAACTCGATCTCACGGAGGGGCATTTATTCGAAATCATGGCGCGACGCGCACGTTTGCTGGCCGAACGCGATGATCGCCTGTCCATCGAATTTGATCCGGCATTGCAGAGCAGAGCGGCAGAGGATCCAGATGTTGCACGTATGGTGCAAGGTCAGCGGCAACTCTTCGAAACCTATCTCGCCTATCGCCGTCAAACTGATAAAAAACGACAAAATCAAACAGAGCAGATGATCCTGCAAATTGAAGGCCTGAGCGCCCAAGCCCAGGCCGCAGAGCGGCAGCTTGCGCTGCTGGGTGAAGAGCTGGAGACGCAACTGGCTTTGCGTGCGAAAGGGCTTTCTGACCGCGCGCAGCTCTCGGCGCTTCAACAGCAAGAGGCGGCTCTGCTCGGCAGGATCGCGCAACTTCGCGCCAAGCAAGCCGAAGCAAAAACGCAGCTTCACGAAATTGAAATCGACCGGTTGCAACAAGCTGCTGCCGATCACAAGGCGGCTATCACAGCCCTACGCGACCTGCACCCTCAAGAGCTCCGGCTGCGCGCAGATCGTCGCCGCCTGGAACAAGAGCTGCGGGATCTCACCCTCACCGCGCCGATCAGCGGGTTTGTCCATGGGTTGAGCATTTCCGGCCCGCAGGCGGTCGTACAGCCGGCCAAACCGATCTTACATCTTGTGCCCAATGATCAGCCGTTTGTTATCACAGCAAAAATTGCACCCGAAGAGATCAATCATCTTTTTGTGGGGCAGGCCAGCATCATTAAACTGCTGCACAAAGGGGCGGCGCAAGACCTACAGGGCAAGCTCCACAGAATTTCGGCAGATACCTTCCAAAGCCGGCCAGACAGCCCACCCTATTATGTGGTCGAGATTGCTTTAAGCCTCAGCGAAAACACCGCCACCAAGGGCGACACGCCCCTGCTGCGCCCGGGCGTGCCGGCACAGGTGTTCATCCGCAAGCAAAACCGCCGCCCTTTGGACTATCTGCTGGAACCCATCCGCAACTATTTTGCGCAAGCGCTGCGCGAATATTAATTTTCGCTTTTCTCACTGCATGTTTCCGCCTATCGCTGGAGCCGAACAGTTCAAAGGAGTGACGATATGACCGGAAAATTTGAAACCCGCCTGGCAGAATTGGGCGTGACCCTGGCCGATGCTCCGGCACCTGCGGCCAATTATGTGCCCTTTGTGCAGGTGGGCGATTTGGTCTTTGTCTCTGGTCAAATTAGCCAAGACGCCAATGGCTTCATCACCGGCAAGCTGGGAGACACGATGACCACCGAAGAGGGCGCCGTCGCCGCGCGCACCTGTGCCATCTCGCTTTTGGCACAGGTCAAAGCCGCCTGCGGCGGTGATCTCGACAGGCTGGTCCGGGTGGTCAAACTGTCCGGTTTCGTGAATTCCACGCAAGATTACACAGAGCAGCCGAAGGTCATCAACGGCGCTTCGGACTTCTTGGTCGAAGCCCTTGGCGATGCTGGCCGGCATGCTCGCGCCGCGGTCTCCGCCCCCTCTTTGCCATTGGGTGTCGCGGTTGAGATTGAAGGTGTTTTTCAAATCGCATGACAGCCCTCCCCGCCCGTTTTTTGACCCACCCTATTGCGCATCGCGGCTTGCATGATGCATCCGACGGGCGGCCAGAAAATTCCCTCGCGGCATTTCGCGCAGCCATAGCGGCGGGATACGGGATTGAGCTGGACGTGCAAATGAGCCTCGACGGGGCGGCGATGGTGTTTCACGACTATCACCTTGGCCGCCTCACCGATCAAACCGGTCCCATTGCGCAACGGCGTGCCGCAGATCTATCGGGCATCGCTCTCAGCGGCGGGCAGGATAAGATTGCAGATCTCAAACAGGTCTTGGACTTGATCGCAGGCCGCGTCCCGCTGTTAATTGAAATCAAAGATCAAGATGGCAATATGGGACAGGATGTTGGCGCGCTTGAAGCGGCGGTGGCAGAGGCTCTATGTGCCTATCGCGGTGAGGTGGCGGTGATGTCATTCAACCCGCATTCGGTTGTTGCCTTTGGAAAAATCCGCGCAGATATCCCATTGGGATTGGTCACAGATCGCTTTGAGCCAGACGATTGGCCAACCCTCAGCCCCGAGAGGCGCGAAGATCTCGCTCAGATTTTAGATTTTGGCACCGCGGGCGCGGGGTTTATTTCTCACAATCAAGACCAATTGGAAGATCCCCCCGTAAGTGCCTTGAAAGCTCAAGGCGTTCCCGTTCTCTGCTGGACCGTCAGGTCCCCAGATGAAGAGCGCCGCGCGCGCCGCATCGCCGACAATATCACTTTTGAGGGTTATCTGCCTTGACCTTTCGCGCACATGACGCATCTTGAAAGGAAACAATAAATCGAGACCGCCGTGAGCCAAGAGACGCAAATTGAGATCAATGTGCTCACCAGCCTGTCTCAAATATCTGAGACCGAATGGGACCGCTGCGCCTGCCCAGAGGCCCTGGGCCGGCCCCCATTTGACCCGTTCACCACTCACCGCTTTCTAAAAGCGCTGGAAGACAGCAGGTCGGTGGGATCAGGCACCGGCTGGACACCGCATTACCTGCAAGCCAAACTGGGCGATGCCACCATCGGCGTGGCGCCACTCTATGGCAAATCTCACAGCCAGGGCGAATATATTTTCGACCATAATTTTGCCCAAGCCTATGAAAATTCTGGCGGCCATTATTATCCAAAATTGCAGATGGCCGTGCCCCATACCCCAGCCACGGGGCGCAGACTGTTGGTGCGGCCTGAGCATCAAGAGATCGCGCAATCAGCCCTGGTGCAAGCCGCGGTGCAGCTGGCCGCGGAAAATGAACTCTCCTCATTGCATATCACGTTTTGCACCCAGGAGGAGGCCGAGGCGGGTGCGCAGATGGGCCTTATGCCCCGCCGCTCACAGCAATTTCACTGGATCAACAAAGGTTACGAAAATTTTGACGATTTTCTGGCGGAGCTCAGCAGTCGCAAACGCAAAAACATCCGCAAAGAGCGCGCCCAAGCGCAGAATTTTGGCGGGCAAATCGAAGTGCTGACCGGCGATGAGATCGAGCCACATCATTGGGATGCGTTTTGGATCTTTTACCAAGACACCGGCGCGCGCAAATGGGGCACGCCCTATCTCACGCGACAGTTTTTTGAAGAGGCCCATGCGCATCTGCGCCACGATATTCTGTTGGTGATGGCCAAACGCGGGGACCGCTACGTTGCGGGCGCTTTAAATTTCATTGGTCAGGACACGCTTTTTGGCCGCTATTGGGGCTGCACCCAAGAGTTTCCCTGCCTGCATTTTGAGCTGTGCTATTATCAGGCCATAGATTTTGCCATCGCCCAAGGATTGCAGCGGGTCGAAGCCGGCGCACAGGGCGCGCATAAATTGGCCAGAGGCTATCTGCCCGTGGCCACCCATTCGTTGCATTGGTTTGGCGATGCAGGCTTTTCCCAAGCCGTCGCCCGCTATCTCGAAGCCGAACGCGACGCGGTGGAGGATGAAATCAATGTGCTCACAAGCTATGGGCCGTTCAAAACCGTAACCCTGGAGGAACAACAATGACCCAAGCCCTCAAAGACCGCAGCGCGCTGACCGCTCTTTTCGCCTCCGGCTGGGAGATGGTCGAGGGGCGCGACGCGCTGCGCAAAAATTTTAAATTCAAATCCTTCCGCTCCGCATGGGGATGGATGAGTGAAATGGCACTTTGGGCCGAAAAATTGGATCACCATCCCGAATGGTCCAATACCTACAATCGCGTCACGGTGATTTTGACCACCCATGATTGCGGCGGACTATCGGACTTAGACGTCAAGCTGGCCCAGCACATGGATGCCGCGGCCAGTTGATTTTGCCGCCTCAAGACCTCTGCATAACGCAACCGCCAAGCCAGAACACTGTGCCCGGCGGCGACACCGGGCTGCGCCTGCCCACCCAGGCAGGTGCAGCCCGCATTTCATGTTGAAATGACGTTATGCAGAGGTCTTTCCTCGGCGGATCTAGCCAAGGCTTTCCAACAAAGTCTCGCCGCCGGAAATATCACACACCCCACGTTCAGTTTCCTGATTGAGCTGTGTCACGACACCGTTTTCCACGATCATCGCATAACGCGACGAGCGACCGTAAAACCCGAGCGCTTCCACATCAAAATTCATGCCGATGGCCGTGGTGAATTCGCTGGCCGGATCTGCCCACATGCTCAAGCCCGCCGCCGTGGCCCCGGTGACATCGCCCCATTGGCGCATGATATGCACATCATTGACGGCCACGCAGATAATCTCTTCGATGCCCTTTTCAAAGAAGGCATCTTTTGTGCGAATAAAAGATGGAACATGCGCCGATGAGCAAGTTGGTGTGAAGGCGCCAGGCAGGCCGAACAAGACGATTTTTCGGCCGGAGGTCAATGCCTCAATGGTGATCTCTTCGGGCCCATTATCTCCCATCCGCCGCAGCACTGCATCGGGCAGTTTGTCACCTTGCGATATTGCCATTTAGGTATTCCTTCGTTGGTTGAAAATCATGAGACCTTAGTTATAGAAGACTTGGAACAACTTACCAGAGGTCGCGCGCAATGTCGGGAATTGTTATTATTGGAGCAGGCCAAGCCGGTTCCTCACTCGCGATTAAATTGCGAAGCTTAGGCTATCAGGGCGCTGTCACTTTGATCGGCGAGGAACCCTTTGCACCCTATCAACGCCCGCCCCTGTCGAAAACCTATCTTTTGGGCGAGATGGCTCTGGAGCGCCTCTATTTGCGACCCGAAGAGCTTTACCGCAATCAGAATATTGAGCTGCGTCTCGGCACGCAAGTCACCGCCATTGATCCGATCGCGGGGGTGGTTTCCTTGGGCGAGGAGACATTGGCCTATGATCAGCTGGCTCTGACCACCGGCTCCACCCCGCGCCTGCTGCCCGAGACGATTGGCGGCAGATTAAAGAATGTCTTTGCGATGCGCGGGCTGGCAGATGTCGATGCCATGCGTCCGGCCTTTGAGCGCGGCGGCCATGTGTTGATTATCGGCGGAGGCTATATTGGCCTCGAAGCCGCCGCCGTGGCGGCAAAACGCGGTCTGAAGGTCACATTGGTTGAAATGGCAGAACGCATTTTGCAGCGGGTCGCCTGCAAGGAGACCTCAGATTATTTCCGCGATCTGCATCAAAGCCACGGGGTGACCCTGCTGGAAGGGGTTGGATTGAGCCGTTTGACTGGGACGGATCATGTCACCGGCGCGATCTTAAGCAATGGCGCGACCTTAGATATTGACTTTGCGCTGGTTGGCGTCGGCATCCAACCCAATACAGAGCTGGCGCAAGCGGCTGGCCTCACGCTCAACAACGGAATTGAAACCAATGCCTTGGGCCAAACATCCGAGGCGAAAATCTGGGCCGCAGGCGATTGTGCGAGTTTCCCATATAAAGGCGCGCGCATCCGTCTGGAAAGCGTGCCCAATGCCATCGATCAAGCCGAGGTGGTGGCGGAAAATATGCTTGGCGCGGAAAAAGAATATCAGGCCACCCCGTGGTTTTGGTCCGATCAATACGACGTAAAATTGCAAATCGCCGGGCTCAATCAGGGCTTTGACACTGTCGTCGCAAGACCAGGAGACGCGGGACGCTCGCATTGGTATTATAAAGCCGGGCAGCTGTTGGCGGTTGATGCGATGAATGATCCGCGTGCCTATATGGTGGCCAAACGCCTAATCGAAGCGGGCAAAACCGTGGATCCCGCCCTGGCCGCAGATCCGGGCAGTGACCTCAAAGCCCTGCTGCGCGGATGAGGATCATTGCCGGGCAAAACCGCGGTTTGCGCTTGGCTGAGATTGGCGCGGGCGATCCTGCTGCGCATCTGCGCCCGACCACGGACCGTGTACGCGAGACCCTGTTTAATGTCTTACGCAATTGGATCGATTTCCAAGACATCAAGGTCCTGGATCTCTTTGCAGGGACCGGCGCGCTCGGTTTGGAGGCTTTATCGCGCGGTGCTCAGCATGTCACCTTTGTGGAGAATGGCCGTGTTGGACAAAAGTTAATCGGCGAGAATATCGCCCGGATGCGCGCCCAAGATCGCTGTGATCTCATCGCCCAAGATGCCACAAAATTGCCGCCTGGGGCCCCCTGCGATTTGGTATTTTTAGACCCCCCCTATGGCAAATCCCTAGGCCATCAGGCCTTGCACAGCGCCTGGGCTCAGGGCTGGATCGCCAGCGATGCATGGATCATATTTGAGGAAGCCAGCGCCATGACACCCAAAGGATTTGTCCTGCGTGACAGCCGGAAATTTGGCGGCACAACGATGACATTTCTTCAGCCGGTCCAAGCGCCAGCCAAGGGCTCATAAAGCTAGGGCTTGCCCTGCGTAGATGATCACATTCATCGGCGGGATTGACTTTCGCCCCATGAGCGCCTAGCTGCGGCCCTGTCCGGTTGGCAATTATGACTGCACCTGCAGCACTTTGACCTGACCGACCCTAGGGGCTGTCCTTAGGGGTGCGTGTTACAGTCAAAGGGCAATCCCGCCCAAATGATCGAAGTGATCCGCTACAACTGCGCCGTCTGGCGCAAGGGATAAATTATGACGTTTGAAGAACTGGGCCTGATGCCCCGCCTTGTGGAACAACTCAAAGAACAAGGCATTGTTGATCCAACTCCGATTCAAATCCAAGCCATCCCCCATGCCCTCGCCGGGCGTGACGTGATGGGGCTGGCCCAAACTGGAACCGGGAAGACCGCCGCCTTTGGATTGCCGATCATGAACCATCTGCTGAAAGTTGGCAAAAAACCTGCTCCAAAAACCGTGCGCGGCTTGATCTTAGCGCCCACGCGGGAATTGGCTGGGCAAATTAAAGACAATCTCACCGCCTATTCACAAGGGACGCATATCAAAGTTGGCCTGGTCGTTGGCGGCATGTCTATCAGCGCGCAGGTCAACCGGCTGGCCCGTGGCACCGATTTGTTGATTGCCACCCCTGGCCGTCTCATTGACCTGATCGAGCGCAAGGCCGTTGATCTGTCCGAGACACAATTTTTGATCTTGGATGAGGCCGATCAAATGCTGGATCTTGGCTTTATCCATGCGTTGCGCCAAATCGCGCCTTTGCTGGCGGCCGAGCGCCAAACCATGTTGTTCTCAGCCACCATGCCGAAACATATGAACGAACTGGCCGCGACCTATTTGAAAAATCCCGAGCGCGTGGCGGTCTCCCGCCCAGGCGAGGTGGCTGACAAGATCACCCAAGAGGTGCATTTCGTGGCCGGGGCTGCCAAGACCGATTTTTTGATTGAGAAACTCGCAGAACACCGCGACGATGCGGCCATCGTCTTTGCCCGAACCAAACACGGATCTGAGCGCCTGATGAAGACGTTAAGCAAAGCAGGCTATGCCACCGATTCGGTCCATGGCAACAAATCCCAAGGCCAAAGACAGCGCGCGATTGATGCGCTGCGGGGCGGGACGATCAAAGTGTTGGTCGCCACCGATGTTGCAGCCCGCGGTCTCGACATTCCTGATGTGCGGTTCGTCTACAATTACGATCTGCCAAATGTGCCAGAGAATTATGTGCACCGCATCGGCCGCACCGCGCGCGCCGGACGCGATGGCCGCGCGATTGCCTTTGTGGCACCCGATGAGATGGGTGAATTGAAGGATGTTGAAAAAGTGTTGAAAATGGAGATCCCAATTGCCTCCGGTCGGCGTTGGGATCTTGTGCCCGGCGTCGACACCCGCAAACCAAAGCGCAAACAACCCAGCGGACGTGGCGGCGGCGGCGGCAACGGTGGCGGCGGCGGTGGTGGCCGCCGGCATGAGGAAAATCGGGGCAAGGAGACGCCACGCGGCGGACGCGGCGCTGCCCCAAAGGCCCATACGCCGCTCGAAGGGCGCTGGGATCCAACCCATGACGGCCCAGCGCTTGAGGCCCCCAAGCCAAAAGCGCGCAAGCCAAAAGCACAGTCCTCTGATCCGGCGCAGGGCCCCGTTAGCTATGGCGCCCGTCCGCACCGCGGCCCGTCAGGCGCCAAATTTGCCGGCAAGCCGAAGGGGCGCGGCGGCAAGCCCAAGGGCAAGCCAAACCTGGGCGGCAACGCAAAACCAAGGCGCCCAAAAGCCTAGGGCGCTGATCTGTCACATATCTGGTCTACATAGGGGATCTCCCCTATGTGGACCTAGCTGTAGGTTGGGTGAAAAAGGCCCTTTGGCGACAGTGTAAAAATGTCCACACCCGTCTCCGTTACGCCCACCGAATGCTCAAATTGCGCAGATAGCGATTTGTCACGGGTCACCGCGGTCCAATCATCAGCCAAAACCTTGGTTTCGGGCCGTCCGAGATTGACCATCGGCTCGATGGTAAAGAACATGCCCTCTTCCAAAACAGGACCCGTGCCGGCACGGCCATAATGCAACACATTGGGCGGCGCATGAAACACTTGCCCCAAACCGTGACCACAGAAGTCCTTGACCACGCTCATGCGATGGGCTTCCACATAGGTTTGAATGGCATGACCGATATCGCCAAAGGTATTGCCGGGTTTGACCGCCTCAATCCCTTTGAACAAAGCGTCATGGGTCACTTGGATCAACCGTTCGGATTTGCGCGGCAAAGTTCCAGCCACATACATCCGGCTGGTATCCCCATACCATCCGTCTTTGATCACAGTCACATCAATGTTGAGAATATCGCCATCTTTGATGCGCTTGTCTCCGGGGATTCCATGGCAGACCACATGATTGACCGAAATACAGCTGGCGTGCAGATAGCCTTTATAGCCAATCGTGGCAGAAGTGGCCCCATGCGCCGACACCATATCGGTGATCACCCGGTCAATCTCACCCGTGGTTTGTCCAACGGTGATATAGGGGGTGATGTCATCCAAAATGGTCGCTGCGACGCGGCCAGCCTCTTTCATGCCGGCAAAGTCACCGGGCTCATAAATTCGGATACCATCTTTGGTCAGTCGTCCACGGGCTGAGGTCACGTGAATGCTCCTAAATCAAATCTTCATCCTGTATAGGCCAAGGCCAATCACACGGCCAGACCATGACAAGAAAAATTCATCCCTGCCCAGGGGCGGGCAAATCAAGCGGCAATGCCCGATCAAGAGTGATGTGCTCACAGCTCACCGCACAGCTGTAGCACAGCATCTCAACCCCGCGTTGCAGGGCGCGTTTACAGGCCTTTGCATAGGCCGGATCCAAATCTGCCGCCACGCGGAACCGCGCGCAGCCGGTGTGCTGGACACAGTAGATCAGCACCGCACGGTGGCCCGCCTCTGCCATATCCCCCAAAACACCCAAATGTTTTAACCCGCGCGCCGTGACCGTATCGGGAAACTCGGCCCAATCTCCACTGCGCAAAAGATGCACATTCTTCACCTCAACATAGGCGTCCGGCAAAGCTGGCGCGCTGAGCAAGAAATCCACCCGCGAGTTTGCGCCATATTTCTGCTCGGGTTGGATCGTGTCATAACCGGCAAGCTCAGCGATTTTTTGGTCGCGCAGAGCCTCATGGATGATTTTATTCGGCAGGCTGGTGTCAATGCCGACCCATGCGCCGCTGTCCAGCTGCGCCACGCGCCAGCCAAACTTGAGCTTTTTCTTGGGATCATCATTCGGTTCAAGCCAAACACGCAATCCCGGGTCCTTCAGGCCAATCATGGCGCCCGGATTGGCACAATGTGCGGTCACCTGCCGCCCATCATCCAGACTCACATCTGCCAAAAAGCGTTTATACCGTTTGATCAGCCGACCTGGCACAAGAGGGGTTTGAAAGCGCATGGAGCAGGCCTATACCTGAGGGATATTCGAATGCAAGGATGCCCAATGCCAAATCCAACCGCCGCAATGCTCGTCATCGGAGATGAAATCCTGTCTGGACGCACCCGAGACGCCAATATGTATCACTTGGCCGGCCAACTTACCGAGCAGGGCATTGATCTCAAAGAAGTGCGCGTGGTCAGCGATGATCCGGACTCCATCGTCAATGCGACGCAGGCCCTGAGTGCGGCCTATACCCATGTCTTCACCAGCGGCGGCATTGGCCCCACGCATGATGACATCACCGCCGATTGCATCGCGGCGGCCTTCGGCGTCTCAATAGGTGTGCGCGCCGATGCCCGCGCCATTCTGCAAGCCCATTATGACGCCAATGGCCAAGAGCTCAACGATGCACGCTTGCGCATGGCGCGTATCCCAGACGGGGCGCGCCTGATTGACAATCCGGTGAGCAAAGCGCCAGGTTTTACCTTGCGAAATGTGCATGTTATGGCCGGGGTGCCCACGATTTTTCAGGCGATGCTGGCCAGCGTTCTTCCCAGCCTCACCGGCGGCAAGCCTCTGCTCAGTTTCACCTATCGGGTGGATCGCGGCGAGGGAGACATCGCCGCACCGCTTGGCGCATTGGCCCAGGCCTTCCCCGAGCTGTCCATCGGCTGCTATCCCTTCCAGAAGGACGGGCTATTTGGCGCAAATATCGTCTTGCGCGGCACAGATGAAAGCCAGCTGCAAAAAGCCATGACGGCACTGAAAGTTGAATTCCCGCAATGACCGAACCCACCGTTCACCGATTATATCAAGCCACCAACACCACTTGGCCTGCCCGCAGGACCCGCCAAGAGGCGGGCTGGGAGATTCGCGATGGGGCGGGTGGCGGCAAGCGCGTGTCAGCTGTCACCTTAGCTCAAAAAGACCTGGCCGATATTGATTGGATCGAAGCCACCCTAACGGCGCAGGGGCAAGAGCATTTGTTTATGATCCGCGACGGCGATGAAATCCTCGATGAGGCCCTTGCCGCCCGCGGCTATGAAATCATCGACCCGGTGACCCTCTATCTGTGCGAGACCGCATATTTGCGACCGGCGTCCCTGCCCCGGGCGCAAAGCTATTGCATTTGGGAACCCTTGCACATCATGCGTGAAATTTGGGCCGCAGGCGGCATTCACGCGCCGCGCATCGCTCTGATGCACCGGGTGCAGACCCCAAAAACCGCCCTGCTCGCCCGCAGTGGAGACACGCCCGCCGGGGTGGGGTTTTTGGCGCTTGATGGTGAGATTGCCATGCTGCATGCGGTGGAGGTGCTGCCCTCCTTCCGCCGCAGGGGCGTGGCAAAAAAACTGATGGCACAGGCTGCAAAATGGGCCGATGATCACGGCGCGCGCTATATGGCTTTGATGACCACCCGCGACAATAAAGCCGCCAATCGTCTTTACAGCTCTTTGGGCATGCGTCCCGTGGGGCATTATCACTACCGCATAAAGGACACAGCATGACACGCTCCCCCACCGCTTTGAACCTGCCCATGGTCTCGCCTTTACCTGAGGCGACGCAAAAATATTTTGACATTTGTCAAGACAAGCTGGGCATGGTGCCCAATGTATTGCAGGCATATGCATTTGATATTGATAAATTAAATGCTTTCACCGCACTTTATAACGACGTCATGCTGGCTGACAGCGGCCTGTCAAAGCTCGAACGGGAGATGATTGCCGTGGTCGTCTCCTCGATCAACAAATGCTTTTATTGCCTCACCGCCCATGGGGCGGCCGTGCGCGCCCTGTCGGGAGATCCGATTTTGGGCGAGCAATTGGTGATGAATTACCGCAGCGCAGATCTAGACGCCCGGCAGAAAGCTATGCTTGATTTTGCCGCGCTCATGACCGAAAGCAGCCAACATATTGAAGAGGCGGACCGCGCCACCCTGCGCTCTGTGGGGTTTTCGGACCGCGATATTTGGGATATTTCAGCAGTGGCAGGATTTTTCAACATGACCAACCGCATTGCCAGCGCCACCGATATGCGCCCAAATGAGCAATACCACGCACAACACCGCTAGGACACTGATGCTACGCAGCTTCGCCTTCTTATTCCTCTTTCCATTTTCCGCGCAGGCGCTTGAACTGGACCTGCCCATCGGTCTGGTTCAAAGCAGCCACAATGAGCAAGGCTTGGCGAGCCTTGCTCTACCGACCGGCGTGTGGAATGGCACCGAGGTGCCCAGCATCACGCTCACGGGGCAGGTTGCGACAACCACGTTTCACTCCAGCGAGACCCGCAAACCCGGTGTGGTGGCGGCCGAAATTTGGCCGCAACTGGAAGCTCAGGGCTATGACCTGGCGCTTCATTGCTCAGATCAAACCTGCGGCGGCTATGATTTCCGCTTCTCCCTGCCGGTATTGCCGCCCCCGCAAATGTTTGTGGATCTTGGCAACTATGTCTTTTTGAGTGGCCTCAAAAATGACAGCGACGGCCTTTGGATATTAATCAGCCGTTCTCTCAGTCAAACCCATGTCCAGCTCACCCATGTCAGACCGTCGGACACACCGGTGCCAAACCTGGCCCCAGCGCTGCCCCCCGCAGCCAGTGGCGTCTTGGAGACAGATCTGAACACCACCGGGCGCTATGTGCTTGCAGATCTCACCTTCGACGCAGGATCGGCACGTTTGGACAAGACAAGTTTCGCGTCCTTGCAGGCACTGGGCGCCTATCTGACAGGCCACAGCACTCAATCTATCGCCCTCATAGGTCACACAGATTCCAGCGGATCACATGAGACCAATCTTGCACTGTCCAAGCAAAGAGCCGAGGCGGTACGCAGCATGTTACTCAATCAATTTCCCCAAATTTCTCCCGCGCGGGTCGCCTGTGAGGGGATCGGGTATTTCGCACCTTTGGCCAGCAACGCCACGCCAGAGGGCCGCGAGATCAACCGGCGGGTCGAAGTGATTTTGGTGCCAAGGCGCCCCTAATTGCCGGCCAATCCGCGGCGCACAACAGTTTTGAGCAGGTCCAGTTCCGCCCGCAACTGCGCGATTTCGGCGCGCAAATCACCGACCAATACCTCCCCTGCAATCAGCGTGAAATCACCGATTTTCTCACCCGTCGCCAGTGAGATGATACAGCTGTGAACACCGTCAGACAACATTTCAAGCGGCAGGGGGAGCTCCAGACCCCAAAGATTATCTGCAATCGGCGTCACGGATAACCCCTCTATCTCAACGCCTTGATAGGTCGCGATCACATTTGGCGCATCCGCGGCACCTTCAAGCCGTCCTGACCAAATCCCATTTCTCAGCTCACAATGCGTGATGTGGCTCATGATGTGGTCCCCTTCTTTAAATCTCAACCCGCGGGCGCTTGCTAAATGCGAGGTCTGTCACTGAAATACGGTTAAAATTCGGGGTCTCAAACACCAGATCCAACCAAATTTTTTCCACACGGTTCACATTGATTTTCAGATGTTTAAGATCAAATTCCGCTCCAATCTCTGAATGATTGAGATCCTGCGCTTGAATAAGTTGCTCCGTATTGGGCCCGTGTTTGATGTTCAAGCGCACTGTAAATCCCGTTGGGCGCTCTGTAAAAATTGCCCCCGACAGGCCAATCAATTCGTCTTTGGCAAAGGTGTCATACAGCACATCGGGCAGATCAATGGCGAGGGACAAAAAATTGCCCTCGAACTGAAACAGCTCCAAAGCCACCCCATAGGGCGCGAAACCTTCCGAGCTGTCGTTGCGAAATTGCTTTATAATAACGGCGCAATCCGCATCATCAAAAAACACCTTGGTATTTGAGGTGAGGCGCGCGCCGCTTTGGGCCACGGGGCCTGAACTGGAGGGGCATGGCACCGTCCAGAGCTCAGGGCGCCAAGACCAAAGCATATTGGCGCCATGCCGATATGTCCGAGACCCGCCCAGCCGGTGGTGCAATTCATCATTGATACGGCACAAAACCTCACCCAGCTGACGCTGAAGCGCCAAGGCCTCGCGCTGCTGCTGGCGGAGCTTGGCCGTTTTCTCAGCCGCAACCTGGTACATGCGACTGCGCCACAATTTAAGGCATAGAGCCGATATTGCCCGCCCCAAGTAACCAAAATAAATCAATTTACCGTCCAAAGTGTTTAACAATATAAGAGCGTATATAGGAGAAGCCTGCGGGAAGTTCTACAAATACTTAAAAATAATATCTTCAAATTTACCGGATATTAACACCCTCGGCCCACGGATTTCCAGCCGCAAGACAGCAGGGCCATGTGGGCCGGGTGGCATCACGCATCGTTGAGCCGGGAGCTATTGCGCTGCATTCTCTGCGGCGAGCGTCGCTTGGGCAAAGGCGCGGATGAGCTCTTCGCCATCAAGTCCAGAAACGCTCGGGCCAAGCCCCGAGTAGACCCCAAGGACCACCAGCTGATCTGCGACAGTCACAAAGGCTTTCCAGCCCCGCGCGCCAAGATATCCCGGGCGCGAGCGATCCGTGAGCTCGACATAAAGCGCATTGCGGCTTCGTTTCACCCGATGAATCGACACGTCATCGGCCTGACCACTCGCCGCAAGCCAGGCTTTGCCCGCATCCCGGCGGATAAACCCTGCGAGCGCCCGCAAGTCGCCTTTTGCGCCCGCTGCTGCACCCGTCAAAAGATGCCCATAGGTGGGGTCAAAAGCATCACTGCCGCGCAGCCTGACGCAGCTTGCAAAGACCACCCCGCCCCGGCGCCCACTGCTATGGTCGCGGCAATAGCCTTTCGGCGCCCCAATTGTGATCCCGCTGGGCAAGGATGCCCTGGCCCCGGGAGCGCCAGCAGATTGTGTATTTTCAAACAGATGTGTTTGACAGCCAGCCAATGCAAAAAGGCCAGCTGCCAGAAGAAGCCTAGAGATCAAAATATGCGTGACGCTCTGCTTTTCCGCCGGGATGGGTCACCGCCCCTTGGTAGGTTGGACCCACCAATTGCGAGTATTTCCATAGCGCGCCGCTGGCGTAGATGGTCTCGCGCGGGCCTTTCCAATTGGCTTTGCGTTCGGCCAATTCTTCGTCGGTCAAATCAACATTCAGCTCACCAGAAATCGCATTGATCGTGACCACGTCTCCTGTTTCAATCAAAGCGATCGGGCCACCGGCCGCCGCCTCAGGCCCCACGTGCCCCACACAAAAACCGCGTGTCGCGCCGGAGAAACGCCCGTCTGTAATAAGGGCAACTTTTTTGCCCATGCCTTGGCCAGAAAGCGCCGCTGTGGTGGAGAGCATTTCACGCATGCCAGGGCCGCCTGATGGGCCTTCATTGCGGATCACCAAAACTTCACCTTCTTCATAGGCGCGTTCTTTCACAGCTTCAAAAGCGTCTTCTTCGCATTCAAACACCCGAGCAGGACCGGTGAAAATCTGATGCTGTGCTGCGATGCCCGCCACTTTGACAATCGCGCCTTCCGGAGCAAGATTGCCTTTCAGGCCGACAACGCCGCCCGTTTTTGTAATGGGGGTTTCGACCGGATAGATCACCCGCCCATCGGCTTCCCGCTCGATCAAGTCGAGCTCTTCGCCCATGGAGCGCCCGGTGGCCGTCATGCAATCTTCGTGCATCAAACCTGCCTTGCGCAGCTCCTTCATCACGACCGGAACACCTCCAACCTCAAAAAGGTCTTTGGCGACATATTGCCCGCCGGGTTTCAAGTCGACAAAATAGGGTGTGTCGCGGAAAATTTCGCAGACATCATCGAGATAGAATTCCAAACCCGCCTCATGGGCAATCGCTGGCAGGTGCAAGCCGGCGTTGGTCGACCCACCGGTACAGGCCACAACCCGCGCCGCGTTCTCCAGAGATTTCAATGTCACAATATCGCGGGCGCGAATGTTTTTCTCCAGCAGATTCATCACCGCTTCCCCAGAAGCAACCGCATATTGGTCGCGCGATTCGTAAGGTGCTGGGGCGCCTGTGGAATTTGGCAAGGCCAGGCCAATCGCCTCCGAGACACAGGCCATTGTATTGGCCGTAAACTGTCCACCGCAGGCGCCCGCTGAGGGGCAAGCCACTGCTTCTAATTTTTCAAGCTCACAGGTTGAGAGTTGACCGGCTTGGTGCTGGCCCACGGCTTCGAACACATCTTGAACCGTCACGTCTTTGCCGTTCATCGTGCCCGGCAGGATGGATCCGCCATAGACAAAGACCGATGGCACATTGAGCCGCACCATAGCCATCATCATGCCCGGCAAGGATTTATCGCAACCGGCAAGACCCACCAGCGCATCATAGCAATGCCCGCGCACGGTCAGCTCAACGGAATCGGCAATCGCCTCGCGGCTGGCCAGCGAAGAGCGCATCCCCTCATGGCCCATCGCAATCCCGTCCGTCACCGTGATGGTGGTGAATTCCCGCGGGGTTCCGGCGGCATGTTTCACACCGATCTTAGCGGCCTGAGCCTGACGGTTGAGCGAAATATTACAAGGAGCTGCCTCGTTCCAACAGGTGGCGACACCGACAAAAGGCTGTGCGATTTCTTCGGCAGTCATGCCCATCGCATAATAAAAGGAACGGTGCGGCGCACGCGCGGGACCGACCGACACATGGCGGCTGGGCAGATTGGATTTGTCGAAGACAGGCTTATTCATTGCGGGACCCTTTGTATAAAGCTTTGCGGTTGTTTAAGCGCTTCACGAGCTTGGGACAAGAGTGAAGGTCAGCCAAGTTTTGCGCATTGATGCGTTTCGCTCTGGCCAGCATAGCGCGCGCGCAGTATCTTCATCTTATGTCTTACGATCCCTATGAAGCCCTCATCGCCCCGGCACGGGCAAAGGCGAGCCTTCTGAGGCTTATCCTCGGGCTTGTGATCACAGCCCTTCTTTATATGCTGCTTCTAAGCCTCAGCTGGCAGGTGCTTTTGTCCGTCATGGGCGAGGCTTGGTTTGAGCAGACCCTGCAAGTGCCTGGCCCCAGCAGCCCAAGTCAGATGTTTGTCATGTTAGGCAGTTTTGGGTTTTTGACTGCCGCCGTCAGCTTCACAGTCTGGAGCCTGCATCACCACAGCCCGCTTTTGCTCATCGGCGATTTCGCCCGCGCCAGAGCACAATTTTTGCGAACCATGATCCGTTTGTTTGCGCTGGCCACGGTCGTGGCTGTTATCACAAGCAATAGCTCCACACTCGTGCAAAACCTCCCACTCAGCCAATGGCTCGGCCTGCTGCCCCTCTCATTGGCGTTCCTGCTCATTCAGGTCAGTGCCGAGGAATTGGTATTTCGCGGATATTTGCAAAGCCAATTGGCAGCGCTGGGCCTGCATCGAATTGTCTGGATCGTGATCCCTTCGGTAATTTTTGGTCTTTTGCACTATGACCCCGCCGTCATGGGGGCAGCGGCACCATGGATGGTTCTGTCCACAACCCTCTTTGGTGTGATCGCCGCCGATCTCACCGCGCGCAGCGGCACGCTGGGCCCGGCCATTGCATTTCATTTTGTTTGGAACTTTTATTCCATTATTTTCTGTGGGTTTTCTGACTACCTCGGAGGGCTGGCGCTTTTTTCCTACGATTTTTCGATCACCGATGAAGAGCGGTTAATATCACTCGTGCCATATGACGCCGCCTTCCTCCTGCTGGCCTATCTCACGATGCGCATCGCACTGCGCAGGTGAGTTGCAATTTGGCCCGTAGATGATTAACTGATCCCAAGTTCTATAATACAGGAAACACATGCGTTGAATTGGATTTCTAATTACGTCAGGCCCAAGATTAATTCGCTGTTTTCACGCCGCGAAGTTCCCGAAAATCTTTGGACCAAATGCGCCGAATGCGGCACGATGTTGTTTCACCGCGAGCTGTCGGAGAATTTGAACGTCTGCACCCAATGCGATCACCATATGGGCATCAGCCCGCGCGCACGCCTAGAAGCCCTGTTTGACGGTGGAATCTTTGTTGAAGTGGATGTGCCAAAACCCATCACCGACCCGCTGCATTTCCGCGATCAAAAGAAATATCCCGACCGAATGAAAGCCGCACAAAAGAAAACCGGCGAGACAGAAGCCATGCTGGTTGTGGAAGGTGAAATGGGCCGCACGGGTATTGTTGCTGCCTGCCAGGATTTTGCCTTCATGGGCGGATCGATGGGCATGTATGTTGGCAACGCCATCATCGCCGCGGCCCAGCGCGCAGTTGAGCTGAAGCGCCCGCTGATATTGTTCTCAGCCGCCGGCGGCGCACGGATGCAGGAGGGGATTTTATCCTTGATGCAAATGCCCCGCACCACCGTTGCCGTGCAAATGCTCAAAGAGGCGGGCCTTCCCTATATTGTTGTGCTCACTCACCCCACCACAGGCGGGGTCACCGCCTCCTACGCGATGCTGGGCGATGTGCATATCGCCGAACCCAATGCGTTGATCTGCTTTGCGGGCCAAAGGGTCATTGAGCAAACCATTCGTGAGAAATTGCCAGAAGGGTTCCAGCGTGCTGAGTATCTGTTGGATCACGGGATGTTAGACCGGGTGACACATCGCACCCAAATGCGCGATGAATTGATCACCATCACCCGGATGCTGTTGAAACAATCTCCGGCTATCAAAGGTGATTTGCCGAAACCCTCGGCCGATGAGCCCTCTGCCGAAACGAACCGCGCGAAATGACATCAAAAAATTCTGACATCATCCTCGAGAGGATGATGGCCCTTCATCCTAAGGTCATTGATTTGACCTTAGACCGGGTGTGGCGGCTTCTGCAGGCTTTGGATAACCCGCAAGACCGGCTGCCAAGCGTCATTCACCTGGCCGGCACCAACGGCAAAGGCAGCACGCAGGCCATGATCCGCGCAGGTCTCGAAGGGGCGGGGCGAACGGTTCACGCCTATACCTCGCCGCATCTGGCGAGATTCCATGAACGCATCCGCATTGCCGGTGAATTGATCAGCGAAGCGGCGCTTACCGAGCTGCTTGATCGCTGCTACAGCGCCAATGGCGGTGAGACGATCACCTATTTTGAAATTACCACATGCGCGGCATTGCAGGGCTTTGCCGAACATGCGGCAGATTATACTTTGCTGGAAACCGGCTTGGGTGGACGGTTGGACGTGACCAATGTGGTCGACAAGCCAGCAGCCTGTGTTCTCACACCCATTGATCTCGATCACCAACAATTTCTTGGCGACACGCTGGCCAAGATTGCCTTTGAAAAAGCGGGCATCCTGAAGCGCGGGGTCACCGCTATTGTGGGGCCGCAGCCAGAAGAAGCCCTCGAGGTGATCGAACGTCAGGCGGCCAAGATTGGCGCAGATCTGCGCGTCTATGGGCAGCATTGGCATGTCACCACCGAGGCGGAGCGCTTGATCTATCAAGACGAAACCGGCCTTTTGGATCTGCCGCTGCCGTGCCTGCCAGGCCCGCATCAAATTCAAAATGCCGGCGCGGCCATCGCCACCCTTCGGTATCTCGGGCAGGATGAAGAGGCCTGCACCGCGGCCATGCTGAAAGCCTATTGGCCCGCACGCATGCAACGGTTGCGCCAAGGTCGGCTCGTGGACAGCCTTCCCAACCATGAGATTTGGCTCGATGGCGGGCATAACCCCGCTGCTGGGCGCGCCATCGCCGCCACCCTCGCCACCCTCCCCAAGCGCGACACCCATATTATCTGCGGCATGCTCAATACCAAAGATGTGACAGGGTTTTTGGCGCCCATTGCAGCCCATTGCGCCTCGCTCACCACAGTGACCATTCCCAATGAAGTCAACGCGGTTTCCAGTGCGGATCTGGCCGAAGTGGGCCGGAGCTGTGCCATCCCCTCCCGCGAGGCGAGCGATGTGCGCGCAGCCCTTCAGGACCTGTCCCAACGTCACCCGCAGGCGCGGATTTTGATCTGCGGATCGTTATATCTGGCAGGGCATGTCTTGCGCGAGAATGAGCCCAGCACCTAGCCTAGCCAAGCCCAGCCTAGCCTCTCCCCCATCCCTCGGCCTGCATTTCAGCCAAGCGAGAGGCGGTGCGCTCAAATTCAAAAATGCCCGTGCCGCTGGGATATAGGGCGTCTGGCGCGGCCGCCGCAGAGGCGATAAACCCAATTTGCGCTTCATAGACCGCATCAATCAAGGTGACAAAGCGCTTGGCCTCGCTGGCATTTGCCGGCCCGAGCAACGGGATATCATCGAGCATCAAAACCTTGGCCTCTTGAACCAAAGCGAGATAATCGGCCGCCCCCAAAGCGGCGCCGCAGAGCTCTGCAAAAGACATTCGGGCAATGCCATTGCGAAATTCTGGAACCATCACCCGGCGGGATTTCACCTCAAGGGCGAAGGGTTGCCCCGGCCCCCCGGCTAAATCCATCCATATTTGATCCATACAAGCCCGCGCGGCCGCATCGAGGGGCGTGAAATAACAGCCCTGCCCCGCCATCCTATCTTGGCGATAATCCTTGGGAGAGGCCAGCTCATGCACCACCATTTTTTGTTGCAACAGTGCGATGAAGGGCAAAAAAAGTTGCCGGTTCAACCCATTCTTATATAGATCTTCCGGGTGACGGTTTGACGTGGCAACAATAACAATGCCCGCCGCAAATAGGGCCTCAAACAAACGCCCCACCAGCATCGCATCGGTGATATCGGTGATTTGCATCTCATCAAACGCCAAACAGCGGATGCCCCTGGCCATCTCTTCGGCCACCGGTTGAATAGCATCCACCGCGCCCTGCGCCTTGGCCCGGGCAATCCCGGCATGAACCTCTTGCATGAAGCCATGAAAATGCACGCGCCGAACAGAGGGGCCAAGGCTGCGGGCAAACATATCCATCAGCATCGACTTGCCGCGTCCCACGCCGCCCCAAAGGTAGATCCCATCGGGCGCCGGCGCGGCCTTGCGAAACCACCCCCGCTTTCGCGGTTGGCTGAGTGCGCGCCGCAATCGCTCAAGCTCGTACAGAGCGGCTTCCTGCGCCGGGTCTTGCTGTAACGCTCCAGAGGCGACGGCGTTTTGATAGGTGTCAGGCAAATTCATATCCCTCCAATAGCTGCGCACAGCGCTGGGTGCAATCGCGCGCCCAGCGCTATTGCTCTTGCGAATAGTATTTTTAGCAGTACGGTCTGCCCATGAAATCAACTGCCCTCGTCACCCCTGTATTGGTCGCCGGCTGCATCATTGTGATGTTGAGTTTTGCGGTGCGCGCCTCCTTTGGTATTTTCCAAATTCCCGTGTCGGAGGAATTCGGCTGGCTGCGCACAGAGTTTTCCATGGCAATTGCCATTCAAAACTTGTTTTGGGGCATCGGGCAGCCCATTTTTGGGGCCATCGCCGAAAAGGTGACGGATCGCAAAGCCATTACGCTGGGCGGCTTGGTCTATGCGCTTGGACTGATTCTCTCATCCTATGCCGTCACCCCCGGCGCGATGCAGGCCTATGGGATATTGGTTGGCTTCGGAATCGCCGGCACCGGCTTTGGTGTGATTTTGGCCGTGGTCGGGCGCGCGGCCTCTGATGAGCATAGAGCCATGGCGCTGGCCATTGCCACCGCCGCAGGTTCGGCTGGGCAGGTGATCGGCGCACCATTGGCAGAATATCTGCTGGGTTTCATGTCCTGGCAGCATGTGTTTATCACTTTCGCGGCCATTATCATCGGCTCGCTCATGTTTTTGCCGATGATGAAAACGGAGCGGGTCGCCAGTAGGTCCGAGCTGGAGGAGAGCATCGGCGAGGTGTTGATCAAGGCCTTCAAGGATCCAAGCTACACGCTGATTTTTATCGGATTTTTTTCCTGTGGCTATCAATTGGCCTTCATCACCGCACATTTTCCGGCCTTCGTGACCGAACTCTGCGGCCCCATCATGCCCGGTGGCGCACTCTATTCTGTGGGCATCACCACCACCTCCCGGCTCGGGGCGCTGGCAATTTCTCTGATCGGACTGAGCAATATCGCCGGCACGCTTGCTGCCGGCTATCTCGGGAAACGCTATTCGAAAAAATATCTCTTGGCGGGGATCTATTTGGCTCGGACGATTGTGGCCGCGCTTTTTATCGCCCTGCCCATCACGCCCCTCTCTGTGATTTTATTTTCCGTGGCCATGGGGTCCTTGTGGCTGGCCACCGTGCCCCTGACCTCGGGCTTGGTCGCGCATATCTACGGGTTACGCTATATGGGCACGCTCTACGGCATTGTCTTTTTCTCCCATCAACTCGGCAGTTTCCTTGGGGTTTGGCTGGGCGGCAAGATGTATGACATCTATGGCACATATACAGCCGTTTGGTGGTTTGGGGTCGGAGTTGGCCTATTCAGCGCCATCGTACACCTGCCCATCAAAGAGCGCGTCCTGCCGCTTGGTTCCGCCAGAGGGGCCACCTCGGCTTTATGATGAGGACAAGCGGATTTGAGACGGTGGCAATTTTGCGATGATTTCAGCCAGCGCTGACACAGCAATGAGCGAGGCATTGCGCAGCGAGGGCACCAAGCCAATCGGTCCGTGAATTTGCGCAGATTGCGCCGCGCTCAACCCCGCATGTGACAGTCGCTCGACCCGCATGGCATGCGTTCTGCGGCTGCCCAAAGCGCCAATGAAAAAGGGATTCTGCCGCGCCGCCTGCATCAAAATTTCTTGCTCCCATTCATGATCATGAAAGACCAGAAGGACCGCAGCATAAGCGTCTATCGGCAGGTCAATCGCAGCGCTCGGTGTGGTCATGGGCTGGTGTGTCGTGGGGTTGAGCCCTTCCAAACTGGCAAGATCCTCAAGATCCGGCGACGCAAGATGCAGCTCAAAATCCATATGTGCAGCCAACTGCGCGGTGGTGCGAAAAATTGCACCCCGCCCCGCAAGGATCAATGCGGGTTTGGGCGCATATTCTATCTGCACCGGCCCGTCGCGCCCCTCAAAAGCGAGCACCGTTTTTTGGCGACTAAGCAGGCGCGCCAAAGCCGTCTCAAGCAGGGCCAAATCTGGTGCGGGATCAATCACCAGTTCCAAAGCGCCACCGCAGGGCAGTTTGAGATCCAAATAGGGCGAGCCTGCCCCATAGCGCAGATGTTTGCGCCGGCCGTTGTCAATCGCCGCCATGCCGTGATGGATGATATCGCGATCAATACAGCCATTAGACAGGTAACCAACCATATCTCCCGTGCCGCTGATCACCGCCAAAGAGCCAAGCTCTCGGGCCGCGCCGCCTTCAATATTCAGGCTGGTCACTAAGGCGCAGGGCGCCCCTGAGTGCATCAAAGCAAGGGTGGCGGCGAGAATATCCTGCGCATGTTCGGCATAAAGGATCCTCCCCTCAGCCGGCATTCTCGGACCCAACCTGTTCGGCAAAGCTGCTGAAGAACTTCGCCGCAAGTTTTTTTGCCGTGCCCTGGATCAACCGGCTGCCCAATTGCGCCAATTTGCCACCAATTTCAGCCTTGGCCGTGTAGCGCAGCAGCGTACCTTCCGCATGGGCTTCTAAATGCACTTCCGCCCCGCCTTTGGCATAGCCCGCCGCACCGCCATTGCCCGCGCCTGTGAGGGAAAACCGAGCCGGCGGCGCGTCTGGGCTTAAAGTCACGGTTCCGCTAAATTTCGCTTTAACCGGACCGACTTTCAGCACAACCTTAGCCTCCAATTCGGTATCAGAATGTTTGACCAACTCCTCGCAGCCAGGAATACAATCTTTCAGAATGTCCACATCATTCAATGCAGCATAAACCACGCCCTGCGGCGCATTGATGATGATCTCGTCTTTCAATTCCATTGCTGTCGCCCCATTGTTAACCGCACATCAGATAATCAAAGCCAGCCGCGCCGCCTGATCATGGGGGATGCGGTCCACACATAGCCGCAGAGCGCTTGCGGACCTTATCTCACCCGTGCAAGGTTTTATTAACCGCTGGTGTGCGCGTTGTGAACAAAATTGTCAAACCGCCTTGCGCCAGGAGGTGCAACGCCGATAGGCATCGGCAAGGCGCGCCAAGAGAGAGTGCCACCGCATCCCCCTTGGGTCAGAGCACAAATTATATAAATTGCAGATGCAAATTCACAGCAATGGCCATCAACAAGAGCCCTGAGATCCAGGCCATAATCAGCCGCGCACGGGTGTTTTCATTAATGGATTTGGTCACGGTGCGCCCGAGCAATGCCATCACAATATCGGACGGAATAGCGGTCAGCGGTACGAGAATCCCTAGGATCAACAATTGTGCCTGTACGCTGGCCTCCCCCGCGCCTGCGGACACAAATGGCGGAAGGAACAATGCAAAAAACAATACGGTTTTCGGATTCAAAAGCTCCACCCAGACCCCCTGCCATACAATGGAGGAAAACGACAGATTCTCCACCGCATGAACTTTTAGAATAACCTTCGAGCTCTTCGTGGCGTTTAAAATCATCCCCGCCCCCAGCCAAATCAGATAGGCGGATCCTGCATAGCGCAGCGTCACCACAATCCACTCATAGCGTTCAAAGATCGCCGCAAGGCCCAGCGCCGTCGCCACCGCCAAAAGCACGCCCCCAAGGCTAAGCCCCAAAGCTGAGGCCAGCCCCGCATAGCGGCTTTGTCCCATACTGCGCGATAGAACATAAAGCATAGAAGGTCCGGGCGTGGCACTGAGGGCAAATCCGGCGAGGGTTACAGCTAAGATCGTTTCAATGGGAGGCATTTATTAACTCTTTTTCTGGTTCAAGCGTTGTTCAAAGGGGTTGTGGATGGGGTTCACCTGTGCGGCACCTCCGCGCGTTTTCAGGCGCCGCAAGTAAGGAAAGTCTCGCATCAACATGCGTTCCAGATGGGCACCAGCCATAAACGGCTGATAAAGCTCGGGGTGCTCATCACTCAAAAGCGCATCAAAGGGTTGAATGATGGTGTTATAATTTGCCGCCACGAAATAGGGTAGCGAGAAGCGTTCCGGGCTAAGGTTGAGCACCCGATGCGGTGTTGAGCGCAACAGCCCATTGCTCCATGCTTCCAGCATATCGCCGATATTGACCACCAGCGCCGCAGGATCCACCGGAATATCCATCCAAGTGTCCTCTTTGCTCAATACCTGAAGCCCTTGATTGCGGGTGTGCAAAAGGGTCAAACATTCATAATCTGTATGGGCACCCATATTGACCGATTGATGATCCTTGATATGCGGCTGGCGCACATAGTGCAGCAATCGGAGCTGTGAAATGGGTTTGGTCATATGCTGTGTCATCGTGCCCGGCGCAAGTTTGAGATGCATCTCTAGGGCGCCGCAAATGATCCGACCCAAAGCCGAAATTTCATTGTAATATTGCGAAACGGTTTCTTGAAACCCTGGCACATCGGGCCAGACATTTGGCCCAAGCAAACGGTTGCCGGCAAGATAATCGGGATCATCCGCCGGCAGATCTAGTCCCAGATCGAATGCCTCATAGCTTCGGTTCACCTCATCGGCATAATCCCCTTTCTCTGTGAACGGAACGTAGCCACGGTGGTTTGAACTCTTGCCGATGTAATAGTCCAATTTCTGCGCGTCGCGCTGCGCAAAAAAGCGCCGCCCAGCCTCATATGTGGCCTCAATGAGATCCAGATCGATGCCATGGTCGCAAATCCTAAAGAACCCAAAATCACGCGCCGCCCGTCCAATTTCTTCCGCAATTTCCAACTTGCGGTTCTGGTCTTCACCGCGCAAATCACGAACACTGATCAATGGAATTTTTTCAGTGCTGCGTGGCGGCCCGTCCGTTTCAATGTTCATTTAACTTCCCCGATCTCTGTGTAACACCTTGTTAACCTTTATTCGTTAACAAGGTGTTAACCGGTACAGAAACACAGGTCTGAAAGAACCGGTTAGGATGTGGGAAAATATAGCTCGAAAGTCGCGCCCTGCGCCACGTCGGGCTTGGCGATCACCGCGCCTCCAGATTGCTGCATGAAGCCCAGAACCATCGACAGGCCTAGCCCCGTTCCAGCTCCAACAGGTTTCGTCGTGAAAAATGGATCAAAAATTTGATCCAAAGCCTCCGGCGGGATGCCTTCACCCTCGTCTTGCACCGTCAGCTTAACATAGGTGCCGGGTGCAATATTTTTTGATAGGCCTTCATTATCGGCAACGCTATGCTGGATATTCTCAGTTTTGATATGCAGCGTGCCCCCATGTGGCATGGCATCTCGGGCGTTAATCATAAGATTAACAAGCGCAATTTCTGCCGCCGTGGGATCCACTTTAACAGTTAGGATATCTTCCGCCAAATCCAACTGGATATCCCCTGGCAATCTCTGCCGATTTTGCGCGCAGATGGTGTTGATCATCGTGTTCAAATTGGTCGCGACCGGCCGAAGATGCATGCGTTGCGAAAAGGCGAGCAGATCTTGAATGAGCTTGGCAGCCCGGCGCGCCGCTGTGCGGGCTTCGTCCAAATACTCCTGCCGCTGCGCCTCACTTTCCGCCAATCCGACAAACTCCAAATTGCCGGAAATGACTGTTAATAGATTGTTAAAATCATGGGCAAACCCGCCGGTGAGCTGCCCCACAGCCTCCATTTTGCGCACATTGAACAATTCTGCCTCAAGCGCCGCGCGGTTCTTAATTTCCTCAGAGAGCTGCTTGTGAGATTCTTGCAATGCAAGATACTGTGCGTGCGACCGGTTCACTTCAGCCAGAAGCTCTAACTTCGCCGAGGTCATTGCCGCCACCGTGGTCAGAACCTCCAAATCTGCCTGATCAAACGCTCCGATGTCCGGATGTTCGCTGTCAATCACGCCAACGACCCGTCCTTGTGACACCAAAGGCACGCAGATTTCCGATCGGGCAGGTTCAGAATCCGGGATATAGGTCTGATCTTTCAGCAGATCATCAATGATGACCGCAGTCTTACTTTGTGCGACCCCGCCGGTAATCCCCTGCCCAAATGGAATTTTCAGCGGGTTCAAAATCTCTCGATCAAATGGGTTTTTCGCACCCAATGCCGCCACCTGAGTCAACTCGGTTCCGGCCTCATCCGCTTTATAAATTACACAGTCCAAAAACTGGAGCCGCCCGACCACATTCTGTGCGACATACCAAAACAACTCATTTTCATCTGGCAGTGTGATCACATCCACCGCAAATGTATTCAGAGTTTTCAAGGTCAAAACATTTCCACCCTTATGGGCGGGGTGGAGGCCTTGGCTCGGGGTATTTTCTGCGCTTTCAAATTGATTCATTAATAAAATTCTCTATAAAATTAACTACTTAAAAGTTATATTTACCCTTTTCTAGTATATAGATAAAATTTTAACTTTTTTATTACTCACCAAACGCCCCCTTAAACCAATGCAAATATATAGTATAAATCCTAAAAAATCATTTATATCCGATATTTACAACTCTAACTTACGCACTGCGTGATTCATTTGTCAACGAAAGCACCTCAACTTTCCGCTGCGACCGCCTGCACAGTATAACAATACCCGCTAAGCGCCGAGATCCGAAGGCGCCATTTTCGACCCGATTGCTTATGAAAGACCTATGGAAAGAATAGGGAGATGGTGCTGTGAGAGAGGATTGAACTCTCGACCTCACCCTTACCAAGGGTGTGCTCTGCCACTGAGCTACCACAGCATCTGATGGGCGATTTAGACAGTCTTGGGCCTGGGCGCAAGTCCAAGAATG
>Ga0209137_1000303_pt1 | contig 54326 bp, 43 predicted proteins | sample SaaInl5LU_22_DNA_FD_184642 | JGI IMG/M metagenome (GOLD analysis project Ga0209137, IMG submission 184642) | Marine microbial communities from expanding oxygen minimum zones in the Saanich Inlet - ESP_105LU_22_DNA (SPAdes) (version 2) | ecosystem: Environmental > Aquatic > Marine > Intertidal... | reverse complement strand
GACATCTTTTACCTGTTGAGTTGGCGGCAAATCGTTGGCGCTATGGTAACCTACCCCAAAGTGTATCTACAGCATTGACTGAGGATTGAATGACCGAATTTCTGACTGAATATGGAATCTTTTTAGCGGAGACAATCACCATTGTGGTTGCTATAGCGATAGTGATTGCCCTGATTGCTGGTGCTGCAGCGCGACGCAAGCAGGATCGCGATGGAGAGATTCTGGTGCACTCTCTCAACGAGCACTTTGAAGATATGCAGCATGCGCTGGAAGATTCGGTACTCGATGAGTTTCGCCTCAAGCAGATGGCCAAAGAGGAGAAGAAGCGGGACAAGGCCGAAGCTAAAGAGCGCAAAAAAGCGGCAAAGAGAGGTGAGGATGAGCCAGATCGTAAACGTATTTATGTTCTCGATTTTGATGGTGATATTCACGCCTCAGATGCTGAATCCATGCGTCAGGAGGTGAGCGCCATACTGAGCCTGGCCCGTGAAGAGGATGAAGTTGTAGTGCGCCTAGAGAGCCCTGGGGGGCTGGTGCACAGCTACGGCTTTGCGGCCTCTCAGTTGGAGCGTATCCGTCGTCGCAATATTCCTTTGACCATTTGTGTCGATAAGGTCGCTGCGAGCGGTGGCTACATGATGGCCTGTATCGCCAATAAACTGCTTGCCGCGCCCTTTGCACTGATTGGTTCGATCGGTGTAGTCGCGCAGATCCCGAACTTCCATCGGCTGCTACAGCGCAATGATGTTGATTACGAGGTCCTCACTGCGGGTGAGTACAAACGCACCTTGACGATGTTTGGTGAAAACACCGAAGCGGGTCGCAAAAAGTTTGTTGAAGAGCTCGAAGACACCCACGATCTGTTCAAACAGTTTGTCAGTGAGTACCGCCCGAATCTCGATATCGAAAAAGTCGCGACCGGTGAGGTTTGGTTTGGCCGACGTGCGGTTGAGAACGGCCTAATAGATGGTATTGAGACCTCTGATGACTACCTCTTCAACGCTGTCGAAGAGGCTGATATCTATAAAGTAACCTATGAAGAGAAACGCTCTTTGCAGGAGAAGCTTCAAGGTATGGGCGCTAATGTGGTCGACGCCAGTATCGGTAAACTCTGGTCGCGCCTGACACAGAGCCGTTTCTGGGCGCGCTAATGGCGCAACAGCGAATCGAAGTCTCAATCACTGAGCAGACGTTGACGCTGCTGCGTGACGACCGCCCCGCTGCGCATTGGTCGATCTCTACGGCCAGTGCTGGGGCAGGGCAGCAAGAGGGGAGCGGGTGTACGCCGACCGGCCTGCATCGCATTCGTCTGAAGATAGGTGAGGGCGTACCCGAGAATGCGGTGTTTGTGGGTCGCAGAGCAACGGGAGAGGTCTACTCGCCAGAGCTAGCCGCTCGCCATCCAGAGCGCGATTGGATACTCACTCGAATACTTTGGCTTCAGGGTCAGGAGTGGGGACACAACCGCGGCGGTTGCGTCGATAGTCTCCGGCGCTATATTTATATTCACGGCACACCTGATACCGAACCTATGGGCCAGCCGGCATCGCATGGCTGTATACGCATGAGAAATGAGAACCTGCTGGAGCTCTTTGAGCAGGTCGATACCAACACACTGGTAAGGATTGAAGAATGACGACTGGCGCGTTGATGCTTGATATCGCAGGCACAGAATTGACGAAAGTGGAGGCTGAGCAGCTCAAACGTCCCGAGGTGGGTGGTCTGATTCTTTTTGCGCGCAACTACGAGTCGCCAGCTCAGTTACGTACCCTGATGGTTGAGATCCGCGCGGTGCGTCCAGATCTGCTGGTTGCCGTCGATCAAGAGGGTGGTCGTGTCCAACGCTTCAAAGAGGGCTTTACCCGTCTGCCGCCAATGGCGGTGCTGGGGCAGCGTTGGCAGCAGGATGCCGGCAGCGCTATCGCACAAGCGCATGAGATGGGTTGGCTATTGGCTACCGAGCTGCGTGAGTATGATATCGATCTCAGTTTTGCCCCTGTTTTGGACTTAGACTACGGCGTCTCTACCGTTATTGGCGATCGTTCTTTTGCTGCGTCGCCCGAGTGTGTAGAGCAGTTGGCTGGTGCGCTGATGTCCGGTATGCATGAAGCGGGCATGGCGGCCACCGGAAAACACTTCCCCGGACATGGCGCAGTTGAGGTTGATTCACATCATGGTTTGCCGGTTGATGAGCGCAGCTTTGCGCAAATTGAAGCCCAGGATCTTAAGCCTTTCAGCGCGCTTATTCGCCGTGGTTTAGATGCAATTATGCCGGCCCATATTCAGTACACCCAGGTCTGCTCGCAACCGGCCGGTTTTTCAGAATTCTGGCTGCAGCGGCAACTGCGTGAGGCGTTGCGCTTCGACGGTGTCATCTTTAGTGATGATCTGAGTATGGAGGGCGCTGCTGGAATGGGGTCTTATGCCCAGCGCGCAGAGGCCGCTCTCGCTGCCGGTTGTGACATGGTATTGGTATGTAACGCGCCCGAGGCTGCGAGCGAAGTACTCGGCTACTTGGCTGCGCGCACGGAACCGGCATCGCACCGCATCGCCCGCATGCGTGCACGTCCCAAGCGCCAGGCTGATCCGGAACGCCTAGCGCGAGCCCGCACGTTGGCGGCCTCGCTCGTCGCGCTGGCGGAGAGTGCTGTATGAATGCGTTATTGAGCTGGATGCTCGACCCGCTGTTCCTGCTGATCCCTTCGCTACAGGTCTACTCCTGGGCACTGCAGGGTCTATTGATTCTTCTGTTCACCGGTATCGTTGGGTTTATGGTGAATGCTCTGCTGGCGCGGATTGTCCGTCGACTTGGTCAGGGACACCCGCGTTGGAGCGAGCTCATTCTCGATGGTGTACGCAGACCGCTATCAGTTCTGGTTTGGGTGGTGGGGATTACGCTGTCGCTGCAGATTGCCGCTAAGGCGCTCGATGACATTACACTCGACGTAGCCGAGCACTTCCGTAGCGTCGCCTATATTCTACTGATTGCTTGGGCGCTTATTCGACTGGTAACGCGTATAGAAGCGCGGTTAGTGCAGGGTGAGGCCGGCAAGCCTGGGATGGATCGTACCACCGCAGATGCTATCGCTAAGCTGATTCGTCTCAGTGTGCTGGTGATGTCGGGGCTGGCCCTGTTGCAGAATCTGGGGGTTAGTATCTCCGGTATCCTCGCCTTTGGTGGTGTCGGTGGTTTGGCTGTCGGTTTCGCAGCTAAAGACCTATTGGCTAACTTCTTCGGTGGGCTGATGATCTACATGGATCGTCCATTTAAAGTGGGCGACTGGATCCGCTCACCCGATAAGGAGATAGAGGGCACGGTTGAAGAGATCGGCTGGCGTCTGACGCGTATCCGTACCTTCGATAAGCGCCCACTCTATGTGCCCAACTCGACGTTCGCCAATATCGCGGTTGAGAACCCTTCTCGTATGACCAACCGTCGGATTTACGAGACCATTGGTGTTCGCTACGACGATGCCGCTCAGGTTGAGTCGATCGTTGCAGGCATCAAGTCGATGCTTGAGCAACATGCGGATATAGATCAGACCCAAACAATGATCGTTAACTTGAATCGTTTTGGTCCCTCATCGCTCGATATCCTGATCTACACCTTTACCAAGACCACGGTTTGGGTGGAGTTTCATGAGATCAAACAGGACGTGCTGCTAAAGATTATGGAAGTCATCACGTCACATGGCGCGGAGGTCGCATTCCCGACTCAGACCCTGCATCTTGCATCAACGCCCGAGGCGGAGGTGTAGGAGGGATCTTCGGCGTAGCCGAAGGTCGCGACCTTCGCTACGCTTAGGTCCCTCCTACACAAAACCATGCCTAACTATCTAAGCCCCTATTCTCCGGAAGTGCAGCAGCAGGCCATCGCCATGCTTGATGCAAATCGAGCGGGCGTATGGCTGCTAAAACGCTATCCAGAGCCGCATCAGCTCAGCTCAGAGCGGGCGCTTTATGACTATGCGCAAATGATGAAAAATCAGTTTATGCGCAGTTCGTCGCCGATCTCCAAAGTGATCTATGACGATAAGATTCATGTGATCAACAATGCGTTGGGGTTACACACTTTTGTATCACGGGTGCAGGGGAAAAAACTCAAGGCGAAGAATGAGATCAGGATCAGTGCGCTGTTCCGTGCGGTGCCGGAGCCCTTCTTGCGCATGATTCTGGCGCATGAGTTAGCGCATCTGCGTGAGAAAGAGCACAACAAGGCCTTCTACAAACTCTGCGCTTACATGGAGCCTGATTATCATCAGTTAGAGTTTGAGGTGCGTCTCTATCTTGCGCACCTGGAGCGCTATGGTGCGATTTGGTGATGAGAGTAGGAGGGAGGCAGCAGAAGGCTATTTCCTGATCCTGCACCGATCCGATGTGGATTTAAGTCGGGAAATACGCTTCGCGTAAGTCCCTCCTACAAAAGCCTCAGTAGATCGGGTCTTGGCCCGACAACTCGCGATCGGTAATTCGGCTGTCGCGACCTCGGCTGCGCCGAGATCCCTCATACAAAAACCTTAAGACTCGGCGTCTTTAACGGGGCGAAATAGTACCAACATCCCTAACACCGGATGATCGATGTAGTGTGTCTCTTTTGAGCGCATGCGACGACTCTCCTGCATGCGGATGACGCTGCCGGCCTGTTCCGCGCCAGTAGCAGTGTAGAGGTTCACCTCAGGGTAGACGTGCAGGTAGCGCAGACGTTCGATGCGTACAGTTCCTTCGAATGCACCAAAGGGATCGACCAGCATCAGTGTGGTCTCTGTATTGGGGTTGAACTGTTCTAGCCAAGAGTTGTGGTAGAGCACTTCATAGCCCTGGCTTGTCAGGCGAGCCGCCTCATCAGTCAGCGCATAGTCACTCTTCTCGAGCTCCTCATTTGCACTCAGCGGCATGCCATCGTTGGGAATCGGCAGGCGAGCGTTAGTGAAGTCAATCGCTGGTAGATCAGTTGGCCAGCTCTCTTCGGTGTAGGCGGGAATCTTCTGTTTGAACAGAACCATCTCAACTGTGTAGAGATTCTCCTGCTCTTTGAGTTCAGGGGCTAGCGGCAGGACAGTTTCATCCTCGGCCTGCACCTGCACGGCTGCCGTGCTCAGGCTCAGACCCATTAAGAGCGCAGCAGTGGCCTGCTTCAACTTCATCCTCACTCTACTCCTTAGTTGCTTCTCTCTAACTGTTTAGTCAGTTCTCTACCTGGCTTTCTATCCAGCTATCCAGCTATCTATCTAGCTAGGCTGCCTTGGGTTCTAACATTGACAACAGCGCTTCCAAAGTCTGGAAGCGGGTCTCCGGCTGCGCCATCGAGTTGTTAAAACGCAACGCCGTTGCTCCATCCAGTTTATAGACTGTTGGCTTGCTCTGCACCAGTTTAACCAGGGTCAACGGATCGACCTCAGTCTCCTCACCGAACTCAAGGCGACCCGACTCAGCACCCACATCAATCTTATCGATACCCAAGCGCTCAGCATTGAGCTTAATACTAGTCTGACGTATCAGGTTTTGCAGTGATGGTGGTAACAGACCAAAGCGATCGATCATCTCTACCTGCAACTCCCGCAGCGCTTCATCCGATTTCGCCGCAGAGATGCGTTTGTAAAGAATCAGTCGGTTATGTACGTCTGGCAGATAGTCATCGGGAATCAATGCAGGCAAGCGCATATTGATCTCGCAGCCGCCGCGCAGCGGCTTATCGAGGTTCGGTGTTTTGCCATCCTGAATCGCTTTAACAGCCTGATCGAGCATCTCCATGTAGAGACTGAAGCCGATCGTCTGCATCTGACCGCTCTGTTCATCACCCAACAACTCCCCGGCACCGCGGATTTCGAGGTCATGGGTCGCCAGCGTAAAGCCAGCACCGAGGGTGCTTGCCTCTTCAATCGCTTCGAGCCGCTTCAAGGCGTCTTTGGTCATCGCTTTGGGGTGTGGCGTCAGCAGATAGGCGTAGGCCTGGTGGTGCGAACGACCCACACGACCGCGCAGCTGGTGCAGTTGAGCCAGACCGAACTTATCCGCCCGGTCAATGATAATGGTATTGGCGTTGGGAACGTCGATACCGGTTTCGATAATGGTAGTACAGACCAGGATATTGAAACGCTTGTGGTAGAAGTCGCTCATCACCTGCTCGAGCTCGCGCTCGCGCATCTGTCCATGTCCCACGCCGACACGAGCCTCAGGAATCATCTCCGTCAGCTTACGTGCGGTCTCTTCAATCGTTTTCACTTCGTTATGCAGCAGATAGACCTGACCACCACGCAACAGCTCACGCAGGATGGCCTCTTTGATAAGGGGTGCATCGTACTGACGTACAAAGGTTTTCACTGACAGGCGTCGCGCCGGCGGAGTCGCGATGATCGACAGATCTCGCATACCAGACATCGCCATATTGAGGGTTCGCGGAATTGGCGTTGCAGTCAGCGTGAGTATATCGACCTCAGAACGCAGAGATTTGAGGCGCTCTTTCTGCTGCACACCGAAGCGGTGCTCCTCATCGATAATCAGTAGGCCAAGGTTGGCGAACTCGATATCACCCTGAATCAGCTTATGCGTGCCAATCAGGATATCTACCTGCCCCTTCTGGACCTGATCGATGATCGCATCCTGCTGCTTGCTGGTACGGAAGCGCGAGATCAGCTCCACTTTAACTGGCCAGTCAGCGAAGCGGTCGCGGAAGTTCTCGAAGTGCTGTTGTGCCAGCAGTGTCGTTGGCACTAGCACGGCGACCTGTTTGCCAGCCTGTGCAGCGATAAAGGCGGCACGCATCGCTACCTCGGTTTTACCGAAGCCAACATCACCACAGACTAAGCGGTCCATCGGTTGTGGAGCCTGCATATCGCGGCGAACTGCTTCGATCGCCATCGCCTGGTCGGCGGTCTCCTCAAATGGGAATCCACGCGAGAACTGCTCGTACATCTGATCATCTAGACTGTACTGGAAGCCCTCGCGAGCGGCGCGTCGAGCGTAGATATCCAGCAGCTCTGCTGCGGCATCACGTACCTTCTCTGCGGCTTTACGTCGTGCTTTGCTCCACTGTTCAGTACCCAGTTTGTGTAGTGGTGCGCTCTCATCGCCTGCGCCTGAGTAGCGGCTGATCAGATGGAGTGAACCCACCGGCACGTAGAGCTTCGAGCCCTGAGCATACTCCAACGTGAGGAATTCGGTTGGTGAGTTGTCTATATCGATCGTCTGCAGGCCCAGATAACGGCCCACGCCGTGATCCAGGTGCACTACGGGACTACCGATGGTGAGCTCTGACAGGTGGTTGATCGCTTGATCAGCGTCGACCTTGGCTTTGTCGCGTCGGCGGCGTTGGAATACCTGATTACCGAACAGTTGCGCTTCGGTTATCAGCTGCACGGAACCCGGAATATAGAGGCCACGTTCGATCGGAGCAACACAGATCGAGACCTTCTCTGGTGCTTTCAGGAAGGCTGCCCAGGAGTCGAAAAGCTTGGGTTTGATCTCCATTGCACCGAGCTGGGTAAGAAGTGCTTCACGTCGGCCTGCGGATTCAGCACAGATCAACACCGGCTCAGCCGCAGTACTGATCAAATTAGCCAGTGGCCGCAGTGGCTCTGCTGCGGTTGGCGCCGCACTCAGGCTGGGTGGCTCACAGCTCTCCAGATTATCACGCCCCGGCTTAATCTCTTCGGGTGTCAGACTCAGTCTAACCATCGGCCAGTTTTTCAGCTGACTGGCAAGTGTATCGGCCGTGAGAAACAGCTCATCAGGTGACAAAATCGGACGCGTCAGGTCGCCCTGACGCTCTTCAAATCGGTTGCGTACGCTGGTTTCAAAAGCTTTTGCGGCATCATGTCCGCCCGCATGTTGAACAATAAGCGTTTTTGAAGGTAAGTAGTCGAATAGCGTTGCACACTGTTCGAAGAAGAGTGGCAGATAGTACTCAATACCGGCCGGTGCAATACCTGAAGAGACATCCTGATAGATCGGGCAGTTGCCGTAGTCCACATCGAAGCGCTGGCGCCAGCGCGCTTTGAATTGATCAATCGCCTCTTTGTGGAAGGGGTGCTCGCGTGCTGGCAGTATGCGCACCCGCTCGACCTGCTCTACGGAGCGCTGAGTCTCTGGATCAAAGGTGCGAAGTGTATCAATCTCATCATCAAACAGGTCGATACGCAGTGGTTCACTGCTACCCATTGGGTAGAGATCAATGATGGCACCGCGCACGGCAAACTCACCATGCTCGTATACGGTATCAACCAGCGAATAGCCCGCATCAATTAACTGAGTGCGCATCTGATCGGGGTCGAGCTGTTGGCCCGCCTCCAACCAGAAAACATTGCCGCCTACATACTCTTTAGGTGCAATACGTTGCATAGCAGTTGCTACCGGCACCACCAAGACGCCGCGGCGCATCGCCTGTAGCCGGTACAGGGCCTCTAAACGCTGAGAGACGATATCCTGATGCGGAGAGAAGTTGTCATAGGCCAGCGTCTCCCAATCGGGAAAGAGCAGCACAGGAAGCTGTTCGCCAGCGAAGAAGCGGATCTCACGGCGCAGTCGACTAGCACTCTCGGAGTCGTTGCAGAGGATCAGGATCGGACGCTCTTCAGCCTGACTAAGCTGCTCTACTAACCAACCTGCCGCGGCGCCTTGCACCGAACCGACCCGTCTGAGGTCGCCAGCTTTAGTGGGGGGCGTAAAGGGGAGGGGGGCGCTCAATGTCAGGCTCCTGCAGCTCGAAAAATAGAGCGCACAGTTTAACGATCATTACTGCTTTGCAAAACCGTCAAATTTCAATTGGCTAGATAGGAATGTACAGCTGAGGATGAAGAGTGCAGCGCCCCATAGGCAGGTCTCAAGTCCATAAGCCTGGTAAAGGTATCCGGATAGCAGCGTACCGATTAGTCGCCCAGCAGCATTAGCCATGTAGTAGAAGCCAACATCGAGTGAAACTGCATCACGATCAGCAAGGTTCACAATCAGATAGGAGTGTAGTGAGGAGTTGATCGCAAAGAGGGCTCCAAAGACGAGCAGGCCAATGACTAACCAACTGCCGGGGTCTGAGCTAGTGGGTAATAGTGTTGCGAGGGTTAACAGGGGCACGAGCAGCACCAGCGACCAGAGCACAGGTTGGGCTCGGTTGGGCTGCGCGTTACTGCGCTTGCCGGTGATGTAGGGGGCCAAGGATTGTACAACACCATAGCCGATAACCCAGAGCGCCAGAAAACTGCTTACCTCGGTGTGCGCCCATCCTAGCTCTGCGCTCAGATAAACCGGTAGGGCCACGACAAACCAGAGATCCCGCGCGCCAAATAGAAACAGGCGTGCGGCTGACAAAATATTGATATTGCCGCTTTTCGAGAAGATTTGAGAGAACTTAGGTTTACTTTTAGCAACGCCTAAATCCTTTCCCAAATTTACGAGGCTTAAGAACAGAGTAAAACTGAGCAATGTTGCCATTGCCAGCACAGCGCCCTGAAAACCGAGCCACCAAAGCAGGAACCCGCCCAAGAAGAAGCCCGCACCTTTAAGGCTGTTCTTAGAGCCGGTAAGAAACGCAACCCAACGATATAGCGACTGATTGGCCCCGTCAGGAATCAACAGTTTAATCGCGCTTTTTGCGCTCATTTTGTTGAGGTCTTTAGCAATGCCTGAGAGTGCTTGAGCCGCCATCACCCAGGGAACTGTAAGCATTGCTGCGGGTACCAGAAGCATCGCGAGCGCGACCACCTGAAGACCCAGTCCGATATTCATCGTTCGGTTCAGGCCGATACGCGCACCGAGCCATCCGCCCACCAGATTGGTGACCACACCGAAGAACTCATAGAAGAGAAACAGCAGAGCGATCTCGAGCGGCGAATAGCCGAGCGTATGAAAGTGCAACACCACCAACATACGCAGGGCGCCGTCGGTGAGTGTGAATGCCCAGTAGTTGCCTGTTACAAGCAGATACTGGCGTACACCTGGCGAGAACTGGCTGAGCAAGCTTATTGCTCGAGTAGCGCTACGTAGCGGACCAGATCAGCGGTGCGGTTAACGTAGCCCCACTCGTTGTCATACCAAGCGTAGATCTTCGCCTGGGTGCCGTTTATCACCATCGTGGATAGTGCGTCGATGATGCTCGAGCGCGGATCGGTTTTGTAGTCGATAGAGACGAGTGGGCGCTCTTCGTAGCCGAGGATATCCTTCAGCTCACCTTCGGCAGCCTCTTTAAACCAGCCGTTTAACTCCTCTGCCGAGGTTGCGCGAGAGAGCTCAAACACGCAGTCGGTGAGTGAGGCGTTAGCGAGCGGCACACGAATGGCATGGCCGTTCAGTCTGCCGGCAAGCTCTGGGAAGATCTTAGTGATCGCCTTGGCTGAGCCTGTTGTAGTCGGAATCAGGCTAGTGCCACAAGCACGTGCCCGACGCAGATCCTTATGCGGTGCATCCAGAATCGTTTGGGTGTTGGTAAGATCGTGTACGGTGGTCATTGAACCATGCACTATACCTATTTTCTCTTGTAGCACCTTGACCACGGGCGCCAGGCAGTTAGTTGTGCACGAGGCTGCAGTCACAATACGGTGCTGAGCAGGATTGTAGAGGTTATGGTTAACGCCATACACGATATTCAGTGCGCCCTCATCGGCAACCGGAGCTGTCACGACGACGCGTTTTACACCCTGGTCTAGGTAGGCCTGCAACGCATCCAGACTTTTGAACTTACCGCTCGCCTCAATAACTAGGTCACAGTTGCTCCAGTCCGTCTCGGCGATAGATCGGTTATTAGTCACTTGGATCGCACGTCCATTAATCATGATGCAATCGGCTTCGCTGATCGCTTCAGATGCCCAGCGACCATGAACGGAATCGAAATTGAGCAGGTGGGCATGGGTTGCAGCATCACCGGCAGGATCGTTGATCTGTACAAATTCAAATTCTGGCCAGTCAAATGCTGTGCGCAGCACCAGACGACCCATACGACCAAAACCATTAATACCAACACGAACAGCCACAGACTTATCCTCTTGAGACGGGCATATGCAGAACTACACCAGATGATAAGTCAGAATTGTGACACATTTTTTAAATCCAATGGAGAGGAGCAGTAGGTCTGTAAGAAAAGTCTTTTACGACATTCAAGACAATAATTGGCGCAATCTCAGATGCCGGTCTATCTTTCTCTACATAAACACAAAGATATGGATGTCTCTGCACTCGAATCCCTATGACAGCGTCCGGTAAATCATCACTTTCTCTGCTAGCGACCCTAACGTCAGTTGTACTCGCGGGTATCTTGGTTCATCAGCTTGCCAGCCGCCTCGTTGCGCAGCGGCTGGAGAGTGCTGTAGTGACTGCGAGTGAAGCAGCCAATCAGGATCTGACGCTACTATTCATCAACGATCTGTATGATGCGATTGAGCCCGCCGTTAGGCTCAGTTCCGATATTACTCAGCAGAATAACGCGCTTAGCCCCGAGGAGTACGCTCGGATTAACGGTCGTATTCGCGAGTTCATGCTGGGCACCGATTTTCTCAAGATAAAGTTGTATAACCTGCGTGGCACAACGCTCTACTCATCGGATCCTAACCAGCTCGGCGCGGACTACTCTGCCAACCCGGGCTTTAAAGCTGCGATGCGTGGCGGTTCCTACTCAGTCTCTGAACTACGCTCTGAGTTTGGCGGCTACAGCGGTGTGGTATACGACCGTGATGTGGTCTCCAGTTACGTACCGGTAAGGCGTTCCGTTGATGGGGCAAACGCTGCCGGGCGGATTATTGGCGTGGCAGAGATCTATGCTGATCGAACTGAAGAGATGAACGCAGTGCGCGCTTCCGCTAGTGAACTGAGCTTTATGTTGGCCTTAGCGATGTTTCTGGTGTTGGTGGTGATAGTAGGGGCCGTGTGGTACCTATCCCTCAGCATGACTGAACGTTACATTCGTGATGCTGAGGAGAGTAAGATGGCGGACCGAAAAGGTGGGTTGAGCGAATGATCGCGTCCCAGTCGAGTCGCAGACTGTTAGTGATAATGGTTGTGGCTACTTTGATGGTTACGACCGGTCTACTTGCAATTACCTACTGGCATACGCGCAATGTTGAACGCTCTTCTCTGGTCTACACTGCGCGGCAATATGCCAGCCTGATCTCCTATCTGCGCAACTTCTACGCTGAAGAGATCCTACCGAGCGTCAGCGGCTCCAATATAGAGATTACTCACGACTATCACCAGCGAGACAACGCCCTGCCAGTCCCGGCGACCCTGTCAAAAGATTTTGCCGATTACGCTAACTCGTTCAGCGGTGACATACGCTTTGATATTGTTAGCAACTACCCCTTCCCCTGGCGCGAGCAGAAGCGTCTGGAAGGGTTCGAAGCGCGTGCGTTAAACGAGCTCTCGGTGCTGCGAGGCGAGAAAGATTATTTGGAGTACATTCCGGAGAATGGTCGGGACATCCTCAACCTCGCACTGCCTCTGCGTATGACCGCAGGCTGCGTTGCTTGCCACAACTCCCATCCGGACTCACCGAAAAAAGATTGGGTGGTCGGTGATGTGCGCGGTATACAGGTGGTTCAAGTACCGATTATCCACCTCGCAGAAGAGCAGCGCTCAAGCGTTTTGTTGCTGATCGCTTTCATAGTGACCTCTTTTGTTGTCACCTTCTTTGTTATCGCGAGCCTGTCCAACCGTAACCTTGTGATCATGAACAACCTGCGCTTGAGCAACCGCAAGCTAGGCTCTGCGATGAATGACCTGGTTCAGGCTCGCGACGCGGCCGAAACTGCGAGTCGAGCTAAATCCGAGTTTGTTGCCAACATTTCACACGAAATCCGCACGCCAATGAACGCTATTATCGGCATGTCGGAGCTTGCGATAGATGATGACCGAGCGGTCGGTGGGCGCAGTTACTTTGAGCGTATCCATGAAGCCTCGACCAGCCTGCTGAACGTGATTAACGATCTGCTTGATTTTGCTAAAATTGAAGCGGGTAAGGTGGAGCTGGAGCGCATCGACTTTGAGCTCCGCCACCTAGCAGAGTCGGCGCTGGATTCGATTCGTATTCAGGCACGCCGCGAGAACGTCGATGTGCGTCTGGAACTAGATAGAGATTTGCCGCGCTATCTGCGTGGCGACCCAACACGTTTGCGCCAGGTGTTGGTCAACCTGCTTTCTAATGCGGCTAAGTTTACTGCCAAGGGGGAGATAGCGCTTCGAATTGACTACGTTAAACGCCCCGTTGGCGACAGAATCGCCTTTAGTGTGCGCGACACCGGTATTGGGATCAGTTCTGAGCTCAGAGAGCGATTATTCAAACCCTTTGAGCAGGCAGATGGCAGCACGACGCGTCGCTTTGGCGGTACCGGTTTGGGGCTGACTATCTCCGTGGATCTGGTGCATCTGATGCAGGGCGAGCTTTGCGTTGAGAGTGAGTTAGGTCAGGGTAGCTGTTTTAGCTTTGATATCCCGCTTGAACCCGGCGAGAAACCGTTGATAGATCCCGCCTCGGCGGTGAAGCTGCCGTCTGAGTCCGACGCTCCCGACACCAAACCGCTGCATGGCAAAGAGGTACTGCTGGTTGAAGATAATGAGATGAATCAGCGCGTTGCGACGGCATTCCTTGAGCGCTTCGGTTTAATCGTCCATCTGGCAGTTGACGGTATCGAGGCTATCGAGCGGGTTGAGCTGCAACACTTTGACCTGGTGTTGATGGACGTGCAGATGCCCCGCATGGATGGTTTAACTGCGACGCGCGAGCTACGCAAATCCGGCTTTGCCAAACTACCGATTATCGCAATGACCGCTCATGCGAGCTCTGAAGCGAGGGCTGAAAGTCTGGCTGCAGGTATGGACGAGCACATATCCAAGCCTATCGACAGTCGTGAACTCTATCGAACCTTAGTGGGTGCGCTCGCTCCCGAGGTTGCTCAGTCTGCCGATCAGGCGGAAGCGGCCGTCGCTGAAGTGATTCCCGAAGTGGACCACCTTGATCCTGAGGTTGCACAGCTAGCCAAACAGCTGGCGCCTGAGATTGATCCTATCGTTGGCATGAAGCGCTCATGCGCCAATCTGGAAGAGTACATCGAAGAGGTGTTAGAGGATTATCGCGATCGCTTCCATGAAACCGTCGAGAAAATCAGTGAGGCTGTAGCTGCAGAGGAGTGGCAGGTAGGGGCAGATCTGGCGCATAACGTTAAGTCGGTTAGCGCAATGCTCGGGGCCCAAAGCCTCTCTGAGGCGTTTGCCGCCGTAGAGCAGAGCCTGCGCACAGAGGAGCTTGATGACCTAGATGCCCAGCTGCAAATGCTGCGCTACCGCGACGCAGCGGTACATCAACGAATTCATGCCTATTTTGAGCAGGATGCTGAGGGTTCGGGCTCTTCGCACCAAGCTCAACACACTACCGAAACCGTCGAGCAAGAGCCTCAGATCGATCCACTGGAGCTGAAGCTGGCGCAGTTGGTGGATGAATTGTCATCGGGTAAGGCGAAGACCGCTGCTCTAACGCTGAATGAGCTCAAGCCTGCTCTAAAAGCGGCGAAGCTCAGTGCACTGCACCTTGAACTCGAAGAGTTAATCGAAGAGCAGGATTTTGATGAGGCAGAGCGTACTCTGCGCAAGATTATGCTGCGTCTCGGCTGATATATAGGTTCTTGTAGTCTAGTTGAGAATGGTTCTTATCTAACCGTTGTATCTCAATAAAGTCGGCAATTTTGCCTACTTTGGTATAAATAATTTTTCGTCCATTCTGGCCTACTTATTGCTGAGTTTGGTAAGAGATACGTAATTTACTTACGCACCGCCGTCGAGCGGTCAGCGTTTTTATATTTGATGCGTATTTTTACAACAAAAACAGGAATTTGAGTGTTTGTGAGGGTTGTGGCCGGAGTTGTCAGGGCTGTGGCAATCTGCCTCTAAACCCAACCAACACAGACTTGTATTTGGAGCCTGACGTGACTCAAGAACTGATGCTAGCAGAGTGGAATGCCCGTGAATCAATTGCTGAGGCGATGATCCCATTGATCGGACGCCTCTACCGCGAATCTAATGTAGAGACCTCTATCTTTGGTCGTCTCTGTGTAAAGAATTCAGTAATCAATCTGCTCAAATCACATCGCTATGTACGTCAGATCGAGGGTGAAGAGCTCTCTGTCGTTGATACTTTTCCGGTACTTGAACGCGTCGCACAGATGGGTATCAGCAACGCCCATGTGGATCTGGGCAAGCTTGCAGTTAACTTCCGTAAACAGGGCGGTGGTGATCTCGGTGCCTACTTAGCTAAAGAGCTTGCTCCAGCAATGGAAAGCGACGAGAACGATGGCCAGGATGTTGTGCTCTACGGTTTCGGTCGCATCGGTCGCCTGCTAGCGCGTCTGATGATCAACCGCTCGGGTGCAGATCACTCCCTCAAACTACGCGCTATTGTGGTACGTAAAGGGAAGGCGGAGAACGACCTAGAGAAACGCGCCAGCTTGTTGCGCCGTGACTCAGTGCATGGTTCATTCAACGGCACCATTCAGGTTGATGCAGCCAACGAAGCGCTGATCGTTAACGGCAACCTGATTAAGGTAATTTTCGCGAGCGCACCTGAAGAGGTGGATTACACCGCCTACGGTATCAACAATGCGCTGGTGATCGATAATACCGGCATGTTCCGTGACAAAGAGGCGCTGTCTCGCCACCTACAATCCAAAGGGGCATCACGCGTGATCCTTACCGCGCCAGGTAAGGGCGTGAAGAACATCGTAATGGGTGTAAACCAGTCCGATATCACCGCTGAAGACACAATTTTGTCAGCAGCTTCTTGTACAACCAACGCCATCACTCCTGTGCTTAAGGCGATGGATGACGAGTATGGCGTCGTGAATGGTCACGTCGAGACGGTACACTCTTACACTAACGATCAGAACCTGATCGACAACTACCACAAAGGCGATCGCCGTGGCCGCGCTGCTGCGCTGAACATGGTGATCACCGAAACGGGCGCCGCTAAAGCTGTCTCTAAAGCGTTGCCACAGCTTGAAGGTAAACTTACAGGTAATGCGATTCGCGTTCCTACACCGAATGTTTCAATGGCGATTCTGAATCTCAACCTCGGGAAAGAGTCGGATCGTGAGTCACTCAATGACTACCTGCGCAACGTAGCGGTGCACTCTAAGTTGCAGAAGCAGGTGGGATACTCTAATTCGCCTGAAGCGGTATCAACGGACTTTGTCGGTTCGCGCTCTGCAGGGGTTGTGGATGCGTTGGCAACCATCTCGAGCGGTAAGAGCTGCGTGCTCTACGTATGGTATGACAATGAATTTGGTTACAGCTGTCAGGTGCTGCGTCTCGCGCGTCAGATCAGCGGTTGTACACTTCCAGCGTTCCCAATCGAAGGCTAATCAATGCTCCGCAATAAGATTGCGGATCAAACCTCTGAGCCCCTCAAACGCGAGGGGCTTATTACAGAGTGCCGAGACCCCAGCATTCTGAATAGCCGCCAAGTTTGCCTCATTCTGCTCCGACGTAATCATCAAAATCGGCAGAGTCGCCTGGGTTGAGTCCTGGCGTATATGCTCCACTAACTCACGACCGTCCACTTCGGGCATGTTGTAGTCCGAGATGATCAGGTCAAACTCTCGATCGTTGAGCAACTGCAGGGCCTCTGCTCCGTTCTCTGCCTCAGCGACCTCGTTGATGCCGATGGAAGTGAGTATTTGGTGCACATAGCGGCGCGACATTCGGCTGTCATCAACAATTAGAACGCGCAGGAATTCAAACTCCTCATCTCCCTCCTCATGCTGAGCATCAAGGTAGGCGAGGGTGCTGGCGAGAGCGCGTGCCAAGTCCTCCTCTTTGAAGGGTTTTGGCAGAATTGCAATAGAGCCGGACTGACGAATTGGTTCTAGATAGCGGTAATGAGTCTCGGATGAGACCAGCAGGAAAGTCACCTCGGCCAGACGCTCTGTCTCGCGCATCTCGTGTAGCAGTTCCGAGCCAGTCATATCACTTAGATGCATCGACGAGAGCACCAGATCAGGCGTGACGGTTTTCATACGCTCGAGCGCTGGAAGAGCCGCATCAAACTCCTCAATATCGTTTACGCCTTGGCGCTCTAATGCGGCAACAATCAGTTTACGCTGCATATTTGAGGGCTCGATTACGATCGCTAGAAGGTCACTAACATTCATCTGAAGATCCTGAGCTGGAGAAGCGGTTCTTATTAACCCTTTCAGTCTAGCACCGAATCCAGAGACTGGCTGAGGTGGGGGAGTTGCTTTAAACTTAGCACTTAGAACCAGTTTTCTTAAGAAGGCAATTGAGTGAAGTCCTACCTCTTTACGACTGATGATGGGCGCGGCGGCGTTATTCTCTGTGACATCGACACAATGGAGGATGTGGTGCCGTATCTACAGCAACGCTTCAAAGGCGTTGTACGTGTGGAGCAGGGGCACTCGGAGTGGACCCTTGAAGGTGGTTTTGCCGAATTTACACCCGTACCAGTGACTCAGGCGATGGTAGATGGAGGAGTCAGCTCAGAGCCTGTGGACGGCGCTGAGTTGGAAGTACAGACCGGTGAAGGCGCTCTACAAGAGGCGGAGCCGGAGCTCCAAGATGCCGGGATCAGGGTTCTGGAAGCAGAGGCAGTTGTACAACCTAGCCCAAGCGATCCCGAAGAGGATTCGATGACAGGATCGCTGTTCTAACTTTGAGTGCTAGGTTTACCGCCGGCGCTGACGCAACTGACGTTGACGTTGCTCATCCTCAATGCGAATAGGTTGCAGTGCCGCTTTTTCAGAGTTTGCCTTCAGACTTTTCAGACCAACCCAAACAACTGCAGCCAGAGCTGCTGTAACCAGTAACAAAGACATAATCGCCTCCATTGGATGCTTCTCCTTATACCTAACTCTTAATCCCTAGCTTAGACCAACATCTGCAGTCGCGTTAGAACCACTCATCACGTGGCTTTCGGCGTTTCGGCAGGTTTGGAATGATCAAACCAATAATGACACCGGCCAGGGCGATGATGCCGCCATGAGTAAGCCAACGCATCAGATTGGACTGATCCATGTTCTGCAGTTCAAATTGCAGATCTCTAATTTGGGTATCACGCTTCACGACCTGTTCGGTGAAGTCACCATTTTCGTTCTCTAGTGTTGTAACGCGTGCGCGCAAAATTTGGATCTCGTCAGCCTGCTGTTTTACCTGCGCTTCGCGCTCTGAAAGCGTTTGCTGCAGCACCGGAAGCTGCTCCAGCGCGCTGCGGCCCTCTGCAACGTAGCGACTTGGGACCCAGCCCTCGCGTTCACTCTCGAGTCGGATCTTGGTGTAGTCTCCTGAGGTTTCGAGGATCTCCACCGCTTCACCGCTGCGTACACGCCCACTGATACGGTACTCGTAACTGGGTCCTGAGTGCATGAACAGTTGTACATCATCAGCGATGAAAGCAGCCTGAACGGGAGCTACAAACAGGGCGAGGGCAGAAGAGGAGATAAGACGATTTAACATAAACAACCCAGAAAAAATTAACCAAGCAAATCAAACAACAATAATCGAAACTTTGAGTGACCAAACAGTTGTTGACTAAACTATACTGCGACGTATGAGTCAAACCTTAACAACATTTGCCGCATGCAGATAAGACAGACTATTTTAGCCCGACTGGAGATAGAAACGAACCATGCCTGAACTAGATGTGTTACTAGAGACTTACGTGGTGCCCTGGGGAATCAACTTTGGCCTGGCGCTCGTCATATTTATTGCCGGTCGTTGGATAAGCGGTCTGCTGGGCAAGGTGCTGAAGAAAGTGCTCGAGCGCACCAAGCTCGATCAGATGTTGGTGCGCTTTATTCTGTCGATAGTGTCTGTACTTCTGACACTGGTGGTCGTAGTTGCCTCGCTCGGACAACTGGGTGTTGATACTACTTCGCTGATCGCCTTGGTGGGTGCTGCAGGTCTTGCTATCGGTCTTGCGCTACAGGATTCTCTGAAAAACTTCGCCGCGGGTGTGCTACTGATCTTTTTCCGTCCATTCAAAGAGGGAGACTTTGTTGAAGTTGCCGGTGTCTCAGGCATTGCTGAAAGTATCACTATTTTTAGTACGGTAATGCGTACCGGAGATAACCGTGAAGTGATAGTGCCAAATGGAGCGATCTACTCAGATACCATTACCAACTATAACCGTCGCCCTACACGGCGTGTCGATATGGTGTTTGGCATTAGCTACGATGATGATCTGCGCAAAGCGAAAGCTATTCTGATGGATATCGTGAAGGCAGATCCGCGAGTGTTGCCTGAGCCAGAACCGGTAGTTGCGGTGGGTGCTCTAGCAGACAGCAGCGTTAACTTTATCGTGCGCCCCTGGGTGAACACTCCAGACTACTGGCCTACCTTCTGGGATATCACCGAGAAAGTGAAGCTGCGCTTTGATGAAGAGGGTATCTCAATTCCCTATCCCCAGATGGATGTGCACGTGAAACGCGACGCAGAGTAACTCTGTATGAGGGAGAAAGCGCGCAGCGCTATTTCCCGATTTGTCCCCCTGATGGTTATCGCGAAATAGCGCTACGCGCCACATTGTTCCTACTGATGTTGTGGCGTTACTCCGTGGGCTTGCCGCGCCGGTCCAGCTTCTTGATCAGATCCTCGCGCTCCACCTGCAGACGCTGGGCCGTCATTCGGTAATCGAAGATCTCTTTGTACTGACGGTCCACTGTCTCCTCAAGCTGTTCCACGCGACGCTGAAGGCTCTTGAGCTTCTGCGTCTGCTCTTCGTTGGACTCCTGCAGGCGGGCTAGCATATCAATCCCTTCGCCGTCTGAATCGTTCTCGATAACTGAGGCGTTAAGTTCGCTTGCGAGGTGGCTGAAGAGCGAGCGCAGATCAGCTGCTTCACGCTCAGAGTAGTCAATCGCCTCTTCAATCGCCGAGTGGGCGGAGGCCGCGCCTATAGAACCCGCTAGGCGCTGCTCGATCATGCGGTGAAGCTCCATTAGCTCGATAATAGTTAGGGTCGACTTGCTACCCAGTTGTAGGTCCTCACAGACGCTCTGCAACATGAGATCTGCTTTATCGCCGGTTAGGTAGCGTTTGAGTAGTTGCTCAACCTCAACCATCTTCGGTTCGCGCAGGATGTAGGACTCCAGGCCCGTCGGTCTGGCGTGGCGGAACACAGTAGACTCACCTTTCTCCATCGTATCGAAAAGTTCGACTCGTAGGCTGCGCTCCATCTTGTGGGGACGGTAAGCGAGGCTACCGACAATGTAGAAGAGAAGATTAAAGCCCAATGACCAGAATACTGAGTGCGCCAACGACGGTAGGCCTTCATAACCAAACAGGGCTTCGGGACGTAGCCAGAACTGGCCAAACAGGCCGTCGGTCATCAGCGAGGCATCAATCCAGCCCTCACGCACCATCGCGGGTATTACTAAAGTGAATGCCCAAAGACCGTAGCCCACGATCAACCCTAGGGCTGCGCCGAGCGAGTTGCCTCCACGCCAAAACAGCCCTACCAATCCGGCAGGTACGAGTTGCAGGATAGCGGCAAAAGAGATTAGGCCAAGCGCGACTAGAATATAGCTCGCATGCAGGCTAGCGGCGAAACCGTAAGAGAGCATCAGTATCAGTACGACTAGCGCCCAGCGAATCTCTAGCAGTGAGCTGGCGAGGTTAGTACCGGGTCGCAAGCGGCGCCAGATAGGTATCACCAGGTGGTTGGATGCCATTGTGGCCAATGTCAGTGTGGTGACAATGATCATGCCGGTGGCGGCCGCAAAACCGCCGATATAGGCGATGAGAGTAAGCGCGGGTGAGTTAAGTAACTGCGGTATCAGCAGCACAAATTGATCTCCCTGTTCGGCCGGTAATCCGAGCAACAGGCCGGCGCCAGCGAGTGGGATAACAAACAGATTGATCAGAATCGTATAGAAGGGGAAAAGGCCGACCGCCGTGCTTAGATGTTCCGGGTTGGAATTTTCGACTACAGTGACGTGGAACTGACGCGGCAGTAACACAATGGCAGCGGCGCCAAGTAGGATCAGCGCTACCCAACTGTAGCCGGCACCCTCCGAGCCAAAGGAGTAGACCTGCTGCAGTCCGGCTTGGTCGAGTTGACGCAGTATATCGCTGAAGCCATCAAACACCCCGTAGGTGACATAGGCACCGAGTGCGAGCAGCGCAAAGAGCTTAACTAGGCACTCGGCAACCAGAACTGCGATGATCCCCTCGTGGCGCTCGGTAGGATCCAAGCGGCGTACCCCAAAGATGATAGTGATCAGCGCCATCATAAGTGTGATCAATACGCCATCAAGGCTCCAACCAATGGTTTCGGTGCTAGGCGTGAGTAGATCAACAGCACTGCCAATGGCACGCAACTGCAGCACAATATAGGGCATTAAGCCGATCAAACAGGCCAGAGTTACCAGTGCGGCGATCCGCTGAGAACGACGGTAGCGCGTAGATATCAGATCCGCTACCGAGGTGAGGCGCAGGTTCTGTTTTGCCAGAATCATCCGCTTAAGCGCTTTGGCACCGAAGATTAAGCCGGCTATTGCACCGACGTAGATTGCGAAAAACTGTAGGCCGTTATTAATCGCAAAGCCGACACTGCCGTAAAAGGTCCAACTGGTGAAGAATACTGCCAGCGACAGTGCGTATACCCAGGGCGAATTGGTAAAACCGCCACGCACGCGTGCGCGCTTCTCCACATAGACCGCCAAAACAAATAGTAGCCCGAGGTAGCTAAGTGTGATGATCGACAGTGTTAGGGTTGAGAACATTGGTCGGCGTCCTTATTCAAGCATCGTCGCGAGACTTTTTGCGTTCATCACAGCAGGGCTCTTCACAGCTGGGCTCTTCAAGCTGGTACTGTTCTTCGGTGCCCGGTACGGGGTCAATGCCCCCATCCGAGCCAGGATGGCAGCGGCTGATCCGTTTGATTCCTAGCCATAGCCCTTTGAATGGGCCATAGAGTTCTATCGCTTCCATAGTATAGCTAGAGCAGGTTGGATAAAAACGGCAGTTCTGGCCCATGATTGGGCTAAGAAAGAGCTGATAACCACGTACCAGTAAGATTAGGAATGCGCTCAGTAGCTGCTTCAAAAGAGGATCTCCGCGTTGGCTCGTATATTAGCGGTAGGGCCCCCAAATGCCAACGAGAGTTGCCAACGAGAGCAGCCAACGCAGAGGTGGTGGATTTGGACAGCAGAGACAGCGGCTTAGTTAGCCGCTGAATCCAGTCGCAGTGTCGACAAGGTGTTCTGCCGGATAGAATTGAGCAGTTCAGCGTTCTCAGTCAGAGATTCACCGTAGGATGGCACCATCTCTTTGAGGCGCTCGCCCCAACCCTGATCCAGACGCTCTGCAAAACAGCGCTCGATGATCGAGATCATCGTTCCAGCTGCCGTCGATGCACCCGGAGAAGCACCAAGCAAAGCGGCTAGAGAACCGTCCTGAGATGAGATCACCTCGGTACCGAACTCGAGTTTACCCTTGGTATCTACACCGGGCTTGATAATTTGTACGCGCTGGCCGGCGAATGAGAGCTCCCAGTCCTCCTCTTTCGCGTCGGGGAAGAAAGTGCGCAGCGCCTCAACCCGTGAGGTATGCGTCTGCATCACTTCAGAGACGAGGTATTTGGTGAGGTCGAAGTTGTTCTTCGCGACTGACATCATCGGTAGGAAGTTATCGGCACTGATCGACATCGGCAGGTCCATCAATGAACCTTTTTTCAAAAACTTGGTTGTGAAGCCGGCGAAAGGACCAAACAGCAGCGCTTTCTTGCCGTTGATCACACGTGTGTCCAAGTGAGGAACAGACATCGGTGGTGCACCGATCGGAGCCATACCGTAGACCTTGGCTGCATGTTTCTCAATTACATCGTCATTCTTACAAATCAGCCACTGGCCGCTGACAGGGAAGCCACCATAGCCGTTGCCCTCAGGAATGCCAGACTTCTGCAGCAGTGGCAGTGCACCGCCACCTGCGCCTAAGAAGACGAACTTGGCACGCACTTTCTCGGTTTCGGGTTTAGAGCTGTGCTTGAGGCCAACAGTCCAGGTTTTGTCGGCGTTCTGTTTCAGATCGGTTACGTAGCGACCGAGCATCAGTTCAAAGTTCTGTTTAAGCTCAAGGTAGTTAACCAGGTAACGCGCTAGTTCCCCGAAGTTGACGTCCGAGCCGTAACGTACACGTGTCGCTGCAATTGGTTCGCCGGCTGGACGGTTCTGCATGATCAGCGGCATCCACTGCTCAATCACCTCAGGATCGTCGCTGAACTCCATGTCGGCAAACTGATGATGTGCCGAGAGTGCAGCGTGGCGCGTACGCAAAAATTCGACGTTCTCCTGACCCCAAACAAACGAGCAGTGCGGCGTCGGGTTAATGAATTTGCTCGGGTAGGGCAGAGCGCCCTTGTTAACCAGATATGACCAGAACTGCAGGCTCACTTCGAACGACGCGTTGATCGCGTAGGCTTTATCGCAGTTTACGCTGCCATCGGCTTGTTTGGGTGTGTAGTTCAGCTCACAGTAGGCTGCGTGGCCTGTGCCAGCATTGTTGAGACCGTCCGTGCTCTCATAGGCAACATGATCAAGGCGTTCTACCATAGCAACTTTCAGCTCAGGATCTAACTCCTGCAGCATTACACCTAGCGTAGTGCTCATGGCACCGGCGCCCACTAGCAGGACGTCTACTTCACGCTCATTCATACCTGTTGTACCCCTTTGCAGTTACACAAGTGAGCTGGCTTAGTGTGGCGGTACACTTTTGATGCACGCTCGGCTCAACCACTCTTCGCGGGTTTGCGAATTTTGGCGCATTATATTGCGCCGCAGCATTGAGTATAAGTCGACTTATTATTGATATTTGTTATTAACCAAGTCTGAAAGAATCTAACGCCCGTATTTGTTGAGGTTACAGCTGTAATAAAGTTGATCTCTTACACCAATGTATAGTTCGTTCGGAGCGCTGATGGATCCTTTTTCGACCGCTAAACCTGAATTTCTCTGGGGGTATCTTGCTGATATCGCAGCGGATTCATCCAATTCAGCTCGAGTGATCACACTTGCGACGATCGATTGCGAAGGGCTGCCTCAAGCGCGCTCGGTGATACTGCGCGAGGCCGACGCTTGGTCGCTAACTGTATACACTGACAAGCGCTCACCGAAGGTGGATCAGCTTAGGCGTCAGCCTCGGGCGCAGCTACTGTTGTGGGATCGTGAGAAACGCTGGCAGTTGCGCTGTGAAGCAACGACTGAGGTGATCGCCCAAGGTGCAGAGACTGATCAGCTTTGGGAGAGAATCAAGGATACTCACGCCGCTCAAGACTATCTGACGCCACAAGCACCCGGTGAAATCTTGGACGTTAATTCTGTCGCGCACGTCGGCCCCCAGTTAGCGATTTTGAGGTTTCATCTGACTGAAATTGATTGGCTCGAGTTGCGACGCGAAGGTCACAGACGCCAACGCCTGACCCCGAATGGGATACAGGCGTTGGTTCCTTAGGCGCATACAGCGATTAGAGGTGCTCTTCGGCGTATTCGGCCAGAGGTGAGCGGAAGATACCTTCGAAGTGGATGCTTGCCGCACCCTCGTAGTCGCGGAAGCGCTCTACGATGTAAGTCAGACCCGAAGTGGTCGCTGTCAGATAGTTTGAGTCTATCTGTGCCAAGTTACCGAGGCAGACCATCTTAGTATTCTTGCCACAGCGAGTGAGAATCGTTTTGAGCTGCTGAGGGGTTAGGTTCTGTGACTCATCGATCAGTACAATTGCGTTCTGAATGGAACGTCCGCGAATGAAGTTGAGTGATTTGAACTGGATATTCGCCTTCTCGATCGCGTACTTCACACTGCTCTGCGGGCGCTCATCCTGCTCGTGCATCGCCTCCAGGTTGTCCTGAATAGCGCTCAACCAAGGGGTCATCTTCTCCTCCTCGGTGCCGGGCAGGAAGCCGATATCCTCAGCGACGGGTGGCGTGGAACGGGTCACAATAATCTTGTTGTAGCGCTGCTCCTCAATCACCAGTTCCAGAGCACAGGCCAGAGCGATCAACGTTTTACCTGAACCAGCAGCACCGAGAAGTATGGCTAGATCGATCTCTTCATCAAGCATCGCCTGCATCGCGAATGCCTGCTGGATGTTGATCGGTGAGATCCCCCAGCAGCTCTGATTCATAAGGTGATCGTAGCCGAGATCTTCAAGAATGACGTTCTCACCATCGACAATCGAAGTGCGTGCGGCAAAGTCCTTGGTGTCGTCGTAGATATACTCGTTGGGGTAGGTTTCCGGCAGCACAGAGCGGGCCACCTTGTGGTAGGTGTGTCCCTCTTTGTTGATGCTCTCGACATTCTCTACATCCTCCCAGAAGGGGTGGTCGAGATGCATATGTCCGGCAGGTAGTAGATCTATATCTGAAACCAACTGGTCGGTGCGGTAATCCTCACAGCGCTCAAGCCCTGCACCCAGGGCCTTCAGGCGCATATTGATATCTTTGGTAACCAGAATCACTTCACGTTGCGCTAGTGTTGACTGCAGGTGTAGAGCGCAATTGATAATGCGGTTATCTTTATTGTGATCACTCGGCAAAAACCCTTGGCGCGCGCCAAGCTCGTGGTCAGGGAAGATACTTAATTGGCCATGCTTGTCGGACGGTTGACCTTCAAAGCTGATCTGTACCCCCTTTTTGATCTGCTCGGGCTTGGTGGCTGCTGAGATAATGCGATCGATTTGGCGAATCGCAGCGCGCGCTTCGCCGGCAACACTTTTCTTTCGGTCTTTTATGTCGTCGAGCTCCTCGAGCACGGTCATTGGGATGCAAATGTCTTGCTCTTTAAACTCAAACAGGCACTTGGGGTCATGGAGAAGTACGTTGGTATCGAGGATATACAGCTTGGTTGCAGCCATCAGCAGTTCCTTATCGGCGGTAGGCTAGGAGTGTTCCGTCACTTACAACCTAATCCAATGCAGCGACTTTTACAAATGTCATCTTAATGTAATTTTGATGGGCTTAACTGCGGCCTGAATAACTTGCTAAATAGTGCGCTTGAGTCATAGTTATAGAGAAGCGCAGCTTTGTATCGAGGGCTTTTTTGAGTCGAAGGAGAGATACATGAATGAAGCTTTTGTAAACGCTAGCGTCAAGCCGCTGGAAAGTCTGGATATGCTCTCGCCGCATGAGGTTGAACGCCTGCAGGATCGCAGCGATTCTGGGGTTTATCCGCTATTTCGTCAGTGTGCACTCGCGGTCCTAAATACCGGCAGTGATATGGATAGTACGCGTGAAGTCCTCGAGCTATTCAAAGATTTCGACGTCCACATCTCGCTCAAACACCAGGGCGTCCAGCTAGAGCTGGAGAACGCACCGGCGCGTGCTTTCGTTGATGGTGAGATTATTCAGGGTATCCGCGAGCACCTCTTTTCAGTCCTGCGTGACCTGATCTATGTGGTTGATGAGCTCGATGAGGTGGGGCAGGGGCTGGCTCAAAGTGCTCAGCTCACCAACTTGGTGTTCCATATTCTGCGTCACGCCGATGCGCTGGCGCCGCATGTGCATCCTAATATTGTTGTCTGCTGGGGTGGCCACTCCATTGGTGAGTTTGAGTATGACTACACCAAGAGTGTGGGTTACGAGTTGGGCCTTAGAGGCCTGAACATCTGTACTGGCTGCGGCCCTGGCGCGATGAAAGGCCCGATGAAAGGGGCGATGATCTCTCACGCAAAGCAGCGTGTTAAAGATGCGCGCTACATTGGCATCACGGAACCTGGGATCATTGCGGCGGAGTCCCCCAACCCGATTGTGTCTGAGCTGATTATCATGCCAGATATCGAGAAGCGCCTGGAGGCCTTTGTGCGCTTGGGCCACGGCATCATCGTATTCCCCGGCGGCGCGGGTACAGCTGAAGAGATTCTCTACATGCTTTCGATTCTGCTGCGAGAAGAGAACCGGGATATTCCCTATCCGTTTGTCTTTACCGGTCCAGAGGGGAGCGAAGCCTACTTTGAACAGATCGATGAATTTATTGCTGCCACTTTGGGCGAGAGAGCACGTTCGATGTACGAAGTGGTCGTTAATGATCCAGCGCGCGTTTCCAAACTGATGAAGCAGGGACTGGATGCAGTCACCGAACATCGCAAGGCGGCTGGGACTGCCTACCACTACAACTGGGAGTTGTTTATCCCTGATGAGGTACAACATCCATTTGACCCGACTCACGCCAACATGGCGGGGCTGAATCTTCATAAAGATCAGCCTGATTACCTGCTGGCCTCAGAGCTGCGCCGAGCACTGTCAGGCATAGTCGCTGGCAACGTGAAAGAACCCGGTGTTCGGGCAATTGAGCAGTTTGGTCCGTTCCAGTTGGACGGTGATAAAGAGATCATGCAGGCGTTGGATAAGCTACTCAAAGCCTTTATCGAACAGCGCCGAATGAAGATCGACTACAGCTCGTACGTTCCCTGTTTCGAACTGGCCTGTTAGACCTTGCGTACCTTAAGAGCGCCTGTAGGTTACGACGGTGCGTTCGCTGGTGAAGTGGCGTAGATAGTGGGGCCCACCGATCTGCGGCCCAGTGCCCGATGGGCCTGTGCCCCCCATGGGCAGTGCGCCGCCACTGGCGCGTGGTTCAGGGTGATTGAAGTTGAGATTGCCGACGCGCACCTGACGCTCAATTTTGTGCCTCAATATTGGGTTGTCACTAAACAAGCTCAGACTTAACCCGTAGCCCGTACGATTGATCTCGTTGATGACGCGGTCGATATCGTCTCGACTGAAGCGGATCAGATAGAGTAGCGGGCCCGGAATCACCTCCTGCAGCTCATCGAGTGTGTAAAGTCGAATAACAGTTGGCGAGACATAGAGACCCTGTTCGTTCTGCTCCTGAGTGGGCTGCTCAGCTAAGATCCGACCTTTAATCCGCAGTCGCTCGATCAAATCATGCAGGGCGTTCATCCGATAGATACTGCTTACCGGGCCAAGGTCTGTCTGCAGACTCAGCGGTGAACCCAGCTGTATCAGTGAAACCGCATTGATGATGGCTCTCTCGTACTCCTCAGCAATCTCCTCCTCGAGGTAGACAACATGTGAGCAGAGAGGGTACTGGCTCGATGCGCTGAAGGACTCGTGTAGCAGGCGTGGCAGGTTAGCGTGGATCTCCTGATCACGATCGATCATCACCAGTGACTGACCTTCGGAGTTAACGGCTACAGGGATCAGCTGGGCGCCGGGTCGGTTAGCCAGTTGTGCACTGATCTCTGAGCCCTTGACCCCCAGCCCGGTGTAGATCACGCCGCTGACGCGGTAGTCCTCTAGCAACCAGTTTCCGATCTCACGCAGACCTCCGGGTAAAAAAGCAACCAACGCTGTCGGAACCAAAGCCTGTAGCAGGAGCTCAAACAGTCGCATCGAGGTCATTGAGGCGTTTTCAGCCGGCTTGACGACCAGCCCATTACCCGCAAGCAGCGCCGCGGTGCCCGAGCCAACCAGCTCTGCGACAGGGGTTTCGCTGCTTGGGATCGCGAGTATCACTCCGCGACCGTGCAGCTCGAGCTGATGTTGTGAGAACTGATCTTCAAACAGCGGTCGGTCGGCTAGTTGTTCCTTGGCAGCGCTGCAGTAGTAATAGGCGAGGTCTATTGCATCGCGCACTTCACCCAACGCATGTTTGATGGGTTTGCCGGTCTCATAGGCGAGCAGTGTCGCGATCTCCAAGCGCTTCTCATTAACCAGGCGAGCGAACTCCATTAACCGTCGACTGCGCTTCTCCACACTCTGCAGATCCCAAGCTGTCTGGGCCTCCTCAACCACGGCAAGGGCCTCGCGCACTTGATCTTCGTTGGGGATCATGCGCTGACCTATAATTTGATTCACATCCTGGGTCGCGCAGATATCAACAATCTCACTGCTCTTGCGCAGGGTGCCATTGATGACTGGCTGAACAGGTCGATCATCAGTGCATAGTGTTTCGACCTGAGTCGCTATTGCATCGGCCAAGCCGGGCTGGCTCAGCATAAAACCCTCAGCGCGCTGGCGTTCGTCTGCGAAGAGCTCCAGTGGCGTAGGTAGGTTGTCCAGCTGCGGATCGATTGCACTCCAGTGTGGTGCGCAGAAACAGGGCCACTGGTTTGCTTGAGCCCGTCCGAGCAGATCGGCGGGAGGGTCGATTAACATCGGCTTTAGCTCAGAGCCGGATTCACTGGCTAAAAGTTCGAAAGCGAAACGGTATTGGGCATCGATAAGTGCGCTGGAGCGCAGAATCGGATAGTCCGGCAGTGCTTCAATGAGTGCGCTGCGGCTCTGTTGCTCTAAATTGTCTCCACGCAACAGGCAGATCGGAATCTGGATCCCTTCGCTCTGGGCCAGCTTCTGTAACCAACCCAGAGTGGGAATCGCGCGCTTTGACGCACAACTGATGCAGATCCCGATTCGATCGCGATAGGCGCCGGACTGGATAAGCTGCACGAGCAGTTGTAGTTCAACCGATAGGCGCTCCTCATCAATCGGTGCCAGATAGACGGGGTCATCGCTCTCATCCGGGATCAGTGGCATCAGACGCTTGAGCAGGTCCTTCTCGATGCGAGGGTATATCAATGCGTTAAATCGCGGATGCAGATGCTGTGGATATATAAAGAGTGGAGAGGTATCACTTGCCTCAGTCAGATAACGGTTAAAGTTTCGATTGGCCTCTGCGTGATCGATTGGTTCGTACATCTCAAGCTCTGCGAGCGAGGGCAGTTCGGGGCTTTGGGGCTCGAGCGGGTAAATAAAGAAGGCCCCTAACGCCTCTTCGAGCTCAGGATCCGGCATATACAGATAGTGCTCAATAGCGCGGTAGAGAGTCTTCAGATCCAGTACTGAGTATTCATCTGACAGATAGATAGATAAGGGCAGCATCGACGTTGATTGGCCTGTCCGGATAATTTCTATTCAGTGTAGACCGGAACTTTCAGGGCGGTTAGTTAATCTTTATAGTAGAGGGCTATTCTTCGGCACTTCAGGCAGGCTGGAACAACGTGCGCCGCAAACTGGTAATCACACTTACAACGCTCCATGGTACTCGCCAGGTCACATTGGGGCAGGTTGCACGCTACGCTATCCTCATCCTATTGATAGTCGCCGGTGGCGCCTTTGCGCTTTCCAACTACCTCCTCATCCGTGCGACTGACGACTTGCAGATTCTGGAGTCTGAACATCTGGCCCTGGGTTCTGAATATGACCAGCTCAATATGACGTTGGAAGAGGTAACGGAGCAACGTAACCTACTTGAGGTGGAGCGCGAGGCACTGGAGGTACGGTATCAAGAGGCCCTCGGTAGCCAGCAGCTCTACTTGTCTGAGTTAGATAGTCTGACTGGCCGGCTCGAATCCTTAGCGCAGGATCGTGAAGCGCTCGAAGCACAGATGGAAGGTATAGCCAGCGAGCGTGAGACGCTCGAGGCTGAGATGAAGCAGTTGGCCCAGGCGCGCTTGCAAGATAACGAGTTGATGGATCAGCAGCTCGCGGCACTTGATGAATTAGCCCGCGCGCGTTCCGCGCTGGAGAACCAGAACGAGGAGCTGGCGCAGAGTTTGACTGAGCTCGGTGCAGCTCTAGGTCTTACCGATCAGCTTCAGGGGTTGGATGCAGCCGCCAGTGCCGCCCTGATTGAGGCGCGTGCCCGTGAGCGACGCATGGTGTTGCATATGATCCCCAATGGGCTGCCAGCACAATTTGAGCGGGTAAATAGCGACTTTGGCTCACGTATCCACCCAGTGACCAAGAAGAAGGCGATGCACCGCGGGGTCGACCTGAAAATGGCGAGGGGGACACCGGTCTACGCGACTGCAGATGGTATAGTGGAGACCGCCGGTACCGATAATAAGGGCGGGTTTGGTAAGATAATCCGCATTCAGCACAGTTTTGGTTTTAGGACCTACTATGCTCACCTAAACAAGCTGTTGGTGCGCCCGGGCGAATATGTGGTTAAAGGGCAGCAGATCGCTGAGAGTGGCAGTACCGGGCGTTCTACCGGGCCTCATCTACATTATGAGGTACGACAGCTCTGGACGGCACTGGACCCGGCGCCCTTCATGAGCTGGTCGCTGGATAACTACGAGCAGCTGTTTGAGCAGGTTGGAGAGATCAAGTGGGATTCCTTAGGAAAGCAATATCCGCTTCGCATGGCAACAACAGCGTCACAATAGTACCCAAGGGCGCGCGCCTTGCAGGTGAGTTGCTGATTGACGGCTCACTGCATATCAATGGCGAGTTCGATGGTCTGCTGGATACACACTCTAGTCTCATTGTAGGGCGCGGTGGTGTATTCAAAGGGCGTGCTCGGGCGCACGAGGTGCTGTTAACCGGTCAATTCGACGGTGAGCTGCAGTGTGACCGATTGCATGTTTTCAAGGGCGGTGTATTTCGCGGGCGCGTGGCGTGCGAACAGCTCCAGATCGAAGAGCATTCCGAGTTTTTAGGGGAGCGTATCTACCCCGGATTGGAAGCGACTGTGATCGAAGAAGTGCATGAGTTGCTGGAACAACCCATGTCTGCTCAGCAAGACGCTGACCCTGAGGTGACGCTGGATAACCTGCTGGACTCGCTGCCCACTCAAATAACACTCAAGGATGCTTAAGAAAGATCGATGTGTGAACTGCTAGGTATGAGCGCCAACGTCCCGACCGATATCTGTTTTAGTTTTGCCGGTCTGATGCAACGCGGGGGTGCCACAGGTCCTCACCGCGACGGTTGGGGTATCGGCTTTTATGAGGGGCATGCGCTGCGTGCTTTCCATGACCCCAATCCCAGTTTTGACTCGCCCATAGCGCAGTTGATCTGCAACTATCCGATCAAGAGCCACACAGTAATTAGTCATATTCGTCAGGCAAATGTCGGCGGTGTGAATCTAGAGAATACCCACCCGTTCAGTCGCGAGCTCTGGGGCTTTACCTGGACCTTTGCCCACAATGGTCAGCTTGATAAGACCCTGTTCGATTGGCCGCTAGAGTTCTACAAACCGGTCGGTACCACTGACTCTGAGTACGCCTTCTGTTGGTTGATGGGGCAGATTCGTAAAGAGTTTCCCGAGCGGCCGGCAGATATGGCAAAGCTGATGCACTTTATCGAGACTTGTGCAGCGAAACTCCGTGCTTTGGGTGTGTTCAATATGCTGTTGAGTGAATCTGAGTACCTGTTCTGTTACTGCACCACTAAGCTGCATTGGCTGACCCGCAAAGCCCCTTTTGGCGAGGCGCAGCTTAAAGATACCGAATTGGTGGTGGATTTCTGTAGCGAGACCCACGCGGATGATGTGGTCTCTGTCATCGCAACTGAGCCGCTGACCGATAACGAGCAGTGGCAAGCGCTGCAGACCGGAGAACTGCTCGTTTTCCGCCACGGTGAGCTGTCGCAACGTATGCAAAGCAGTGAGGTAAGTTAGGTTGGCCTTCACCAACCTCTCCGATTTCGTTAGTTGGCTGGCCGAGCGCCAAGCCGATGCGACAGCGCTGGTCTGTGGTGATGATTCGTTAACTTTTGAACAGTTGGATGAGTACTCCCGCAGCCTAGCGCTCTGGTTTAGCCGTGAGCTGGGCCTGCAACCGCATTCGCGTATTGTTGTGCGCCTGCCCAACGACCTGCATCTGCCAGTTACACTCTTCGCCGCGATACGCGCAGGTTTGGTGCCGGTGCTTGTGTCGTCTAACTCCAGTGCCCAGGAGGTTGAACGCGTAATTCGTGAAACGGGCGCGAAAGCTACCATCTCAGTACCTCAACAGGCGGAGCATCTGGCATTTTTTAACGCGTTTGAACAACCGCCGAAAATTATCTTTAGCGGCCGGCTCGATTTTGGCAACCTCCTGGAGCGCCGGTTAGGCCAGGCGATGCGGCCGTTTAAGATGCGAGTCGGAGACCACCCGGTGCGGTGGTTGTCGGAGGGCTTGGAGTACGGCCGTTCGATCTTCCACGCCTGGCCCAACACCCAGAGCAGTGACCTGGCACTGATTGAGTACACCAGTGGTACTACGGCCGCTCCCAAAGGGGTGATGCTGTCGCATGCCAACCTGGTTGCCAATATGATGCAGCTCAGCGAGTGCATGAGCCGTGCTGGCTCCAGCCGCCAAGAGCGCATGCTGATCTCATTGCCGCTCTATTTTTCGTACCCCCTAATGCTGCTGCTAACCAACTGGATGCGCGGTGGGGCTGTAGCGCTGGTGACGAACATCCGTGACAGCGCGCTGATCGCCGAGCAGTTTGATCGCTTTGTGCCTGAGGTGTTTGTGGGAATTAGCCCGGTCTTCATGGCGCTCTGTCAGGATCCGCTGTTCCCGCAACTGAGCTTTAAAGAGCTGCAGTACACTATCTGCGGCGGTGCCACACTGAACGAGCGCGCTGCGCAGCGTTGGCGCGAAATTACCCGCTCGCCTATTGCTCAGGGTTACGGTTTAACCGAGGCGTCGCCGGTGATCACCTTCGATATCGAGATGCGTGGCGTGGCAGGTTATTTGGGTAAACCGCTCTACCAAACTCAAATTCGTATTGTTGATGATGCGGGCGAGGTGCTTCCCACCGGTGCCAAAGGTGAGATACAAGTGCAGGGGGCGCAAGTGATGCGGGGCTACGTGGGGCAGAGCGAACGCGGTCTCTTCCCGTTTACCCCTGATGGTTGGCTGCGCACCGCGGATATTGGTCGACTTCACTCCGATGGCGAGCTCGAGTTGATTGAGCGCCAGGCCGAAGTGATTCGCGTGCCCGGTTTCAGGGTCTACCCCTCGGAGGTCGAGACTATCGTCAGCAAACATCCTAGTGTGTTGGAGTGTGCGGTGGTGGGCCTGCCCAATGAGGATGGCACCCAGCGGATAAAGCTCTTTGTTGTCACCAACGATAGGCGTCTCACTCAGCGGCAGGTGCGTGAATACTGTCGCCAGCGCCTGACACGCTACAAGGTGCCGGATCTGGTTGAGTTTAGAAACTCGCTACCCCACAGCGCCTCGGGTCGATTGCAACGTGCTCGCCTAGTGCAGGAGAGTCTGCCGGAGCCCTCGCTGACGAAGGCTCTAGCTGACGAAGACTCCGGCTGACGACGAGCAGCCCGTTAAAAACTGAACTGGGCGTAAAACTGTGAGTACGGTAGAATCCTGCCCCTTATTTTTGCCGTATAGCTGAGCCATGTCGCTAAAACCCCTCTACAACCAACTTGATGCCTGTCGTATCGCCGACCGTTTTCCGTTGCGCCAAGCTATTGGACGCCTGCAGGAGGGCGATGACGAGGCACGGGCTAAGGTTGAGGATCGTATTCTTGCATCGATGGAGCGCGTGCAGGCGTTTGAACTGCTAAATCAGCAGCCGATCAACTACCCTGATCTCCCTGTCTCTGAGCACCGTCCGGCAATACTTGAGGCGCTGCGCAACAATCAGGTGATTGTGATTGCCGGCGAGACGGGCTCAGGTAAAACCACACAGCTACCTAAGCTCTGTCTGGAACTGGGATTGGGTACCAAAGGTCTTATTGGTCATACCCAGCCGCGCCGCCTGGCTGCGCGCACTGTTGCTAACCGAATTGCAGAGGAGCTGCAGACGCCGCTGGGCGGGCGTGTCGGCTATCAGGTGCGCTTCCACGATCAGGTTAGTGACGAGACTCAGGTTAAACTGATGACCGACGGTATTCTGCTGGCCGAAACGCAGAATGACCGCTATCTGGAGAAGTATGAGGCGATCATTATCGATGAGGCACACGAACGCAGCCTCAATATCGACTTCCTGCTTGGTTACATCAAACGCATCCTGCCAAAACGCCCTGATCTTAAGCTGATCATCACCTCAGCCACTATCGATTTGCAGCGCTTCTCTGAGCACTTCGACAATGCGCCCGTGATTGAGGTGTCTGGACGCACCTTCCCGGTGGAGATGCTCTATCGTCCCTTACTGGATCAGCAGGATGAGGACGAACGAGCAATCGATATGCAGCAGGGGATTCTCAAGGCGGTTGATGAGCTGATTGAGATCGACCGTGCTAAAGGTGGCTCGGGGCCCGGCGATATTCTGATCTTCCTGCCGGGTGAGCGCGAGATTCGTGAGACCGCAGAGGCGCTGCGCAAAGCGCAGCTGCGCCACACCGAAGTGATGCCACTCTATGCACGTCTATCGCTGGCAGAGCAGAACAAGGTGTTCAGCAATTCTGGTCGATCGGGTCGACGAATTGTGCTCTCCACTAACGTGGCCGAGACCTCAGTCACTGTGCCCGGCATTCGTTACGTTATCGATCCGGGCTTGGTGCGCATGTCGCGCTACTCCTATCGTGCAAAGATTCAGCGCCTGCCAATCGAACCGGTGTCACAAGCGAGTGCTAACCAGCGCTCGGGTCGCTGTGGTCGAGTTGCCCCCGGCACCTGTATCCGCCTCTACTCGGAGGAAGATTTCAAAGCACGGCCTGAATTTACCGATGCCGAGATCCGTCGCACCAACTTGGCTGCTGTAATCCTGCAGATGCTACAGCTGCGCTTGGGTGATATTCATAAATTCCCGTTCATCGACCCGCCTGATAAACGCTTCATCAATGACGGTTATAAGCTGCTGGAAGAGCTGCAGGCGGTTGATAGTCGGCGTAACATCACCGGGCTGGGTAAACAGCTGGCCCGCCTGCCGGTGGATCCCCGTGTGGCGCGCATGCTGGTGGAGGGTCACCGTCAGCGCGCACTCAAAGAGTTGGTGATTCTTGCCAGTGCCTTGAGTATTCAAGATCCGCGCGAGCGCCCGGCAGAGAAACGCCAGGCGGCTGACCAGCAGCACAAACTGTTTGAAGATGATCATTCGGACTTCATTACTCTGCTAAATATCTGGAACGCCTACGAGGAGCAGCGCCAAGAGCTGAGCCAGTCGCAGCTACGCAAATGGTGTCAGAAGCACTTCTTGTCGTTTATGCGTATGCGCGAATGGCGCGATCTGCACCGTCAGCTGCACATCAGCTGTAAGCAGCTCGATCTTAAAGAGCTTGAGAGCGAAGCGAGTTACGAGTCGATCCATAAATCGCTGATCTCAGGCCTCTTGGGTAACCTCGGTTTTAAACACGAACGTAATGAGTACCTGGGTGCGCGTAACCGGCGCTTTAAGATATTCCCGGGTTCGGGCCAGTTTAAGAAGAATCCCAAGTGGCTGGTATCTGCAGAGCTGCTAGAGACCAGCGCGCTCTACGCCCATACGGTGGCGAAGATTGAGCCTGAGTGGATTGAACCCATCGCCAAACACCTGGTGAAGCGTACCTATCTGGAGCCGCACTGGGAGAAGAAGCGCGCGCAGGTGGTAGCCCAGGAACAGGTTCGCCTGTATGGCCTAACAATCGTGCCCGGTCGCACTGTGCACTACGGCGCGATCGATAAGCCGGTATCGCACGAAATATTTATCCGCTCCGCGTTGGTGGAGGGGGAGTACCGCACCCATGCGCCTTTCTTCGCGCACAACCAAGCGCTGCTGCAGCAGGTCGAGGCGCTGGAGGATAAGTCGCGTCGGCGTGATATTGTTGTTGATGAGGAGAGTCTGTACCAGTTCTACGCCGACCGTCTAGATGAGAATGATGGTGCTGAAGTAGTCAACGGCATAGGTTTTGAGGCCTGGCGCAAACAGGCTGAGCGCGATAACAAAAAACTGCTCTTCTTTACCGAGAAGGATGTAATGCAGCGCACGGCTGAGCACGTCTCCGCCGAGCAGTATCCGGATCAGGTGCAGCTGGAAGGGGTGGAGCTGGGGCTTGAGTACGCCTTCGAGCCCGGTAAACAGCATGACGGCATTAGTATCGATGTGCCTCTACCTCTACTGCCGCGCCTGGAGACCGAAAAGCTCGACTGGCTAGTACCCGGAATGCTGGCAGAGAAGCTTGAGGCAATTCTGCGAGGTCTGCCTAAACAGGAGCGCAAACACTTTGTGCCGATTCCCAATTACGTCAAAGAGCTGAGTGAAAAGCTCAGTTTTGGCGAAGGCGATCTGTTTGAAGCGATCTCCTTACAGCTGCTGCGCCTCTCAGGGCGCCGGGTGCCGGCGCAGCTGCTGCGAGAAGTAAAGCTCGATCCGCTCTACAAAACCAATATTCGCGTGCTGGATGCCAACGGTAAGTTACTGGGGCAGGGGCGCGACTGGGAAGAGCTGCAAGCGAAGTTTGGGGGTGCGGCGCAAGAGGCTTTGGACCGAGCGCCTAAGCAGCACTGGGGCGAGACCGGTCTAACGGATTGGAGCTTTGGTAACCTCGATAAGCAGGTGGTAGTCCGTCATGCTGGGGGTATTGAAGTTGAGGCCTATCCTGCACTGGTAGATGCAGGTGACTCGGTAGAGCTGAAGCTAGAGATGAATCTGCTGGATGCTGAGCGGGCGACCCTGCGTGGTGTGGCAAGGCTCATGTTGATCAGTATGCAGGCGCACGTTACCCAGGTGCGTCATCGCCTTCCCAAGCTGGCCCAGGCAGTGCTATACACCAATAAAGTCTTTAACGAGCGTCTGCTTCAGGATCAGCTGATGATCTCGGCGGTACTGCAGTTGATTGCTCAAGCAGAACTGCCAAGGTCAGAGGCGGCGTTCAAATCGCTACGTGACACAGTGTGCGCCGAGCTGTTCGACACCGCTGTTGATCGGGTTAAATTTGTGACTGAGCTGCACGCCAGCTATCACCGTATCAATAAGCAGTTGAGTGGCAAGGTGAACCTGCAGACCGTGCCGGTGCTGAATGACATACGGGCGCAGCTCAGTGCCCTGATCTATCCGCATTATTTGGCCGAGACACCACCGGATTGGTTGGCGCAGGTTCCACGTTATCTGCAGGCGATTGAGGTGCGTTTGGAGAAATATCAGCGCAATCTGCGCCAACAGGTACTCTGGAGCGAAGAGCTAGGGCAGTGGGCACAGCGCTTGCAGGCTGCCAAGGCAAAAGCCGAGACACGTGGAGCGGTTAGCGTTGAGCTGTTAGATATACGCTGGTGGCTGGAGGAGTACCGTGTTTCACTCTTCGCCCAGGAGCTAGGTACGACTTTTAAGATCAGTGAGAAACGTCTTAAGCAGCGGTTCACTGAGGTGACCGAATAATGCCCAACAATAGGTCGTAGCTGCATTGCACAATATGGCGCAATGACTACAATCAGAATTCAGATAGGTTTTAGGTATACCAGATGGCGTTCCCAACCCGAAAATCGACACACACAGCTGGAGTGATAGCGCTCTCAATTGCACTGATCTCCTCACCCGTGCTGGCTGAAGAGACGCATGAGACTGACCCCTGGGAGGGCTTCAACCGTGCAATGTTCAGCTTTAATGAGGGGCTTGATCGAGCCATCGTAAAACCGGTGACTCAGGGCTACCGCTTTATTATGCCCGACTTCGCTGAGCAGGGCGTGCACAACTTCTTTGAAAACATTGGTGACGTTAAAACGTTTTTTAACAATGTTTTACAGGGTAAACCTAAAGAGGCAAGTGAGGATTTGGGTCGTGTGATTGTGAACACAACTATCGGCATCGGTGGCCTGTTCGACGTCGCAACAACCTTTGGCATACCGAAGCATGATGAGGATTTTGGTCAGACACTGGGCACCTGGGGTGTAGAGTCTGGTCCCTATTTGGTTCTCCCTCTCTTCGGTTCGTCTAGTGTTCGCGACGGAATCGGTCGCATTCCTGATATGATGGTTGACCCGGTGCAGCAGGTCAGCGACGACGATACGCGTTTAGGCCTGCAGGTATTGCGCGTGATCGATACCCGCTCACAGCTGCTTGAAGCAGAGGGTGTCATTAGTGGTGACCGCTACACCTTCATCCGTGATGCCTACCTGCAACGTCGTGAATTCGAAATAAACGACGGTCAGGTCAAGTTCAACGCTGACGATTTCTAGCCAACACCGAATGAACCCGCAAGAACAGCGTATTCTCATCTACTCGGACGATAACGATACTATCGACCGAGTGATTGAGTTGTGTGAACGTTGTGAGGGCGGACTGTTGAGAATATCGGTCTGCCGTGACCAGAGCGAGCTGCAAACCCTCTTTGATCACCACGACTGCGCACTTGCATTTGTCGATATGGAAAACGACGTCTCAGCCCAAGAGATTGACCGTATCGCCTACAAGTTGAGTCCCAAACCGACCATAGCGATCGTTAGAGCGGGCACGGCTGAATCGATGCTGATGGCTATGCGTAATGGCGCTGATTCGGTTTTTACTCAGTTTGAAATGGCCGAGTCCCCCGCGCAACTGGTCTATTGTATCGAGCGACAACTGATGCGTGCCGCGCGGATTGATGAGACTGACTATCTTCGCGATACGCTAAGTAAAAGCCTAGAAGAGCTCAAAGCGGATCAGCGCGCTGCGCGCGAGATTCAGGAGCGCATATTGCCGGATGATGTCGAAGATATTGAAGGTTTGCATATTGAGTATGCAATGCAGGCGTCCTTGGTACTTAGTGGCGATTTCCTCGACATCCTGCGTCTACGAGATGGGAGGGTTCTCTTCTATCTGGCGGACGTCTCCGGTCATGGTGCCTCGTCCGCGCTGGTGACTGTACTACTAAAAAACATCACCAGCCGTGTGATGCGCTCCTACCACAACGAGAAGTCCACCACACCGGATAACCCCGATGCACTTTTGGCGCTATTCAATCGCGAATTGCTGCTGACCAGCTTAGGCAAACACCTAACGATCTTTGTCGGTCTGATTGACCAACATGCCAATTTGCTCGACTACGCGATTGGTGGCCATCACCCGATGCCAATACTCGTGCAGGGTGGCGCAGCACGCTCTCTAGGGGGGCGTGGTATGCCGATAGGGCTCTTTGAGGAGCCTAGCTTCGAGCGCCATCAGGTAGAATTAGATGAGAAGTTTGAACTCTTCCTCTTCTCCGATGGCATTCTTGAGGTACTAGGGGGTGACAATCTCGACGAGAAGGAGCAGAATCTGCGCACTTTGTGTGAACGGGCGGGCCAGACACCGGAAGCCATACTGCAAACAGTAACGGCCGAGGTGGAGACACAGCCTGATGATGTTGCAGTTATGATGGTTTCACGTAGATGATCGCCGACTCAGGTCAAATTCTTTTTGCAGTCCAGGATGGGCACTATGTGCTGAAGTTTCTGGGCGATGTGCGCTTAACGCTCTGCTCTAACCTAGATGAGCATCTGCGTTCCATTCTGCGCCGTGACGATATCACTGAAACCCTGATCGACCTGACCGAAACGAAGAACATCGACAGCACCTCCCTTGGCCTCATCGCCAAACTGGCCATCAAAAGCGCCAAATGTAACCTCCCTAAACCGACCCTGGTATCAACCAATCCCGACGTGACCCGTATCTTGCACGCGATGGGATTCGACTCGGTATTTCTGCTTTTGGAGGAGATGCCAGCAAGCTGTAAGGACCTGATCCAGGTGCCGGTGGTGCAGGAGTCAGAAGAGCAGGTGAAGCAGCGCATCATAGACGCCCATCGCGTATTGATTAGCCTCAACGACGCCAACCGCGACGAGTTCAAAGACCTCATCACCGCGCTAGAGTGCAACTAGACAGCCACTTTGCTCGAGCGACGTACACGAAGTGTATTTCGCGAACTAGCTAATCCGTGAAACACCGTTGATGGTCGTGAAGTGCGGCTAGGTCGCACATCACTGCTACAACGCTTCTGCTAAAGCGCGTCCCGAATCCGCTTTACCAACGCCAAGGCCGCAGGATTATCTCCATGCACGCAGAGCGTATCTGCACGCACTTCGAGTCGGTTGCCTGACTCAGTCACAACGAGCTGATCCTGAGCTAGGAGCAGTGCCTGCTCTAACGCCTTATCTTCACCGTGTACTGCATGCGCCTGTGAACGCGCAACTAGCTTACCCTCATCGGTGTAAGCTCGATCAGCAAAGGCCTCAAACAGCAGTTCCAAACCATGATCCTGCGCTTCTATGAGATGTTGTTCCTGCTCGGCGGTGGCTAACAGCATCAGTTTGAGCGGGCGGTAGTAAGATGAGAGCGCACGCATCACACTGGCGCGAATAGCTGCGTCGGCCATCATGTCGTTATACAGCGCACCGTGTGGTTTGACGTAAGCGAGCGGGTGATTGAGGCTCTGGGCGATGCCGTCCAGCGCACTAATCTGAAACAGAATCTGCGCCTCAAGTTCGTCGGCGCTCATCTCGATTGAGCGCCGGCCAAAACCTTGCAGATCGGGGTAGGAGGGGTGTGCACCCGCTTGAACGCCAGCCGCTTTGGCTAGCTCAAGCGTGCGTCGCATCGTCAGCGGATCGCCAGCGTGCCCGCCACAGGCGATATTGGCTTGGTCGAGCAGCGGCATAAGCTGCTCGTCCATACCCATCGTCCAAGCGCCGTAGCTTTCACCGAGATCTGCGTTCAGTAGCATCAGTTCGTCCAAATTTTTTTGTAGGAGCGAAGTACGCAAAGCGTATTTCGCAACCAACTCATTGTAGCGTCTTGCGGCTGCGCCGCATAACCCTCCTACACAAACGCCTCTCTAGGAGCGATCTGCAGCAAAGCTGCAGGTCGCGACTGGTGTTACGACTTCGCCAACAACTGTTCCAGCTTAACCTGATCCGCCGCAAAACCACGGATACCCTCAGCCAGCTTCTCAGTCGCCATGGCGTCATCATTCTGCGCCCAGCGGAACTCGCCCTCAGATGGACCATGTTTCCCATCGCTGCTAGAAGCCTTAGCCGCGTCCAGACGATGCTCAACCTCACCCTGAGTTGCTGCCAGCTCTTCAAGCAGGCCAGGCCCAATTGTCAGACGGTCACAACCAGCCAGCGAGATAATCTCGCCCGTGTTGCGGAAGCTCGCGCCCATCACAACCGTGTCATAGCCGTTCGCTTTGTAGTAGTTGTAGATGCGCGTAACCGACTGCACGCCTGGGTCGTTATCACCGCTGAAATCTGCATCTGGAGACTGCTTTTTGTACCAGTCCAGAATACGGCCGACAAATGGAGAGATTAGGTAGGCACCTGCATCAGCACAGGCCTGGGCCTGAGCAAAACCGAACAGCAGAGTCAGGTTACAGCGGATACCCTCTTTTTCGAGTTCACGCGCTGCCTGAATACCTTCCCAAGTAGAGGCGATCTTGATCAGAACACGATCTTTGCTGATACCCTGAGCGTCGTAGAGCTCGATCAGGCGGTGTGCTTTGTCTAGTGTCGCTTTGGTATCGAACGAGAAGCGCGCATCAACCTCAGTAGATATGTAGCCCGGAACGATCTTTGTTATCTCAGTGCCGATCAGCACCGCCAGGTAGTCGGTCATATTCGCCAGCATCTCAGCGTCTGAGCCGCCTTGTGTCTGCGCCCAAGCGCGCGCTTGGTCCAGCAGTGGAGCATATTTAGGGTCCTGGCTCGCTTTAAGTAGCAGTGATGGGTTAGTGGTTGCATCCTGCGGTGTGAACTGACGAATCGCGTCGATATCACCGGTATCTGCTACAACGGTTGTCATCTGCTTTAGAGCACTTAACTGGTCCATTCTAAATCCTTACCTTGTTGGGTCTTACAAGAAATTACTTATCTTCGACAAATTTTAGCGCTTCGCGGAACACTTCAACGCCCGCTTCGCGCTTGTGGCCGTTCTCACTCAGGTAGCGACGGAATTGCTTACCGCCGCGCTGCCCGTGGAACAGGCCCAAAAGATGTTTCACCACACCGTAGAGCGACCAGCCATCAGCCATACGTCGCTCAATGTGCGGAATAAACAGCTCAGCCACCTCATAGCGGCTGGGTATTGCATGATTATCTGCAAACAGAGTGCCATCTACCTGGCTCAGGAGCGGGTAGGGGTTCTGGTACGCCTCGCGTCCTATCATCACACCATCCACCTGTTGCAGATGTGTGACACACTCATCCATCGTTTTTATGCCACCATTTATGACGATTTCAAGCTCCGGGTAGAGCTGCTTAATGCGGTAGACATAGTCATAGATCAGCGGCGGAATCTCACGATTCTCTTTGGGACTCAGGCCCGCCAGAATCGCCTTCCGCGCATGGATAGTGAAACTATTACAGCCCGAACCTTTTACGATCTCAACGAACGCCTGCAGCAGCTCGAAGCTATCAAGGTCATCGATGCCCAAGCGATGCTTAACCGTCACAGGTATATTGGTGGCCGCCTGCATCTCTCCCAGACACTCCGCCACCAATTGCGGATGCGCCATCAGACAGGCACCAATCATATTGTTCTGCACCCGGTCCGACGGACAACCTACATTGAGGTTCACCTCATCGTAACCAAACTCCTCAGCCAGCTTGGCACACTGCGCCAACTCAGCCGGATTTGAGCCACCGAGCTGCAGCGCAATCGGGTGCTCGGATTCGTGGTAACTCAGAAACCGAGCCGGATCGTTGTGCAGCAGCGCACCCGTCGTTACCATCTCTGTGTACAGCAGGGTGTGACGCGACATCAGACGGTGGAACACACGGCAGTCGCTGGTGGTCCAGTCCATCATCGGTGCTACACTGAACCGTCTATCGACTGTTTTTTCAGTATTTATGCGGGTTTTAGCTTGTTTTTCAAGCATTTTCACTCTTTACGTTTTGCCTCGTTTTGCCTCGTTTTCACTCGTTTTTTGTGACGTAGTGCGACAAAAGTGCGACAATTTTTCCGCGGAGTGCGACAAAAAAACTATACTTACCTCATAGCATTTAAGGAGGCTTTTATCGTGGCGTCGATCAGAAAACGAGTCGGAAAGAAGGGCACTTCGTACGCTGCAACGATCCGGCTAGGCTCAGGTGGTAAAGGTTACAGCGAGTCAAAAACTTTTCCAACTAAAGTAGAGGCGAAAAAGTGGGCAACGACAAGAGAATCAGAGATTTTAAGCACTGGAGTATCAACGGCCAGGTACGTACATGCACCACAGAGCCTCGCAGAGGCTATATCGCGTTATCGCAGAGAGCTAGAGGATTCACCGAAGGGGGTCGGCAGGAGTAAGAAATCAAATCTCAAGCGTATGGAAAAAATGGAGATTCTCAAAGAGTTGCCGTTCCGTGAGCTTGATTCAGACATGTTGATTGGATTCATACGTCACCTATTGAAAGAAGAAGAGCTTCCCGACGGGCAGATAAATAAGATGAGCCCTGCGACGGCAAACGAATATTTGGGAAATATCCGTACGCTATACAACCATGCTGATCTCGGCTGGTCGCTGGGTGAGTTACCCTTAAAGGCGATTGATAAGGCTACGAGACATTGTCGAAATCTTGGACTAGTCGCTAAGCCCGTTCGGCGAGTCTTTCGTCCGAGTATTGATGACCTTAATGCTGTTTTGAGCTACTGGAGTCGCGAACGTACAGGAAAGGCCGCCAGCTCGAAATCGAAGCTTCCGATGCGCTTGATCGTACTTTTTGGCATATTCAGCGCTCGGCGAATATCAGAAATATGTCGGCTTCGGTGGGAAGACTTAGATGATGACAACAGTCGTATTCTCGTCCGTCAAATGAAACACCCGACTAACAAAACCACCAATGATGTTTGGGTCACTTTACCTCCGCGAGCTATGGGGATTATCAAAAAAATGCCTCGTGTGGATGATCGAATTTTTCCTTTCAATGACAAATCGGTGGGGAACGCTTTTACTCGCGCCAAAAAATGGGCAAAAGTCGACGCGCAATTTGTGTTTCATACCTTACGTCATGAGGGAACCAGTCATTACTTTGAATTGGACCTTGGTGTCGAGAAAGTTTCTATGATCACGGGTCATCAAGATTGGGGTTCGATGCGGCGCTACACACACCTTATTGGTATGAAAACCTTCGATAAATATAGTGATTGGAGCTGGTTGAAGTATTTTAATTTGGAGAGCTTGCCGGCTCATCCCGGTCGATGAACACCTGAGATAAGACTGCTGGTCGGTTTGACTATTGGTCATGCCTTACTCAGATTGTTGGAGGAGTGTTTAATTGTTACCCAGACAGGGGGCAGTCTCGCTAAGTATTAACCGAATGTTTATTGATAATTATCCAGTGAAGTCCAGCCCTGCAGTATCAGTGTCCTTATCGGAAAGACTAGATATCTTTGACGTCATCTAATCGGCGGGCGTTTATCGAGCCAAGCTTGCGAGTTCTTCATAGCCCAATTAATGAGGTTCTGATCTTTTGCTGCTCGAGTACACAGGCGGTCTCGGTCAGGGACTATGCCCGCGCGCCACAAATTCCCTATTTCAACACGTCGATAAATTTTTTTTTCGACCGATTATTTAGATTTTGTCGAAAAAAATCGTACCCCGTCTTCCAGTAGTTCATCAAAAACGAGGAGCGCCGACAACGCTCCCCGCAACCAGTTAAGGCAGTTTGTCCTCCCCTCGCTCGAGAAGTTGTCGGAATTGCAGATCGCTTTTGCTTTCCTCACGCCGGATGATATCGCCGTTCTTTAAGCACTCGTCTAAGACTTCGCGAACAAGAGGTTTACCTACAGAGGTAAGTTTGCTTAGTCTATCTCTGAGCGCTGTTATACCCAGCTTTCCGTTCGCCCCGCGGTCACGGTCCAGTTCGGTCAAAATTGCGAGATTTGAAAGACAGTCTCGGACAGCCTGCTTCTTTGCTTCGGGTTCAACAGGCTTTGACTGTTGACTGTCTTGCACCTCGTTCCAATAATCTCTAGTTATTAAGAAAGGTTCCACTATCCTGACTGGTTCATCAACAGCGACGCCATCGTCATCTGGAAGTGTAAGTGTGTTCGTCCGAGAATTGGTGAAGATCAGTCCGTGATAGTCTGTAGTTGGCCGCACTTTTTCTTGGATTAAATATGTGTTCTCATCATTCGAACTTAACTTACAAAACTGGAATGAAGCGTGAGTATTCGCAAGTAGAGCGTTGGCACCGCGCGGGCTCGCGTTTAGCGCACCTTTGCTGTGTTTAGGGGTATGGTGAATAAACCATAGTGGTCCCTGCTTTTCAAATTTACGTTGAAGACACGATAGCAAGGCAGATACCTCGCTATTGTTGTTTTCCGAGATGGAGAAGTTCGAGGCAAAGGTATCCCATATCCAAAGAACTCTATCGTGCTCTTTGATGAAACCGTCAGCTCGCAACTCTGAGAAGATCCGGTCACAGAAGGCAGGTGCGGAGCCGGGGTCTATGCATGCGTTGTCATAGCTTGTGAAGGACTGCTCCAGCAGGGTAGTCTCTGCGTAGCGAACATCGATCGCCATCAATAGCTTTTCGATTTGCTCCTTATCTTCGGTGAAAATTACGATTTTGTACGGTGTCGAACAGTACAATTCGTCAGTCTGCGTGTGTCCCATTATGTACGGAAGTAGCGACATCAAAGAGGTTGTCTTTCCAATCCCAGTTGGACCGTATAGCATCGTGAGCGTTTGGTTCGGAATACACCCGTGTAAAATGTACTCTGTCGCTTTGGTTACCTCGTTTAGAGGGCGGCTGTATTTTGTTCGATTAGATTTGCTCATAATAAATCCTTAAGTTAATAAAATATCAGTTGTTTGCATTTCAGGATTGTCGATGCCAAAAAGCGCAAGCCGATGAGAGCCGTTGCGTAGAGCACAAGTATTCGGTTTGTGAATCGTCTGAGTTGAGACGAGCCGAAGCTCTCAGAAATGGCGTTTCAGTGGCTTACTGGAGGAATTGGAACCGAACAGGTTCAGCTGGCAATGTGATTAGGTCGATTCAGTTTTTACGCGAAATGAATCGTGTTTAACTGTGAACCTTTTCGAAGCGATCCTTAGCATCATCAGCGCGTTGATCGAGATAGTTTGCAAGGTCGACTAGACGAACCATCCGTGGCGCCTTTTGGCTATCAGACCCCCTAAAAACTGGGATGGGGGTATCAAACGTGCGTGCGGCCTCCTGCGCGTGTTTGTTCGTTGTGTAACCGAGATAGTGATAACAATCACTGAGTTTGACGGCGGCGCTTTCGAACTCAGCCATCAGTAAGAAAATTGTGTTCATAAAGTTTTCTCCAAGGAGTTAAGCTTCGGAGACCAACCGAAAGCGATTCAATTGAAAATTCATAAACTCCCGCCACGAGTTGATCGCTCGCGGCTCGCTCTTAGATTCTGTGTCTCGCCGGTCCTTACAGCTCTTTGACAGAAAAACAATGACTAAACTTTGGCTCTGATGTTGCGGCTCATCTGACATCAGCGACACGTGCACGCAAATCTGAAAAGAGAACGTGGTGTGCTTCTGGATCAGCGAGGTGGTCAGTCAATTCAGGGTCGTTAGTCAGATCGAGAGTCGCGTCAGCTGCGTCATAACCAGCTTCAAGCTTCACAACAAAGTGAAACTTGGCACCGGACGTAGCACCCACTTCAACGATCTGATCAACACGACCAATGGCAAAAACAACTTCGTTTCCGTTGCTGTCATTGCCAAGCAAGTAGATTTCACGTACTTGCTGCGTCTCTTCTACCGCGCCACTTGGCACTGAGCCAACAAACTCGTAGAAGCCGCCTGACAGCAGGTCTACACGGTCTAAGACGCCCTGATACAACACGTCGTTTGTCACGCTGCGTGTCGGATCAAGCGCACCCGCCGTCGCTGATACAGCAAAGTCAGTCGGCGCAAAATCCCAGCCCTGACCGGACGCAGTCGTCTGCGCCAACTCAAGACCTGAGTCGGTGATAAAACCTGAAATCATCGGGAAAATCCTCACAATGTGCGGGGCTGAATCGCCCCACACTCGCTCAGTGATAGAAGAGAGAAAAGCGCACGTTACGTGATCGTAACGCGCAGGTTTTTAACGAACGGAACAGCATCAGGCTTGCCTGTGAGACGAATCTTCACTCGAATAAACGGATCAGTAACGTTCTCGACCTGATAACGACGATCAGCCAGCTCAAAACCGTCTTCAAACGTGTTGTCTCGCACAGGTGTCAGCGGATCACCAAAAACAGAATCTTGCTGCACAGACACCTCAATGCTTGAACCCATCGGCTCATACTCATCGAGGGTGATCGTCACGGTTGCAGGATTGCCGTCTTCGTTAAGCACTGGAATGGCACGTGTGATGTACTCGGCGCTCTCACGAACTTTGGTGAACATTAGGCTGACGTCAGACATGAGAAATGGCGAGTCATGCTCAGTACCATACAACACCGCCTGTACCGTTGCGTTACCTTGGATAACACGCGGGAACGAGCGCGGTGATTGCTCCTGAAGGTCAATAATCTGTCCGTTAGTGAACTTAAGCTGCACGCGCACGTCGGTCTCAGCCGAGTTACGCCCCGCTTGGAAATTCGCTAACAAGTCAGTCGACGGTGGAACACTGATCGACCCTAGCGTTAGCGTGGTCTGTGTGCTCTTGAACTTCGCACCGTACACCTCCATCTTCATGTCAGTGTCTTGGTACGGCGTCCATGTTTTGAGGTTCGAGGAACCCAACAACACACCTGTTAAGAACGACTGAGAGGTAACCCAACCCTTGCCAATGCGAGGATCGAAACCACCTAACTTGCTGACCATGACCTTTGAATCAGGCTCATCAGTACCGACGATAATGGCGTACTCTTCGTTCGCCTTGAGATAGACCGGATAGTCGAACTTAATCATCGTCGGCAAACCGTCCGTCGCCATATCAGGATTAACCACGACGCTTGAACGCGGAATAACCTGTTCAATGAGCGTATCCTGAGTCGGCACACCGTTTTCAGTCTTAACAATCATGCAAAATAGGTTCTCATCGCCAACCGCTGTAAACCACACAGCGAATTTAGTGATGTAACGTGATTCTGAAAGTGTGAAGGTCTGAGCCAACGGATCGCGACCGGCAGCTAAGCGACACCGAAGCTTACGGGATGCCAACTCACGGTTCGCCGCCGACATAAACTCTGCTTCAAGCTGAACAGGCGTAGCGGTCTTAAGGCGACGCATCCAATAGATGAATCCCCGATAATCAGGCTTACGGCCCAGAACATTCTTATAAGCGTTGATGACGGTAGTACGGTCAGTCGTGCTGTTGTTGCCAGCAACTGTCTCCCCAATCGTGTAACTTGTCGAGCGTATATCTGAATACACAGAGTTTCCGCTTGGCGTTACCGCAACACGACGTACCGGTGGTCGCGCGTTAACTCGATTAGCAATCACCGACTTAACCGAGTCCGATATCGACTTGATAACACGCGTTATTGGCGCTGGCGAACGAGGAGATGCATTGACTGTAGGCTCACCGATATACACGGTTTTACCCTTCTCAACCGTCTTAGTCATCGTCGTTGATATCATAGTCTGGACGTTAGCAGTGGTTTTCACGCCAACAGTTGAGACTTTGATCTCACCACGACCGGTGTACGTCGACTCACCCATCTGACCATACTCGCCAAAGAACTCAACAGGGTATGAACCCGATGGACGTCCCTTGGGCACCATGAAAGTAACTCTAGCTGGGTCTTTTTAAGAGTTGTCGTAATATAGTTATAGCGACCAATGATCGCTAAGCCAAACGTCTATGTCGATTGCTCGATATCGGATGGTATTTTTGCTAACGACGTAATACGGGAGTGCTGGCTTTCCGAGCAACGAACCTGTTTTGCGAGCGTTCCTAAGTGTTTTTCGGTCCAGTTTCAATTCCAAAGCAGCTTCTGTTTCGTTGTAGTAAACCTCGGATCCTTTCATACCGAGAACCTCCGGTCGCCAGTTTGGGAGTAGATCATATTTACTACCCTGTACACATCTACCAGAGCCTCACGCCTCGCAGCTTCAAGAATCCTGCGACTGTAATGCGATTTTTGATGCATATCGGTACACATTTTCCAGAATCTGTTTGAATTAGCACTGACAGGCTCATTTCGCTTTTTGTCCTTATAAGCGAATGCTATCGCAGCCTCGAGCGGTGTATTAACATTGTCGTTATGCCACTCGTGCTCAAGAAATGAGTTGAACAAGTGCTGCTTTGGTAGGTTTAGGGTTGAGATGTAAGTTTTCATCTCGGCCTCTTCGATTACAAGCGTTCGTTTAAAATAACCAAAAAACTGGTCGACGAGTTCCTCTAAGTAGCTGCACTCGCTGTTGCTATCTAAAAAAGCGTCTGTAAGCGACAGTGTTTTCTTTGGACGTAGGCGTTTCTCCAATCGATACAATGACAAGCCAGACTTTGAGGGTTCGTACCTGTTGATTGATTTACTGTTCATTGGATCGTGTGCACCTTTGTCGTAAAAAATAAAACTATCATCGTCGCGACTTTCTTTGCGGTGAAAATAACGCGAAGTTTCAACCTTGCGATCCGTGACTGGTTTTTTAATAACTGTTGCGGATACATAGCCACGAGTTGCCTCCATATTTATCGCTAGATCTAGTCGCGTTATGCGAAAGCTATCAGCTGGGCACCTTAAGGTGTCGCATAACTTACGAAAGATTTCGAAGTCGCTCGGAACGTCTTTACGACTCGGGTTAAATTTAACAATCAGCCGCGGGTAAAAGCCGGGTTTAGGTCTATAGCGGACGCTAAACCCACTCCTCCGAGTCGTGTAGTAATGAGTTGAATCATTTCTCTCTATGAATTTCAAAGACTTGTCGTCAGAAGTCATCTTTTTGAGTGCGTTGGAAAGTTCATCGCTTGACTGATTTGACAGACTTAACTGGATCTTATCCACGTTGACATGATGTAAGTTCATCATTACCTCTTAGCCTAAATTTTGGTGTGTTCACAAGCGATGGTATGTAACTGTTTTCCTCCGCTTATACAGTAATAGGGGACTTGCCCCCCAATGGCGGCACCGACTTGCTTGGCTAGCAGTCTGCATCCCCAAAATATCGGGTATGTGTGAGCCACCAGTAAGATATTCGGAGCCGGCGGAACGGCTAAAAACCTGCTTTTGCAGCATTGTCTGAAGCCTTTGCTAAACCTAGTTGATCTGGCGTTTTCCCGATGAACAGGTGTGCAAGGCTTCCACTTAAGCCAAGTGGTCGATCCACTTCTCTGAGCAGAAGGAAGACCGAATGACCTCAGGTGGTATCTCGTGAAAATTTGGCTTTGACTGAACGGTGAGAAAGCGGTGAAACGGGAATGAATGTAGAAATGTTGGTCTCGCGAGTAGAGATTATTGATAGGTGCATGGGTACCACTAAACATTGCGGTTGCAGCTGTTCTTGTTTACCTCTTCACTCAGGCTGCAAGCTAGATGTGATAGTGCTCATCATTGCTTGGTAGCTGGAGATACGATAAGTGGGAAAACTTAAATCGGGGGATATCCTTGAACGCATATCCCTCCCAATTCAGCTAGATCGACGGAGGGTCAAGAAGGTCGTTCTTGTGACGTGATGTACCGTAGACTTCCCATCAGATTCTGAGGCCGTTTTACAAAAAGCTGACGAATGGTTTTTTGAGATAAACGGCAATATTCCCGCAAAAGCCGCCATTCGCAGAGGTTTGGCATCTTTTCAATATGCACCGCGTATTGCGTCGCAAAATGCAAAACCTTTGGTGTTAGTGATACGTGAGCCCTTCTTAGGTAGCCCGCTGCTTTAGATCAAGTGCGTCCGATTGTGTAGCGCAACGAACCGGCTCTGGCGCGCAACCTCTAGGAAGCGAAGGAGGCGGATATATCTCATTAGCCCATAAATCAGTACGACTTTTTCGTAACTTACCCAAGGCTGCCGTTGCTTTGGCTTATTTCTTGCTCATCAACGAGACTAGATTGCATGCCTCTATAAGTATTAAAGGCTTCAATCCATTATTTTAAGAAGAAATGATTAGGCTTATGACGATTAATTCCACTCCACCCACCCTTGAAAGTGTGCAAGCTGTGCCAAGCGAGCAGGATACCAAAGTTCTGCTTGCCTCTGTTCAAGATGACATACTTGCCATCGGTCTAAAATCGCTAGCCGTTTTCGCTGTTCTTGTTCTCGGTGTAATTTTAGCGAGCCAACCGCCGAATATTGCAATTGCATTGTCATTCCCTCTGTCGTGGCTACTACTTCTCGTCATCGCTCTTAAGTTCGCTCGGCTCAGACAGAAAGTGGGGTTGATTATAGCCCTCGGCTCGACGCTCATGGCTATCCCGCTGGTTTTCACAAACGGTTTGGCACCGGCTGTTCTGATGCCGCTGGCCCTTCTAATTCCGTTGACTTTAATGAGGGGCTGGATTCGACTTGTCTCGATAATTGTTTTGGTTTGCTCCGGCTTTTTCGTGCCATTCTCAAAAGTCCCCTACGATCCCGCTGTCTGGTTGCGTCTTATGGTCACGCTGGTGGTACTAGGCGGAAGTTCTATCGCGATTATTCGCTATCTAGAAAAATTGATGGTTAAAAACAGACTCCAGTTTGAGAAACTGATCAAAGCACTTCAGCGTGCGGAGCAATTTAACCAAGACTTGTCCCGCTCACGTGAGAGACAATCTCAAATGTGCTCGATCATAGGGCATGAACTCCGGACACCGCTCTCGTCAATGAAGATGATGGAAGATGCGATGGGGCTCAAGGACATTGGGGAATACGGACGCAACATCTGTGATTCAACCGACTCGTTGTTGGCGATTGTTGACGACCTACGCACCGTAATTAACCCAGAAAAGGCGCATCAAGCCGCAGCGGTGGTCGACAGTCCGTTTGATGTTTTAACCAGAACGACCCAGTCTCTCGAGGGGCTCTACGCTCAACAGGGCGTTAATGTGAAGGTGAATTCGGATCAGTTATCGCACTCGCTCTGTAAGTTCAACGCTCAGGCATTACGCCAGAAAATCACCAACCTTACCAAGAATGCCGCGATTCACGCGGATGCCGATACTGTCTGGGTCGATTTGCAGGCTCAACCCCTGAATGACACACAGATTGCCCTGACGCTGGTTGTTGAGGATAACGGTAAAGGCATTCCTGAAGATTTGCGCGAGGCAGTATTCGGTGCATTCAGTCGCGGTGATACGCGCGCGGAGGGCACAGGTTTAGGGCTCTACATTACCCGTGAGCTCGCTGAGAAGCTCGGCGGCTCGGTTGAGTACCTCGAGAGCGACAAAGGGGGCGCGGGCTTTAGAGCTGAGTTCACACTTGATTTACATCTAAGTGCAGAAGAACAGGAACAGGTTGAGGAGTCCGTTCCTGTAGCGCTACAAGGCAAGCGTATCCTGTTCGCCGAAGACCAGAAAACACTTCAGCTACTCACTAGCAAACTTCTAAAAGATGCCGGCGCCGATGTCGTAGTGTGTGATAACGGCAAGCAAGCACTCGAGGCCTTCCATGAGGGCGAGTTCGATATTGTACTCACCGACTTAATGATGCCTGAGATGAACGGTGATGAGCTCATTCGCCATATTCGCGCTGAGGGTTTTGCTGGGCAGGTCGTGGCGTTGACGGCGGCCATTATCGGCAAAGAGACGGATATCTTGCTCCAGGCCGGCGCGGACGCAGTCTTGAACAAGCCACTAAATATATATGAGATGAAGCGTACGATAGCGGCTTCAGAGACCAAGGAGGGTGATGCAGCATGAAACGCAGTGTCCTGATTATCGATGACGATCAAATTACGGTTGAAGCAGTACGCGAGATGCTGGAGCCGTACTTCAAACTGTTCTTCGCGATTGAGTCTCGAACCGGACTGGATATCGCTTTACGCCACAAGCCAGATCTTATTCTCATTGATCTTAAAATGCCCAAGCTCGGCGGCTTCGAATTTATTGAGGCCTTCCGCGCACTGTCGCACGATCCGATGCCGTTCATCGTTATGTCGGCTCACACGAGCGATGAGATGAAACAGAAAGCCAAAGACCTCGGGGTTCTCTACTTCATTGAAAAGCCACTGAATCCAACCTTCTTACCTTTGGCTATCGAAGCGATATTTGAGGGGTTGGACCTGCAAAAGCAGCAGGATTCTGAATGACCGAAATGGGCAAATTCTTGCTGCTTTATCTTTGGCATATTTTTTGCTAATGATGAGCAAAATTTCTGTGAAATGAGCATTCAGAGTATGATTTTTCGACGTCTACTCGCGGCGATTGTTATTTAGTCGATGCCCGTAAATCAATGCTAGGAAGAAATTAATGCCCCAAGCTTTTAAGAACAGACGGCGCGCTAGAACGCTATTTGCATCTGCAGCAAGTCTGTTTACTTTCGTGTTTATTCTTCTACTTTTACAGTTGACTCAATCTCAAGATGAATCTCGTCAGAATTGGGAAGAGGCATCCCGCACATTCAACGATGCAACACCAAACATCGACCTAATCTATGAGTCGTTACAGCCTGGGCGAATCCCCGAGTATTTGTTGTTTGCAACACACGACGGTCAGCAAAACTACTTTTACATAGCCGCTGGTGCTGCCAAAGCGCCTCTTGAAGCTGTCGAGACCCTTCAAGCGACCTTTCGTAGTGATTCGGTGGCGCAGCCAATCCTTACCAAGCTACATGGTGCGCTCACTGCGCTAAGCGAACTCCTATTAACCGACAGACAGCTAGTTGATGCCGCACGGGATCTTCTTTTCTTCGACCCCTCCGAAATGCAACAGGTTTATAGCGAAATTCAGCTTTTGAGAAGTATCGCTCGTGAGTCGGTTCGTGAGTT
>Ga0209137_1000301_pt1 | contig 54392 bp, 50 predicted proteins | sample SaaInl5LU_22_DNA_FD_184642 | JGI IMG/M metagenome (GOLD analysis project Ga0209137, IMG submission 184642) | Marine microbial communities from expanding oxygen minimum zones in the Saanich Inlet - ESP_105LU_22_DNA (SPAdes) (version 2) | ecosystem: Environmental > Aquatic > Marine > Intertidal... | reverse complement strand
ATACACGCTACGCGTTGCTCCGCTGTGCTGCGCCGCGTGCCATGCCGTGCCGTGCCGTGCCAGAAAACCTGGAACCGTGCAGGGAATCAGTACCTCAACATCAGTACCAAGACCAGGACCGCAACCCCAATCGTCAACCCGAACCAGAAAAACGACAGGGGGACTGGGCAAAAAGATTTGACTTTAGTTACAACCGGTGGGGCGAATATCGTATATACAACCCTTCAGTTCTATATATCTTACAAAAAATTTTACACTGTGTGACGTTAGGTACTTAATTAGGTATTTAATAGTAGGCTAATGTCATGTAATTATATGGTTATATAAACAAACACTTATATTAGGATGGCTAAGCAAAAATTATCTGCTACGGCGCGGCGGGCTAAGGCTGCTAGGGATTTGGCTTATGCTAATTCACCTGCTAGGAAGGCGAAGCGTGCCGAGAATCAGAGGTTACGGCGTGCTGCTGTGGCTGCGGGTAAGAGTGTGAAGGGTAAAGACTTCGATCACAAGACGCGTACGTTTAAAAGTGTTGCTGCTAACCGTGGAAATGATGGCGAGGGCACTAAGAAGGAGGGAAAACGCAATTATAGAGTAACTTAAAGCATAAATAGATGGGTAGGATTAAAAATTACGCTATTGATTCGGTTGTAGAGGACACGGATTTAGTCATTGGCACCGATGGTGGCGTAGATCAGAACTATGTAACAAAGAATTACACTGTTGCGGCTTTGAAGCAGCATATTCAGGCTGGTGCTAGTCTTACCGGGTGGGCGAGATATGATGATACGGTTTACAATGCATCGAATAAGCTTGCTTTGGTTGATGGTGTTGCGGTTACGATACCGAATAATGCTGGAAATGTTGTTCTTTCTCCTGGTGCACCTACTTTTTACAATTCTGTGACGCAAAAATTGCAAGCAACGGGTGTAAATAACGTATATATGCTAACTGTTGTGTTTAAGGCTAGCGCTTCAAACACTCAGACCACGCATTTGGACTTTTCTATCTATTCACCGGTGGGAGATTTTGCTCGGGTGAGCAAAGTTTTGACGTTTGCTAAGGGAAATGGCGCAGAGCAGAATTTTCATGAGGTATATCAGTATTATTCTGATGCAAATTTTGCTGCGAACGGCGCAGAATTAAAAATCAACTCCCACGGGGGCTCCGCAGAGCTGTGGGATGTAATTTATTTTATCCAAAAAACCCAATCCGCTTAAAAAAACGCGCAAAGCGCGTGATTATATGTATATAACCAGTAGTAATTTAAAACCAAAACCATGACACTATTTTACCAGACTCATTCGTGGGGTAGTCAACCACAACCGGACCAACAGACCATCGAATTTTGGTCGCATTTAGCTGATAAATCAAATTGGCGCATTGTAGAACTATCTAATGGGTATTACCAGACGGAATATCTCCATCCTTTTATTGAAGACAGGTGGAATGATGTTACCCGGCGGGAGTCCATTGAATCTGCAGAGAGAGCAATTGACGCATCGGTAGATCACTACGTTAAAAAGATTGATTTTTTAAAAGGACCTAAGGTGGTCAAAACATTCGAGAAGTAATAATCAAATTCAATTAAATGGAATTCAATAACCCTAGTCAGATCGTAAAGGATCTGTCATTTGGCGACAGCGCCAGAAAAAACATCATTAGCGGTGTTACAAAATTAACCAACGCAGTGAAGTCCACGTTAGGTGCTTCAGGACAATGCGTGATTTATGAGGATGCCATGGGTAGACCGGTCATAACAAAAGACGGTGTAACGGTGGCGGAATCCGTAGTCTTGTTCGACCCTGTTGAAAACATTGGCGCTACGTTAATCAAGGAAGCCGCGAAGAATACAGTGAGAGAAGCGGGTGACGGTACTACTACAGCTACCGTCCTCGCGCACTCACTACTTACTGAGGCAGACAAATACCTTAAGGATCATAATTTAAGACATGTTAAAGAAGGTATCCACTCCGCAGCGAATAAAGTATTAAAGCTACTAGACAAGCAAAGCATACCGGTTAACGGTAAGATGCTTGACTCGGTCGCTACTATTAGTTGCAACAACGATGCTGAGCTCGGCAAAAAGATAGGCGAAGCCTATTCTAAGGTTGGCAAAGACGGGGTTGTGCTAATGGAGGAATCAGACACTGAAGAAACTTACGTTGAGTTTGTTGACGGTGCCCAGGTCGAGTCTGGTTTAAAGTCAATCCATTTGGCCACAGACAAGGACAAGGGTATTGCTGTCTTAGACAAGCCGTACATCCTTATTGTTGACTCTCCTATACCTAATATCAGAAAGATACAAAGTGTCTTAGAACACGTGATAAAAGCAGGTGAATCACTTCTTATAGTAGCATCGGTAGAACAGCAGCCGCTGGCTACCCTTATTGCTAATAAGATTAAAGGTAATATTAAAGTAAACATTATTGATCCCCCGGGCTTCGGCCCAACCCGTCGTGACACGGTCGAAGACCTGGCATTTTTGACGGGCGCCCAAGTTATGAATGAGGAGCTAGGGGATGACCTTGACCTAATAAGTCCATTGGTCCTCGGTAGAGCCGTTAAATCAATCACAGATGATAAGTATACTGTTCTGCAGATTGGAGACCTTGGTGAAGCCCTAAACGAGCGTGTGGCTATGGTAGAGGAGAAGATTAAGAATGAGACAAACCCATACATTAAAAAGAAGATAGAACAACGCTTGGCCATGCTTAATGGTTCAGTTGCGGTTATCAAGGTAGGTGGTTACTCAAAGATTGAATTAAAAGAAAAGAAGGATCGGGTGGAAGATGCCATCTATGCGGTTAAGGCTGCATTGAAGGAAGGTATTGTTGCCGGTGGAGGTGTTGCTTTATTAAACGCTGCTATTGCTTTAAAGCCTGAATCTTTAGGCGAAGTTGTTTTACAAGAAGCCATTCAAGCTCCTTTTGATATCATACTTGAAAACGCGGGGCTTACGGTTCCTGATGATTTCGTTTATGGCAAAAACAAAGGTATTAACGTAATCACAGGTAAGCCTGCCGATATGGTTAAAGCCGGTATTATTGACCCTGTCTTGGTAACGAAGACTGCTCTGAAAAATGCGGTTAGTGTTGCAACCACTATATTGTCTGCTGATTGTGTAATTAATAATATGAGGATCAATGAAAGCAATTAACTATTATATAGTCGTAGACAAGATTAAGGAAGAGCCAAAAATGGTTGGTGGCTTAGAATTCACTGAACAACAGAACAGTGACATTAGGTACCTAAAGGGAAAGGTAATCTCAGCAGGCAATCTTGTGGAAGGATTGAAAGATGGGGATACCGTTCATTATGACCGACACGCAGGCCATGGGATTCAATTTAACGAAAAACTTTATTATGTGTTAAAAGCAGGTGATATTGTAATAGTGGAATGAGACTGTCTGCAGACGATTTAAAAGAAATAAATTTATTTAAGTATTACAGGCTCGTTCGAAAATGGGCCTGTAAATCTTATGGGTTAAAAGACGCGGATCTTGAGTTACTTATATTCTTGGACTGCGAAAAGCATTTTACAATACAAGGCTTCAAAGACGGAGCGTACACTCACTGCTGGGATAAAAACCGGTGGGAACGTTTAAGGCGTGATGGGTGGATCGACGTTTGGCGCCACAGAAATAGGACTTCAATCAAATACAGTATATTTAAAACATCTTTCAAGTGCCAGCTTATGATTAAGCGCATTTACCGTATACTACTAGCAGAGGAGGACATCCCTGTTACCGAATCAAACGTATTTTTTAAAAACAAGACATATACCGATAAGGTCATGAACAAGGCCATAGACGATATGATTAAAGACAAAAACAGATGAGCGAGCTTACACCTATAACATCACGCGCCAAAATGAACGGCGGGATAATCAAAGGAAAATCAGGTTGCGGATGCGGCTGTGCTAGCCCGACAAAAATGTGGGGTGCGGCGAAAGTGGCGCATGGGAAAAAATCTTCTCCAGCTAAGATGTGCGGACCAAAACATAAATAATGGGTTTCCAACTAAAACGCAAAGGCGAATTACTCGGCATCAACGAAGAGTTATCATCATACAACCATCCTGTGTTTGAAAGAGAACTAGGGGACGGTATTGTAGCTGAAGCTAATAGAGACGGTACTACGTTTGTAAATAAGAATGCGTCTGCAAAAAAGAAAGAAGAAGCGGTAGAGCATGAAAATGTTCATCACGAGCAAATGGAGCAAGGGCGCTTACAATACACCGACGATACGGTAACTTGGAAGAAAGATACTAGATCACCAGCAAGAGTATATAAAAGAATGAACGGACATTTAATGTCTATGGATAATCCTAAAGAACAAGGCACAGAGGGCGGGAACTTCGAATGGGAAGGCGAAGCTTATAAAAAAACTAAATAATTATGGCAACACCTATTACACAGAGAGCAGCAACCAAATATGGATCTGCCCCAGCTAACCAAGAAGTCACTGTTGACGCAGCAGGAAAAAACGCGGCAAAGTTTGAAAGAATGAGCCCGCTAAAGCAGACTACAACGCCAGTTCCAGATCCTATTGTTACGACAAATATGGGGCAAGATGAACAAGGTAATGCGCGCGTGGTGACTACCAAAATCAACTACAGCCAAGGCGACCCTACAATTATTTCTGGGGGCAATAAGACTAGAATTAAAACAGCATCCGATGTGGGGGTGCCTCAAGAAGTCGTGAATGCTTATAACCTGGAAAAATTTGGCACCGTCAACCCAACTAAAGAAGGGTTAGCAAACAACACTATACCGACCGGCGATACACTTCCGGATATAGCGGTCCCTGGTGAAATAAAAGCAGAAGAAAGTAAAGAGGTAAAAGATCCTACAGAAGTAAGAGACACATATGAGCCATGGGAAGTTCGCCGTGCAAATAGAGCAAGAAACGTTGCTGACAAAGGAGTGCGTAAGGCCCAGCGCCAATTTGATAAAGGAAAAATTAGCCAAGAATCTTTAGACGCGGCAAAATCGCAAGCCTCTTCTACGTACGCCCAACAGAATAAAGGGAAAAACAGAGCTAATAGCAACACCTACGACGCGCGTATCAAAGGAGACCCAAACTCTACGGTGTATGATTCCAGCGGCAATGAAGTAAAACAAGTAGCTCCAGAAGCCAAAGAACCAACGGATCCAAGGACTAAAACTGCTAAAGAATTCCGCTTACATAAAAGAACAGAGCGCAAGGAGGCTAGATATGATGCTAGCCAAGAAAAGAAAAAGCAAAGAATACAAGAGCGCCATAATAGAAAAACCGCTCCTGAGACCCCAGTGGAAATGAGGAGCCCCTCGCCTACTAAAATGTGGGGTGCTGCTAAATCAGGTAAAACACCTTTTAAAATGGGTGGCTACATGAGCAAAAACAAATAGTCATGGCATACGATCAATCTAACTCACCATTTAAAGCACTGCGCAAAACCACTAAAGGCAAGGGTAGACATTTCTTAACCGCTAAAGAAGGCGCTGGAATGACTGAAGCCGGGCGTAAAGCATATAATAAAGAGACAGGGGGAAATCTTAAAGCACCTCAACCGGGGGGTGGAAGCAGACGTACCTCTTATTGCGCGAGATCTAAAGGACAAATGAACATGCATAATATAGACTGCAGCAAGACGCCAGATAAAAGAATCTGCGCCGCGCGCCGCCGTTGGAAATGTTAAACTATGTCAGGAGAAAAAAAACCTTTTAAAGAAAGCACGCTCGGTAAAATGTTACTGGGCGCTGCTACCTTAATCAACCCAGCACTGGGAAGTGTACTGGAGGGTATTACTTCGCCTGGGGAAGCTATTGCTGCGATTACTAAATCAGATATATCGCAGGAGGATAAGATAAAATTACAGACGCTTATATTTGATCAGCAGAATAAAGAGATGGAGGCCGTTACAAATCGTTGGCTTGCGGATTCAATTTCAGATAGCTGGTTAAGTAAAAACGTACGCCCCCTAGTATTGGTATGGTGCATCGTTGTTTTTACGCTAGCAGGTATATTAGACAGTATTGACGGCGTACCCTTCACGATTAACTCATTGTGGAATAATACTTTTGAAAGCGTAATGATGGCGGTAGTGCTAGCTTACTTTGGCGGAAGAACAACAGAGAAAGCTACAAGTTTATTTAAGAAAAAGTAATGGGCAGGATAGGCAATTATGGCACTGACCTTGCTGTTACCTCATTAGATAAGTGGGTAGGCACAGATTTTAATGGGGGCATTACAAAGAACTTTACAGTGCAAGGTGTTGCTAGTTTTCTAAACAACGCTAATGCGGTTGGCATCGTAGGGCAATGCAACTTTTTTTTTCAGACTGACCTTCTTTACGGCCGTAACGCGCAGACAATAAGCTTTGAGGCTGGGTTTGGCAACGGCACAGCTTTCTCCGCTATAACAACAATAAAAATAAGCAAGTTTGCTACAAATAACAATCTTGTATTACAATACTTGCAGAATCTGGTAGGTGGGCAAATAATATTATCTCAAGTAGATAATGTAAATAATTTTGGAGTCTATACTTTAAATGCTTTAGCTCAGGATGGATCTACTGATTTTTACGATGCGTCCCTGTCGGTAGTTTCATCAAATGGGAGTATGACAGAAAATAGCTATTATGGCATATCAAGTTATGGCACAGGTAGCGGAGGAGGATCCTCTAATACCGTTACAAGCTATAGGAGTGATGCGGTTGGCTTAACCGTTTACGCTGGGTACTTGCTAAATTCTTCACCCGTAATTACAAAATATATTTCAGGTACTATAACAACAGCGCAAGGCGTTACAGATTTGGAAACAGACTGGGCAAACAGATTAATACTAAACTACATATAAACAACAAACAAAACTAACAACTAAAAAAAAAATTATGGCTATAGTAGCAGCAGACTGGACAGTAACCAGAGCAACAGGAGATATCCGATATATCGGTGACGACCACGGTGGGGCATCTCCATCGTATACCACTGTGATTGAGTTTCACAGGTGGCTACAAGATTTAGCGGATGATGCTGTTTCATCAGGCGATGACGCCCTTGACATTACAGATACTGATCCATCGGCTAGATCAACCGACAACATTATACAGCTTAAAGGTAATTATAACATTGACGACAATGCGTCAGAGCACCTTTATGATGGATCTATTAAGCAAGGTACAGCTGGTACAGAAAAAATCTACGCTGGGTTTGTAAACTTTGGTAATGTAGACAAAATTCAAATTATTCAAAACGGAGTAGTGCTTGCTGACGACTGGTGGAATTTAGCCACTGGCGGAGGCGTTAACTCTGCTGCAGGTATTTCACACCGATTCTTATTGCCGGTACGCACTGCAGGGGCTAATATTGATAATAGAAGGCTTATTGGTACTTCACGTGCATTTGGGTATACTTATACGGAGTTTACCGTTAACTCGGCAGTAGAGGGCAATAATGTATTGGCGCTGTCTGAATTAGTTGACCTTAACAATCAAACGTTAATTGGCACAATAGCAGGTTACACGGGAATTACAAATACCACCCAAGGGTATAATGGTATTGATGTAAACAACGATACAGTCAATGAGTTTTATTACTCTAAGTGGGATTCCAACACGCCAACTAACTCAATTAATGATTTCTATGAAAGAGCTAAATGGCTAACAAGAGAGGGAACGTCTGAAACACTTTACGGATTAAATGGTGAGCTATTTAGAGGTATCACTCATGAAATTACTGTAAATGGGCCAACTGGAACGTTTGCAGCTTTTGAAGCAGTTAGCTGGACAGGTGGAACAGGACAGATGCTTGCTATTAATAGCCCAACCTCAGCTACTAAAATGTGGATACAGTTATTGACAGGCGCTGCTCCTACAAATACACAAACAATTACTGGCGCTTCAACAGCAACAGCTAATGCTGTAGGCACTGCTTTAGCTCGTACGCTTTCATTCCCGTTTGTTGGGAATTCTACTGGTTCTGCTATTATTGGCGCTTATGGTATTGGTATTGAAACGAACGACCTTACTAACAGAGACACATTATCTGATTTAACAAACACTGCTGTAAACCCACCAAACAATGTTACGTTTACCGTAGGTGGCCTAGTTAGCGGAGAAGACCGCGTATTAGTTGCTCCTTGGGATGGTAGTAGCACAGATGTTAATGGCGACCCTGCAATTGATCAAAATCAATTATCATTAGCAGGTGGAGGTCTAACGGCTGACAATATCACATCTGTTGTTGTTAGCACGGCGATACCATTGGACACTCCTGCATCCGGGACTATCCGCGTTGTAGATGACAATGGGTTTGATAGAAGGTTAGAATATTCTTCTTATTCCGGTTCAACATTTACAATTTCTAGCACAGATGGGCAAGAGGACTTTGCCACTGTTAATGCTACAGCCGCCAACGATGTTTACATCACTTATATTGATGTGCTTGCGAGCGCCTCTACAACTTCTTTCACGGCTATTTATAGCTCAGATAGAGGGCTTGTTGTAATTGTCCGCGACGGAGGGGGTAGCCCAATTAAGCAGTTTATTTCATCTGCAACATTTAGTGGTTCAAACACTACTGTTACAGCTATTAGAACGTCTGACGTTTAATAATAAAAAGGTTATACGGGCGTCTTCGGGCGCCCATATAATAAAAACATTTATACCAATATGGCAGTAGCTAACGTAGTATTTAATGGTACGAGATTAAATTCTTCAGACAGCAGCGTCGGCTGGGGAAACTACAATACAGGAGGGGGTTCTCCCGCTTCTGAGGCAGCTAATGCATATCAGCAAGACACGCCGGGCAGTGCTGTTGGGGCTGTTGGTAAAAAAGTAAACACCACGAATCCGGGCACAAGAATTGGTGTAGATTATCTTGGCAGTGCCGTAGATTATTCTGGCAACAATCTGTGGTTTTGCAAGGTATATGTATCGGATGCTTTTGATTTAAATACTACTTGGGGAGTTGAAGTTGCAATAGGTTCTGGCAACGGATCAAATTTTTATCAATACAACCTAGCAGGCAGTGGGGCTAACAATGACCAGTATTTAACGTACCCATCGCAGGGTGGATATATCTTAACGGCAATTAGCCCAAATGTATTGTTGTGGGCAGAATCCCAAAGCGGGACGCTTAATCAAGCGGCCGTAATTTGGTACGCGGTTGGAGCGACTTTTATAGGCGGATTTGCTAAATCTGAAAATGTGGCGATGGACGCTATTGATTACGGTGAAGGATTAATTGTTACTCGGGGCGACGGCGCAGGGCCTGTTGCTTCTTTTATTGATTTTCTTGATTTTGATCAAAACATAAAAAGCAATAGATATGGAGTCGTGAGTGGCTCTGCAAACTCTATGCAGGCACGTGGAAAATTAGTAGTAGGGGATAGAAACTCGTTAGTTCCAACAGTGTTTGTTAGCGGAAATACTATTGTAACGTTTATTGACGGTTATGTAGACTCTAATCAACAAGGAGTTGAAGTGTTCCTTAATAATGCATTAGACGATATTACAATAACTAATACAATTATTGGGGGAGGTAGGATTTATGGCGGCTTTGATACGCGCCCAGATTTTAAAGTCTCCGGCACCGCTGGAATATTTCGGTCAAGCTCAAACTTAAGAAACCACAATGAGATTACATATACATCGGCTTGCAATATAGACGGGGCAGATATAGAATGTAAGACACTAATTAATGCTGGGGAGATTAAAAATACAATTATTAGAACAGACGCAATTACGCCATTACCAACATTAAACAATACCGTGCCGGCAGCATTTGGCTCTACTCGGATACATGATTGTGAATTTATACAGTCCGGGACATTTCACGCCATGCGGTTTAGCGCGGGGAATACTTATAATTTAACTAATATTACTTTTACAAATTACGGTGCTAATGGGACTACAACTTCTGCAATACAAATTTTAAGTGCCCTAGGCACTGTTACAATAAATGTAAACGGAGGCAATACGCCAACATATACTTCCAACGGTGCAACTGTAGTTATAAACAACACAAAAACAGTTAGGGTTTCTGTCTTCGATGTCGAAACAAATTTGCCTGTTGCTGGGGCGCGTGTATTACTAGAGGCTGGGGCTGGAGGAGATTTAACACTTGGTACGGATGTATTATCTGGCGTAACAGATGCCAACGGTATTATTGAGGACACAGGGTTTAGTTATACAAACAATCAAGCGGTTACAGGTCGCGTTAGAAAAGCTACCACAGGAACATTGTATAAGCAATCAATTATTTCAGGAACAATTACATCTAGTGGATTTGACGTAAATATATTTATGATTAGGGATGAGTAAAGAGATAACAATTACAGACATGGGATTAGTCGATAGCGCCGGGTATAAAAATATTATAGCTATCCGCGACTATTCGACAGCGACCAGGGAAGAAATGCGCAAGCTTGAGGCCATTGTTAGAAACTTTGAGGTTCAGAACATGCAGCTATCCAACCGGATCACTATGCTTGAGCAGCAGATACACACTTTATACAATAATTTAATATGATTTCTATAGACTGGGGCACCAAAGTAATATCGATACCTAAGGCTTATACTACCTTAGTGCAGGCGACTCCGGCTGAAATCCGTGACCTCCCGTTAAACCAATTTAGATTGGATTTAAAAGCGCTGGAGTCTTCAGCGGAAGGGATGGCTCATCTAAAAACACATCAGCATAATACGGAAATATTGCTAGGGGGCATTGTATACGCAAGAACTATTGAGATCATAAGTGGTTATACAGTAACATTTGAAGACGGCAATTATGCCGTTAATTTAACAGGGGCAAACAGCAACGTTGGAGACGTAGTTAATTTAAACCAGGTGTCAATACGTAGCCAGAATGCGGCGGGTCTTATATCTAACGCGGCTATTGAGTTTTCTTCTTTTGGTGGGGCTATTACAGTAGACGCAATAAGGGGCGTAACTGGCACAGTATTTCCGAAGGGAACACCTCAGGCACCGGTAAACAATATACAGGACGCTAAGCTTATCGCTGACGTTCGCGGTATTAATAGGCTTAACATTATAGGAAACTTCACATTTACGACTGGAGACGATATAGAAAACTTTGAGGTTTACGGCACCAACCCTAATAAAACTGTTTTAACCTTTGAGCCTGGAGCAGCTACATTTGGAGTAGATATATTCGATGCAACCATTCAAGGGGAATTTGATAACCTAGCCACATTTGAAGATTGCAGATTATTAGATGTTCAGATGGTGGAGGGCTATGCGTATCGCTGTTTAATAGCAGGCACGTTTGTTGTATCAGGCGTTGGTCAAACAGCATTTATTGATTGTTGGGATGGTATTGTGCAAAATAACGTATACCCTATAATCGATTGCGGCGGCGCGGGCAGGGATGTGAGTATTAAAAATTGGCATGGTGATCTTAAGATTATAAATAAAACAGGACCGGAGGATATTGAAATCAATATAAACTCAGGAGGAACTGTTGTGATAGACTCCACGGTTAATGACGGTATTATACGATGCACCGGATCTTTAAGGGTCATTGATAATTCCACGGGTACGGCAATTGTGGATACTTCCCAAGTGTCTTTCCCGGTGCTAACGCAATATGCTGCATTTGACAATGGAAGCGTCTGGATTGATCCAACCACAAGTAACACGGGGACAAAATTCCCAATAGGCACCAAACAGCAGCCTGTAAATAATGATGTCGATGCCCAGCTTATCGCTAACAAGTATTCTTTATTTAATATATCCGCAAGATCCGCTTTTACTATAACTGGCACACACACCAATATGAAATTCTTTGGTAGGTCGTCAAGAACAACGCAAATCACGGTTGACCCAGCTGCAACTCTCGTTGGTTGTGAATTTGACGGCTTGCTTTTGTCTGGAGACCTTGGAGACAACGGTAGCTCTTATTATACACAAGTTGCAATGCAAAATCTTAGCGGTATATTTGGCTATGCTGAGCGCTGTATTTTCCGAGAAGGGACAGTAGGCATTGCGGCTAATGGTTTACTAATTGCTAACGAGTGCGCTTCCGTAGGAGCAAACAACCCAGGTAATAATATCCCTATTCTAGATTGCAACGGCAGTGGCCGCATGGCATTCCGTCAGTTTTCAGGAGAGCTTCTGATTACAAATAAATCTTCCGGCGGTGATTGTTCCCTTTCATTGGTGGGGGCTGTAATAACGCTTGACTCCACAATTACTTCAGGCAACTGGAGGGTATCTGGTGCTGGGACAATTATTAATAATACGACGGGGACTGCAACGGTTGACTTAACAGAATTCTCTTCTAACTCAGAAGTGCAGCAATCAATTAATGCTTATGCGCAAAAAGCAAGCGATAACGCCGAGCAGGCTAATTTAAAATTGTAAGTAATAAATAACAAAAACCGGTAATTATATAAAAAAACATCAATGGCAAGAATATATACCTATCCACAAGATATCGCACTGCAGGATCAAGATGCTTGGATTGGGACTAATGACGCAAACCTTGCTACTGTACAGTTTAATGCTTTAAAGATTGCTGCTTACCTAAACTTAGGCGGCAAGGTGGCTGTTAATGGGCAGATCGGTTTTAAATATGAATTTGGAACAATAGGTATACCAAAAACAATGACGCTTCTTGAGGAGCCTTCAAACCAACCTTTTAGTGATATTATAGAGATATATGTACATAAAACCGATATATCTGGGCAGCATGTGCCGAATTTTTTAAGCATACTAATAGGCAAACAAATATTAATATCTGAGTCTAATAATATAGATAATTTTGGGCATTATGAATTAGTTGACTATTCTGTTAACGGTGTTGACCCTGACTTCTATACTTTATCTCTTGTTGCTTTAAATTCAAATGGTAACTTATCGGATTTAAAAACTTATTATATATCATCTTTGAACCTTGGGACTGATAAGCATTACACGCACAGCCAAAATATCCCTGCAGCAAATTGGGTTATATCGCATGGATTAAATAAAAAACCTTCGGTCACCGTGGTTGACTCTGGCGACAGTGTAGTACACGGAGAAATAAACTTTATTGACGCTAACAACATAACTATATCATTTACTGGCGCGTTTTCAGGCAAGGCGCATTTAAACTAAACTACTATGGCAATTAATTTTTTAAGTAACATCAATCTTAACAAAAACGAGCTGCAGCTCGCTGTATTCCAGAACTTAGCAGGCGCCCCGGCAACACCTCTCGAAGGGCAGGTTTATTATAACACTACCGACGATAACCTATATGTATACACCGGCGCTGGCTGGGTAGATTTAACGTCTCAAGGGTCTGGGAGCACTAACTTAACTAAGACTGTTACCACTACAGACGTAACTATTAATAGTTCTACCGGCACAAACGTTGATATAGGAGCAGCTACCACATCAAACGCAGGGGTCATGACTTCAGCATTATATGATAATGTAATACTCAACAATGCTAAGGTAAGTAACGTTTCCACAAATTTATCAACAAGTTCTTCCTCTACTACGTTAACAGTTAATAGCTCAGATGGAACTAATGCTGTATTACCTGCTGCAACAGTATCAGTTGCGGGCGTAATGACAGCCACTGATAAAACCAAACTGGACGGCATAGCGACCGGAGCTCAGGTAAATGTAGGAACTAATATTGCTCAAGGCACGCGGACAACAACTACAGTGCCTGTAACTTCAAGCACAGGAACTGATGCAACATTAACAGCAGCAACAACATTACTTGCTGGTGTTATGACTTCAACCGATAAAACAAAACTTGATGGTATTGCCACTGGAGCTGAAGTTAATGTGGCAACTAATTTAAGTAAGACCTCGACTACTACAGACGTAACCATTAATAGCTCTACTGGTACAAATGTCGCTATAGGAGCGGCTACAGGCTCGGTTGCGGGGGTCATGACTTCAGCCTTGTATAATAATGTAATTGCCAATAACGCTAAAGTAACTAATGTTACAACAAACTTAGGATATACCGCCTCTGCTAGCAACGGGATTGTAACTAGCTCTGATGGCACCGACGCCACCATACCTCTAGTTGTTTCCGGCGGTAACGCAGGGTTAATGACCGGGACAGACAAAAGCAAGCTGGACGGAATTCCCGGGGATATTATTACAGAGGCTGAAGGGATTGCTTCTAATGACAATGATACGTCGCTGCCCACATCGGCTGCTGTTAAAGACTATGTTGATAGTGCAGTTACCGTGGGTATGGCGTACAAAGGAGGCTACAACGCTTCTACTAATGCACCAGCGCTTGACACAGGCTCTCCCACAGTAATAGCGGGTGATACATATACTGTTACCGCCGCTGGAAACTTTTTTACTGAAGCTGTACAAGTAGGGGATGTGCTTATATCTCAAATCACAGGCACGGTTGCGGCATCTCTAACTAACTGGACAGTTTTAAATAAAAACATCCCGGACATTGTTAATGCTTCAACAACTGCAAGCGGTATTGTTGAGCTAGCTACTATTGCTGAAACTAATACAGGGACGGATGCTACAAGAGCTGTCACCCCCGATGGTTTAGACGGATGGACTGGGTCAGTGCAAATAGCAACATTAGGTACGATAAGCACTGGCGCTTGGCAGGGGACCTCTATTAGTACCACCTACACAGATGCAAAAGTTGTTAGTGTTGGCGGTACGGCAGATAGGATAACGATAGGAGGCACAGCGGGGTCGCCAGCTGTAGATATTGCAAGCACATATGCGGGCCAAACTAGCATCACAACGCTAGGCACTATTAGCTCTGGAACTTGGCAAGGTACTGCTATTAACCAAACGTACCTTGTAGGCCAGAGCGGCACTAACACTGGAGACGAGGTGGCAGCCACTACTTTAGTAGCAGGTATTGTTGAACTAGCGACTGGCGCTGAAGTTAATGCCGGGACTGATACAAGTAGAGTTATAACACCGTCTGGGCTTGTCCAATGGCCGGGGTCTACTAATATTACTACTTTAGGGACTATTGCTACCGGGGTTTGGCAGGGAACCGCAATTAATCAAACTTATTTAGTTGGGCAGAGCGGCACTAACACAGGCGATGAAGTTGCTGCAACAGCGGCCGTACAGGGTATTGTTGAACTAGCTACTGTTGCCGAAGTACAAGCAGGCACAGACCCATCGAGAGTTGTAACACCGGACGGCTTAGCGGCTAGATCAGTTGTTGCTCAAATTTTAGTTGCTAGTTTAGTAAGCGGCGCGGCCCAAATAGTCCATAACTTAGGAACAGAAGATATAATTGTACAATTGTTTGATTCTATAAGTAAAGAAACTGTATTTGCGGATGTCGCAAGAACAACATTGGCAGATGTGGCTTCCACAAGCACAATTAAAATATCCTTTGGTCAAACTCCTGCAAATAATGTAGACGTAATTATTACTTCTGCTAGAGGCGCTACAAGCGTCACTCCGACCTACTCATAATAATAATTCAATTAAATTAAATTAAATGGCAATTCAGTTTTTACAGGATGTTAGATTTGGCGGTGAGGTAAGAGATTCTTCAGGGGACGCTGGCACCCCCGGGCAAATATTAAGCTCCACAGCAACAGGTACTAATTGGATAACGCTTACAGATTTACAAGGGGTAACTTCTGTGAGCGCCGGTAACGGTATGAATTTTACGACAATTACTGGTACTGGACCGGTGACAATGGGAACCCCTGGTACGCTTACCTCGGCAACAACAAACGGGGTAACCGCTACGTCTCATACTCATAGTATAACAACTGGTATTTCTAATACTAATATTGTCAAGATAAATTCAACTACTGTTGCTACTGGTGAATACGCGAGATTTACAACAACTGGTTTAGAAAGTCGTTCCGTGGCTGAGGTTGCAGCCGATATTGGGGCAATAACGGAAGTTACCGCTGGCACGGGTATGACAGGCGGGGGTAGCTCGGGTGCTGTCACCTTAAACGTAATTGGCGGAACAGGTATAACAGCGAATGCTGATGATGTAGCTATAACATATGTTGGGACAGGCAACGCTATTCTAGCCGCAACAGATAGCTCTGGTACCCCCCTTGCTACTGGGGCTAAAATATGGTTTAGTGACGACGGCACTATCGCGCAGGCTAACGTATCTGACTTGCCGTTTACAAATAATACAGGGGACATTACTGAAGTAACCGCTGGCACAAATTTAAACGGAGGAGGTACATCTGGTGGCGTCACGATTAATTTAGACAACGATATAAGCCTTAACACGGTTGAATACACTTATCCAACCTCCAATTCTCAGTTTTATGGAGAAATTGTTACTTTTGGGGCTTTTGAAGCGCCTGGATTTGCGGCCGGCGAACTGATCTGTCTTGGCAATGCTCTTGGCAATCCTACGTGGAGAAAAGCAAACAATACTATTGCGACAGAATCAACCGGAATGCTTGGTATAGCGCTCGGATCATCGCCCTCAGCTGGGATATTGGTTAGGGGGTTTGCTCGATCTACTGCTTACAATGGTTTTTCCGACGGCGGTAAATGTTATATTAGCGCCACGGACGGGGATATGACAACAACCGCTCCGACTGCTACCAATGCTTACTTAAGAATAGTAGGATACGTTGTAGATTCTATAACTGGAGCTGCTGAAATATATTTCTGCCCTGATAACACTTATGTTCAGATAGCTTAACTATGGCAACCATAACTATAAACGCTACCTTACAAGGGGTTATTGAAAGAGAAGACACCAGCGGGTCTACAATAAATTGGCTCACAACAACAAGAAACGGAGCAGCAGGAACTGCCGCTACCACGATAACAACCAACACGTTTTTCACCGGTATGCAAGTGCGGTATACTTTTTCTAAAAATGTGTATGTTTCAACGTGTTACAGGACGTTTTTGTTTTTTGACTTATCCAGTGTTGGCGGAACTATAACGGCGGCTACTTTGAAAGTATTAGCTGGAGCGACTGGCAATACAGCCGACACGCAAGCAGTGCCTTCTACGGCCTGGGGTGGCGGTGGGGACACGACAACTCTAGCCGCGGGCGATTACGATGGCGTGGAGTTTAACGGGACAAGCGGCTCAAACTACGGATTGCGTACCCTGGATTGGACAGCGTCATCTTACAATGACATTACGCTAACGGCAGACGCCATCTCAGACATGAATTCTGATGGGTATCTAAACTGTGCATTGCTGAATTCAGATAATGATTATAAAGGTGTTAGCCCTACTTTAGGCACTGAAATTTCATATCCAATAGAATTTTTAAACGCAACAAACCCTATAAAGCTTGAAATAACTTATACGCCAGCGGGCTGGGACGATAATGTAATCGGTGTTGCAAATGCAAACATTGCAAATATTATAGGTGTAGCCGAATCGAGTATCGGCAATATTAATAACTAATTAACTTATATTTGTAAAGCGTAATTATATAAATAGAAATCAATTAAATTTAATCAAAATGTCAAAAAAGAAAACACAAAAAATAACCGCCGAAGAGTTGGGGTTATTAAACAGTCAACAAAGTAATTTATCGGACGCGCTCCACCGCGTAGGGGTTATTGAAGCAGAAAAGCATGGGTTACTCCATTCTATATCCTACATGAACGAGCAGATTGCAGGAACTAAGGCTGAATTAGAAAAGAAATACGGGTCGGTCTCTATTAACTTAGCTACCGGTGAATATAAAAAAAATGAAGATGTCGCTGATAAGAAAGATTAGTATTGGTAAAGACTATAAAATTGACGCCATGCACTACTCTGTTGGACAGGAAGTGTATGGTGGTCATACAATAGAAAGTATCGTAGAAGAAACCGATAAGTTTTCCATATATATTAAAAAACAAAACGAAGTAATGGCGTGGAAGGATTTTAATAAAAACATGGGGATCTCCGTTGAATACAACTTAGATTATTAATGAAAAGTATATATGACTTTGTTATTAAGCCAAAAGACGGCAGGTCTACTGCTAAAGCGGATATTGATGGCAAAGAACTACTGTTAAATACAGAATTACAGAATCATCAATATGTAAGCAGGCACGGGGTTGTAATAAGCAAGCCTATGATGGGCCACTCAGAAATACAGCCTGGCAATGAAATCATTGTCCACCACAATGTGTTTAGAAGATTCTACGACGTTAAGGGTAAAGAAAAAAACAGTAAAAGTTATTTTGCTGAAAATATATATTTAGCTAACCCTGACCAAATATTTGCATACAAGACGCCAAGCGAAGAGTGGAAACCTACTGAAGGTTTTTGTTTTGTAAAGCCGTTAAAGAACAAGGAGTTTTTTGCTGCAGATAAAGAAGTACCCTTAAAAGGGGTTATCAAACATGGTAATAATGAGTTTCCCGCGGGTATCCTTGTGGGCTTTCAGCCAAGATCAGAATATGAATTTATTATTGATCAAGAGCGTTTATACCGAGTACCAATCCAATCTATTACAATCAAATATGAATTTCAAGGAGACGAAGAAGAGTATAATCCTAGCTGGGCACAAAGCGGTTGAAGAACTAATTAAAGTAGCCCAAGAAAAAATTATCACTAACACAGAGGATGATGTTTCTGCCGACCGGCTTAAGAACGCCGCGGCTACAAAAAAGCTAGCTATCTTTGACGCATTTGAAATTCTTAATAGAATACAAGAAGAAGAGCGAGTGCTTGAAAACAAGCCAAAAGAAGAAGCTAAAAAAGCTTTCTCTGGGTTTGCAGAAAAAAGGTCTAAGTAATGTACGCACAAACGTTATATAAGGTAGTTCAGCCAGTTAAACTTACTACGATAGCTAGGCTTAATAAGTCTAAATCATGGGAGTACGGCTATAATAAAGAGCATGACCTTGTTGTTATTAGTAAGACCGGACGTATTGGCGAAATATATGAAATACAAAACTTTCAGATTGCATTACCACCGGCTCCTAAAAACATAGATAAAGGCGAAAACAAATGGGCTCCTAAGGAGTATCCTAAGGCTCTTAAAAATATCAAGACTATATTTGACTGGAAGGAATACCCGGATGAGTTTAAGGACTCCTGGGGATCCTATATTGACGACGAATTCACTCGGAGAGATGAAGGACATTGGTTTATGAATCAAAATAAGCCAACATATTTAACAGGTACACATTATATGTATCTACAGTGGAGCAAGATTGACGTAGGGCAGCCTGATTTTCGAGAGGCTAACAGATTGTTCTTTATATTTTGGGAAGCCTGTAAAGCGGATAAACGATGCTACGGCATGTGTTATCTTAAAAACCGTCGTTCTGGGTTTTCTTTTATGGCCTCCGGTGAGACGGTAAACATGGCGACAATATCTAGTGATGCCCGATTTGGTATCTTATCAAAGTCTGGTAGTGACGCAAAGAAAATGTTTACGGATAAAGTAGTGCCGATCTCGGTTAACTATCCTTTCTTTTTCAAACCTATACAAGACGGTATGGACCGTCCAAAAACAGAATTAGCATATAGAGTGCCAGCGTCAAAGCTAACAAGAAAGTCTATACAGGCTAACGACCAAAGAGAACAACTGCAGGGGCTTGACACAACTATCGACTGGAAGAACACTGGAGATAACTCCTATGATGGAGAAAAACTAAAGCTTTTAGTACACGACGAAAGCGGTAAGTGGGAAAGACCTGACAATATATTAAATAACTGGCGAGTTACAAAAACAACGCTGCGATTAGGTTCTCGTATTATTGGGAAGTGTATGATGGGTTCAACCTCAAACGCTTTAGATAAAGGAGGAGAAAACTTTAAGAAGCTGTATGATGGCTCTGACGTAACAAAAAGAAATGCAAACGGACAAACAAAGACAGGCTTATACTCTTTGTTTATACCAATGGAATGGAACTACGAGGGGTTTATTGACGAGTACGGGCAACCAGTGTTCACTACTCCTGAAACACCTATTAAAGGACCGCTTGGCGATATAATAGATGTAGGCGTTGTAGAGCATTGGGAAAACGAAGCAGCCGGTTTAAAAGGCGACCCAGACGCGCTGAATGAATTCTACCGTCAATTTCCACGCACAGAAGAGCACGCTTTCCGTGATGAAGCTAAAAATAGTATATTTAACTTAGTTAAAATACATCAGCAAATAGATTACAATGGGGATCTATTGCATTCTAACCTTGTAACAAAAGGCAGTTTCCAATGGAAAAACGGGGTTAAAGACTCTGAGGTAGTTTTTACGCCAAACCCCCACGGCCGCTTTAGAATAAGCTGGGTGCCAAAAAGAGAGCTGCAAAACAGACAAGTAATAAAAGGCGGAACAAAATTCCCAGGAAACGATCATATTGGAGCGTTTGGGTGTGATAGTTATGATATATCAGGAACTGTCGGAGGCGATGGCTCAAAAGGAGCTTTGCATGGGCTTACTACGTTTAGCATGGAAGATGCGCCGCCACATACGTTTTTTTTAGAGTATGTAGCTAGGCCTCAAACCGCTGAAATATTTTTTGAAGACGTACTAATGGCCTGTGTATTTTACGGCATGCCAATACTGGCAGAGAACAATAAGCCGAGACTATTGTATTATTTTAAAAGACGAGGGTATCGTGGTTACTCCATGAATCGCCCTGATAAAATTTGGAACAAGTTATCCACTACTGAAAAAGAAATAGGTGGAATACCTAACTCAAGTGAAGACATTAAGCAAGCGCATGCTGCTGCAATTGAATCTTATATTGATAAATATATTGGTTTAAAAGACGATGGAACATACGGTTCAATGTATTTCAATCAAACATTAAATGACTGGGCTCGTTTTGACATAAACAACAGAACAAAATTTGATGCTGCAATAAGCTCGGGGCTAGCGATAATGGCATGCAACAAACACATGTATAGACCAGTAGGTGAAAGACAAACCCAAAAGTTAAATATAAATTTAGGCCGGTATAATAATAGCGGCGGTAGATCTCAAATAATAGAAAATAATGGCTGAAGCAGTTGTAAAAAGTTATTTCCCAAGCCAAATCGCTAGTGATTTAGAAAAAGTTAGCCAAGAGTATGGACTCAAGGTTGCTAAGGCTATAGAAAACGAGTGGTTTAAAAGGGACTCTGGTACAAATCGATACCATAATAATCAAAATACATTTCATAGACGAAGATTGTACGCTAGAGGCGAGCAGTCTGTACAGAAGTATAAAGATGAATTATCAACTAACGGTGACTTATCTTATTTGAATATTGACTGGAAGCCTGTGCCTATTATTCCTAAGTTTGTGGATATTGTGGTGAACGGAATGTCTGATCGCGTTTTTGATATTAAAGCTTTCTCTCAAGATCCTTATGGGATGAGCAAGCGTACGGAATACATGGAGTCAATCATACGCGATATGCAGACCCAGGAGCTTAATGAGTTTGTTCAGAAAGAATTTGGCATTAGCTTATTTGAAAACAAAAAAGAAGAACTGCCTGATTCAAAAGAAGAATTAGAACTGCATATGCAGCTTAGCTATAAACAAGCAGCTGAAATTGCGCAAGAACAAGCTTTAAATACTATATTAGAAGGTAATAAATACGATCTAACCAGACGAAGATTGAATTATGACCTTGCCGTTCTTGGTATGGCCTGCGTTAAAAATACCTTTTCTACCTCTGAAGGCGTAAAAGTAGACTATGTTGATCCAGCAGATATTATTTATTCTTATACAGACTCCCCTTATTTTGAAGACATTTACTATGTTGGTGAAGTAAAAACAATTCCGCTCAACGAATTAAAGAAGCAATTTCCAAGCTTAACAAATGAAGACCTTGAAGATATAACTAAGCAAGGCATTCAAAATACAGATTTCTACAACAGGGGGATGGATGCGACCAACAACATCGACCAAAACTCTGTGCAGATTTTATACTTCAATTATAAAACATATATGAATGAAGTATATAAGGTTAAAGAGTCCGCTACAGGGGGCTCTAAAATAATAATTAAAGACGATCAGTTTAACCCGCCTATGGACGTGTTAGACGGTAACTTTGAAAAAGTATCTCGATCTTTAGAGGTGTTATACGAAGGGGCCATGGTCTTAGGTACCAACACAATATTAAAGTGGGAGCTTGCTAAGAATATGATGCGCCCAAAGAGTGACCATACTAAAGTAAAAATGAACTATAGTATTGTTGCCCCTAGAATGTACAAAGGGCGTATTGAATCTTTAGTTAGCCGTATCGAAGGCTTCGCCGATATGATCCAACTAACGCACTTAAAGCTTCAGCAAGTGTTATCAAGAATGGTTCCTGATGGGGTTTATCTTGATGCAGACGGTTTAGCTGAGATTGATTTAGGCAACGGCACAAATTATAACCCGCAAGAAGCTTTAAACATGTTCTTCCAAACAGGTTCTGTTATTGGTAGATCTTTTACTTCTACCGGCGACATGAACCCCGGCAAAATGCCAATCCAAGAGCTAACCAGCGGTAGCGGCAATAATAAACTCGCCTCGTTAATCCAAACCTATAACTATTACTTACAGATGATCCGTGATGTTACGGGTCTTAATGAAGCTAGAGACGGCAGCTCTCCAGATAAAAATGCTTTAGTAGGCGTCCAAAAACTTGCCGCGGCTAACTCAAACACTGCAACTCGTCATATATTACAAGCTGGATTATTTTTAACAGCTGAAACCGCGGAGTGTCTAAGCTTGCGCATTTCAGATATATTAGAATATTCACCGACAAAAGACGCGTTTATCCAGAGCATCGGAGCACATAATGTTGCTACATTAGAGGAAATGTCTAGCTTGCATTTATATGATTTTGGTATTTTTATTGAACTCACTCCAGACGACGAGGAGAAGCAACTGCTAGAGAACAATATACAAATGGCATTGTCTGCTGGGCTTATTGAGCTTGGAGACGCTATTGATCTGCGCGAAATTAAGAACATTAAGCTTGCCAACCAGTTGCTTAAAATACGAAGAAAACAAAAACTGGAAAAAGATCAGCAAATGCAACAAGCTAATATTCAAGCGCAGGCGCAGGCTAATGCTCAGGCACAGCAAGTAGCAGCGCAGGCTGAAGTGCAAAAAGCACAAGCTTTGCAGCAAATGGAAATGCAAATGGAGCAGATGAAGGCTCAAATGGCGCGGGAAAGGCTAATGGCGGAGGCTGAGGTTAAAAAGCAATTAATGCAGCTTGAATTCCAAATGAACATGCAGCTTAAGACTATGGAGGCTGATGTCTACAAAACCAAAGAGGGATTTAAAGAAGACCGTAAAGACCAGCGCGTAAATAAGCAAGCATCTCGTCAATCAGATCTTATTGATCAAAGACAAAACAATACACCGCCTAAAAACTTTGAGTCATCAGGCAATGATGTCCTTGGGGGGTTTGACTTAGGTTCCTTCGAACCTAGGTAATATAAATAAGTATACAATCATATAATATTTTATCATGAACGAAGAAGAAAACAAAGTAGCCGAGGCTGTTGAAGAAACAACTCCGCACGTAGAAGAAGCTCCTGTAGTTGAAGAAAATTTAGACCCAGGGGTAATTAAAGTTGACTTACGCAACTTCCAACAAGAAAAGGCAGAAGATGAGGAGCCTTTAGAGAAAGATGAGCCTCTAGAGGGAGAGACCGAAGCTCCTATAGCGGATAATATTGAGGAGGAGCCTGCTTTTGAAGCATTGGAGGAGATTGGCGAAGAAGAAGTCGCAGAAAAAGTTGAAAAGCTAGAAGAGCAATTTGACGAAGCCCTTGATGAGGCTAACTCAAAAGGCGTTGAATTACCTGAAAACATTCAAAAAGTTGTAGACTTTATGAATGACACCGGTGGCAGCTTAGAAGATTATGTTAGATTGAACCAAGACTACAGCTCGTTAGAAGAGAATCAACTACTGTTTCAATACTATAAACAAGCTAAACCTCATTTAACAGATGATGAAATTTCATTTTTAATTGAAGATAAGTTTGATTATGATGAAGATTTAGATGACGAGCGCGACATTAAAAGAAAGAAATTAGCTTTTAAAGAAGAAATGGCTTTAGCCAAGAATCATTTAGAAGGGCAAAAGTCTAAATATTACGAAGAAATTAAAGCAGGTTCTAAATTAACTCAGGACCAGCAGAAAGCGGTTGAATTTTTTAATCGCTATAATAAAGAAAACGAGGAGACAACTCGAGTGGCAACACAGCAGAAAAGTGCATTTTTACAAAAAACAGACGAAGTATTTTCAGACGAGTTCAAAGGTTTTGAATATAATGTTGGAGATAAAAGATATCGGTTTAAAGTAAACAATGCATCCGAGGTGAAGAACACACAGTCTGACATCAATAATTTTGTTAAGAAGTTCCTTGACGATAAAAATACGATGAAAGACGCAAAGGGATATCACAAATCATTATTTACTGCAATGAATGCCGACGCGGTTGCGAATCACTTTTATGAACAAGGCAAAGCCGATGCTATCAAGGATAGTATTGCAAGATCCAAAAACGTTAATATGGACCCTCGTGGTGCGCATGAAGCAGTTACGGACGCTAGCGGATTAAAAGTGAGAGCAGTAAGCGGAGATAATTCTTCTCGCCTAAAAGTGAAAATTAGAAAATAACAATTAACAATTTAAAATTAAAAAACTATGAGTTTTGCATCATCAGGGGCTTTTCCAGCAGGATTAACCCCGCAACCAACCAAAACGTTGTTTGATAAGAACTATTTATCTATCGGAGCCAACGACTTTAACTTTACTAAACAATTCTTACCTGAAGTATACGAAAAAGAGGTAGAGCGTTACGGAAATCGTTCTGTATCTTCTTTCTTGCGTATGGTAGGAGCTGAAATGCCAATGGCTTCTGACGAAGTTGTATGGTCAGAACAAGGACGTTTACACGTTGCTTATGACGCTGCCGTCCTTGCCGCTGATTCTAATGCTGAAAATACAATCAACATTACAGGTCACTCAATTCGTGCTAACCAAACTATCATTGTAGCTACAGGATATACAACTGTTCGTGCTTTTGTTAAAAGTGTAGCCGATAACTCTCTTGAGGCTTTCCCTCTTGACTCAGATACTTGGCCAGCTGCTATCCACACCGGAACTCCGGCTCTAAAAGTATTCGTTTACGGGTCTGAGTTTGGAAAAGGCTCTCTTGGAATGCAAGGATCAATTGATGCTGGTTTCCAAAAGTATTCTAACTCACCAATTATCTTGAAAGATAAGTATTCAATCAATGGTTCTGACACTGCTCAGATCGGTTGGGTTGAAGTAACAAGTGAAATGGGAACCTCTGGATACCTTTGGTATTTGAAGTCTGAGCATGAAACTCGTTTGCGTTTCGAAGACTATCTTGAAATGAGCATGGTTGAAGCTGAAAAAGTAACTGCCTCTTCTGGTATTACTGATGCTTCTGGAGCTACTGTTCGTGGTACTGAAGGTCTTTTCTCTGCTATTGAGTCTCGTGGATTAGTTTTCAACGATCATGATTTCAATAACGCTTCTGGACTTACTGGTCTTGCTGAGTTTGACTTAGTTCTTCAAGAACTTGACAAGCAAGGAGCTATCGAAGAAAACATGCTTTTCTTAGATCGCGGTACTTCATTGGCTATTGACAATATGCTTGCGCGTGCTAACTCTTACGGAACTGGCGGTACTTCTTACGGGGTATTTGACAACAGCGAAGACATGGCTCTTAATTTAGGTTTCAGCGGATTCCGTCGTGGATCTTATGATTTCTACAAAACTGACTGGAAATACTTGAATGACGCTGCTACTCGTGGTCTTACCGCGGATATCGACGGTGTTCTTGTTCCTGCTGGTGTATCTACTGTTTATGATCAAACATTAGGTAAAAACATCCAACGTCCTTTCTTACACATCCGTTATCGTGCTTCTGAAGCTGATGATCGTCGTATGAAGTCTTGGATCACTGGTTCAGTTGGAGGAAATTATACTTCTGACATCGATGAAATGAACGTACATATGCTATCTGAAAGATGTCTATGTGTTCAAGGAGCTAACAACTTTATCTTGTTCAAAGATACTGCAGCTTAATATTTATTGAGGCAAAGGGCCCTTCGGGGCCCATAGCTTCATTTTTAACTTTTTAATTCTATTATATCATGGCAAAGAAACAAGTGAGCGCTAACACAGAAGCGCCAAAAAATATTGCTGTTGAGCAAGAGGTCGCCTCCGCTCCGGCTCCAAAAATACAAAAACCAGTAAAACCTAGCTGGGAATTTAAAGACCGTACTTATTTTTTAATTGGAAGAAAACAGCCAATTATTTCAACCCTACCAGGGAAGCATACGGAAAAAAGAAATTTGCTTTGGTTTGACCCTGAATTAGGGTACCAAAGAGAACTACGATACGCTACAAATCAGAAAAGCCCGTTTGTTGATGAGCAAGAAGGCCCTGCTACTTTAGAGCATATTGTTTTTAGAAATGGAACAATAACCGTTCCAGCCCAAAGGCAAAATTTACAAAAACTATTATCATTATACCACCCGCTTAAAGGTGTTATGTACGAAGAATTTGATGCGGTGCAAGTTGCTGAATGGGATATAAGTGATATAGAAATAGAAATTGACGCATTAAACTTAGCCAGAGAGCTTGACGTTGATATGCTCGAAGCTATCATCCGAGTAGACCAAGGTTCCGCTGTAAAAAATATGACGTCTAAAGAAATTAAGAGAGACGCTCTTATTTATGCTAAGAGAAATCCGGCTTTATTCTTACAATTAGCAGGAGATGAAAACGTACAGCTGCGTAATGTAGGGGTGCGATCTGTAGAACAAGGGTTTATTAGTCTATCACAAGACCAAAGAACATTTACTTGGACATCTACAAATAGAAAGCTTATGACAGTGCCATTTGATGAAAACCCATATTCTGCTTTAGCAGCATGGTTTAAAACAGATGAAGGCGTGGAGGTATTCCAAAGCGTAAGCAAACGACTTAAATAGTCACCTTTATAGTATTAGGCCGCTGTAAAAGGTGGCCTAATTACTATAAATAACAAAAAAAAATTATGGCAGTAAGCGTAGACACAGTGTACCAAAGGGTTCTTGCTATTTTAAACAAAGAGCAAAGAGGATACTTAACCCCTCAAGAATTTAACTTATTTGCCAATCAAGCGCAAAGAGATATTTTTGAGCAATATTTTTACGATATAAACCAGTTCGGAAGAATGCATGGCAATGACACTGAGTATTCAGACATGCTTAACATACTAAACGAAAAGATCAGCGAATTTGAAACAGAAGGAGCTGTTACAGGAGGTACTGCGCTCCCCGCTGACCTATATAGGCTAGGGACTGTAAAAGTCCAATACGTGGACCCCATTACAGCCGCTACTAAAATAGCCGAGGCAGAAAGACTAACCAAAGGAGAGTATATCTACATAGCTCAATCGCCATTAACTGCGCCAACGGTAAGCCGCCCAATATATACAAGAGACGAGAACCAACTTAAAGTATATGGTCCCGCTCAATTAACTACAGCCGTAACATGTAATTATATAAAGATACCAACCACCGCGGAGTGGAACTACACCATGGTATTAGGGGTTCCACAGTATAACGCAGGAACTTCAACTAACTTTCAGCTCCATGAATCAGAAGAGCCCGAGCTTGTAGAAAAGATACTGGAGTTATCTGGCATGTTATTAAAAACACCGGATGTATACCAGTACGCCAACAGCGAAGAGACCGAAAGAATTCAACAAGAAAAAGCATAATAAATGGCACTATTCACAGGAACTCAGCAAGAATATTACGAGGGTGATAATTTAGGCAATTACCAATTTATATACTTAGATGATATTATTACTAATTTTATTGTCTCTTATGTTGGAGAGGATAAGATTATATCTAAAGTAAAAAGAACAGATGTTGCCTTTCACGCTCAAAGAGCTTTGCAGGAATTAAGCTACGATACTTTCAAATCTGAAAAGTCGCAGGAAATTGATGTGCCGTTAACTCTGCAAATGCTACTGCCCCACGACTATGTTAACTATGTTAAACTAACATGGGTTGACGGAGGAGGCGTCGAACGCGTTTTAATCCCCGCCCAGAAAACCAGTAACCCTTTACCGCTACTACAGGATAGCAGCTACGAATATTTATTTGACGGGGAAGGTAACATAATCACCGCTGCCGAGTCAGAAACCTGGAAAAAGTTTAAAACAGCCACAGGCTCTGAATCTAGCGAATTAAGTAATATTGAAGAGAATGCTTCTTACGCGTCACTGCTTGGTCAAAGGTATGGGATTGATCCCGCTTTTGCTCAGTCTAATGGCGTATTTTTTATTGACCCAATAAAGTCTAAAATCTTCTTTAGCTCTGACTTAACCGGTAGAACAGTGACCCTTAAGTACATCTCAGACGGCGTTGGCACTGTTGAAGAAATGAAAGTGCACAAGTTTGCGGAAGAGGCTATGTACAAATACCTTGCTCACGCTATCTTAGCTACCCGAGCCAATACTCAAGAATACCTTGTACAAAGGTTTAACAAAGAAAAATTTGCAGCCATTAGAACCGCTAAGCTGAGATTATCTAATCTTAAAATTGAAGAGCTAACTCAGGTAATGAGAGGTAAGTCTAAGCAAATAAAACACTAAGATATGCCAGAATTAAAAAGGTTATTTGTTAGGGGTCGAATGAATAAAGACCTTGACGAGAGATTATTACCTAGTGGTGAATATAGAGACGCATTAAACATACAAGTAGGTTCGTCTGAGGGTAGCGACGTGGGTGCTATTCAAAATATTCTTGGCAATCAAGTTCGCAAAGAAAAAAAGGGGATACCCTCTACAGATTGGGCTTTAGATTCCGAAACAGCAAACTACTACGGCTTACCGCTCGATGCCAAGTGTATTGGAGGGGTTAAAGACGACATTAACGACAAACTATATTGGTTTGTTACTTCTTCCACTGTGGATTGTATTTTAGAATACGAAGACACATACAAGGTAGTACGTCCTGTACTCGTTGACACTCAAAACATTTTAAATTTTTCCGTAAACAAGCTTATTACAGGGGTAAATATACTTGACAATTACTTGTTCTGGACAGACGACAACTCTGAGCCTAAAAAGCTGGAGGTAACCAAAGGTGTTTTTAGCACAGCAAACTTCACCACTCACAGCACGTATAAGGGTAGAGATTTCATTGAAAGTGATGTAACAGTAATTAAAAAATCACCGTTATCCGCTCCCTCTATGGCTTTAGCCAATAGCGATAGGCTTATTAACGGGGTGAGCAACGTAAACACTTCTGTCACTTATAACTTTACCGAAGCCACGCAGTTAAACAATGACTCGCTACGCCCTGCTATTGCGGCCGGCACAGCAATCTATGGATTTGCTTTAAATTCAGGAGCAGCTTATGTAGTGGGTGATTTTTTAAAATTAGAGGGGATAGCCCTGGAGACGGATACCGAAAGTGACGTATATATCGTAACGCTACAGGTAATTGCCGTAACCAACCCCCTGCAAATTGGGGTTAAGGTTATTTCTAGCTCGCCATTGTTGCCAGATAGCGACACGTATACGTATACCTGTAAACTTCAGCAAGACTCTCCTCCGTTTGAGGGTAAATTCCCGCGGTTTGGCTATAGATGGAAATACGAAAATAATGAGTTTTCTTGCTTTTCGCCTTTTACAGAGGTAGCTTTCTTGGCTACGGGGTTTGATTATGATGCATCGAAGGGATACAACAAAGGCATGGCTAATGCAGTCCAGCAAATTACTTTAGATGCATTTGACACCCCTCCTGTAGATGTCAAAAAAATAGAGGTCCTATATAAAGAAACAAATAATAGCACTATATATATAGTCGACGACTTTGATCCTGCAGATTTAACAGAGACAGGGGTTTGGGAGGGATTTAAAATAACTAGTAAGCTAATATATAAAGTTGTACAGTCTAATCAGCTGCTAAGACCCTGGGATAATGTGCCTCGGCTAGCTAAGGCTCAGGAGTTGGTGGGTAATAGAATAGTGTACGGTAATTATCTACAAAATTATACAATAAGCGAAAAAATTGCATTAAGCTCTTCTGTCAGCTCAGAGGGCACTATAGACATAACTATTCCTTCAAAATCTGTTAAATCGGACAGAGACTATCAAATAGGTGTGGTATTTAAAGACGCTTACGGAAGAGAAACACCAGTATTTACATCGGATAAAGCCTCCGTTAAAGTAGACAAAGCAAAGTCTAGCACGCCAAATAAAATACAAGTACAAAGCGATAATCCTCCTCCCGGCGGTTTTTCTCACTATAAATATTTTGTAAAAGATTCTTCAGATCAGTATTATAACCTTGCGGCAGATAGGGTTTATAAGTCAGAAGACGGGGTTACCGCTTGGGTGTCTTTCCCATCGTCCGAACGAAATAAAATAACAGAAGAATCCTATATTATATTAAAGAAAGGACAAGGCTCTACCGCGCCAGTTACTTCCACGGATAATAAATACAAAGTGCTTTCTATTAAAAACGAGGCTCCTTTAGAGCTTACTCAAGTAAGAGCCTTAGTTCATTCGGCAACACTTTCTTTCGTTAACGCTTATGGCTCATACACTGAGCAACCTTCATGGTCAGCTGGTAAAACCCCCACCCCTGGGTCAAAAACATTTCTAATAGGGCGCGAAGACGGGGCTCAAGGTATAACAGACGAAACAAAGTTTGCTTTACTAGTAGGCAGGTATATCGCGTTTACCGACGGCACATCAAAATCAGAATATTATAAGATAGTCACTATAGACTGGAACGCTTCCGCAGCGGACGAATCAGCCCGAATAATTGTTGACCGCGCGTTTGAGGATGATGTTAATTTTTTATACAATGTCGACCAAACTCTTGTGGCCCCCGCTGGAAATTTTGTTGAAATTTATGCATATCAGGCTGAAGACAATAAAGCTAAATTCCAAGGCAAATTCTTTGTCAATATTGAGCAGAACGCAACATTGTTAGATAACTTATTTGCAACTGGGCCGTTAGTAGCTACGAATGCAATGAATTTCAAGTCATTTGGAGCTCCTGTTGTGATTAACGGCGAGGTAACCATCCACGCTGACGACGGGTATTACGGCAACGAAAACCTATATGTGCAGATCTGGGGTGGAGGTCACTCCCCTAAAAGACTATATGGAAAAGAGCACTATAATGGCGGGCTAAAGATTACATCCGATGGAGGGTGGATGCCTACTTGGGCGCATTACGACAACCCTAACAGCAAGCCCTATGATCTTGTGCTCGAAAGAAAAGTTCAGTATGGTATTAATCTTAGGGCTTGGCGGAAACTTGGTACAAAAGGAACAAAAATAAAATTTGCCAATCACTTAGGAACTGTTTACACAATTGACGAGGCCAATACCGTGGCGGTTGGGAACAACAATGTATATGAAAGGATATATATTTTATTTGAAACAGGCTTGGTTCAGACGGTTAACCCTAACTTTCCCGGTGGGCCCAACCAAATTAATGTAATTATACTAGGTGAGGATGAGGCCTCAGATTACCCAAGTAATGACCCTGGTATTTTTGAAACCGAACCAAAAGAATTAGCAGACTTAGACCTATACTACGAGGCGAGCGATGCTTATCCAATTGCAGATTACCAGACACTTAAGACTTTAACCTGGCATAACTGTTTTGCATTTGGCAATGGCGTAGAATCAAATCGCGTTAGAGACGATTTTAACGCTCCGTTTATAGATAAGGGTACTAAAGTATCCACAGTGCTAGAAGAGCCTTATGGGGAAGAAAGAAGACCCTCTGGGCTTATCTATTCGGGCCTTTATAATTCTACATCAGGATTGAACAGCTTAAACCAATTTGTACAAGCTGAAAAAATAACAAAAGACTTAAACCCAATGTATGGCAGTATACAAAAGCTCCATACCCGAGACACTAACCTAGTGGCCCTATGCGAAGATAAGATTATCCGCATATTGGCAAATAAAGATGCGTTATACAACGCTGACGGGAATGCCAATGTGACATCGACCAACAATGTACTAGGCCAAGCAGTGCCATTTGCAGGGGAATACGGTATATCTAAAAACCCGGAAAGCTTTGCTTCATTTGGTTTTAGGGCTTATTTCTCTGACAAGAAAAGATCTTCTGTTCTGCGCTTATCCATGGATGGGCTCACGGAAATATCCAGCAAAGGTATGAACGATTTCTTTTATGACAACTTAAAAGAAGCCACTACTGTTATTGGAAATTACGATATTTATTCTGATTGCTACAACTTAACTTTAAATAGCCAGACCGTTTCTTTTAAAGAAGCTATGGATGGGTGGCCAACACGTAAGTCCTTTATTCCTGAGTTTGGCATATCTCTAAACAGCGATTACTACACGATGTCTAATGGCATGCTTTGGTCCCACGACAATCAGCTGCGCAATACTTTTTACGAAGGAGCCACAGCTAAATCCAGTGTCCAGTTTATATTTAATGACTTGCCTAATAAGATTAAGAACTTTAAAACACTATCTTACGAGGGAGACGGCGGGTGGATATCTCCGCTCATACAAACTGACCAGCAGGATGGGGCGGTAACAACTTTCTTAGATAAAGAAAATATATATTATAACTATATTAGGGGGCTAAATGACACATGGGATAACAACGGACAAGTTGGCACCCTAGATTTAAAACAATTTGCGGCGCAGGGCATTGGCCAGCCATCGAGCATTGCTCCTTATACAGGCAATACAACATTTACAGTTACAGTTAAAAACGATCCGAACAACTAATTATGCCAGCACAAACATATACAATCACGCAATCGACCTTTGAAGCGGAGTCTGGAGAGAATATCTCAGGAGGAGGTAATTCCACCGTCACCTTAGTGATAGCTCCTGCTGCGGGTTATACTATTTCTAGTGGTAATTTTACGACACAAAACTTACCAGCGGAAGTAGACAGCGTAGTGTTTTCTCAGGCAGGGGTTAATATTAATGCTCTTGTGACTTTTGCGGCTGGTTTTACCATGCCTGCGGCAGACATAACGCTGCTAATTGACATCGACGGCACGGCAGACGAACAAACATTCACTATTGACGGGGAATATACTATTGCACAGCTTAACACGCAAGAGTCTGCTACAACCCCTATTGCATTCTCACAAACCGCAGTAAGCGGCACCGAAGTGACCTTGTTTACAAAAACCTTCACTGCTGACAGCGGATATGCGTATGACGTGCCGCCGTATTATTATCAGACCCTTGGAGCGGCTAGAAACGAAGACGCTTATATAATAACCTATGTTGACAACGGGCTGGGGAATATTTTATCTAGAATCTTTACCGTCAAATATTTAATTAACGGACAGAGTAAAACATTAAATGATTTGAATTTTGTTGCAAAAGCTCGAGAAATATACGTGCCAGTAGTCGAGGTTACTTCTTATATTATAAGCACTGCTAAAATACAAGCCGCTGGCCAGACTCGTATTATGACATTTTACGGCGGAGCAGGAGCCGATGTTACTATAGCGTTGCCTGCCCCATACCCAGTGGATTCCTATATTGATACAAACAACAATGTTACCTTGACAATAGGAGCCGGCGGGTTTGTTGATCATACGTTTATATTCCCAGCAAATACCTCGGGGGCTAATAAAACTTGGACGTGGACCCTGACGGGCGACCTAGCCTCCCCTTTCCCGAACGATAACCCATTATCAATCATACAATTAGGATAATATGGCTACTTTAGAACAAATAACAATCAGCTTTGCAAAACCGCTAAATGTATCTATACAGGTTGGTAGCGATATTGTATATTACCAAGACAGCGAGACAAGCAATGTATACAGACTGGGCGTGTGTACAGCAAAAACATCCACAAGCATCACTTGCCAGTTATCGAGTCTTACCCCTCCTCCTGATAGCACAAACGATTTTATCTTTTTTGTGAAGGACAACTCTGCAAATACATCGGGTATCATAGGATACCACGGCGCAGTAGACATGGAAGTTACCTCAACAAGCAAAAAAGAATTGTTTGCTGTTAACAGTGAGGTATTTATAAGTAGTTAATAAACATGTAAGAAGCGTAATAATATAAATATAAAATAACAAATTATGGCAGATCCATTATCACAAGGAATCGGCGCAATAGGCAGTATAGTTGGAGCCTCAATTGGAGGTGGTGCGCGGAGGCAAGAGCAGCGAGATGCAAGTGCCCAATTAGCAAGTCGCCAAGCGGCATATGAGGGCATGCAGTTTAATAACGTATATTCTGGTCTGCAAAATACAGCTGAAGATTTAACAGTAAATACTCAGCAAGCAGATTTTATGGCGCAGCAGCAACAGCAGGGCATGGCTAATACTATGGGAGCAATGCAGGGAGCGGCTGGCGGGTCTGGTATTGCGGCTTTAGCGCAAGCAATGTCAAACCAACAAAATCAAAACTTACAAAGCGCGTCCGCAAGCATTGGACAGCAAGAAAATAGAAATCAAATGCTATCGGCTCAACAGGCTGGCCAAAACCAATTGATGGTTGCGCAAGGCGAGCAAGTGGTACAAGACAAAGAAGAGGGTAGAACTAAAACATTACTAGGGCAAGCCCAAGCAAGAAGCGCCGCTGCTGATCAAGCAAGAGCTGACGCTACTGACGCAATGGTGAACGGCGTTACTGATTTAGCTAAGGCTGGGGGCAGTGTAGTTATGGGGCTTCCTTCAGTTGCCGAGAGCGCGTTTGGATCAATAATAAACGGGGGGGTCTGAAGTTAAATTATAAAACAATATCATGGCAAAAAATAAAGCAACAGCAACTAATTACGCGTCCGGGGAGAACTGGTTGGTGACAGGGGCCCAGGCGATGTATCAGTCTCGCGGGCAGACTTTTGGTAGCAAGACTAGAGAAGCGTCTGGTGGCATGGGAATAAGCCCCGGTATGGCAAAAGCTGCTGCTACCGAAGCAAAGGTATCCAGCTACATGGCAGGGCTACCTGGAGGTTTGGATTTTGACAAAGTTCCTCCTGTCAACAGGGATTATATAACTGCTACAATGGCAGATAGACGGATGGAATATGCGGACGCGGCGAGGACTGCTTCAAAGTTTCCTGCGGGAAGTTCAGCACACACGGAAGCTATTGCAAAAATGGCAGATGTAAATCAATATATGAGAACCTTATCCGCTGATCTTGACAAGTTTAAGGAGCGCAAAAAAGAATTGCCTGATTTTAACAATGGCTTGATTTCCTCTGGAAATGACCCAGATAAAACAGAACTCCTCACCGATGCATTGACCGACTCCATGGAAATGGAAATTGGCCCCAACGGCAATGTATACTTTAAAGGCGCCAATGGAGTTTCAACCTCATTAAATGATTTGCCAGAGTACTTTAACAAAGACTATACTACTTACGGAACATTTGAAACGCAGAACAATGCCATCTATGAGGAATCCAAGCGCACGGGCAAACCTATGGACGCGTTCAAACGACGGGATGCAGAACGCACATTGCGCAATAACCTTAAAAAGGGAGGCCGAGAGTCTTTACTTTCTATGGCTACTGATGATTTTTTAAACATAGGGGGACCTATTGTGCCCGACGCTCACCTATATAACAACAAGGAGCTTGAGGATCGCATTGTACAATCGTACATGGCAGGCTTAGATGAATCTTCCGCGGAAGGAGCGAGTCGATACGAAAAGAAAGGCGTTAAAGCCAACAACAAGCCAGGAACGGAAGCGACTACAAATTGGGGAGAAGAAGGGTATCCGGACAATATCACCAGTAAAAGATCAGCTAAGAAAAATGGAATAATATCTGGGCGCGTCGCCACCCTGCCAGTTGGGGAAACAACCGAATTTACTGCTTATTATGATGGAGCAGCGGATATGTATACCTTTCGCAAAGAAGAGGACGGCGCAATCACCGCGGTTGGCGAAAACAACACTAAAAAATATAAGTTCCCAGAAGGCACTGATCTTTCTACAATGACCCCCTCAGCGGCTGAGGACTATATAGTTCCCGCAAACTAAGTTAAATAAAATTTCAAATAAAAAAGTATGAACGAGATAGATCCAAATGCACTATATACATTGGCTGATGGCGATAAATTATCTGGCAAAGAGATTTTGACCCTAGCAGAAAGTGATGGCATAACTCCTGAGGAGTGGATAAAAAGCGCTAATGCTTTATTTGAAGACAGCGAATCACCAAAGGTTCCCAACGCAGCTGCATTGAAGCCAATTAGATTTATTACTTATAAAAACGAAACCATCTACGAAGATGACTTTTTAAATAATTCTGCAGGCAGAGAGTGGGTCGCTCCCCAAACAACCCGCTCTAAAAAAAGAAAGGGCGTTCATCCAGACAACTTTGATGATTATGCCGCGTTGATGGGGAGACCCGTACAAGTCGAAGACACGTCTTTTGCTGCTAATATAGCTTCTAATGGAAGCGATGAAGTACAGCCTCTGTCGCTTAATCAAAGAGTCCATGCGGCAAGCCGGCAAGTCTCCATACAGGACCCAGAAGTTCAGAAAGATATTGCCGACAAATATTTTGAAGGGAAAAAATTAGGGGCTAGCTATGAAAAAGCCGGCTTGGCCGCCGAAAGTTCAAAGAAATATGAGCTTGCTAAGATCCCTGTCGATAATAGATATGAAACTTTCCCGCTATTCGGCAACCAAAAAGATTTAGACGATTATAATAATTATAAAGAAACAGGAAAATTCAACACAGACCTCGCGGACTCTAAACTAATATCCGGTGTTCTTAACGAACACAAATCAAGAGCCCAGCAGCTAGAGGCAAGGAGATCCTCATCATCCGAACTTCAAGAGGCCCAAGATAATATAGCGGATATAGACGGTACCCATGGATCAAGCGCCCGAATTAAAACCCAACAAAAACAGGATAAGCGCGATTATGAAGCTATATATGGAGAAGAGCTATATAAAATTACCACTGTAGATGGGAGAACCTATGTTCCTCCTACTGTTAATATTACCGACGACCCAAGATGGCTCGCGGGGCGCCAAAGGGACATTGATAATGTCATCACTGAATCTACAGAGCTTGACAATGAAATCTCTCCCTACCTTGAAAAAAAATCTGCATATGAAACCCGTGTTGGAAAATACAATGCTTCATCAAAAAATATAGCAGATGGCTTCGATCGCTTGGGAGATGTTGACTCAAACTCTGACCCTGCTACTATAGAGGCTTACAATTCACTTATTATCGAAGCCCAGGAGCTGGAAGAGCTACACCTTGAAGGATTAAAAAAAGACCAACTTGAGCTAACCCAAATGGGCCGAGAGCTCGAATATAGAGATGTAGTCCGAAGAAAAAAAATAGAGCAGATAGAGTTAAGCAATATTGAGTATGAAACTTTCTCTAAAGACTACAGCAAAGCCAATCAACTGGGTGCAATGCTGGAAGCGGGGATAATGGCTCCTGTAGCTATGTTTGCCACAAAAGCCGCCCAGTTTGTTGTTATGGCAAATTACCTGGGGTCGCCTGAGGGTAGCGACGCTTACGACTATGTTACCGAAGTAAACAAGCAAGCTGTCAATTACAACGAGCGGCTGCAAAATCAGATTAGCAATGAGATGCCTATGCCTCTTACAGTTGGGGATAAATCGACTCTTGCCGAGTGGGTGGTCGACGCTACCATACAAAACTCGCCTTCTTTGCTGGTTACAGCCGCGACAACCCTCGCCTCCGGAGGAATTGGCTTATTGAGAACAGGGCTATCGGTTCCCGGCGCCACTGCTGCCGCCCAAGTTGCTGCCACACGTGCCGCAGCTAGAGTAGCTGCTACAAGATTTGCCAACTTACAGGCTGGAGCATTTTTTGCAATGGAAGGCGGTAGTAAAATAGCAGAAATGGAAATTGGGCGCAAAAATGCCCCTATGATGATTAGTGCTTTAGAGGAGCAGCTTAGCGCGGCAACTAGCCCGCTTGAAAAAGCCCGGATAAATAAAGAACTGGAATACCACCGGGACGCGTTAGATTATAGCGAATTGCAAATAGGGTTTACTGGATTAATGTACGGTGGCACTGCTGCAATAGCAGAAAAGCTTGGCGCTACGTATTTATTAAAAAACATTGGTAAGATGTCGCGCTCTTACGGCTCTACTTTTTTTAAACAACAACTAGGGGAACACGCTGGCAGGATTGCAGCTAGAAGCTTAGGTATTGGCATTGGGGGAGTGGGAGCTGTGGCCATGGAACAAGCGGAGGAGGGGCTAACATTAGTTGCCCAGAACCTAGTCGACATGACCGTGCTCGGTGAAGACAAAAATATATTTGATGGGTATGATCTAGATTTTGTTGCGAACGTAGCTATCTCTAGTATGTATCTATCTGGAGGAGGTATGGCTAGTAACTTGCATAGTGTTATACATGACGAGTTTAAATCTATAGGAGACGCTAGCGAATTAACTAAATTAAAGAACGAGCTTACGTCTATACAAGGGGACCTTAGCGACCCAGCAACACCTTCTTCTGAAAAACAAAAACTTAAAGATAGAAAAAGGCAGCTTATTAAAAAAGCCGCGGATTTAACTAGCCTAAGTGTTGCAGATTTATCTGAATATACACCTGATCAAATTGGAGCGCTTTTAGAGGCTAATAGAAAAGCAAAAAAGATTCGCCAAGACGCAGAGAGTTTAGCTGCTAATGAGGACGCGGGGTCGAGCTATAACAAGAAAGCCATGGAAAGGCTGGAGGGCGAATACAGCCAGGTTATGAACGACCGGGAGTCTAGTCTTACGGAAAATCGGAAGGCTCTAGAAAAAAAAGCGCTAGACAGGGCTAATATAAAAACAGAAGATCTTAGTGCTGAGCAAGCAAAAGTCAGAGGAGACGCTAGTTTTTTCACTCCATCCCAGGCCAGAGCATTTGCTGCATATCGTCTTAATCTATATGCAATAAAAAACACCAAAGGCATCCGCGTCGTTGAGGTAGACTCCTCTTTTACTGCTTTAGAACAAATTGAAAAATATATTGAGGATAACCCTAGCTTAAGCGATAAGGAAAAAGCGGCGCTCATAGATTTTGCGGATAGAGCGATGATGGGAGCAAACAACAGCGCTGAGGAAGTTGCTGGCACGGGACTTATTATAGTTAACCATGGTGCGGTTATGGGGGCGATCGCTTTCAGTAGCGACATAGAGGCGGCTATTGCCTCTGTTGCTCCGCTGCATGAGCTTGCGCATAAGCGCGGTCGACAAAATAAAATATTCGTTAATGACGAATTGGCAGGAGACGCAAAAAGGATGATTAGCAGTATTGTAAATTATGCAAAAAGAAATCTTACTGCAGATCAGTATAAAGTTTTTGAGGCCAGGCTTAATGCTTATCAAGAAAGAGCCAAAGCAGCTGGGAAATACGAGGACACCAACAACATAGATGCGGACGAGGTTATGCAGTTGCTTAACGACTTTGTTAGAATAGGGGCTTTAAAGGGGAGCGCTTTAGGAGGGCTGCATGATATAAAAGCCTTTGTAAATAGCCTTAACCGAGCTATGTTTGGTGATAAATCTTATTTGTTCGGGATCAACTCAGTACAAGACGCTTTGCAATATATAGCTAGCTATAGTCGACGAAATAACCTGAAGTTTAGAGCCGAAGAGGAAGAAGACAATAATAAAGCTTCTATAAATGTCAGCGACGTAACTCGTAACAAAGCTTTGAAAGAAAGCACACAAGCTATATATGAAAAGCATAAATCGGCATGGGAAAGCGGTAACAAAGAGCGAAAAGCTTTAGCTGCAGTGGAAGTGCTTGACCAAAGCGATGCTTACATGGCATTGATGAAAGTGTACGCAGATAGACCGCAGCCTAAAACCGGAGCTCCCGCATTTAAAACACTTCCGGGCTTTGACATGGAATACTATCTTATAATAGCTAAGTCGGAGTTAATTAATCATATTATAAATTTTAACACAGCTAAAGATGGAACTTTTGAAGAAAAGAATGACAACCTACATGGCTGGATCAACGCCTTTGCTTATAGAAAAGCGCTAGGAGCTGTACAGGCCCTGGGTATTGATAATGAGTTTCTACAGGAGTTAGGGGACGCCGAAGCTGCAACTGTTGAGATGGATGACGTGACGCCTTCCTCTGCAAGCAAGACCGAGGGACTACCTGCTAAAGTAGACTTCTTAAAGAAAGCTAGAAAGTTAATGCCTACGTTAATCTCTAACGACGTGCTAGAGAAAGTATACGAGGCTTTATCTAAATTTGTTGCTACTTCGCCAAAGTTTAAATTTGAGAAGCGCCAGGGGTCTAATTCATATAATTTATCATTAAGCGAGCAAAAATTATTCAGAGAAGAGTTAAGCATTTTTTTAGAAAAAGAGCTAACTAAATATTTACAAAAAGAGGTGGTGGCTATTGCGTACACAAATACCTTTGCAAAATTTGTAAGATCTTCTTTTGGCTTATATAATCTGATACCTCAGAACTTCATAAACATGCGCATCGACGACTGGAAAGTACGAGTGATGAAAGAAGACGGCTCTGGCCAGGTTAGAGAAAGCACTTACGAAGCTGGAAAAGAACTAGGTGCCGTAGGAAAAGGTGTATTTGACAGAAAAGATATAACAGAGGCAGAGTGGGTTAAATATTGGGACAATCCTGCTGCCGGTAAATCCACAAAAAGCAAATTAAAAGAAAGATTTGCAGCAATGATTGCTTCAGGGATGGCTCCTGATATGTTGCTAAACTATCTTAATGAAACCAACGACGATGGCGACCTCGTTAATCTACAAGAGTTTCTAAACCAGCAGGGATTGCCTAGCGTTAACGAAGTATCTAACTTTGGTATTGTATTAACAGAGGCATTGCAGCGTGATCCAGCAGGATTTAATCTTAAGTACTCTATTAATTTAAACCCAGCGCAGGCGGGGTTTGTTGTTGAAACCATGCCTAGTTTTGTTGACGACATGCTTACACAGCAGAAATTCCCCCTCAGCAAAAATAAAATTCAGCAAAAAGATATTCTAGAAATTATTAAAAAATATGATATAGAAAATATTTTAGAGGAAAAAGCGGGGGAGTTGGCTACAATCTTTTTTAATGAATTTGCAAATAGGCTTAAAATTTTATCAAAAAGATTGAAGTCTAAAACAATTGAAACCGAAGATAATAGAGACTACCTTATACAAACGCTTAATTTTATTACGGCAAGAAGATCATTCGCCAACGCGTTTGGATTGGACAGCGAATACTTAGGGGTCTACGACAAAAACGGAGAGAAGATAAAAAACGGGGACAATCAGCAGGCTGTAATCGCGGTGGTAAATAACCTGCTTAAGGATGAAGTTATAACCGTTGATGAACTAGTAATATTTTTGTCTCAGTCTTTTAACAGCGGCTTGCCCTACAGAATCTTTAATTCTAACCTAGAATTCTATGAAGCCTTCCCGATATTAGCGAAAAACGGCTTTACAATAGTTGAGGGTAAAGATAAAGACAACAATATAAAGTATAATATTCACAAAAACGGCAAGCGGTTTAATCGAGGCAGACAAGGTGTTTCAGGGCCTGAATATAATAACCGTATTAATAAAAAAGGGAAACTCGCTGCTAACGAAATTAATGAATCTGCAAAAAGAGATAGGGCTTTTATAGAAAAATTAATAAATCACTTTAATACTCTTGATCCGTCTCTAACCGCTTCGACGGGGGCTGCTAATATTTTTGCATCTATGTCATCGCATACTAAGTCTCCTCTACGCGGAATGGCCGGGCTAGTTTATGTACAAGATGGCATTGGAGCAAGCCGCCTTGCGATATATGAGCATGCTCTACCTGCAATAGTAGTCACTAACTATATTGGGGCTTATCTAAACAAAAATAACCAAGAGGTTACCGAGGACGTGCTTAACAATGTGCTTGACGGGTATAAGGGAGCACTAATTGCAAAATCATTAGATAAAAAGATTGGTCATCTATTCCGCCAGAACATGCCCTCCGAATGGGCTCCAGGAAGCGATACGTGGATGAGGTATAATCATCCGTTAACTGCTTTTGCGATGAAAGACGTTACTTTTAAAAGCTACGATGGCAATTTTGAGAACATTGAATTTAGCGGCATACGAAATGTAGAATTTGCGGCCGCGTGGCACGAAAATGCCCTCAAAAGCTACTACACTCATTTTGCGAAGGGTAGCATAATGGGGAAAGCGAGCTTAAACACTAGCTATAATATAGAATTTGACCCAAATTTTGATGGCGATAGCATGGACCCTACGTCTTACACGTCCGACACTTTTAAAGTTGGTAAAGCGGAAATAGAGATTTTATTAACAGACGAAGAAGATTACAGCGATATACCTACTCTTTCATTAATGTTTCATGACGTAGCCGCTGGACGACAGGGTAAAATGGCTTTATCTGAAAGCTTTAAAGAGGATGGCGTTAATCCTTTAAAAGTTTTTGCCGGTATTGGCAACGCTGTAGCCGATCATCTTAAAGCGCAAACGTATTACGGTAGATTAACATTCCACGGAGATGGCATCTCCAGAGCTAGTTTATATTCTGTATTAGGCAAAAAGCTCGCGGATAATTTAGGGTGGAACTACACCGAATATATAGGCGAAAACGAGGATGCCATTCAGGTGGTGCTGGAAAGAAAAGAAGCGCCGTCTTCTGCTGCAAAAGCGAGCATAAACCTTAACGAAGGTATTAACTATATTATAGAGCAAAAGTTTAATGACCCGCGACAAAACAAATATTCTGATATAGGCGCTAGACAGGCTGGCCGCGGGAAGGGTAAATTTAACTTATTTATTCCGCCTAGAGCTGAAGACTTTATGGGCCTATTGTACAGCTTAATGGGATCCGGCAAGGAAGGCGATGCTCATCGCGAGTTTTTTGAGGAAAATTTGATGGATCCTTATGTAGCTGGTATTATTAATATTGACAGGGCTAGACAGTCGGCAAAAAGGTTGTATAGCATGCTGCTTAAAGAAAATCCTGATATTGCTAAATTATTAAAGAAAAAAATAAAAGGAACAGACTTTACATACGACCACGCTTTGCGAGTATATTTATGGAAATCAAATGGAATTGACATTCCTGGATTATCAGAAAAAGAAATTGCGCAATTAAACCTGGAAATTATGGGGAGCCCTGAGCTGCTTAGTTTTGTTGGGCAGTTAAAAAGAGTAACTAATCTTAAAGAAGGATGGCCATCCCCTAGTAAATACTGGACAGCAGATACTTTATTAAGTGATATTTATAATTTAACCGAGGGCAAAGGTCGCCAGAAGTTTTTAAAAGAATTTATAGCTAACGCGGATATTATTTTTTCACCAGAAAATATGAACAAGTTGCGCGCAAACCTAGGTAATGAGTGGGCCGACGCTATGTTAGATTCTCTGTATAGAATGAAAAACGGCACAAACCGCCCTAGCGGGTCTTCTAAACAGGTTAACGCTTGGAATAACTGGGTGAATAGATCTACAGGCGCTATTATGTTCTTTAACCGCAGATCAGCTGTATTGCAGCTTTTATCTACTATAAACTTTATAAATTGGGGTGACAATAATCCACTGAAGGCTGCAGCTGCTTTTGCAAATCAACCACAATACTGGAAGGACTGGGTAATGATTTTTAATTCTCCTAAGTTAAAAGAAAGGCGAGGCGGATTAAGAATGGATGTGTCTGAATCGGAAATAGCCAATCAAGCGAATAGCAGCTCAAATTCTCCGCAAGCTATTTTAGCATATCTTTTAAAGATAGGGTTTACGCCCACGCAGATAGCGGATAGTTTTGCTATTGCTTCCGGTGGAGCAGCTTTTTATAGAAACAGGGTTAATACTTATAAAAACGAAACTGTTGTAATAGACGGCAAAAAAGGAAGAAAATACACGGATAAGGAAGCAGAAGAAAAAGCATGGAAAGATTTTTCTAGGCTATCTGATAGCACTCAACAATCATCAGATCCTTCTTTAATTTCTCAAGAGCAAGCTAGTGTGTTGGGTAGACTTATTCTAACATTTCAGAACACCGCCGCGCAATATACTAGAAGAGGCAAGAAGGCTATATTAGACCTTGCATACAGACGTGGGGACCCTAAAGAGAACATTTCTAGAGCCGTATATTATTTAGCTGTTCAAAACGCAATATTCTCTTCGTTGCAAGGGGCACTGTTTGCTTTAATACCCGGCTTTGACGATGACGAGGAGGAAACCCTCACAGACACAGAAGCAGAAATCGAGGCTGCTAAAGCACAGGATATATATACGAGAGCTCTTAACTCCGGCTTAGACACTATCTTGAAAGGCAGCGGGATAGGCGGAGCGGTTGTGGCTGCTCTTAAAAATACCGTGCTTGAGTACATACGCCAGCAAGAGAAGAAGGAATTTTTTCAGGATGATGCTAAAGTTGTGTTTACAGCCCTTAGCATATCCCCTCCAATTGGATCAAAAGCTAGTAAATTCTATAGCGCATTAAGAACCAAAAGATTTGAAAAAGACGTTATAGCAGAAAGAGGACTTGATTTAATGATTGACGGTCGTTTTCAGCCCAGCCCTTTATACTCTGTATTAGGCAAAGCCGCGGCAGCTGGAGCAAATATACCTTTAGATCGAGCTTACGATGAGCTAACCAGCATTTCAGAAGCCTTCGACGAAAGAAATAGCGTTTATCAAAGAATTGCTCTATCAATGGGATACAAGAACTGGCAAGTTGGAGCAACAATTGAAGAGGAGGATCTTATAAAAGCTCAAGCTAAGGCTATAAGAAAAGCCGACGGTATTAAGAAAGCCAAGACTACCCGCGCTGCAAATAGAGAACAAGAAATAAAACGGAGGAATGAGAGGCTCAAAGGCATGAGTACGGAAGAGTGGTTTGCTTATCAAGACTCTTTGCGTGTTGAAAAACAAAAGAAAAAAGACAATAAAATAGATAACTAACTAAGCCATGAACGACACGGATTTGAAAATATACCTCATAAACACAGTTACTATGGCTCTTAATTTTGCCGAGATTGAACTAGGATTAAAAATTGTTTTAACAGTTACAGCTATTGGATACACCGCTACTAAGTGGTGGCTAATGGTTAAACATAACGACAAGGAAGAATAAATGGAAAAAATAAGCGATCATATTTCATATAAAGAAGCTACGTTTTCACAAACAGCTACAAAGCAAGGCATCGACAATACCCCTAGCGAGGAACAGTTACGCAGAATGCAGACCTTAGCAGAGAATGTTTTTGAGCCGCTTAGGGCTTACGTGGATGGCCCAATTAAAATCAATAGCTTCTTCCGCTCTATGGCGCTTAATCGCGCAATAGGGGGCGCTAAATCGTCCCAGCACATGCGAGGAGAGGCGATCGACATTGACGATACTTTTGGGCACATGTCTAATAAAGAGATGTTTATTTTTATTAAAGACGAACTGGACTATGACCAATTAATTTGGGAATTTGGGGATGATGAAAACCCTGATTGGATTCATGTGAGCTATGTGTCGCCAGAGAATAACCGTCGACGCATGCTGAAGGCAGCGCGTATCAAAGGAAAAACAACGTATAGCATAATAAACTCATGAAAAAGAAAAGCACCCCTTGTTGGAAAGGATACCAAATGGTAGGAACAAAAAACAAAGCAGGCAAGAAAGTCCCTAATTGTGTACCTATTACAAAAAAGAAAAAATAAAAGCGGCAACTTTCGCTACCGCTCTTACAAACTAAACTAACTAACCTAACTAACTAAAAGTTATTATAACAATCAAATGGTTATAACTTTTATCCATCACAAGATAAACAGTTTGGGTCCATTGCTAATGCAGCAATATCTCCTCTCAATACTGATTCTGTGCGAACATAATATAATGTTTTAATACCCTTCTTCCACGCTTCCATGTGAACTTGATTAATCCACTTCGGGGTTGCTTCACTAGGGAAAGCCAAATTCAAGCTAACTGACTGATCTACGTACTGTTGCCTTATCCCCGCCTGATTAACCAATTCAAGTTGATTAATTTCTTTAAAAGTTTTGAAAACTTCTTTAGCAGTAACTTCGTGCGCCATTTGTATATTATCCAGCTCACTGATATCCTGAACCGAACCGCCGTCAGCCAGGATTTTATCCCAGATTTCATTTGTATTTAATTTGTGTTTTTTTAAGAGTTTAACTAATGTTGGGTTTTTTCTGATGAACGTGCCTTTCGCGCTTTGTTCAGTGAATACGTTAGCCGCCCAAGGTTCAATGCCAGGCGATATGTTACCAGACAACTTAGAGTTACTAACAGTGGGCGCGATTGCGCGTAAATGAGTATTACGTAAGCCAGTACCGACACACCAAAGAGGTTCGCCGTAAGTTTCTGCCAAAGCCATTGAGGCTCGTTCGCTTTCAATCTTGAACTGCGAAAAAATCTTCCGAGTTTCAAACTGAGCCAGTAAGCCTTCGAAAGGAAGGCCTTTCTCTTGGAGATATGTGTGCCATCCGAGTACTCCCAGTCCCAACGCTCTCCCGCGTTGCGCAGATCGAACAGCGTTCTCGAACCCACGTAAACCTTTGGCTCTTTGAATAAATTCCTCCATAACTCCATCAAGAAACCAGATAGCGTCATATATAAGGTTAGTGTCCTTCCATTCTTCATATTTTGCTAGATTTAATGATGACAAGCAGCAAACAAAGCTATGATTCTCATCTGTGTGTAATGTAATCTCACTACATATGTTAGTCATATGTACCTTTAGTCCGTTGGCTTTATATGCTTGCGGATTTGCTTTATTAGTATTTCCTTTAAATAGTATGTACGGTTCTCCAGTTGCTTTTCGCTTTCTAAGTAGTTTACTCCATCGATCCCTAGCTCCCGCATCTCCTTGTTCAAGCTTTCGCATAAACTTATCGCCAACAACTGCGCATTGATGTAGATTAAGGCTTTGTCTGTTGACGTCCCCTTTAGGTTCTCGTATGTCAAGCCAGTCGAGAAAGTCATTGTGCTCAATGTTAATATTGACTGAAGCAGCTCCGCGTCGAACTGAGCCTTGATTCGTAGCAAGTATGGTGGAATCATAGATTTTACAAAATGGTACGACTCCATCGGATGTGCCGTTACCTGTTATCCTAGTGCCAGCGGGTCTGATCATATTAATACCAATGCCTACTCCACCGCCGTGCTTAGCGAGCAACATCATTTCTAAATTCTTTCCACCGATTTCCTGAATGCTATCTCCGACATCGATACCAAAGCAACTAATAGGCAAACCCCTGTCGGTACCTGTATTAGATAATACTGGTGAAGCTAAGCATAGCCAGCCTTTCCAGATATAATCAAAGAAAACCTCCGCTAACTCAGGCTTATAAAGCCTGCGAGCGACGCTGCTAGCAACGCGCATATAAGCAGCACGAGGAGTTTCCCCAGAAAGAAGATAACCTCCAGCGATTGTTTTCTTGTAAACGTCCGTGTTACCCCATTCAGGGTAATCCTCACCCTTGATCCAATCATTATCCCACATTTTCTTCTTCCTTTCCTTTAGCTTCTTCCTTCATTTGTTCTTGTAGCTGCATTAATGCCGATTGATAACCAGACATAAGCTTTACAGTTTCTAATGTGCCAACCGATAAGTTACGAATATTATCTAGTTCTCCAATTATGTTTTTCAAAGTATTAACAATAGCTTTGATTTGTTTGTCGTGCAAGTCTGCCTTGCTTTGTTTTTGTCCTTTCATATCTTTTTTTTATTACCAAATATCTTCAAAATCCTCGTTTTCGCCCGCTTTACTGTAATCCGTAGACCTAATAGCGAAGAAATCAGTATGAGTGTGCCCGCCAGTGAGGTGATAAAACCAATCAAGATTACTGGCAGCAGCTCCGTTAAAAACAAAATGCCCAGATAAATCGGCATAACCAAGTTCCACGAGTTTTTCATTTGCTCTCTTTTTTATAAAATGCTTTAAGTCATTAGCAGATATACCTTCGATATCCCCCATCTCAAACATCTTATCAATGTATTTAATCTCGAGATCAACCATTGTCTCAGCCGCTTTGATTATATCAGCCTTGCATAGATGCGCTAGTTGATTGTTCTCTTCGCACATATGGCGAAACAACTGACAGCCCATCTTACTGTGTAATGACTCGTCACGAACGCTCCACTTCATTTGCTGCCCAATACCTTTCAAAAGATTTCTCATTTGAAAAGAATATAATACAGCAAAAGCGCTATAAAGGCTAACTCCTTCCGCAAAAGCACTAAAAACAGCAAGAGAACGAGCAATTCCAATATGGGATTCCCCGTCGTATGCCACCAGGTTTTCGAACCTATCAGCCGTTGCAGGCTCGTGTAAAAACGCTTCATAATCTTCTAGTCCTAATGTTTCATTCAAGTAGCTGTACGCTACAGCGTGTACTGTCTCTTGGCTACCAAACATCATAGCCATTTGTTTTATCTCATGTTTCGGAAACCAAGATACCACTTTTTGGGTCCAATAATCGGACACTGCACATTCTGTCTGAGCGAAGCCAAGTAAAATGTTTCCAACAAGGCTTTTTTCTTTTGGGGTGAGTTTTTCATTCCAGTCTTTAATATCTGATTGCATTGAGATCTCTGTGTGCAGCCAAAATGCCTGCGCTTGCTTTAGCCAACCCTCTGTGTAATAATCAGGGTATTCAAAGGGCTTATAAGCTATCCTCTCGTCAAATAATCCCATTACTTATCTATTATAACAGCCACATCAAAAAATGGCACGTATAGCACGTGGATTGTTGAATCTTCGTTGTTGTATGTTCTAAAGCCAAATACAACCCCAGGATATACTCCTAGTTGTATTGTCCAGCCCTTATCTTCCTTGTCCTGCATATTTTTTGACATAATTTTTGCTTGTTTTAGAGTTACTATTTTTAGTTTTTGCGTGAACGCCTGGTCTTCTTTTCGTTACTTTCTTATACGTAACAATGCTGATTGTTTTTGTTTTAGCCATAACATTTGATATTATATTTATCCTGTATCTCTACAAGTTCTTTGAACTTAATCCGGCCTCTGGTAGCCATAGACCACCTAGCCCACTTGTCGATCTGGCGCTCGACGTATTTTTGTCTAGCTAGCTTTTTCTGGCTAACCGGATCATGTCGATTGTCTTGTCGCATTCTGTTTGATTTTGTGGTTTATATAACACCCTATTGTCGTTGTTGTCACACAACCACTTTTTAAATAACTTCCATCTAATTGGAAACGATTCGTTGGCTCTTCCTTTGCACTCAATTATAAAATCATCCGCTACAAAATCCGGCGTATATTTAATGTTTAATATTTTTTTGCAGCCACGGTTTCTATATTCGCCTTTGCCATTTGATTGGCGCTCTATTGATTCATTTACAAAATCAAACGCTGGTAAAAGCTCAAACGTTGTGCCCTCGTATTCAGCGCTAATTTTAGCTTTCTTCAAAGCCATGTACATGTATCTCTCAAGGCCCGAAGCAAAGTTTATCCCGTCATACGTTATCCGCTTTGCCTGTACTGGTCCTTTCTTTTTAGATCTCTTTCTCCGCATCGTTTTGATCTCTTATGTAACAATCTTCAACTTCATCACGCAACACCATTCGTGCTTTCTCAATATAATTTACAGCATCCATAAGCTCTTCTTGCAAATGATTCAGCCAAGTGTCAAGAGATTGATCGTCTTCGTGTAGCGTTACGCCATACTTTTTAAAGCCTACATCAGATCGGCTCATGATCTTATCTACTACTTGTTTAATTACTTTGTCTCTCATAGTGTTACTTTTTTCCAGTGATCAGTAGTTCCGCTTGGGAACGATTGTTGTTTTACAAAAGTGCCGTTTACCATTGCGCCTTTACGATTTTTAATCTCATCATAAGCAGCATCAATGCAGGCTTCAATCGCTAAGTCTTCCATATGCGCTAGGTTAGTCAACACAACAACTATATCACCGATAGCATCGATAATTTCGTTTTTGTTTTTCTTTAATAATGCTTGAGCTAGTTCCCCAGCCTCTTCCATTAGCTTAAGATATTGTGTGTTTGAATCGCCTTTGTCATATAATCCACGCTGGAATGCCCATTCGCGGATGTTGTCATAAACATTGTTATCAGCAGTGTCTTCTGCAAAAGCCTCATAGAAAGCCTTGTTGTATATATAAGACCGAGTCTTATCATACATTGACACTTTGGCGTTGGCTAATATCCAAGGAATGGTTGCTTCGTTAATTTCAAACTCATGGCCTTCCGGCGTATGCCAGGATAATCCTTTAACATCCATGAGCTGCCCCTTAAGCTTATTAAGCGGACACGGGAAAGTAGTAGTGGCGTCTGTGGCGTTTAGTAACATTGGTTTCTTTTTATTATTAAATAAATTTTTATATAATTGATTATCAATCTTATACCCGTAGAGTAGTTGAAGCTCTAATTCTTTGTAAGATATATAATTAATATCTTCACTAGAATCTAGAACTTCGTATTCACCCTCCTTGTATCCTTGCGTTACAGTAACCCGTTTATTAAGATCACGTGTAACGCCAATCTTTTTATTTGGTATGTGATAAATATAATACATTTTTTTTAATTTTAGTTAGTTGTTCCTACATTAATTTCAGCTTTAATCGCTGGGTATGGGTCATAGCCCCATATTCTTATGTCGCTTGCCTCCGGTATAGAGCACGTTGCATCAATACCCTTATCTAATATAAGCTTAGGCATTACTCTAATGCCGTTAGAAATATATAACTTTGCTTGATCAATATGATTATTGTATAGGTGGCAATCACCTAACTGAGCAATCAATCTTCCAGGTTTGTACCCAGCGCCTTTAGCTAGCATCTCTAGTAATAAGCCATACATTGCAATGTCATAAGGCAAACCAAGAAACAAGTCGGCAGATCGCTGCATCCACAACAAATCCATTTTCCCGTTATTTATATAAACTTGGAAAGCGTGATGGCAAGGAGGCAATGCCATATCATGCATCTCATGCGGAGCCCATGCGCTGATCATAAGGCGCCTTGAGCTAGGATCGCGCTTAATGCTATGCACAAGATTCTGCAGCTGATCTACGCCGTTAAAATCACGCCATTGTTTTCCATACACCGGGCCAAGCGTGCCGTCAGTTCTGCCTGATCGCTCATAGTCCGGCCTCCAATACTTAACGCCGTTATCTTCTAAATACTTTAAGTCAGTTCTGCCGTTGAGTATCCAAAGCAATTCTGTTCTTGCTGCATTAAAAGAAACTTTTTTGCCGGTAAGCAGTGGAAAGTTAAGATCCATGTCGTGAGCAATAGTTGCACCGAATATAGATCTTGTTCCGACCCCCGTGCGATCTGGCTTGTCATCGGCTTCTAAAACCTGTGACAATAGCTCTTTATATTCTTTCTCTATATTTCTCATAATAATAAGTAAAAAACTCGTGTAACTTTTCCCATATTAACCCAGGCCCATATGATTCAGGGCTTACGGATTTTTTGTTATTGGTTTCAATAACTATATGCCATTCAGTTGGGGTTCCTCGCGTAGCAGCCAAAGGAGATATTCTAATGCCGTTTCTAACACACCACATAAAAGCTTGTTCTTCCTCCGGCGTGGGCGTGTAATTGCCCATTAGTTTACCTTTCTTATTTTTTGTGCCGCTACCCATCTATTCCCAGGGCATCTTATCATCGCCAATATTTATTTGCTCATGCGGTACAAAGCATCCTGACTTATGTTCCCATTTAAAATGAGCTTCTGCGCCATTCTCTCCAAGGTTTTGGAACTTAACCTTAAGCACTTTGACCTTAACAGTCTTAGCTTCGTAATCCCTGTGAACCAATAGCCCGTGATATGAAGCATCATACCATTCGCCGCCGCCTTTGATATTGTACATGGTTGGCTCTTCAATCTTGCCGTCAGCTCCCTTATACATTTTAGTAGGGTGGGCAACAACAATAACAAGTACATCATACTTTTTAGCGAAGATCTCTATCTTACTTAGATACTCTAATGTATAGACGTTGACATCACCTGAAGCGTCTTGCGCTCGCACTTTATTAAAAGGATCGATTACCAAGCACTTAATACCCTTGCGCTTAACCAGCTCTGCGCCTTTGCGCAAAACAGCGTCCAACGTATAACGCTCCATGTCAATGAAAAAGAAATTGCTGTTAACGTGATCAGCTATTTGATTCCATTGGTCGGAGTATATGTCTTCCGCTTTTGGCATATCTTGCCATACCTTGCGCATCAGCTTGTGGGCATGTAAATAAGTAGGTTGATTTTCTGGGGAAGCGTAAGCTGTTTTCCATCCATAGTTTTGGTTGTATCCAACAACCATCTGGTCTACGAAATCTGATTTACCAGAGCTTGGAATGCCAGTAACAGTAATGAATTGGCCAGTATAAGTAGAAAAGATGCTATCAAAATTGGCCAAACCCACTTGATAGCCAGGTTTGAAACCGTTTCGGACAAAGTCCGTGACTTCGTCTTCCACATCTTTGAACGTCGTAACATTTTCGAGTGGTACTGGTCTTGCTCCGGCAATACGCTGCGCCAATTTTTCTTTTCCATGTTTTAATAAGTATTCGTTAGCGTCTTTACAATCTTCAAAGCTAGCTAAGTAACACATCTCGGAGCCTAGTCGTCGAACTAACTCTGATTGCAATGCTTGGCCGGCTTCATCTGAATCAACTGCAATGATTATTCTTTGCTTGTCCTCAAAATAATCAATACAATTATCTAGGTATTCTAAGTTATTAGTATTTAATGTAGCACCATTCGGCACTGAGATGACATTTGTTATGCCAGACTCGTGTATAGCAAGGACATCCATTTCGCCCTCTACTATTACGCAGTAATCGAAGCCTACTACGCTGTTAATATTATAAAAGACTTTTTCAGCGCCTTTATATAATTTAAAGTTCTTTCTTCCATCGCGATACTTAATATTAATAAGTTGGTCGCCCATGAAATAATTAAACTTTATGACATTCTCGGTTTTACCGGTTTGCGGCATATACTCAGGACCGTTGCTAATACCTAGACTAGCAACAGTTTCCTGAGATATCCCTCTTGTGGCAAACCATCCCAGCACTTTAACATCAACGCTGTCAGCTAATTCAAGGGCTTCAGGCCGAACATATTCTCTTTCTGAAGCACCTTTACGCTGATATGTGTGTAACTGAAATGATTTACTACAATTGTGGCAAGTACCGAGACCACGTTCCCAATCATAAGAAGCGCACTTTGCTTTTGCATTCTTGGGTTTTCTGTCAGGTGAACACAAGGGGCAGATTCCTTGTTTTTGTCCAGCTTCTAGATCGTGTTGATTGAACTTGTCAATCAAGAATCCATTGATCTCTGTATTATTTACTTGCATTGATTTAATTTAATTTAATAGTTAGAGTCTTCTAAACAGTCTGGGCATATGTCACAAAAGTCGTAATCTTGTACTTTCATGACATTCCCGCAAAATTCACATTTCATTAGAACGGAAGGTCGTCCTCAACAACTTGTGGTGCTGCTTGTCGTTGTGGTTGACCTGCGTCTTTACGAGGAGCTGCATCTACGTTCTGCCCGTTAGTCCAAACAACTTGCACGTTGCCAAGATAGATTTTTTGGGCTTTTGCTTCGCGCTCTTCTTTTGATTGTTCCATAATGATTGGACCGTTGTTTCCAAACTGATCTACCTCGTCGTTGAGGGTAATCGTGATAGGAAGGTACTGGCCTTTCTTTCCTTTGATGATTTTTGATTTATCAATTTTAGATAGATCAATACTTGTTTTGATAATACTTGCCATAATTTCTAGTTTTAAGTTAATTTAATTTATAAAGTTTTAGATATAAAATACTGCGTTGGATCAAAGTTTTCATCCTTATAAAACAATCTATATTGTTCTACTGCTCTCTCTACCTTATCTTTACCCCGCTCTAAAAATTGAGGGGAACAATCAAAGATACCAATTTTCTGAGACTTTTTACACACCGCTATGAATAAAAAATCCATATTAAAATACGTGGAGTATATGTAGGCTTGGCTGTCATAGTTATACATTTGAGCAGACCTAGAAAACTTATCAATGTCTGCTGTGGTTTTTAAATCCACTACATAACCTTGAGTTCTATTTACAATATCAGCCTTCATTTTCCACCACTCACCCTCAAGCTCAAACACTCCGGGCACTTCGTAGCTCACATCGATGTCTTGGATCAGATCTCTTGACGCATCACACGCCATAAGTTTATCTCTCAAGACCTGAAGCTCATCTGCTTCTTTTTCAAGCAGGCACATCTCACCACCAGATAGTTCTTTATACTTAGTAGTATTACGGGTTGAAGCATCGATAATCTTATATCGTTCTAACTTGTCTGGCTCAAGTACTAAGGTGTGAAAATAAGATCCTTTTATAAGGTTAGGATTGTTGTCGCCCATAGACTGCTTAAAATTAAGCGGATCCTCTAAAAGAGTCTTAATGTCAGAGTTGGATAAAAACTGCTTACCAAACTCGCCATAGTAATGCTCGTCGTTGTCTAGCTTTTGTAATATTTCATCTTTCTGTTC
>Ga0209137_1000300_pt1 | contig 54608 bp, 43 predicted proteins | sample SaaInl5LU_22_DNA_FD_184642 | JGI IMG/M metagenome (GOLD analysis project Ga0209137, IMG submission 184642) | Marine microbial communities from expanding oxygen minimum zones in the Saanich Inlet - ESP_105LU_22_DNA (SPAdes) (version 2) | ecosystem: Environmental > Aquatic > Marine > Intertidal... | reverse complement strand
AAAGGATAAAGAAAACTGTGTACATTTTGTTGATAAATGAACCCAAAAACACCCCAATTCTTCATTACAAATTTCTATTTTTACACATCGTTTAAATAACTAAACGCTTCAACAATTTCTTGCAACAATGTACTTAATTTTCGATACTGAAACTACCGGTTTACCTAAAAGCTGGAACGCTCCTATTACAGATACAGACAACTGGCCTAGGTGTATTCAAATAGCTTGGCAATTGCACGATGCAATGGGAAACATTGTAGAACATAACGATTTTTTAATACAACCAGACGGTTTTAATATTCCTTATGATGCAGAAAGAATTCATGGTATTTCTACAGAATTAGCAGAAGAACAAGGAATTGCATTAAATAAAGGATTGGCTTTATTTAACGAAGCCTTGCAAAAAACCAAATTTATTGTTGGCCAAAATGTAGGTTTTGACATTAATATCATGGGTTGTGAGTTCCACAGATTAGGGGTAGAAAACAACTTAACCTCTCTTCCGCTCTTAGATACTTGTACCGAAAAAACGGCCTTAATGTGTCAGATTCCTGGAGGTCGTGGTGGTAAATTTAAACTACCAACCTTAACCGAATTACACAATCATTTATTTGGTGTTGGTTTTGGGGAAGCACACAATGCAACTGCAGATGTTGAGGCAACCACCCGTTGTTTTTTAGAATTAATCCGTTTAAGAGAATTTACCAAAGAGCAACTAGATGTAGATGCTGAGTATTTTAAAAATTTCTCTGAAGCCAATCCGAAGCCAATACAGGTAATCGGGCTAAAACACATCAACCTAAAAAAAGAAAGTGAGAAAATTCGCAAACGTTTAGAGAAATTAAAAGACGTTGCAGAAACCAAATCTACTTCTGAAGGTTTGGCAGAATTAGAAGATGTACAGTTTGCGCATTTACACAATCATACACAGTTTTCTGTACTGCAATCTACCATGCAAATTGCCAATATTGTAAATGCTGCGGCTAAAGACAATATGCCTGCAATTGCAATGACAGATACTGCAAATATGATGGCTTCTTTTCATTTTGTAAGTGCTATTTTAAATCACAATAAAAACGCAGAAAACCCTATAAAACCAATAATTGGGTGCGAATTTAATGTCTGTGAAGATCATAAAAACAAGTCTCAAAAAGACAATGGATATCAGATTGTTTTATTAGCAAAAAATAAAAAGGGGTATCACAATTTAGCAAAAATGTCTTCCATTGCATTTGTTGATGGTTTTTACTATGTTCCTAGAATTGACAGAGAAATTATCAAAAAATACAAAGAAGATATTATTGTTTTAACTGGTAATTTGTATGGCGAAGTGCCTAGTAAAATTTTAAATCTTGGAGAAAAACAAGCGGAAGAAGCTTTACTTTGGTGGAAAGAGGAATTCAAAGACGATTTGTATATCGAATTGATGCGCCACAATCAACAAGATGAAAACATTGTAAATGAAACACTTCTAAAATTTTCTAAATCACACAACGTTAAAATTGTTGCAACCAACAACACCTTTTATTTAGAAAAAAAAGATGCAAACGCACACGATATTTTATTGTGTGTAAAAGATGGCGAAAAACAAGCTACACCAAAAGGAAAAGGCCGCGGTTATAGATACGGATTGCCAAACGAGGAATATTATTTTAAGTCTACCGCAGAGATGAAATCGCTTTTTGCAGATCTGCCAGAAGCCATTATCAATATTCAAGAAATTGTAGATAAAATTGAAATTTTTACCCTCGCAAGAGATGTGTTATTACCTGCTTTTGATATTCCTGAAGAATTTGTTTCCGAAGAAGATAAAACAGATGGTGGTAAACGTGGTGAGAATAAATTTTTACGCCACTTAACTTATGTAGGTGCTAAAAAAAGATACGGAGAAATTACACCGTCTATTGAAGAACGATTAGATTTTGAGCTTTCTGTTATCGAAAAAACAGGTTATCCTGGGTATTTTTTAATTGTTGAAGATTTTATTCGCGAAGCCAGAAATATGGATGTTGCTGTAGGGCCAGGTCGTGGTTCTGCCGCCGGTTCTGTTGTCGCATATTGTTTATGGATTACCAATATAGATCCTATAAAATACGATTTACTTTTTGAGCGTTTCTTAAATCCGGAACGTGTATCGATGCCCGATATTGATATAGATTTTGATGATGAAGGGCGAAGTAGAGTTATGGATTATGTAATTAATAAATACGGCGCAAACCAAGTGGCTCAAATTATTACATATGGAACCATGGCAGCAAAATCTTCTATTAGAGATACCGCCAGAGTATTAGATTTACCGCTTTTTGAAGCTGATAGAATTGCCAAACTAATTCCGGGAATCAAACTAAAAAATATTTTTGGTGATGATGAGAAAAGTAAGGGAAAAGTTGCTGGTTTAAGAGCAGAAGAAAAACAATTGGTAGAAGAATTGGTGCATATGTCTTTTGGAAACGATTTGGTTTCAGAAACCATCAATAAAGCTACTATTTTAGAGGGCTCTGTTCGTAATACAGGAATTCACGCCTGTGGTGTAATTATTACTCCGGGTGATATTACCAACTATGTTCCGGTTGCTTTGGCAAAAGATTCGGACATGTATGTAACTCAGTTTGACAACTCTGTGGTGGAATCTGCCGGATTGCTAAAAATGGATTTCTTAGGATTAAAAACACTTACTTTAATTAAGGATACAGTTAAAATTGTAAAGGCAAAACACAATGTAGATTTAGATCCTGAAAGTTTTCCGTTAGATGATGTAAAAACCTACGAACTTTTCCAAAGAGGAGAAACGGTTGGTATTTTTCAGTATGAATCTCCGGGAATGCAAAAACACATGCGCTCTTTAAAACCAACTGTTTTTGCAGATTTAATTGCCATGAACGCTTTGTACAGACCTGGCCCAATGGAATATATTCCGAGTTTTATCAACAGAAAACACGGTACCGAAGACATTGAGTATGATTTACCTGCCATGGAAGAGTATTTGGCAGAAACATACGGAATTACAGTTTACCAAGAGCAAGTAATGCTTTTATCACAAAAACTTGCAGATTTTACCAAAGGTGAAGCCGACGTTTTACGTAAAGCAATGGGTAAAAAACAAATTGCGGTTTTAGATAAAATGAAACCAAAATTTGTTGAGCAAGCTGCTGCAAACGGACATGATGCTGAGAAATTAGAGAAAATCTGGAAAGATTGGGAAGCCTTTGCAAGTTATGCCTTTAACAAAAGTCACTCTACTTGTTACGCATGGATTGCCTATCAAACAGCCTATTTAAAAGCGCATTATCCGGCAGAATATATGGCTTCTGTGTTGTCTAACAACATGAATGACATTAAAGCAGTTTCCTTTTTTATGGAAGAATGCAAGCGTATGGGATTAGCTGTTTTAGGACCAGATTTAAATGAATCTTTCTTAAAGTTTTCTGTAAATAATGAAGGTGCTGTTCGTTTTGGGATGGCAGCAGTAAAAGGTGTTGGTGCATCTGCAGTAAGAGCCATCATTAAAGAACGTGAAGAAAACGGAAATTATTCGTCTATTTTTGATTTGGCAAAACGTGTAGATTTGCGTGCTGCCAACAAGAAATCTTTTGACAGCCTAATAAAAGCAGGTGCTTTTGACTCTTTTACAGATACACACAGAGCACAATATTTTGCAACAGATGAAAAAGGATTGACCTTTTTAGAACGTGCCATGAAGTTTGGAAGTAAGTTTCAAGAAAACGAAAATTCTGCACAAGTATCGATGTTTGGGGAGGCCTCTACGGTTCAATTTCCTGAACCTGATATTCCTGAATGTGAAACTTGGGGCACAATGGAATTGTTATCACAAGAAAAAGAAGTCATTGGTATTTACATTTCTGCACATCCACTAGATGATTTTAAAAACGAATTAAAATTCTGTAATGCTTCTGTAAAACATTTTAAAGGTGATTTAGAAAAATTTGTAAATGTAAATTTAGCATTTGCTGCCATTGTTACAGATGTACAACACAGAGTGTCTAAAGCAGGAAAAGGCTGGGCAATGTTTACGGTAGAAGATTATGGCGACAGTCATGAGTTTAGAATTTTTGGCGAAGATTATCTAAAAATGAAACATTTTTTAGTGCCAAATTCATTTCTTTTTTTACGCGCAACAATTCAACCAGGTTGGATGAATAAAAATACAGGAGTTGTAGGAGAACCTCGATTAAAGTTTACAGAGATGAAACTTTTACATGATATTATGGACGAGTTGTGTAAAAAAGTGACGATACAAATTCCGTTAGAAGAAATTACAGCAAACACTATTTTAAATTTAGAAACCATTCTTAAAAACAAACCAGGCAAACAAAGTTTACATTTTACAGTTTGGGACGAAAAAGAAAAAATAGAGGTTAGTTTACCTAGCAGAAATACTAAAATTCATATTTCTAATGAATTATTGGCAACTTTAAAAGAGCAACAAATTAATTTTAAACTCAATTAAAAAAATTAATTACCTAAAAATATTGTCGAAAATAGATTTATGTTTACTTTTGTTTAATATTTTAAACAAAACATGAAACAAAATAAAAACGGTACCTGGACAAGCTGGAACGAGAATGTAATTTACAACTACAAATCTCTTTACACGATAACTTCAGAAAGTGAACTACAAGAGGTTATTAAAAACGCAAAAGAAGTGCGCCTTTTTGGAAGTAAACAATCTTCTGCAGACATCGCCTCTGGTACCACAACTCTTATCGATATTAAAAGTTACAACAAAATTTTAGCTTTTAATGATGAGCAACATACCGTAACTGTTCAATCTGGTGTAATTTTAAAAGATTTATTAGAAGCTATTGAAGCAAAAGGATGGTGTATACCCTGTTTGCCAGACATTAATACCATTACCGTTGGTGGAGCGTTAGCTACAGGTACTCATGGTACAAGTGGTAATTTATTATCTGAATACATGTCTAAATGCAGACTTGTAATGGCAGATGGCTCTGTAAAAGAAATCACAGAAAAGGATGACTTAATGAATGCTGTTCGTGTTTCTTTAGGTGTGTTAGGAATGATGTCTGAAATTACTTTTACCTGTCAGCCAATTTATACATTGCACGTAAAAGAAAGACCAGAAAGCGATACAGAATGGTTGCCTAAAATTAAGGAGCGTTTAATAAAACACGATTTTTTAAGAATTTTATGGTTACCCCATACCGATAAAGGGTATGTAATTACAGGAGATAAAATTAATCCTGATACAGATATCGAAGAAAATATGGGCCCTGCCTTTTTGAAACATAGAAGAACAGCTTCGAAAATTTTATACAAATACACTCATATTTTTCCTTGGTTAACAGCCATTGCTAATAAAATTTTATACAAAGGTTTTTTTAGTTCAAGTAAAGAACACAAAGGCACTTTATACCAAGCGACTGTTACAAAATCTAGAGGTTCTACTCTAGAATTAGCAGAATGGACAATAGGTTTGGATAAATTTGTAACTGTTTTTGAAGAGTTAAAAACAGAAATAAATAAATGGAGTAACAAATCATTTATACACATTCCTATGGATGTTCGTTTTATTCAAAAAGATAGCTCATGGCTAAGTTACGCGTATAATGAAGACACTGTTACTATGGGTTGTGTTTCTAGAAACGCAGCTACCGCAGATACCTATGAAGCCTTTAAAAGTATTGAAAAAATATTTTTAAAACATGGCGGAAAACCTCACTGGGGCAAACGTTTTGCTGCCAAAGACGAGGCTCTTTCTAAGGTATATAGTAAATGGGAAGATTTTAAATTATTAAGAAACAACTTAGACCCTAATAATAAGTTTTTAAACCCTTATTTAGCAAAAATATTTAATGAAAAACAATCTAAGAAAGTTGCCTAAAGGGTTTTTATTCGATTTTGATGGAGTTGTTGTAAACAGTTTCGAAAGCCACCACTCTGCTTGGAGTAGTGCTTTCGAAGCTCTTTTCAATCAAAAAATTGCTCCTTTCCCAAAAAGTCATGCAGGTAAATCTCCCATGTTGATTGCAGAATATTATTGTAGTGTTATTGGTAAAGAAGCACAAACAGCAGAATTATTCTATCTAAAAGACAAACATCTAGACCTTTATTTTAAAACCCCAATACTATTACCCGGTGTCAAGGAATTTACGCGTTTTTTATTAAAAGAAAACATACCTTATGGCATTGCTAGTAACGCTACAAAACAATTTCTTAAAAATAGTATTCATAATTTAAAATTAGATTTTACAACTGTTTTTGGTGTAGAAGATTACATCAAACCAAAACCAGCACCAGAGGCCTATATTACATTAGCAAAAGCTTTGGGCTTTACAAGTAAAGACTTTAAAGACATTTGGGTTTTTGAAGATAGTTTAACTGGTACAAAAGCAGCAAAAGCAGCAGGTATGATTCCGATTGGAATTACCACACAATACAATGCAGCAGAATTACAAAATAACGGAAGTGCCTTGGTTTTTCCAACACTATTAGAAGCGTATCAATACTTTACAGAAGCCTAATTTATTTTAAATCTTTTAGAAGTAATTGAATAGATTTTCTACCGTTCCATTCATTTTCATCTAAAGAATACACAATATCAAAATCATTTTTCACTAAAGTTAATTTGTCCCCCAAATTAAAACCAATAGCGTTAAAGGTGTTTTTATTATCTCCCTGAAAAACATTTAATTTAAGATGATTTTTATCTGCACCAACTTGTTTACCATACCCATTATCTCTAACACAGGTAGTTTTAAAAGTTGGTTTCATATTCATAGGACCAAATGGCGCCATTTGCGCAATAATTCTAAAAAATTTAGGGGTAATTTCTGATAAATCAATTTCTGAATCAATAAAAACCTCTTCTGTTAATAATTTTTTATCGATTGTTTTGGCAACTACTTCTTCAAATTTAGCTTTAAATTTATCATAATTTTCTGGCAACATTGTTAAACCTGCAGCATATTTATGACCACCAAACTGCTCTATAAATTCGCTACAAGCCTCTAAAGCATTATACACATCAAAACCTTTTACAGATCTTGCAGAAGCGGCTAACTTAGTACCACTTTTTGTAAAAACAAGTGTTGGTCTGTAATATTTTTCTATCAATCTAGAGGCAACAATACCAATCACCCCTTTGTGCCAATCTTCTTGATAAACTACCGAAGAAAAACGTTCTTCTTCATCATTATCAATAATCTGTATTAAAGCTTCATTGGTTATTTTTTTATCTAAATCTTTTCTATCTGCGTTAAAAATCTCTATAGAAGCGGCAAAATCTAAAGCTGTTTCAAAATCCATTTCAGTTAATAGTTCAACAGCATAATTACCATGTTTCATTCTACCTGCAGCATTTATTCTTGGTGCTACTATAAAAACAACATCTGTTATTGTTAATACTGTTTTTTTAGTTTGATGAATTATTGCTTTAATACCATTTCTGGGTGCATCATTTATAACCTGTAAGCCAAAATAAGCCAACACTCTATTTTCTCCGTTCATTGGCACAATATCTGCAGCGATGGCAGTAGCAACCAAATCTAAATAAGGCAAAAAATGGGCAATGGATTGGTTTCTAGAAATCCCCAATGCCTGAATTAATTTAAACCCAACACCACAACCACATAATTCATCAAAAGGATAATTACAATCTACTCTTTTAGCATTTAAAACAGCAACTGCCTTAGGTAATGTTTCTCCTGGCTTATGATGATCGCAAATAATAAAATCTATATTTTTTTGAGAAGCATACGCTACTTTATCTATGGCTTTTATACCACAATCTAAGGCAATAATTAACGAAAAATTATTATCATGCGCATAATCGATACCCATATAAGAAATACCGTAACCTTCTACATACCTATCTGGTATATAAGTAGATACTTGTGTGTAAATTGTCTTTAAATAAGATGACACTAATGAAACTGCAGTAGTGCCATCTACATCATAATCTCCATAAATTAAGATATTTTCTTTATTGGCAATTGCTTTTTCAATTCTTTCAACAGCCAAGTCCATATCTTTCATTAAAAAAGGATCGTGAATGGACTCTAAACTTGGTCTAAAATAATTTTTAGCAGCTTCGAAAGTGTCTATTTTTCGTTGACAAAGTATTTTTGCTATCGCAGTATCTACCTGAAGTTCTTTTGCTAATTGCTGTACTTTATTAGTATCTATATCTTCTTGAAAAGTCCATCTCATAGCAATTAAAATCGTTTTTAATTAATGCGTATTATGTAAAAATATTTCAGTTTTAACAGTTGCAAATTGACGAAACATTTCCATCACTCCACAATATTTAGTAACAGATAAGTTCACTGCTTTTTGTATTTTTTCTGGCTGTAAGTCGTCTGCTGTAAAGTGATAATCTACTTTTACTTCATTATAAAATTTAGGGTGTTCTTCTGTTAATTCTGCGGTAACAATAATTTTAAAATCTGCTACTTCTGCACGCATTTTTTTTAAAAGTGCTACTACATCTAACCCAGAACAGCCTGCTAAAGAAGATAACATTAATGCTTTGGGCGCAAAACCAACCAAACTACCATTATCATCTGCATTATTAAACATTGTTAACTTGTGTTCACTTGGGTTATTAGATTCAAATTCGTTATTTTTTACCCATGTTGTTGTTACTAAGTTTGATGCCATATAGAATCTTTTTGTGTAGATTTTTAAAAAATTGTTATCGTATTTCGTACTTTTATACAAAAGTATGAAAACACGTTGAAGATACTACTTAAAATATGTAAAACTGTGCCCTCAAAAAAATGTTTCTTTTTTTCATTACTATTATTGATCTCTTGTTTTGTACAATCACAAACCAATAATCCTCCCTCTATTTCAGCCATCGGAAATCAACCTTATTGCAATGGTAGTAGCATAACTATTGTAACAGATTTTACAATTACTGATGCAGATGATTCTACTATTGATGCCTTTTATATTCAAATATCTAAAGGTTATCAAATTAACTTTGATCAACTTACCTTATTAGGCAGCCATCCTACGATAAATACCTCTTGGAATGCATCCGAAGGAAAACTTACCTTATTTTCTGCTGTAAGTACCTCTAAAATACAACTTACAGATTTAGAAACCGCAGTAAAACAGGTTTTTTTTAGAAGTACTGCAACCAATATTGAACCTGAAAAAACATTTTCTTTAACAATCGACAATACAAATTACTTACCTACAACAGGGCATTTTTATCAATTTATTGCTGCGCCAGGTATTTCTTGGAGCAATGCTAAAACAGCCGCAGAAAACAGAACTTACTATGGCAGACAAGGTTATTTAGCTACTTTAACAAGTCAAGAAGAGGCAAATTTTGCTGGAAAACAAGCATCTGGACCTGGTTGGATTGGTGGTTCTGACGAAGAAACTGAAGGTGTATGGAAATGGCTAACAGGACCAGAAGCTGGAACAAACATGGCAAATTTTTGGAATGGACAAGTAAATGGCAGCACACCTAATTTTGCTAATTGGAATAATAATGAACCAAATGATTTTGGCGGCAATGAAGATTATGCACACATTACAGATCCAACAATTGGCACTCCTGGCGCTTGGAATGATTTACCAAATGAAGGCGGCGGCGGCTTGTATTTGCCGAAGGGATATATCGTAGAATACGGAACACATTCTGACGGACCACTAAATATAGTAGCAAGTACTCGTATTTATATTCCACAAATTAGCACCACAACTGCAGCCACTATTTGTGAAGGGAATGTAGCAACAATAACTGCAACCTCAAATGAAGGAACAATTTTATGGTATAAAAATGCCAGTGGAGGTAGTTATATTACTAGTGGAAATTCATTTACAACCCCTATTTTAAACTCCTCTACAAGCTATTATGCAGTAGTTTCTGTTAATGGTTGTACAAACAACTTACCAAGAACAGAGATAACTGTTACCGTTAACAAAAACCCAATAATAACAAGTGTTACAGATGATTTAATTTGTCAGGGACAAGCAATTTTAAGCGCAACCTCCTCTGTAGGGGATGTATATTGGTATGAGTCTGCCACGAGTACAACCCACCTCTACATTGGCGCAAATTTTACAACTCCTTTTTTAAGCAACTCTACATCTTATTTTGTTGCTGCTAAAAATGGAAACTGTAGTACTGTAAATAGAACAGAAGTAAAAGCAACAGTAAACAATACAGTGCCAGAGTTTAGCCTAGAAAACAAATTTTACTATTTATGTGATAATAGCGGAACTGTTACTTTAAATACAATAAATGCTAACGATAATTACACTTATATTTGGAGCAAAGACAAAATCTTCTTAAACGAAAATACCCCAACTATAACTGTAAATGAAACGGGCACTTACACTGTTTCTGCCATTAGTCTATTTGGATGTGAATCAGAAGAAAAACAGATAATAGTCAGCAACTCTAATAAAGCCATATTTACAGATGATTCTTTTATCTTAATTGATGATTCTGAGAACAACTCTTTAGAAATAATTCCTGAAAATTTGGGAATTGGAAATTATATTTATTCCTTAGACGATGAGTTTGGGTTGTATACTGACGAAGTTTTCTTTGAAAACATTAGTACAGGTGTTCATCAACTATATGTAAAAGACATTAATGGTTGTGGTACTTCTGTATATAAATTTTCGGTATTAGCTTATCCTAAATACTTTACACCCAACGGAGATGGTATAAATGATGTTTGGTCTATAGAAGGGTATAATACAAGTTCTTTTACAGGAATGAAGTTATTTATTTATGATCGATTCGGAAATCTCCTTTTTAAAACAAGTGCTGCATCAGGAGCTTGGAACGGAATATACCAAGGCAAATTACTACCTGCAAACACCTATTGGTTTCAAGTAATTATTAACGATATAAATGGAAATATAATTAACGAAAACGGAAGTTTTAGTTTGGTTAGATAACCATTTTCTTCAATTTTATTTATTGTAAAGTTAAAAAAATATATATCTTTATAATCAACAATATATATAAAACTATGCCATTAGTAACACCTTTAGAAGCCACTCATGATTTAGAAACTAAGAAGCTAGCCGAATTTTTTAATGAAACACTGGGGTTTTGTCCCAATTCTGTTTTAACAATGCAACACAGGCCCGAAATATCGAAAGCATTTATCAACTTAAACAAAGCAGTTATGGCAAACCAAGGCCGAGTAACTTCTGCATTAAAGAGAATGATTGCTTGGGTTTCTAGTAATGCAACGGGTTGTAGATATTGCCAAGCACACGCAATTAGAGCTGCAGAACGTTATGGCGCAGAACAAGAAAAGTTAGATAATATTTGGAATTACAAAACACATTCAGCTTTTTCTGATGCCGAAAGAGCTGCTTTAAATTTTTCGCTAGCAGCATCTATGGTGCCTAATGCAGTAAATTTAGAAATAAAAGAAGCTCTTTACAAGTATTGGAATGAAGGTGAAATTGTAGAAATGTTAGGCGTAATTTCTCTCTTTGGATATTTAAATAGATGGAACGATTCTATGGGAACTACATTAGAAGAAGACGCTATTGATAGTGGTAACCAGTATTTAGGAAAACATGGTTTTAATGTTGGCAAACACAATGGCTCTAAATACTAATATAAATTAGTATAGCTTGCTTTTTAAATATCACTTCTCTTTAACATTTATTTAAGAAAACCTCTTTTTAGTTTTCTTAAATTCGGAAACTCTTAATTAATAAATAGTAATAATGATGATAAAAAACTTACTCTCTAAATTAGTTTTAGTTCTTTTTGTACTAGGTTTTTCTTCTGAAGTTGATGCTCAATTTTGGAAAAAAAAGAAAAAAGAACCTGTAAAATCTACCCAGAAACCAAAAGAAAAGCCAGAAAAAGGCGCTTTAAAACCTTACAGTAAAGTGGTTACAAAAGACCACAAAACAGACAAAGGACTTTTTAAAGTACATGTAAAAAATGATGAATACCTTTTCGAAATTCCAGACTCTCTATTAAAAAGGGAAATGTTAATGGTTACAAGAATTGCTAAAACAGCCAATGGCATAGGCTTTGGAGGTGGAAAAACAAACACACAAGTACTTCGTTGGGAAAAGAAAAATAAACAAATTCTTTTAAGAATAGTTTCTCATGATATTGTTGCAGATACTATTTTACCTGTACACGAAGCAGTGGTAAACTCTAACTTAGAACCTATCTTATTTTCTTTCCCTATTAAAGCGATTAGTAAAGACTCTACAGCAACTGTAATAGATGCAACGTCTTTGTTTGCTACAGACATTAAACCATTAGGTTTTCCTGGTTATTACAGAAAAAGATACGCTGTAACCAGAATGGACAAAGACCGCTCTTATATTGATAGAGTAAGCAGCTACCCAAAAAACATAGAAGTAAGACATGTAAAAACCTACTTTGCAAGCAAAGCACCTTCAAACAGCGCTCTGGGCTCTATTACACTAGAAATGAGTAATTCGATGATTTTATTACCTAAAGTACCTATGAAACGTAGGTATTTTGACGAGCGTGTTGGATGGTTTGCTCGCGGACAAACTGATTATGGCCTAGAGGCTCAAAAAAGTAAAACTGTTACTTATTTAGATAGATATCGTTTAGAAGTTAAAGACGAAGACATCGAAAAGTTTAAACGAGGAGAATTGGTAGAACCTAAAAAACAAATTGTTTATTATGTAGATAGAGCAACACCAGAAGAATGGGTGCCATACATTATACAAGGTGTAAATGACTGGCAAGTTGCTTTTGAAGCTGCCGGATTTAAAAATGCAATTATTGCTAAAAGAGCACCTAGTAAAGAGGAAGATCCAGAATATAGCCCAGAAGATATTAGATATTCTGTAATTAGATATTTAGCATCGCCAATACCTAATGCAAACGGCCCTCATGTGAGTGACCCTCGCTCTGGTGAAATTTTAGAATCAGATATTAACTGGTATCACAATGTAATGTCTTTATTGCACAATTGGTTTTTCATTCAAACGGCAGCGATCAATCCAGAGGCAAGAGGCAACAATTTTAAGACAGAAACCATGGGAGAATTAATTAAATTTGTTTCCTCTCATGAATTAGGTCATACTTTAGGATTACCACATAACATGGGTAGCTCTACCGCTTACCCAGTAGATTCTTTACGTTCTGCTACCTTTACTAAAAAATATGGTACGGCGCCTTCTATTATGGATTACGCTCGTTTTAACTACATAGCACAACCAGAAGATAAAGGTGTTGCCTTAATGCCAAATATTGGTGTGTATGATAAATATGCCATTTCTTGGGGATACAGACCTATATTAGATACTGATGCCAAAGACGAAAAACCAATCTTAGATTCTTGGATTTTGAAACATGAGGGAGACTTAATGTATCGCTTTGGACACCAACAAGCTGGTGGTGTAGTAGACCCAAGTTCTCAAACAGAAGATTTAGGTGATGATGCTATGAAAGCTTCTTACTATGGAATTAAAAATTTGAAAAGAATTTTACCTCGATTGGAAGAATGGACTGCTGAAAAAGGAGAGAATTATGATGATTTATCTACTATGTACGGGCAAGTGTTAAGTCAGTTTAACAGATACATGGGACATGTAACTGCAAATATTGGAGGTGTGTATGAATTTTACAAAACAACAGACCAAGAAGGTGCAGTTTACACTCATGTAAATAAAGCCAAGCAAAAGGAGGCTTTACAATTTATTATTGCAGAGTTGTTTAAAACACCTACTTGGATGTTAGATAAAAACATCTTTAGCAAAACAGAGTTTTCTGGTTCTGTAGAAAGAGTAAGAGGCTTACAAGCAAGAACAGTAAACAATATTTTAGATGCTGGTAGAATGGCTCGTATGATTGAAAACGAAACCATTAATGGTTCTAAATCATATTCTTTAATAAGTATGATGAATGATTTACGCCGTGGTATTTGGTCTGAAATTTATGCAGGTAAATCTGTAGACACCTACAGACGTAACCTACAAAGAGCATACCTAGACCGATTAGATTACTTATTAAACACAGCAAAAGATCAAAGAGGGACAAATAGTGGCTACTTCAAACAATCAGGTATTACGTTAAATCAATCAGATATTAAATCTGTTGTAAGAGGCGAACTTAAACGCTTACAAAAAGATGTAAAAGCAGCATCTAACAGAGGAAACACTTTAACGCGTTATCACTTAAAAGATGTTGTAGATAGAATAGATACAATTTTAGATCCTAAGTAATTAAAATAGAGCTTTTATTAAAGCCCCTTGCTATTTTTAAAATAGCAAGGGGCTTTCTTTACATACAAACTTATAAAAAGTATACTATATTTACAGAATATTATTTTTTATGAATCCCACTTTACTATCTTCTCCTTTACAAGGTTTTACAGATTATAAATTTAGAAATGCTTTTCATCATTTTTTTGGTGGTATAGACACTTTTTACTCGCCATACATTAGATTGAATGGTAAGATGGTAATAAAAAACTCTTACCAAAAAGACCTTTTAATAGAAAACAATACTACTTTAGAAGTAATACCGCAAATAATAACTAATGATGTAGATGAATTTCTGTTTGTTGCAAAATACATAAGAGAATTAGGATACAAAGAATTAAACTGGAATCTTGGTTGCCCCTACCCAATGGTTACAAAACGCGGAATGGGCTCTGGATTAATTAGTGATTTTGAAAAAATAGACAACATTCTAAATCAGGTACATAATGAATCTGATGTTTTAGTATCTATGAAAATGAGGATGGGCTATGAAAAAGCAGATGAAATTTTATCTGTATTGCCTGTTTTAGACAAATATCCTCTTAAGAACATTGCAATTCATGCTAGAATTGGCAAACAATTGTACAAAGGTGGCACCGATTTAGAAGCTTTTCAAAAATGTTTAGACAATAGCAATCATAGAATGTATTACAACGGAGACATTACTTCTGTAACAGCTTTTAAAAAGTTACAAGATCGGTTTCCCAAAATAGATCACTGGATGATAGGACGTGGCCTTATTGCAGATCCTTTTTTACCAAGCATGATTAAAAACAATACCACCGACTACCCTAAAAATAGATTTGCTATTTTTAATGATTTTCACGATCGCATTTACCAAGAATATGATGCCGCTCTCTCTGGCCCAACACCCATAAAAATGAAAATGCTTGGTTTTTGGGAGTATTTTTCTAAAAGTTTTGCAAACCCACAAAAGACCTATAAAAAGATTAAAAAAGCTCAAAACCCAAAAAACTACTCTATTGCCGTAAAAGAAATTTTTAAGGAAGCACAAAACTAGTAGCTACTTAATCTTTTTATTTTGATGAAGATTCTGCATTAAACTCATTTAATACGGTTACAATTGCAGCATCTATTTTTTCTTTATCGATGTTGTAAGTCGGATTTAAACCTTTCTTATCAGGAAAATTCTCGATAGTTACTGTAGTTGAAGGGAAAGCAAAATCTACCCCTAAATTTTTGGCTAACTTAACAATGGCAATGTGCAATCTGTGCTTAGAGGATTGTTCTGTACCCCAAGCCAAACTTTTAAAATAAACATTTACCATTACTAATAAAGCAGAATCACCAAAGCCAGTAAACTCTACATTATAAGAATCAGACCTTGTCTCTGGATGCGCAATAATAATCTCTCTAACACCTGTTACAAAAGCTTCTATTAGCTCTGGTGGTGTATCATAACGCAAGCCTAAATTTGTATTGTAACGCCTAAATGAACGCAAGCCTTTATTATTTATAACAATCTCAGACAACCTACTATTTGGTATTTGATATACAGAAGTATCTGCTGCTCTAACCGTAGTAGACCTAAAACCAACTTTTTCTACGGTTCCAGAAAATTCAGATGCTTCTATCCAATCCTCTATATGAAAAGGCTTGTCTAAAAAAATCATAATAGTACCTATTAGGTTTTTTACCGTGTCTTGAGACGCTAATGCAAAGGCCAAACCACCAATAGTAGCTCCGGCTAATAAGGTAGTTGTATCTACACCAAATAAAACCAATAATCTAAAAATACCAACCACTATTACTAAACCTTTAAACAGGCTGTTTAAAATAGGCACTAATTGATCGTCTAACCGACCATGCGTTCTTTCTGTAAAATCTGAATAAATTTGCATGATAACTTGCACCAATTTCAGAAAAACATAAATCCAAAAAACAGTTTTAACAATGTTTAAAATTAAAAACACCCATGTATTGATTGCCAAACTAAATTGAAGTGATGGAAATATTTTGATTAAAAATGCAACCACAATTAATAAACTAATAGGATGCGCTAACTTTTTTAACACCTTATTTACCTCTAAATTAGAATGTTTAATTAACAACATCTGTATTTTTTTTAGCACAATAAAGGCTACTCGTTTGCTAATAAAAAACAAAAAGCCAGCAAAGACAATTAGCAATAATAAACCTAGCAATTGCCAAAATTCAAAACCTCCAATTTTTTGATGACCAAACACAGGTATAATTTGTTGTAATTTTTGAATGTACCAAGGAAAAACCTCTTTGTACAATGCCTCTAAACTGGCTATTGTTTCTGCAGAATAATACCAGTTATCTTCTATTTTTTCTACATAAATAGAAGGCATTCTTTGCGGAAAAAGTACGTATTTAAAACTTGATGAATACCCAATACTATCTTTATAATTTGCTGTTTTAGGTATTTTATTTAAATCTACAAAGAGACCTCTACCATCTAAAATTCTTTTTATTTTAATTGCTTTTTCAATTGCTTTACTTTCTGATAACCCAAAAATAGTTTTTGCGGCATTTTTTGCATTGTAAGTTTCTTTTTGCAAGAAATGTAAATGGGTATAAATAGTAGCTTGTGGTGTGCTTAAATCAACTTTAGTAGAATCTTGAGCAATTATAAAAGAAGGCAAAAACAGTAGGCACCAAAAGAAATTTTTCATCTATTTATATTCTAATTATTTAACAAAGAACAAATTTAACTCTTTTCAATTAAAAGTTTGCCAAACAAATACAATTGTTAATTACCTGTTAAAGAAAACTAACTTGTTAAACCTTTTAAAAATAAAAAAGTCAAAGAAGTATATCTAAAAAATTAAAACAAATAAATTATGAAAAAATTAGTAAGTATTTTAAGTTTAGTATTGGCAATAACATTTGGTGTTCAAGCACAACATAAAAGAGATGGTAAGCATGTAAAGTTATCTGAAGAGCAACAAACCAATTTAGCCATAAAAAAAATGATATTGGCTTTAGATTTATCTGAAAAACAACAAGCAGAAATTAAGCCTATTTTAATGGCAAAAGCAGCTGAAAGAAAAAGTATGATGGAGCAAAGAAAAGCTGACAGAGAAGCTAAAAAAAGACCAACAGATTCTGAAGTTTATAAGCAAAGAATGAGCCGTTTAGACAATCAAATTGCGATGAAAAAGAAAATGAAGAGCATTTTGAATAAAGAGCAATTTGATAAGTTTGAAAAAATGCAAAAACACAGAAATTTAAAAGAAATGCATAAGAAAAAAAATAAGAAGAAAGGAAAAGGAGAAAAAAGAGGCTCTGAACATAGAGAAGACAATTAGTAATCTTTTTTAAACGCACACAAAAATCCCAGTTTATTAATTAATAAGCTGGGGTTTTATTCTTTAACCCAACTTGAATATTCTACATAATTATCTGCAATTCTATTAATTTCTCCAGATATCAATGCTTCTGAAATATCTTTTACTTTTTTGGCAGGCACACCAGCATATATAGAACCACTTTTAACAATTGTGTTTTTTGTAACTACCGAACCAGCAGCAATAATTGAATTTGATTCCACAATACAATCGTCCATTACAATAGCTCCCATACCTACTAAAACATTGTCTTTTATAGTACAACCATGCACAATGGCATTGTGTCCAATAGAAACATTATTACCAATTGTAGTAGCCGATTTTTTATAAGTAGCATGCACTACAGCACCATCTTGTATGTTTACCTTATTACCGATTTTTATGGCGTGTACATCTCCGCGAATTACTGCATTATACCAAACACTACACTGTTCACCTATAACAACATCGCCAATAATCGTGGCATTTTCTGCAATAAAACAATCTGCTGATATAATTGGATGTTTGCCATTTACTGGCTTAATTGTTTTCATGTTATTTTGTATGAATAAATATTAAAAAACTAAGATTCCATAGATAGTAAAACCATTCTTAACTCCATAAAAGTAAAAGATGTATCTACTTTTTCTTTTAACTCTGTTAGATTCTTATACTCAGTTTCTTCAATAGCTTTTACAATTTTTTTATACCTCTTAAGTTCTATCAACTCTAAAACGTCAACATCACCAGAAAGAATAAAACTAGCCAAATGACTTTCTATGGTACCAGTTGTTAAACTGCGTTCTTTGGCAATTTCTTTGATAGATAAACCCGATTTAAATAATTCTAAAGAAATTTGCTTGGTTGGTTTTTTGCTTTCTTTTTTCTGATTTTTTAACGCATCAATTCCGTTTTCTTTACAATACGTTTCTATGGTTTCTAAAATCTCTGTCCCATATTTAGAAACTCTTGTTTTTCCCATACCTGCAATTTTAAGCAACTCTTTTTCGTTTCTCGGAAGCCCATCACAGATGGCGTATAAGGTGTCTTGAGTAAAAATTTGAAAATGTGGAATGCCAAGAGACTTCGAAATATCATCTCTTAATTCTCGTAATCTTAATGCTAAAATAGGATCTCTTTTAGAAGGTACTATTTTCCTTTTGGTAATTACAGTATTCTGCAATACTGCTTTTGCTCTTATATTAAGATAGTTTTGAGTTTTAAACCCATCTGCCATTTTTTGTAAGGCAAATAATTTTTCTAAAACCTTTTCTTGTAAGGCATCAAATTGTTTAGAAAAATCTGCTTTTACAGTTTTGTTATCCGAAGAAAAAGCTAGCGTATTTAAGGGCTTTAGAATGTTAGTTTTTGTTTGATTTACAAAATAATGAATTGCCTTTGCAAACCTTTCCTGAATTTGAGAATCGTTTTCTGGCAATATCGAGTTGCTTTCTGCAATTGCTAATAATTGTTGTTTAAAACCGTTAGATACTTTCATTAAAGAAACTACACCATCATCTTTTATGGTTTGCAAATGATTGATAACATCACCTTTTATACTCGTTTTATTTTTATAAAAAATGTCTATCAATCTACTAATCGGATATAAGAACGCTTGGTAATTAAACAACTCTTCGATTAAATTTAACTGAAATTGCTTTTCTGAATTGTTTAAAATAGTTTCATCTGGATGATTTTCTTCTACACTTTCATTAAAAACACTTACGGTTCTATCATTAATAATTGCGTTGCTGGTAATTTTTGTTTTTAACACCAACCCATCTAAAGAAGTACATCTACTTAATGCTACATAGGTTTGGCCATGCGCAAATGACGCTTCTGCATCAATAATAGCTTTCTCAAAAGTTAAACCCTGACTTTTATGAATGGTAATTGCCCAGGCTAAACGCAACGGAATTTGAGTAAAAGCACCGATCAATTCTTCTTTAATGGCCTTTGTTTCTTCGTTAATTGAATAATTAATATTAGACCATGTTTCTTTTTCTGTAACAATCTCTTCTGTATCATTCGGACATTTAACTATCACAGAATCTTTAGAAATTGAAGTAATAATTCCTATTTTTCCATTAAAATATCTTTTTTCTTGAGAAGAATCATTTTTAATAAACATTACTTGAGCTCCTAATTTTAACTCTAAATTTTCGTCATTAGGAAAAGAATTTTCACTAAACTTTCCAGAAATTTCAGCCTTAAAAAAAGCACTTTTATCCGTTAGCTTATTTAATTCAGAATTGTTAATTAAATTCGCTCTATTATTGTGCGTTGTTAAGGTAATAAATCCCTCGTCTGCGGTTGGAGAAAAAGATGGATTGTAATTTCTATTTAATATTTCTGCAGATTCGTTTGATAAAGTATCGGTTCTAACTTCATTTAAAATCTTAATAAAATCCTCATTTTTTTGCCTGTAAATATGTTTCAATTCTATAGAAACTACATTTGCTTCTTGGTAGGCTTTAGCGCTAAAAAAATAAACAGTATTGTAATAATTTTGCAATAAACTCCATTCATTAGGTTTAACAACCGGAGCTAACTGTTGCAAATCTCCAATCATTAAAATTTGAGCACCACCAAAAACTTTATCTCTATTTTTATAACGCCTCATTACTTGGTCTATTCCGTCTAAAAGATCGGATCTTACCATAGAAATCTCATCGATCACAACTAAATCTAACGATTTTATAATATCAATCTTAGTTTTAGAAAACCGACGTTGTTGGTTATTTGGTGGCTGATTGGGTAAAATAGGCCCAAATGGCATTTGAAAAAAAGAGTGAATAGTAACCCCTTTTGCATTAATTGCAGCTACACCAGTAGGTGCCAAAATGACCATCCTTTTTAAAGATTCGCTTTTAATTTTATGTAAAAAAGTAGTTTTTCCTGTACCTGCTTTTCCTGTAATAAAAAGATTTCTATCTGTTTTATCTATAAATTGTAAAGCAAGTTCTAATTCAGGATTTTTTGACATTTTCACTTTTTAATGCAAGGTAATCAATCTGTAATTATTACATAAAAAATCCCAAGCAAAATGCTTAGGATTTTCAATATTTATAAGCCAAAATTTTGGGTTACATTTCTAAAGCTTTTGTTGGGTTGTTGTCCATTAACAACTCTACCGGATTTTCTAACGCTTCTTTAACAGCAACTAAAAAACCAACAGACTCACGTCCGTCTACAATTCTATGATCGTAAGATAAAGCTACATACATAATTGGTTGTATTTCTACTTTACCGTTAACTGCCATTGGTCTATTAACTATATTATGCATCCCTAAAATACCACTCTGAGGAGGGTTTAAAATAGGTGTCGATAACATAGAACCAAAAACACCACCGTTGGTAATTGTAAAAGTACCACCCGTCATTTCATCAATAGTAATTTGCCCGTCTCTAGCTCTTATCGCCAAACGTTTTACTTCGCTTTCTACCCCTCTAAAAGATAGGTTTTCTGCGTTTCTAATAACAGGTACCATTAGTCCTTTTGGCCCAGATACTGCAATTGATATATCTTGAAAATCGTTCTTTATTTGAAAATCTCCATCGATCATCGAGTTTACGTCTGGATATAATTTTAATGCTCTAACTACTGCTAAAGTAAAGAAAGACATAAAACCTAAACCTACTCCGTGTTTTGCTTTAAATGCTTCTTTAAACTGACTTCTTAAATCGAAAATCGGCTGCATATTTACTTCGTTAAAAGTAGTTAACATAGCAGTTTCACTTTTTACAGCAACCAAACGCTCTGCTACTTTTCTACGCAACATAGACATTTTTTTACGCTCTGTATTTCTAGATCCGTTAGCTGGCTGACTTCCCATAGATGGCACTGCTTTTACAGCATCTTCTTTAGTAATTCTACCATCTTTACCGGTACCTACAATACCCGTAGTTTCCATTCCTTTTTCTGCTAAAACTTTCTTAGCAGCAGGAGAAGCAGTACCCGTAGCATAGGTAGTTGTTGGTTGTGCAGGTGCTGGTTTTGGTGCAGTAGGCTCTGCAACAGGTGCAGCAGCTTCTTTACTAGTAGCATCACCCGCAGGCTTTGCAACACTTGTGTCAATTAAACAAACCACTTCACCAACAGCAACAGCATCACCTTCTTCTGCTTTAAGCGTAATAATTCCGCTTTCTTCAGCAGGCAATTCTAAGGTTGCTTTGTCTGAATCTACCTCGGCAATCGGCTGATCTTTTTCTACATAATCACCATCTTCAACTAACCAAGTTGCAATTTCTACTTCTGTAATCGATTCTCCCGGAGAAGGAACTTTCATTTCTAAAATCATCAGTTCTTATTTTTCTTTCGTTAAATATTACTTTAACAACTAATTTATTACTTTTTTATGTTTGGGCGTTTTAACAGGCTTTCCAAGATATCTTTTTGCAATAAAAGCAAAAAGGATGCTGTTTCAATCCTTAACGCAAATTACTCATTGTCAAAAACACTATCAATTACGGCTCTATGACGTTTTTTAAATCTAGTACTAGAACCAGCCGCAGGCACTGCATAATATCTACGAGATCTTACATTAAGTTTTACCAACTCGAAACGTTGCAACATATAGCTCCAAGCACCCATGTTTTTTGGTTCTTCTTGTGCCCAAATATATTCTTCAACGTCTGTATATCTATCAATAACCGCTTGTATTTTTTCTTCGTGTAAAGGAAACAGTTGCTCAATTCTAACCAAGGCAATATCGTTTCTTTCTAAAAGCTCTCTTTCTTCTAATAAATCATAATAAAATTTACCCATACAGAAAACTAATTTCTTTACACCTTTTGGGTTAATCGTATCGTCTATTACTTCTTGAAACGTTCCTGTTGCTAATTCTTCAATAGAATTTACTGCTTTTGGATGACGCAACAAACTTTTTGGTGTAAAAACAATCAATGGTTTTCTATACTTTCTTATCATCTGTCTACGTAACAAATGGTAAAAGTTAGCGGGAGTTGTACAATTGGCAACCGTCATATTATCGGTAGCACACAATTGTAAATAACGTTCTATTCTTGCAGATGAATGCTCAGAACCTTGTCCTTCATAACCATGAGGTAATAAAACTACAATACCATTTTGTAGCTTCCATTTATCTTCGGCAGCAGATATGTACTGATCAAACATAATTTGAGCACCGTTAGAAAAATCGCCAAATTGCGCTTCCCAAACAGTTAATGTATTTGGGTTTGCCATCGCATACCCATAATCAAAACCTAAAACACCGTATTCAGACAACAACGAATTGTAAATTGTCATTTCTCCTTTGTTGTTAGGGTTTGTATTTAATAAATTAATTCTTTCTTCGGTTACCTCATCTCTTAAAATAGCATGTCTGTGAGAAAAGGTACCTCTTTCTACATCTTGTCCAGAAATACGAACATTATACCCTTCTTCCATTAAAGAACCGTAGGCTAAATTTTCTGCCATACCCCAATCTAATTGGTTGGTTCCAAAAGCCATTTTTGCTCTTCCGCTTAAAATTCGTTCTGCTTTACGAACAAATTTTACATTTGCGGGTACTGTAGATACTACTTTTGCAATATTCTTTAACTTTTCAACATCGTATTTTGTATCATCATTTAACAACATCGTGTCTAGTTGTTGACGCTCAAAACCTTCCCAGGTAGACTCCATAAACTCTCTAACCTTCGACGTTGTTACTTTTTTAGCTTCTTCAAACTCAACTTCAAGCATTTGCTTAAATTCTGTTGTAATAGTTGTTAAGTAACTTTTATCAATAGTTCCTTCTGCAATTAATTTTGCAGCATAAATATCTTTCGGATTTTGATGTTTTGAAATTGCTTTGTAAAGTTTTGGTTGTGTAAAACGTGGTTCATCACCTTCGTTATGACCGTACTTTCTATATCCCAATAAATCGATAAAAATATCGGTTTTAAACTTCATTCTAAACTCTAAAGCCATCTCCATTGCATGACACACAGCTTCTGTATCATCTGCGTTAACGTGCAAAACTGGCGATAATGTTACCTTGGCAACATCGGTACAATAGGTACTTGAACGAGCATCTAAATAATTGGTGGTAAAACCTATTTGATTGTTTACCACAATATGAATTGTACCTCCTGTTTTATAGCCATTCAATTTTGCCATCTGAACAATTTCATAAGCAATACCTTGGCCTGCTATGGCAGCATCTCCATGAATTATAATTGGTAAAATTTTACTAGAGTCTCCGTTGTATTTTCTATCAATCTTAGCTCTTGTAATTCCTTCTGCAACCGCTGCAACAGTTTCTAAATGAGACGGATTTGGCACTAAATTCATTTTTATTTCATTGCCATCCCTAAAAGTTTTGCTTAATGTTAACCCTAAGTGATACTTAACGTCTCCATCGATATTTTCATCTTCAAAATCTTTTCCTTCAAACTCACTAAAAAGCTCTCTTACAGGCTTCTTAAATATATTAACTAGTGTATTTAAACGACCTCTATGCGCCATTCCTAAAACACATTCTTTAACACCAAATTTTTCTGCAGCATCTCTTAAAGCTACGCTAATACCAGGTATTAAAGCCTCACCACCTTCTAAAGAAAAACGTTTTTGTCCTACATATTTTGTCTGCAAAAAGCTTTCGAAAGTAACCGCTTGGTTTAATTTAGAAAGAATATACTTTTTTGCATCGGTAGAATAATTTGGATGATTGTCATTTGCGTTAATGCGTGTATGCCACCATTTTAATTTATCAGGGTTTCTCATGTACATATATTCTACCCCAATAGAATCACAATAAATAGTTTGTAAATGAGTAATAATTGTGGCAAGTGTAGCTTTCCCTAAGTTTAAAACTTCCCCAGCAGAAAACTCAATATCTAAATCTTCTTTAGATAACCCAAAATTCTCTATATCTAAACTTGGTTTGTATTGTCTTCTTTCTCTTACCGGATTTGTTCTTGTAAATAAATGACCACGGGTTTTATAACCATTGATTAAGTCTACCACTAGAAATTCTTTTTTAACTTCTTGAGGAATCTCTACAGAAACCTCTTCATCTTTTAAAGAATAATTTTCATTGGCCAAATCATACCCCTGAAAAAAGCTTCTCCAACTTGGTTCAACGGCATCCGGATTTACCAAATACTTATCATATAAATCAGCTATAAAGCCTGTGTGTGCTGCGTTTAAAAACGAAAATTTATCCATATTATAGTTTCTGCTTTTTTGGTAAGCTATACTAAAGAACAAAAATACAAATTTAGAAATGAAAGCGAAATTGTTTTCTGAAATAAAAAAATAAAAAAAATAAAAAAAACATTTGCCTATATTCTAAAAAGATATATATTTGCACTCGCTAATCACAAATGCGTGATGCAAACTCCTCTTTAGCTCAGTTGGTTAGAGCATCTGACTGTTAATCAGAGGGTCCAAGGTTCGAGTCCTTGAAGAGGAGCAAAAAAGTCTTATCATTCTTGATAAGACTTTTTTTATGCCTGAAATCCAGATATTTAAAACCAAAAAAAAGTCGGTAAATAAATTTTACCGACTTTCATTTTTCAAGAACTAAATCTTTATTGCACTACCCTAAAAATGGGTATTTATAATCAGAAGGTGATACTAATGTTTCTTTAATTAGTCTTACCGAAGTCCAACGTAACAAGTTTTGTGCAGAACCTGCCTTATCATTTGTCCCCGATGCTCTTGCACCACCAAAAGGCTGCTGACCAACTACCGCACCCGAAGGCTTGTCATTAATATAAAAGTTACCTGCAGCATTTTCTAATGCTTTAGACGCCGCCTCTACAATGTATCTATCTGTAGAAAAAATAGCGCCAGTTAAACCATATTCCGAAGTTTCATCAACTAACTTTAAAGAAGCTTCCCAAGCAGCATCTTCATATACATAAACCGTCATAACAGGGCCAAATAATTCTGTATGCATTGTAGCATACTTTGGCGATGTTGTAACAATTACAGTTGGCTCTATAAAATAACCTACAGATTTATCATGGTTTCCACCAATAATAATCTCTGCATCTTTATCTGCTTTTGCAGCATCGATATAACTTGCTATTTTATCAAAAGAACCTTCATGAATAACTGCATTTACAAAGTTTGAAGTATCTTCTGGAGACCCCATTTTTAACTCGCTTGTTTGCGCTATTAGGTGTTTTTTAACTTCTGGCCATAAAGATGCCGGAATGTATGAACGAGAAGCGGCAGAACATTTTTGACCCTGATACTCAAAGGCTCCTCTTGTCATTGCCGTAGCAACCTGTAACGGATTTGATGAGTTATGAACCCAAATAAAATCTTTTCCACCAGTTTCTCCTACAATTCTTGGATAGGTCTTATAAGTATGAATATTATTCCCTATTTGCTTCCACAATTCTTTAAAAACATGCGTAGATCCTGTAAAGTGCAATCCAGAAAAATCTGGAGACGCCAAGACAGTATCAGAAATCATTACTGGATCTCCGTAAACAACATTAATAACACCATCTGGCAAACCTGCTTCTTTAAAAAGATCTACAATTACCTGTGCAGAATACGCTTGATGATCAGAAGGTTTCCAAACCACAACATTACCCATTAAAGCGGCAGATGCTGGTAAATTTGCTGCAATAGATGTAAAGTTAAAAGGAGAAATTGCATACACAAAACCCTCTAAAGGTCTATACTCAACACGGTTCCAAACACCTGGTGAAGAGGCTGGCTGATCTTTAAAAATATCCGTCATGTACTCTACATTAAATCGGAAAAAGTCTATCATTTCACAAGCAGCATCAATCTCTGCCTGAAATACATTTTTAGATTGCGCAATCATTGTTGCCGCATTCATTCTTGCTCTATATGGCCCTGCTAACAACTCTGCTGCTTTTAAAAAAATTGAAGCACGCTCCATCCAACTAACATTAGACCACGCCTCTCTTGCTGCCAACGCAGTAGAAATAGCAGCATCTACATGACTTTTATCTGCGGTATGATATTGCCCAACAACATGCTTATGATCATGTGGTGGTGTAATATTTTTTGTATTTCCGGTTCTTACCTCTTCTCCATTAATATGCATTGGCACATCAATATTGCTATTAAACATTGCCTTATAAGTAGCTATTAATGTCTCTTTTTCTGGTGATCCTGGTGCATAACTTTTTACAGGTTCGTTCACTGCTTTTGGAACATTAAAAAATCCTCTTGCCATATTGTCTGTTTTTAAATTTTATCAACTAATTTTTGAGCCTCAAAGTTACAATTTTTGTTTCAATAATTTTAATTGACTTGAAACCTCTTTTATTAAAGAAAATTAAAAGAAATTATTATAAATTGCGCTTATTCATAATTATTAAGAGAATTTATGTGCACCGTTAGCTATTTACCTTTGGGAGAAAATAATTTTATTTTAACCTCTAACAGAGATGAAACTCCCCTAAGAAATACAATACCACCCAAAACATATACAGAAGAAAACACCGAACTTACCTACCCTAAAGATGCCTTGGCAGGAGGAACATGGATTGGCCTAAGCAATAAAAAAAGACTTGTTTGCTTGTTAAACGGCGGATTTAAAATTCATACAAAAAAAGCTACCTATAAAACAAGTAGAGGCATTATTGTAAAAAAAATACTAACTCAAGACAACGCTGTTTCATTCATAGAAAAGTTCAATTTTACCGAAATAGAGCCTTTTACCCTTATTTTAATTGACTGGCAAGACAACTTAAAAACCTATGAGTTGGTTTGGGATGGTGCTACAAAACACTTTAAGCAGCTACCTCAAAAACCTATTATCTGGTCTTCTTCTACATTGTATACCGAAGAAATGAAAGCGTTAAGAAATGATTGGTTTATAAATTGGGCAAAAGAAAAAACTTCTTTTTTACAAAAAGATATTTTAGAATTTCATCAAAATGAAAATTTGGGAGACAAAGGAACATCACCTAAAATGAAAAGAGAACTTGTAGAGACCGTTAGTACCACTTCATTTATGAAAAAAAATAACACAATCGATTTTACATATTTAGATTTTATTGACAACTCTAAAACAATGCAAAAGAGACAGTTGTTAGAATAATAATTCCGAAAACGGATAATAAAAGATACGTATAATTTAAGAGGATAAATTTTACAAATGTCTTAAAATATTGTTGCTCGTAGAATTTTTTCATACCTAGAAATAAATACCCTAAAAACAGCAGTGTAAACACCCATAATTTTGGCTGAAAAGTGGCTATTTCTAAAATAAAATAAACAGACAATAACATAAAGAAAACAGTCTGCACATGAAATACAAACACTAAATGATGTACATAATTATATTTTCTTCGGATATAAAAAAGCTTTAAAAACAAGGTAAATAAAGGCAGAAACAAAAACAACGCTACAGAGCCATAAGACAACAATTGTGTTATAAACTCTTCTTGACTTTCTTTATTATCAAAAAATGAATTCAGCATTTTTGCTCTCGTAAACATAAATCTGTTTACAAAAGTTTTTTCTTTACCAATACTATCTAAAGCAGCATCAATAGGCATATTCGGATGTTTCTTCTGATACCTTATAAAAGAATTTATAGGAAAACCCATAAACTGCACATCACTTAATTTACTAATTTCTATAGAATCTCTGGCAACATCTTTAAATATATCATCTACAAATTGTGTTCTTTTTAAAGAATCTACAGACATCTCAGCGCTTTGAATATCTTGATCAATTTCATCTCTAAGAGAATCTAATTCATTATTATCGATTGCAATATTAAACACCCCTGAAGCAGCTGACTCTGATACTGAAACTCCATTTGTAAGCTTCTGAAACTTGTCTATATTTTTAGAAAGACTTAAAATTAAAAAGAATAGAATAGATACCGTTAAATAGAATCGAAACGGATTGGAGTAGCGCGCCCTTTTACCCAACACATAATCTTTAGAAACCTTACCGGGCTTTATTAAAAGCGGTAAAATTGTAGTCCAAAATTTAGCATCCCAAGAAAAAAAACTGCCAAATATTTCTTTGATAAAATTAAAAAAATTAATGCTGTCTCCTTTGTTTGCTTGTCCGCAATCTGGACAAAATTTTTCATCTCCAAAAAAAGGATGTCCACAATTTAAACATGCGTCATCTCTAACAATTATCTTATTTTCTTGATCTGCTAGTTTAATAAGTACGGTGTTATTAACTGAAAATTAGGAATTACTACTTTAAATTGCTCGAAAGTGTCTAGATTAATCATGGTATAAAAACCCTTCATTGCACCAATATTTGACGCTAAAAAACACCCAGAAGTATACGTATAACTATCGTTTGGCGCTAAAACTGGTGTTTGACCCACAACCCCTTCTCCGCTAACAATTTCTGTAGCACTAAGAGAATCATATATCTGCCAAAAACGGTCTGTAAGTTTTACTGTATCTGATGAATTGTTTTCTATAGTAATTGCATAACTATACACATAAAAAGGTGTCTTATCCTTAAAACTAACTCCTTTGTTATTGGTTACTACCGAAATCTTTATGCCTTTTGTAATTTGATATATCATCTATTGTAAATGTACTTTTTTTAAAAACAATAAACAAGTTTTACAAAAAAGTAAACACAAACTACCTGTTTTGATCAAAATAACCAACACCAACCGCTATTACACGATCATAAAAGCTACCAAAAGGCTTGTAATACGCAATAACCGTGTACTCGTTTTCAGTTTCAAAATAAGAACCCAAAATTTCGTTACTATCTACAACGTTATTTGCATCTAAAGTAGCATATGTATAATTATAAAAACCTTGTTTTAACAATATAGCTGCCTCATACGACTTTGTTTCACTATTGTAAGTCATTTTATTTTCTTCGGATATCGAAAAATCATTAAAAGCACCATAGACATAAACCTCTTTACCCTCAAAAGAATCATCAGTATTTAAAGTAAAATGCATCATAGCATAATCTGCCTCTGTATTAGAATCATTAGCCTCTAATGTTCTTATTAAAAATTGCCCATTAATATCTGGACTATATTTATAGGCCTGAAAAGGATTGTATGTGTGAGGATATATATAATGATGAAAAACATCATGCTTTTCAATTTTAATAATATTTAAACTGGTATTTCTTACAAATTTGCTGTCAAAATTTAAATATTCGTTACCCCCTTTAAAATTTGTTTTATTAGTGTAGGCATAAAGCAATTGATTACTTTTAAAGAAAGTAGGCTGTAAATTGGTTATTTGTTCGTTCCAATTATTATTTTTTAAGAGCACAACATTAATTTCTTGACTTGGATTGTTGATGGAAATATTTGGATGATTCAACGAAAAGGAAATTGTTTGCTCTGTATTTAAAGTCTTCGTATTTCTACTTCTAACTACAGAAACCCCAACAATAGCAGCCGCTTCATACAAAACAAATCGTCTTGTAAAAACAACTTCATCATAGGCATCTAAAACAGAAAGAAGGTAGTTACCACTTTTTGTTATAATGGTGTTTATATTCGGAATTTGAACTGCATAATGCGTGTAATTCTGAAAAGTATTAAAAGAATTGGTAACATCTATTATAGTATTTTGATCAAAACCATCAATATACTGGCTAGAAAGCATTCTACTTGGCTGCCAATCATGCGTCATGTGCTCTATTTTGTATTGATAATCTTTACTATCTGCCTCTAAATCATCAAAAGAAAGCTCTAAAACAGTTCCTAAAGGCACGATTGCAGTATAATTGTTTTCAATCGAAGACCTTAATTGAATCGACTTAATGTTTTGCGAGAAAACATTAAATTTTAAAAGTAGAAAAATAGATAATAAACACAAAGATCTCATAAGACAAACATAACCATTCAATTACAAAACAACACGTTTATAACGAAAATTGTAAGACGAAATTACGCAAATAAAATTTATTTATAATCATTATAAATAAGAATATTTAACAAATATAAAAGCAGAAATACATCTTAAATAAATGGCAAAATCATTAAATTTGCATGATTTTTATTAAGATAACTAACAATTCCAATTTACTATGTCAAAAGACATTCGTATTAAAAAAGGCTTAGATATTAAGCTTGTTGGCGGTGCAGAAAAAACAACTACTTCTATTTCTTTAAGTAGTTTTTATGCAATTAAGCCAGAAGATTTTCATGGAATTACACCTAAACTAATCGCAAAAGAAGGTACCGAAGTAAAAGCAGGTGAAGCACTTTTTTATTCTAAAAGTGATGAGCGTATTTTATTTCCTAGTCCTGTTTCCGGTAAAGTAGAAAGTATAATTCGTGGAGAAAGAAGAAAGGTATTAGCAATTAAAATTGCGGCAGATACAGATCAAAAACACCAAGATTTTGGCACTAAAGATGCAGCTACAATGTCTGCAGAAGAGGTAAAAAATCATTTATTAGCTTCTGGTTGTTGGCCATTTGTAAAACAACGTCCTTATGATGTAGTTGCAAATCCAAATCAAGTACCAAAAGCAATATTTGTGTCAGCTTATGCAAGCGCACCTTTAGCAGCAGATTTAGACTATACTTTAAATGGTAAAGAAGCAGAATTACAAGCAGCAATTACTGCTGTTAGTAAATTAACAGAAGGCAAAGTTCATGTTTCTGTTGGTAAAAATGCAAATTCACCTTTGGCAAGTTTAAAAGACGCAGAAATTCATAAAGTTTCTGGACCACATCCTTCAGGAAATGTTGGAACTCAAATAGCAAAAATAGATCCTATTAATAAAGGAGAAGTAGTTTGGGTAATTACACCTCAAGATTTGGTTGTTATTGGCGAACTATTGCTAACAGGAAAATTAAACATTACAAGAACGGTTGCTTTAACCGGCTCTAAGTTTAACAAGCCACACTATGTAACTGCAATTGCTGGAGCTCAAATTTCTGATATTGCTACAGGCAACTTAGAAAACGACAATACAAGAGTAATTAGCGGAAACGTTTTATCTGGTAAAGAAGTTAAAGAAGATGGCTTTATCGGTTACTACGACAATCAAATTACTGCAATACCAGAAGGAGATGACTACGAATTCTTTGGATGGAACAAGCCAATTTTTAATAAAATTTCTACATCAAGAGCATTGACATTTTCTTGGTTAAATTCTAAAAAGAAATACGACTTAAACACCAATACAAATGGCGAACACAGAGCATTTGTAGTTACAGGTTCTTACGAAAAAGTATTTCCTTTAGATGTATACCCAATGCAATTATTAAAAGCTTGTATGTATAAAGATTTAGATGAAATGGAAGCTTTAGGAGCGTACGAAGTTGCTCCGGAAGATTTTGCACTAACAGAATTTATTTGTGTATCTAAACAACCACATCAAAAGATAATACGTGAAGGTTTAGATTTAATGAGAGAAGAATTAGGATAAGATTATGGGCTTAAAACAAAATTTACATAATTTAAAAGAGAAGTATAAAGGAACAAAAATGGCACCTGCGTTTAACGCAATCCATACCTTTTTATATTTACCAAATGAAGTGACTCACGGAGGAACTCATATAAAAGCAGCAGACGATTTAAAGCGTACAATGAATATTGTAATCATGTCTTTACTTCCAATATTGCTTTTCGGAATGTTTAATGCAGGTTATCAACATTATGCAGCTATAGATGCAGCAAAAGGGATTACAAAAGAATTTACAGTTTTAGGTTCTTTTTTAACCATGGATAACTTTTGGATTGGAATAGTAAAAGTATTACCATTGGTAATTGTTTCTTATGGAGTTGGACTTATTGTTGAATTTATTTTCGCAGTAATTAAAGGCCACGAAGTAGAAGAAGGTTACTTAGTAACTGGTATGTTAGTACCATTAATTGTGCCAATAGACACTCCTTTATGGATGTTGGCTGTTGCAGTAGTATTTGGTGTTGTTATTGGTAAAGAAGTATTTGGTGGTACAGGAATGAACATCTTAAACCCAGCATTAACAATTAGAGCATTTTTATTCTTTGCATATCCTACTTGGATGTCTGGAGATAAAGTTTGGGTTCACGATGCTGTGAATAGAGTTGGAACTGCAGATGCAATTTCTGGAGAAACAATGCTAGGTAGTTACGCGCAAAATTTAACACCAAAATATGATTTATGGGATGCTTTCTTCGGATTTATTCCTGGTTCTGTAGGTGAAACATCTGCATTTTTAATCTTATTAGGCGCTGCATTTTTAATTTTTACAAAAATTGGAAGCTGGAGAATAATTGTTTCTACATTTATCGGAGCAGCAGTAATGGGAATCATTTTTAATGCAATTGCAGCCAACGGAATTATTACAGAAACTAGTAAGTTTTACGGATTAATGTCTGCTAATTGGTACGAACATTTAATTATTGGTGGTTTGGCATTTGGTGCTGTATTTATGGCAACAGATCCTGTAACAGCATCACAAACAAATAAAGGAAAATGGATTTACGGTTTCTTAATTGGTTTTATTTCAATTATGATTCGTGTATTTAACCCAGCATATCCAGAAGGCGTATTTTTAGCAATTTTGTTAATGAATGTATTTGCGCCAACAATAGACCATTATGTTGTTCAAGGAAACGTAAAAAGAAGATTAAAACGTACTAAAGTTAAAACTGCCTAATTATGAGTAAGAGAACAGATAGTAATGGATATACAATGATTTTCGCCATCGTAATGGTGTTAATCGTGGGTTCTTTGTTAGCCTTTCTTTCTTCGTATCTAAAAGATAGGATTACAGAAAACAAAAGAATAGAGAAACAACAGAACATTTTATACGCAATGGGTGTTAACGAAAATGATGAATCGAGTGCTACATTTGTTTCGGCAAATGTTGCAGGTGCAGAATTTTCAAAATACATTAAAAAGCAATTGGTTATTGAAGGTGATAACACCACAGAAGATAACAATGCCTATTTAATTGATGTTAAAAAAGAACAAGCAAAAGCAAAAGATGGCGCTGTTAGAAGATTGCCATTATTTGTAGGCGAAAAAGAAGGCAAAACATTTTATGTAGCACCAATAAGAGGTAAAGGTCTTTGGGATGCTATTTGGGGTTATGTTGCTATGGATGCTGATATGATTGTTCAAGGTGCTTATTTTGATCATAAAGGAGAAACGCCAGGTTTAGGTGCAAACATTAAACAACGTTATTTTATGGACGACTTTATTGGTGAGCATCTGTTAACCGAAACCGGAGAATTTAAAGGAATTACTGTAAAGAAAGGAAACAACGATGCAGTAAATGAAGATAAAACTGATTATGAAGTAGATGCAATTGCAGGAGCTACCATTACAGGTGATGGTGTATCTGCAATGATAAAGAAGGATTTAGCATTGTATTTGCCTTATTTTAAATCATTAAAAAAATAATTTATGGGACTTTTATCAAAAAAAGACGCAAAATTAATTACAGATCCATTATTAGACAATAACCCAATTACCATTCAGGTATTAGGTATTTGTTCTGCTTTGGCAATTACTGCAGAATTAGAAGCATCAATAGTAATGTCTGTTTCTGTAATGTTTGTATTAGGTTTAGGGAACGTAGTTATCTCATTAATGAGAAATATTATTCCTTCAAAAATTAGAATTATTGTACAATTAATCGTTGTAGCAACATTGGTAATTATTGTAGATTTAGTGTTAAAAGCTTTTGCTTATGAGCTTAGTAAAACACTTTCTGTATTTGTTGGGTTAATTATTACAAACTGTATTATTATGGGACGTTTTGAAGCCTTTGCTTTAGGAAACGGGCCATGGAGATCTTTCTTAGACGGAATAGGAAATTCAGTTGGTTATGGTTTGATTTTAATTGCAGTTGGTTTTTTTAGAGAATTGTTAGGTTCTGGTACTTTATTAGGAATTAAAGTTTTAGGAGACCCAATAGAAAAAACCGGATTATATGCAATAGGATATGAAAATAACGGTTTTATGTTATTATCTCCAATGGCACTTATTGTAGTGGGTATTATTATCTGGATACAGCGTACTAAGAATAAATCTTTAATAGAAGAAAATTAAAATTAGTTGTTAGTTTTTAGTTGTTGGTTTTTAGGACCAGTAACCAGAAACCAACAACCAACAACTAAAAAAATGGAACATATAGAATTATTTTTCAAATCGATATTTATAGACAACATGGTTTTTGCTACGTTCTTAGGAATGTGTTCTTACCTTGCAGTCTCTAAAAAAGTATCTACAGCAGTAGGTTTAGGAGCAGCCGTAATTTTTGTACTTGCAGTAACGGTGCCTTTAAACTGGTTGTTAGATCAATATATTTTACAAGAAGGCGCTTTGTCTTGGTTAGGTGAAGAGTATGCCGCTTACGATTTAAGTTTCTTATCTTTTATCATGTTTATTGCAACCATTGCAACCATGGTACAATTGGTAGAAATTATTGTTGAAAAATTTTCACCATCGTTATACAATTCATTAGGTATCTTTTTACCATTAATTGCTGTAAACTGTGCAATTTTAGGAGGAAGTTTATTTATGCAATCTCGTGAAATTCCTACTTTAGGATTATCATTAACCTATGGTATTGGGTCTGGAATAGGATGGTTTTTAGCCATTTTAGCAATTGCAGCAATCCGTGAAAAAATTAGATATTCTAGCGTACCACCTGCATTAAGAGGTTTAGGTATTACGTTTATTATAACAGGATTAATGGCGATTGGTTTTATGAGTTTTGGTGGAATGTTAACTGGTGGGGATGAAGAGAAGAAAGAAACTCCGAAAGTAGAAGCAAAAATCGAAAAAGAAGAACTTAAGAAAGAAGAAGCTAAAGAAATTGTAGCCAATAATTTAAATACAAACAAGCAGTAATATGATATTAGCAGCAGGAACTACAGGTACTATTTTAGCAACAGTAGCAGCGTTTTTAGCTATTGTATTGTTATTAGTAACACTATTATTATTTGTAAAACAAAAATTATCTCCATCTGGTCCAGTAACTTTAACGATCAACGGAGAAAGAAAAATTGAAGTGGCTTCTGGTAGCACACTTTTAACAACTTTAGGTGCAGAGAAAATCTTTTTACCATCCGCTTGTGGTGGTGGTGGTTCTTGTGTACAATGTGAATGTCATGTAAACTCTGGTGGTGGCGAAGCGTTACCAACAGAAACACCTCACTTTACAAGAAAAGAATTACAACATGGTATCCGTTTAGCTTGTCAAGTAAAAGTAAAACAAGACATGGATATTTCGATACCAGAAGAAATTTTTGGAATTAAGAAATGGGATGCTGTTGTTGTAAGAAATTACAATGTAGCAACATTTATTAAAGAATTTGTAGTAGAAATTCCAGAAGATATGGGTTACAAAGCTGGTGGATACATACAAATTGAAATTCCGGCTTGTGAAATAAAATATGCTGATATGGATATTACAGCACATCCAGAAGAACATGATGTTGCTGATAAATTTGAAGCAGAATGGGATAAGTTTAACTTAAGACCATTGGTAATGAAAAATACCGAAACAGTAGAAAGAGCATATTCTATGGCTTCTTATCCTGCAGAAGGAAGAGAAATTATGTTGAATGTTCGTATTGCTACTCCTCCATTTGATAGAGCAAAAGGTGGATGGATGGATGTAAATCCTGGAGTTGCCTCTTCGTATATTTTCAATTTGAAAAAAGGAGATAAATGTGTAATTTCTGGACCTTATGGAGAGTTTTTTATCAACGAATCTGAAGCAGAAATGTTATATGTAGGTGGTGGAGCAGGTATGGCTCCAATGCGATCTCATTTATATCACTTATTCAGAACCTTAAAAACGGGTAGAAAAGTAACCTATTGGTATGGTGGTCGTTCTAAAGCAGAATTATTCTATATCGAACACTTTAGAGCTTTAGAAAAAGATTTCCCGAACTTTAAGTTTTACATCGCATTATCTGATCCAACAGAAGCAGATAACTGGACGGTTAAAAAAGATATTAATGACGAAGCTGGTGATGGTTTTGTAGGATTTATACATAATTGTGTTATTGAAAACTACTTGAACAATCATGAAGCTCCAGAAGATTTAGAATTATATTTCTGTGGACCACCATTAATGAACAATGCGGTTCAGAAAATGGGAGAAGACTTTGGTCTTGCAGATGAAAATATTCGTTTTGATGATTTCGGTGGATAGAAATCTAACAAATCACAAAAACAATGTTATACTAAAAACCGATACAAATTTTGTATCGGTTTTTTATTAAATAATAAGTATGCTTGGGTTTTATCTTCTATCTCTATTTGGTATTATAATCAGTATAACTGCATCCGCATTAATACTGTTATATGTATATCAAGAAAAATTAATTTTTATCAATGGTAAAAAAATAAAGTGCGATTATACATATCAATTTACAAATAATTTTAAAGAACTTTTTATTAGTACTGATGCCAAAAACAGTATTAATGCACTTCATTTTAAATTAAAAAGACCTAAAGGGGTTGTTTTATATTGTCATGGCAATAAAGGGAACTTGAAAAAATGGGGAGAAAAAGTTTCTTATTTTCTAGAGTACAATATAGAGGTATTGGTGTTTGATTATAGAAATTACGGTAAAAGTACCGGTAAGTTTAATGAAAAAGCAATGTACCAAGACGCACTAAAAGTCTATGATTATTTAAAAAAGAGGTATGATGAAAATAATATAATTGTGTATGGTTTTTCTCTTGGATGTACATTTGCAACTAAAATTGCAGCAAATAATAAACCCAAAGAATTAGTGTTAGAAGCGCCATTTTACAATCTTAAAAACGCTGTAAAGTATAAAAACAGTAACCTACCTACTTGGCTATTAAAATATAAGTTTGAAACAGAAAAAGAGCTAAAAAAAGTAGAAATCCCTATCACTGTGTTTCATGGTAATAAAGACAAGGTTACTTTTATAGAAGACTCTAAAAAGTTATTAGCAACCAATAAAAATGACAGCAATAGATATATAGAGATTAAAGAAGCAACACACCATAATTGCAGCACTTTTAATAGGTATCAAAAAAATCTTAAGGAAGTAATAGATAGATAGCATTTTATAAAATTGTATTTTTGTAATTCGTGAGTTATAGTATGGCAGCACTAAAAAAATTTTTAGAAGAAAAAAAATACTTTCAAATAAAGCTAAAAAGGATTGCTACCAATCATTTAGAGTTAAAGGCAAAAATAAACGGAATTAAAGGTCGTTTTATATTAGATACAGGCGCCTCTAATTCTTGTGTTGGGGTACATTTAATTACTTATTTTAATTTGATTGCAGAAGAATGTGAAACCAAAGCAGCTGGCGCAGGTGCAATAGATATGGAAACACAAAAATCTGAAAACAACATTTTAAAAATTGGAAAATGGAAAACCAAAAAAAGCAACTTAGTACTTTTTGACTTATCGCATGTAAATACTGCTCTAGAACAACACAATGCAAAAAAAGTACATGGCATTATTGGTGCAGATATTTTGCAGAAAGGAAAAGCAATTATAGACTACAACAAACATATTTTATATTTAAAAAAATAAAACATTAAAACTAAATTATATGAGTTTGCAAAAACAAATAATGGAACAAATGAAAGCAGCTATGAAAGCAAAAGATACCATTGCTTTACAAGCATTAAGAGCTGTAAAAGCGGCATTTTTATTAGCTAAAACTGCCAATGGTTCTCAAGAAGAAATTACCGAAGAGCAAGCGGTTAAAATTATTCAGAAGCAAGTAAAACAACGAAAAGATAGTGCTGCTATTTTTATCAAACAAAACAGAGAAGATTTGGCTGCACCAGAATTGGCAGAAATTACTATTTTAGAACAATTTTTACCTGCAGAATTATCTGAAGAAGAAATTAAGAAAGTGGTATTGGCTACTATAAATGAATTGGGAGCCTCTGGCATGAAAGATATGGGTAAGGTTATGGGTGTTGTATCTAACAAGTTAGCTGGTAGCGCAGACGGAAAAACAATTTCTATGCTGGTAAAAAGTAGTTTATCAAATTAAATTACAACCTATAAAAGAATATTGGCTCCATAGTTCAACTGGATAGAATATCAGATTTCGGCTCTGACGGTTGAAGGTTCGAATCCTTCTGGAGTCACAAAAACCCAAAAAGAGTTCTCTTTTTGGGTTTTTAAATAAAAGTATAATCTTACTTTTAAATGATAGACGCTTATTTAGAAGGCGCCATTTTAGCTTGTATAGCAGATAAAACACTTTTGTATTTTGCTAAATCTTCAGTACTTAAATCAGCTGCTAATTCTTTTCCTTTTGCTAAAAGAGAAGCTCCTTTAGAAGCCATTGCAGAAATTTTACCTAAGTTACCATTTGCTGCAATATAATCTTTTGCATAAGCAGCATAAGCTGTTAAGTTTTCTGTAACTGCTTCATTTGCAAAAGCAGGAATAGAAACACCGTCTAAAGCAGAACTTACCATTTCTGTTGCTTTATCTACAACTGCATTGGCTGCATCTTTAGCCCCATCAGCTACAGTAGTTGCTGCATCTGTTGTTGAAGTTGCAACATTTTCTACTGTTTCTACTGTTGCATCTTTTAATTCATTCGCCCCTTTTTTTGCTTCTTTACAAGCTGTTGCTAATAAAGAACCTGCAACTAGTACAGATAATACGATTTTTTTCATTTTTTATTTTGTTTTTAGATTGAATTACAAATCTAAAATAATAAATAGATAAACAATACTTATTTGAAAAAAATTAATTTTCTTCACTAAATTGCTTGTCGTACAGATTTTTATAATAGCCTTGGGGTTTTTCTAATAAATCTTTATGAGTCCCTTCTTCTACTATAAAACCATTGTCCATAACAATAATTTTATCGGCTTGTTTAATAGTAGCCAGTCGATGAGCAATTACAATTGAGGTTCTCCCTTTTGTAATTGTTTCTGTGGCATGTTGTATCATTTTTTCTGCATGTGCATCTACAGATGATGTTGCTTCGTCTAAAATTAAAATACTAGGTTTGCTAACATAAGCACGTAAAAAGGCAATTAATTGTCGCTGACCAGATGAAAGCATTACACCTCTCTCTTTAACATTGTATTGATATCCGCCAGGCAAAGTCATAATAAAATTATGAATACCAATTTGTTTGGCAGCTTTTTCTACTTCTTGCTGCGTTATTAAATTATTTTTTAATGTGATGTTATTAAGAATAGAGTCTGAAAATAAAAAAACATCTTGTAAAACAACTGCAACTTGGTTTCTTAAACTTTCTAAAGCGTATTCTTTTAGAGGAATATTATCTATACAGATTAATCCACTATCAATTTCATAAAAACGGTTAATAAGATTGATTATGGTAGATTTACCTGCGCCTGTTGCACCAACTATTGCAATTGTTTGGCCGCTTTTTACATCAAAAGAAATGCCTTTTAATACTTCTTCATTTTTTAAATAACTAAATCGTACGTCTTTAAAACGAATATCTCCTTTTAAATCAGTTGCTTTTATGGTTCCGTTTTTAACAATACTACTTTGCGTATCTATCACTTTAAAAACTCGTTGACCAGAAACAATTCCCATTTGCAACTGATTAAATTTATCTGCTATTTGACGAAGTGGTCTAAATAGCATTTGAGCCATTTGTACAAAAGCCATAACGGTACCTAACCCTGGCACACTACCACCAATAACCTGCTTACTACCATACCAAACAATTAAACCAATACCTATCGATGACAAAATTTCTGCTATCGGAAAAAAGATTGAAAAATACCAAATGGTTTTCACATGAGCTTCTTTGTGCTTGTTATTAATTTCTTTAAATTTTTTATATTCGATATTTTCTCTGTTAAAAAGCTGCACTATTTTCATCCCAGTAACACGTTCTTGTACAAAACCGTTTAAATTGGCTACCTGATTTCTTACTTCTTGAAACGTAGCTTTAATCGCTTTCTGAAAAATTGAGGTTGCATAAATTAAAATTGGCAATACTGCTAAAGCAATCAATGCCAATCGCCAATCAAAATAAAACATAAGTGCAGCAACGGTAAACATTTGTAAAACATCACTAACAATTGTAAAAACACCTGCACTAAAAAAGGCTGCTATGGTTTCTATGTCTGAAACTACTCTGGTCACTAATTTACCTACAGAATTAGTATCGAAATAAGACATTTTAAACTGTAAAATATGTCTAAAAATCTTTGCTCTAATATCTTTAATAATATGTTGCCCAACCCAATTTGCATAGTAAATAAAGGCAAAACGAAGCAGTACTTCTATCAACAAAACAGCAAACATAAATACAATGTTTATTAGCAAACCATTGCTGTCTTTTTGGGTAATATAAGTATCTACTGTTTCTTTTATTAAATACGGGTTTAACAACGAAACCAACGATAATAAAATGGTGGAAGCTGTTGCTATAAAAAAGTTAAGTTTATAGCGTTTGGCAAAAGACATTAGTCTTAAAAAGATTTGTAAATCAAAAGCATTACCTGTTTTATCTGCCAAAATTTAATATTTTATGTGTGTTAAAAATAAGCCTTTTGCTGGTACCGAAAGACCAGCATTGCTTCGGTTTTTACTTTCTATAATGCCTCTAAAATCTTGAGGTGTTTTTTTACCTAAACCAACATCTATTAAAGTACCCACTATTGCTCTTACCATATTTCTTAGAAATCTATTTGCGGTGATGTAAAAAATAAGTTCATTGCCATTTATTTTCCATACGGCTTCTGTAACATCACAATTATAGGTGTACACATCTGTTTTTACTTTAGAAAAAGTTTGAAAATCAGTATACTCTAGCAATAGTTTTGCAGCTTCATTCATGGCTTCGACATTTAAGTCTTGAGAATGTATTTGCCAAGAAAAATCTAAAGAAAAAGGGTTTCTACCCAACCAAACTTTATACTCATAACTTCTACTAATTGCATGAAACCTTGCATGCACATCTGAGGCTACTTCAGACACTTTGTAAACAACTATATCTTCTGGCAATACAGAATTTAACTTAAAAGGAATGTCTCCTTTTAGTTCTTTATCGACATCAAAATGAGCAAACATTTGCGATGCATGCACACCCGTGTCTGTTCTGCCCGCTCCTACAACCTCTATTTTTTCTTGAAAAATAGTGCTTACAGCTTCGTTTAATTTTTGCTGTACAGACATAACATCGGGTTGAATTTGCCAACCGTGATAGTTTTTACCGTTGTAAGAAAGCTCTATAAAATACCTCAAGAAAATCTCATTTTTGTAGATATCAAAATTACGGAAATTATTTTGTTATGATTACTTTTGATGCAAATTGCATTGTTAATTTTTTTTACCTGCACACTCTATGAAAAAAATACTCTTATTATCGGATACACATAGTTTTATAGATGATCAAATATTAAAATTTGTTAAGCAAGCTGATGAAGTTTGGCATGCAGGTGATATTGGCGATTTAACTGTAACAGATACCCTAAAAAAACTAAAACCGCTAAGAGCCGTTTATGGCAATATCGATGGCACAGATGCAAGAGCAGAGTTTCCTTTAGATGCCAAATTTGAATTAGAAGGTGTACCCGTTTGGATAACTCATATTGGCGGTTATCCGAATAAATACAATCAAAGAGTTAGGGAAGAACTAACAAAAAAACCACCAAAAATATTTATTGCAGGACATTCTCATATATTAAAAGTGCAATATGATAAAAAACTGAATTTATTACATCTTAACCCTGGCGCTGCCGGAAAGCATGGTTTTCACAAAATTAGAACCATGTTGCGTTTTCAGTTAGAAAATGGCGCTATTACAAACATGGAAATTATTGAATTGGGTAAAAGAGGTTGATGGATAGATGTTAGGCTTTAGCTTTTATCAAATAGATACAAGAGACTAGATGCTAGACTTTGAACTTTGGACTTTGGATTATACTTAGGAAACAGCCATTAGTAAATAAAGAAAATAAAAAACCAAGAAGTAAATTCTCGGTTTTTTGTCGCACTAAACATACTAATATGATAGGTTTATCGCAATCTGTCAGCAGATTTTACAAGATCTTCATCCTTTTTAATAGCTTTATTTGCCAAAACAATAAGCAAAATAACTAAAATTGGTAAGAACATCCCAACACCCTTCTTAGAAATCGAAATTTCTCCAGGTAAGGTTAGTGACACATAAATCAATAATCCTAATAAAAAAAGGTTTATCAAAATTACTAAACGACCTACTACAAATTGTAATTTTCTGTTTTTGAAAAGAAAAATAATCAAAAAAGAAACTACTGCAGAAAGTACAAATAACAAAGGAATAGCTTTAAAAACTACTAATTCTTTAGAAAACAAATCCAATGTAAAAACTTGTTCTTTAAGATTGGTCCATAAATTAAATACAAAAATAAGCCCTCCAGAAATAGAAGCTGCTAATAGTAAATATATACTTTGTATTCTTTGAATCATCTTAAAAAAATAGAAATACAAAAGTAGAACTTTCTTTTTTAAAAAGAAAACCTAAAACTTAAAAAAAAAGTATATATTTGTCATATAATAACTACGCTACCATATTGTATAGCACTATATACAGTATTAAAAAATCAAAATAAAAACATCATAACCAATCTTATTTACTATTAAGATTTACATTTTAACTTAACCTATAAAGAATGTTCGAAATCACAGAACTAAAAGCAAAAACCCTTGCTGATTTACAAGTAATTGCAAAATCTATTGGTCTTAAAAAAACAAGTCAACTTAACAAATTAGATTTAGTATATCAAATTTTAGATATACAAGCTGCAAGCCCTGTAAAAACAGTTGCCACAACTGATGCTCCAGCAAAACCAAAAATAGAAAAACCAAAAAGAAAACGCGTTACTAAGGCTGTAGAAAAAGCACCCGCTCAAGCAATCGAAGAAGTAAATACAAAAACAACAGACAAACCTGTTGAAGAAAAAAAGCCACAACCAAAACGTGTGGTAAGAAAAGTAGTACATAAAGAAGTGGTTGCTAAAGAAAATACAGCAACAGATACGGCTACTAAAAACGGAGAACCAAAGGCTACAAATAAACCACAGGCAAACAAGCCACAGGCTAAAAATGTACCGAAACATAAAAATCAGAATAGAGAAAAAACCAACACTAACCGTAGTAATGGTAACAAATCTAACAACAGATATAAAGATCCAGATTTTGAGTTTGACGGAATTATAGAAAGTGAAGGTGTTTTAGAAATGATGCCAGATGGGTATGGTTTTTTAAGATCTTCTGACTATAATTATTTATCATCGCCTGATGATATTTATGTATCTCAATCTCAAATTAAACTATTTGGCTTAAAAACAGGAGATACTGTTAGAGGAAATGTAAGACCTCCGAAAGAAGGTGAAAAGTATTTTCCGTTAATTAGAGTTTCTAAAATAAACGGTTTAAACCCTAATTTAGTAAGAGATCGTGTTGCTTTCGAACATTTAACACCTCTTTTTCCTCAAGAGAAATTTAACTTGGCAGAGAGAGGCAACTCTTTATCTACAAGAATTATCGATTTATTTTCTCCGATCGGTAAAGGGCAACGTGGTATGATTGTGGCACAACCTAAAACAGGTAAAACAATGTTATTAAAGGATGTGGCAAATGCAATAGCAGCCAATCATCCAGAAGTATATCAGATTGTTTTATTAATAGATGAAAGACCAGAAGAAGTTACAGACATGAAACGTAATGTTCGTGGTGAAGTGGTTGCTTCTACTTTTGATGAGCCTGCAGACAAGCACGTTAGAGTTGCTAATATTGTACTAGAAAAAGCAAAAAGATTGGTAGAATGTGGCCATGATGTTGTTATCTTATTAGACTCTATTACTCGTTTGGCTAGAGCTTATAACACCGTTGCACCTGCTTCTGGTAAAATACTTTCTGGTGGTATTGATGCCAATGCATTACACAAGCCAAAACGTTTCTTTGGTGCCGCTAGAAATATAGAAAATGGCGGATCTTTAACTATTATTGCAACCGCTCTTACAGAAACTGGTTCTAAAATGGATGAAGTAATTTTCGAAGAATTTAAAGGTACTGGTAACATGGAGCTGCAATTAGATAGAAATATCTCTAACAGACGTATTTACCCTGCAATCGACTTGATTAAATCTTCTACAAGAAGAGACGATTTATTGTTAGATGCTAAAACGGTTCAAAGAATGTGGGTGCTAAGAAAGTATCTTGCAGATATGAACCCAATAGAAGCAATGGAATTTATTAACGACAGAATAAAATTCTCTAAAAATAATGATGAATTTTTAATTTCTATGAACGGATAAATCAATTTACATCCTATATTAAACAGCCCTTTTATTCTTTAAAAGGGCTGTTTTTTTTTAAAAAAACTAGCTATAAAACAACAAACTTATCTTATCAATAATTATGCTGCTACAGATGTATTGGCAATCTTTCTGTCAATTGATTTAAATTGAAAACAGCTTGTTATTTACCCAAAAAAAAATCCGCTCTAAAAAGAACGGATTTTACTATTATAAAACGAGCTTACTAAATTAGTTACCTATGTAAAGGTTTGCTCTGTTATCTTGAATGTCAGATGCATTTTTAATAGCCTCATACATAACTACTGTCTTTCTTTTTCTACTCTCTGAAATAGATTTTCTTGCAGTTTCATAATTAGGCAATGCCGTTGGTAATTCTTTATTTAAAACACTAAAAGCAAAAACACCTCTAGCACCTTCAATATTAGCAAATACTTTATTTAAGGGCGCATTATACATTGCACCAACTACTTTTGGTTCAGAACCAGCGCCAGATAATGTTGGGTTTTTAAGCGTAACATTATTTGCCGATCTAACAGTAGTATTATTTTCTTTAGCAATTGCCTCTAAAGTAGCTGCGTTAAATTTTTCAGCAAGTAAACTAGCTTTTTTTCTATTGATTAAAATAGGCTTAACCCTGTTTGTTGCTTTTGCAGCAGACATTAACCCTTTTGGTGTTTTTAATGTTAAAAAAGCAACTACATGACTATTGTCTAAATCGAAACGTTTAAAATCTCCTGGTTTAGTGTCTCCATTAAACGCCCAAGTAACAATATTTCTTTGATTACCAAGACCTGGTATATTTTCGTCTAAAACTTTTAAACCAATTGCTGGTTTAGCAACGTATTTATTTTTTGTTGCAACTTCAAAAAACTTTTTATCTTTTGAGGTTTCTAAAGCAAACTGTTCTGCTTTTTGAAAAACAGCATTTTCTGTTGCTTCTGATGCTACAATTATTCTAGAAAATGTTGCTAATTTTACAACTGTTTGATTGTTTTTAGTATCATCAATTCTAATTACATGATATCCGAACGGAGTTTCTACAACACCGATAGTTCCTTTTTTATTTGTAAAACAAAAGTCTCTAAAAGCAGGTGTCATTCTATTGTAAGTAAACCAATCTAAATCTCCTCCTTTAGCACCAGATCCTTTATCCGAAGATAACTCTTTCGCTAAACCAGCAAACTTACTACCTCTTCTTTGTACTACTTTTAAAATACTATCAGCTAATTTTTCTGCTTGCTCTTTTGTTCTTGTTACCTCTGGTGTAGCTCTTTGCGAACCTAAAAAAGGAATTAAGATATGACTTGCTTTCGCTGAGTCTGGCATCTTAGAAATTTCTGTAATTTTAGATAATTTAAATGCTCCTTGATCTTTATATGGCCCAAAAACTTCTCCTTTGGCACCTTTAAAAATAGTAGCAGCTACTGTTTTGTTAACTTGGTTTTCAAATACAAATGCATCTTCTAAATTAGTATCAGAATCATTTTCACTTAAAAACTCTCTGTCATTTGTAGCTTCTTTAAAATCTGAAATCATTGCTTCTAAAGATATTTTTATTGCATTTTCATCTTCTGTAGTCGCAGCAATTTTAAATTCTACATAAGAAATATCTCTAGATTCGTCAACTTTAAAATCGTTTTCATTTTGCTTAATGTAGCTTGTAATTTCTGATTTAGATACCGAAACTAAACTATCTGCAATTGAAGTATATGGAACAAACACAAATTTTGTCATTAACTTCGTGTTGTCTTCTAGGTATTTAAATTCACCCTCTTTAAGAGAAGCACCAAGGCCAGCAGCAACTAAGTTGTTGTAAGTATTTCTTTCTGCATTGTCTTTAATTTGGTTCATGTAATTAAGCCATGCACTCCAAAGTTGTGGGTTATTTTCTTTTGTGTCTGCTAAAAATTGTTTGAATTTAATTTCATCAAACAAACCTGCTTCATTTAAAAATTGAGGATTACTTTTTACAGATGGTGATTTTGTTAACTCGTTCCAAACATCAGATTCGCCAACAGCAATACCAGCTTCAGACAATTGATTTTGATATATTTTTTTTCTTAAAATATTATTCCAAACCGTTGTACTTGCTTGCATCTCTGTAACACTACTGCCTGCTTGTTGTTTGTAAGCTTCTAATTCTGCCGCATACTCTTGTCTAGAAATAGTTTCTCCATTAATCTCTCCTATCTCGTTTACTTTACTTGAGTTAAAAAAATCCCCTAAAGTAGATGGATCTAATACAAAAGCAAAAAGAGCTAAACCAATTATAATGATTAAGAACATTGAACGTTCTCTAATTTTTGATAAAATTGCCATACTTAATTTATTTATTTTTCTGGTGGCGAATATACGATTTGGGTTTTAATATTGCAACCGAATTTATACTTATTAATAAGCTAGATAAGTGTAAAGTAAAGGCATTCGCAAAGAAGGGTGTTTTTAAGCTTCTAAATCGATGTTTTTAATGCTTACCTCTTCTATTTTTGTAGAACTCATTTTTAAGATTTTAATTTCAAAACCTTCTATATCTATTACTTCTTTTTCTTTAGGAATGCTCTCTGTATGCTCAATAATAAAACCGCCCAAGGTCTCATAAGCTTCAGATTTTGGAATGTTTAAATGGTACTCTTCATTCACATAATCTACCTCTAATCTGGCAGAAAAATGAAACTCTGCATTAGATATTTTCTTTTCTAAAAACTCTTGTGTATCGTGTTCATCTTCAATTTCACCAAATAATTCTTCAACAATATCCTCTAGGGTAATCATCCCAGAAGTACCGCCATATTCATCGACAACTACTGCAACACTTTTCCGTTTTTTCATCAAACTATTAAGCACATCATTAATCATCATCGATTCTGGCACAATTTCTACAGGTAACAAAATAGACTTGATTGTCTTTGGTTTTTTAAACAGCTCAAAAGCATTAACATAACCAATAACATCATCTAAAGAAGACTTATATACTAATACTTTAGACAAACCAGTATCTATAAATAATTTTTTTAAATTGCTTACTTTTTCTCTTAATTCTACCGCAACAATCTCAGTTCTAGGCACCATTACTTCTCTTGCCTTTACGTTATGAAAATCTAAGGCATTCTGAAAAATTTGAATTTCAGAATCTACCTCATCATCATCATTACCAGTTTCTAACTGTTCAGAAATATAGTTTCCTAATTCTTCTTTACTAAATTCTGTTTGATGCTTGTCTGCATTTGTTTTAAAAAAAACACGTAAAAAAAAGTCTGAAATAAAGGTTATAAATTCTGAAAAGAAATGGAATAGCATGTAAAAAATATACGCCGGAATTACAAATAATTTTAGCACCTCATTTGCATAAATTCTAAAAATTGCCTTTGGCAAAAACTCTGCCGTTATTAAGATAACAATGGTAGATATTATTGTTTGAAATATTAGAATTGTAAACTCGTTAAAACCATCTAAAGGCAATGCTTTTAACAAAAAAACACCCATATAGTAACTATACAATACTAAGGCAATATTATTACCAACCAACATGGTTGTAATAAATTTTGATGGTTTTTGAGTAATTTTATTTAGAATCTTAGGAACAAAACCTTCTCGTTTTTTTTCTAACTCTATGTGAAGTTTATTTGCAGAAACAAATGCAATTTCCATTCCCGAAAAAAATGCGGAAAGCACAATTGAGATTAATATAATAATTGCATCAACTTGCATTGTAATTTTTAAGATTTTTTATTTTTAGCATTCCTAGTTTCTATTTTTTTTCTAAAATTTCTCTTAAAGAAAAAAACTAAGGTAATAAATATAGCTGCTCCAAGAAATAAATACGCTTTTTCTCGATCTGAATTCCATTTAAAAATACCTTCAAAAAAACAAATAAATGCAATAATTAAATATCCGTACTGTAAAAATTTCCAAAGTGTATTCATTCTATTGTTCTTTTGTTAATAGTTTGCCTGTTGTTTTTTTTGCCAAATGCTTGCTTAAATCTTCTTTACACTCAAACCCTACTCCGTAAATAGTATCTTTTAAGGTACTTAAGGTAAATGCTTTTTCTGAAAAAAAATAGGCGGTATTTTGGTCCCAAAGTAATTGAGAGGTTTCTAATTTAGAATTCTCTTTATGATTTAATACAACCACATTACCAACAATTTCTGAAACTGAAGTTTTACTATAAGTTAAGGCATAATCACCTGTAATAGTAACAGAATCTTTTCCGTCAAAATTTATAATTTTAATTCCTTTCGGAAATTCGTTGTATGGATGCGCCTTTCTATTACTAAAATCATGCAATAAAGGTGTACTTAGTTTAGAGGTAATTCTACCAGAATCTTTATAAACATGAAAAGCATCTTTAGCAATACCAATTGGTAAATTTTTTGAGGCCAAAAAATCTCTTACCTCTTGCGTTTTATTAGCGCAAGAAAAAAGCATTGCAACGCTAATTAGCGAAACAATGCTTCTTTGTAATATTTTAACAGTAGTTTTCAAAAAATTATTTTGAAGGAACTTTAACTGTTTCTCCTATCCAACATTTAATAGTATAACTACTACCTGGGTTAACCCCTGCGGTAAATATTACTTTCTGACTTGGTACGTTACCTCTATAACTTCTAATATATGAAGCTGCAATAGCAGAAATACTAGGGTCTACAGCGGCAGCTCTTTGTGCTTTGTTTAACGCAGCAACATAAACCATTCTCTTTTCAAATTCGCTAGTACCACAATTATTAACACTAGATTGGTATAATCTTGCAATAAACAAGTATGCTTTTCCAAAATTAGGATTAAATCTAATTGCCTCTCTAGCTAAATTCCTTGCCTTGCTTAACTGACCTCTATTTTTAGCAGCCTGAGCAAATTTTAATTTATACTTTGCTTTCTTTAAAGGATCTGTTTCTAAATTAAAGGCTTTTTCTTTCATTTCATTTGCACCTTTATCATCTCCATTATTTTCTAATACCGTAGACACAAAAGAATATGCTTCTGGTGAAGGTGATGCTTCTGCATAAGCAATTGCTAATTTTTCGAATAAAGGATCTGTTTGACAGCCTTTATTAAACATTCTAGAAACAGCTCTTTTTAACCAAATTGCATTTGTTTTGTTTTCTTCAAAATCTCTTTCATATAAAGGAACCAAACGCTCGCAAGTTGCAATTTCAGAAATAATAGCATCTAAACCACTTTCTACAGTACCTAAAGCTTTTGAGTTAATTGAATACGCTCGTACTCTTTTTTTCTCTGATGCACTTAATACTTTAATTGTATCTGGCTGTATTTCTTTAATTTTTGCAGCATAACCCTCTAACTTTTCACTAACAGACTCTAAAACATCATCATAAGTATCAAAAACTTTCTGTGGGTTGGTGTCTTTATTTCTATCTGTTACCCCTTGAAAATAAAGATATAAGTTTTTAACACCCATTTTAGTAGGATCAATAGAATATCCTTTCTCTAAAATACTAAAAATTTCATCTTCTGAGGCTAATTTATTGTTTGATAAATAAGTAGCATAATCACTATGTACCTTAGCAGGGTTTTTTGTTGGGTAATATTGCAACCTTTGTTCGTAAACTCTTTTTGCCAATACAGGGTCTTTTCTTACATCTTCTGCAAGTGTAGCACCAAATTTATAAATATTAACAGATAAATCTTTACAATTATCCATTAAAAATATCCAATTGGTATATGCTTCGTCGTATTTTTTTGATTGAAAATCTCCTTTAAAAAGATTGTATTTTATAGTACAATCTCTCTTTAAATCTTCTTGTGCATTTGTTTTTGCTGATGCCATTGCAAACATTACAGCTAGTAAAAACGTAATTTTCTTCATTTTATTCATTTTTAATTAATCAATCTTTCTTTTTTGAAACCAATTTGTATCTGTCAAAGATAAACTTAATCTAAAGTTAAAATAATTTTCTTCAATTAAGTTATTGGTGGTTGCACCTCTTTTACCGAATTCAAATCCCATGTTAACAGAAGATAACTGCTTCAATGGTAAACCTAAGCCAAAAGATATGCCAAAGTCGTCTACAGCTGTAAAATTCACTCCATTTCCAGAACCATCAATCTGTAAACCTGTTTTTTCGAATCGTACACCTGCTCTGTAAGTTACTCTTTCCCAGTAGCTAGAAATCGAGTTTATTTTTGGCAAATAAAATCCTCCTAAAGAGACTCTGCTAGAAGCTGCGTATTGAAATGTATTGCTTGTTGTATTTAAAAAACCTGTTGCTGTAATAGCTTCTTGGTTTTCATACTCTAAACCTAAATGCCATTTATCATAACTACCAATGCCAAAACCTAACGTAGACTTTACTGGCAAACTATACCCTCCTTTAATAGCAGATTGAGAAATAGTATCTCTACCAATTTCGCCCCCTGTAGATGTAAAAGAAAGTGAATACAGGTAATCGTTACCAGTTACATTAAAATCGTTCCCTAATTTAACCGTTGCACCTGCACTTACTACCAACTTATTTTTAAGTTGTTTTTTATACTGTGTTCCTAAAGTTATAGAACCACCTCTTACCTGAGTTTCTTCTTTGTATTTTGTTGCTAAAGATACATTAGCTATTTGATTGGTAACACTATTTTCTATGTTCCCAAAACTATAATCGGCTTCGATACCTAAAGAAAGTTCTTTAAAAATTTTTATACCCAAACTACCATACACTCTACTTACACCTCCGTTACCTGTATAAAGTGTAATTTGTGTTGGATCTATAATTGGTTCTGAACTAGACAAAGAATATCCAACAGAAGAAACTGGCTGAATACCAAAAGACATCCCTGCCTTTGTACCAACCGGAAATGCTAATGTAAAATAACTTAAACTTGTTGAGTTTGAGGTTTGTTTAACACCAGCGTTTTCTAATGTTAATCTATTATTTAACAATCCAAAAGAATACGTAGTGTACCTTAAATCTGCATAGGCAGCCGGATTGCTAAAGTTTAAATATTTATAATGGCTGTAAGCCACACCTATGCCTCCCATGGCACTTTGCTCTACAGTAACTGGTGAAAAATTATCTCCCAATCCGAAGAAAGAATACGGAGATGAGTTGGTTCTTTGACCACTAACCGCAAAAGAAGTTATTAGTACAAAAACTAATAAAATATTTTTAATCATTTGTTTGTATTAAATTTCAATACTTGATTTAATCCTTGAAGGAGAAAATTTTGATTGGCAAATATGCTACTTTTTAATTGTTTTGACAAGAATTTTGTGTCTCCACCTGTTAAAACAACTGTTAAATCTGAATATTTACTTTTGTATTCCGCTATAAATCCTTCAATTTCTTTAACAACACCATTAACAACCCCAACATTTATACAATCTTTTGTACTAGCACCTATAAAATTAAAAACCTCTTCTTTTGATAATAATGGTAAATTTGCAATATTTTGATGCAAAGCAAGAAAACGCATTTGTACACCTACAGAGATAGCACCGCCTAAATACTCTTTTTTAGCAGAAACAAAATCATAAGTAATACAACTACCTGCATCTATAACCAGTACATTTTTATTAGGATACTGATTAACAGCTGCAGCAACCAACCCCAATCTATCTACCCCCAAAGTTTTTGGTGTTTGATACAAATTTTTAAAAGGCATTTTAGTTGATGAAGAAACAGGAAGTATTTTAACTAGATTTTCAATTTTTTTAAGCTTAAAATCTGATAAAGAAGCAACATTAGACATGATTGCATTGGAAATAACCTGTTTTTTTAAAATTTTTTTTAATTCTGATATTATTTTCTGAACCTGAAAGACCTGCAAAGAAATGAATGTATCTCCTTCAAAAACAGCTGCTTTAACCCTAGTATTGCCAACATCTATAATTAGATTCATTTTTAAAATTTAAAATATTTTCAAAAATACAACACATTTTTTTAAATTTCTTTAGCAGATGTAAAAAAACATTTTATATTTGCATCCGCTAAGGCCATGGTACCTTAGCTCAGTTGGTAGAGCAAAGGACTGAAAATCCTTGTGTCCCTGGTTCGATTCCTGGAGGTACCACTTAAATTACTCTTTAACACGTTGAAAATCAACAAGTTAGAGAGTTTTTTTTTGTTCTTTTTCTAATTAAGAACAATATAAAGAACAACTTATTGGTTCATTTTGTATCTTTATGGGGTGTATTAAGAACAACCTATGAGTATCTTCTACAAACTAAACTATCTAAAAAAAAAGGAATTATATTCTCAAGAGGATTCTCTTGTAATCCAAGTTGTTTATTACCATAGTAAGAAACGAGTATCATTTTCCACAAATGTAGAAGTAAAACTAAAAGATTGGGATGATAATTGGAGAAATAAAAGAAGTAATGAACCCATACTCCATTCAGATAAAGATTATAACTCCAAAAATATACTATTACTTCAAAAATGGAAAGAAGTAAAAGATATAATATTTCAGATTAAAAAAAATGATTTAATTCCAACTACTGATTTGGTAAAATCATATATGAGAAAGGGGTTAGTTAATAGAATAGATAACTCTAATAAAGAGATATTCTATGAAATGTATTTGGAAAAATATTCAAACTGGGTGAAATCTAATCAATACTTAATTGAAACAAGAAACTCTCCTTCATATGTTAGAAGTTTAATCGGTTCTATAAATGATATCATAAGGTTTACAAGAGAGTATCAGATAAATAAATCAATCAAACTCCTACCCTCTGATATCAATAAAGATTATACAAATGAGTTGATTATATATTCAGATAAGAGAGGACTTCAACCATCAACAATAAAAAAAAGAATTAAGGTTCTTGTAATGTTTAGTAAGTGGTTAGAAGAAAATCATAGGGTGAAATTTATTGTTCCCAAACCAAAAAGAGATAAAGATAAAGAGAGAGATATTATATTTCTAAAAGATAATGAAATTGTCAAAATACATGATTTCAAAGGTTTTGAGTTTAAAAGAAATGTATACTTTAATCATTACCCAAAAGATATAAATAAAGTAGAATTCTTTTATGACACCCTTAAAAATGGTAAAACAAGAAAATATACAAATTACGAGGTATACAAAGATTTACTTCTAATGTTATGTGGTTTAGGTTTAAGATTTATTGACGGTATTAACCTAAAACTAATTCATTTCAAGGATTTAGATAAAAGAAATAAAAAAGAACGTAAAGGAACTTATGTGAAAGGTGAGTTTGTTTTGACTCCTCAAAAAACAAATGTTGTTGTAAGAATCCCCAATACCCCTTTAACATGGGAGATATATAAAAAATATTCTAATGGAAAAAGTGTAGATGACTATCTATTCCCAAAAACAACTAAAGGAAACTTTATTTCTAACCAGAAATTTAATAAACACATAAAAAAAATTAGTGAAATTATCGGTTTGAATAGAGTAATAGTAAAACCAAAATATGATTGGAATAACCAGTTAATAAGTGGTTCTGATAATACCAAAAGATTATATCAAGTCATAACCTCCCATATTGGTAGAAAAACTATGATTAGAACCTATGTGGATGTAGGATATGATAGAAAAACAATTATGAATATTTGTGGTATTCAGAATTATAAGACATTAGATGTTTATTATGAAACATCCGAAAAAGATAGGTTCAAATTCAACAACTTACTTCATCAAAATATTGACACCAACCTTAAACCATCTAATGAAGATATTGATGAAAAAGATAAATTATTTAAGATGTATAAAAATGGTAATTTAACATGGAAACAACTTGGTAAACTAATAAATGATTAAAAACTAATTTGTTAAACAATAACCAAAGGAATCTCTAATTATATCCTTCCATTTTTTACGTTTTCCTACACTTTGTAATACTTATAGTAGATACTGGTATCCATCATAGGGTAAAATACCAATCACCCACGAGGGTTCTAAAGAATAGTTAGTGG